>JAEEGL017320170.1_pt1 | contig 32477 bp, 26 predicted proteins | sample 9134231 | NCBI WGS metagenome assembly JAEEGL01 (sample SAMN16246548, study PRJNA631951) | gut metagenome | biome: gut microbiome; feature: rumen; material: fiber-attached | host: Bos | place: Iran: Karaj | collected 2018-10
ATAATTCTTCCATAATTATTTTCTTTCATTATATTAGCAAAAGCACGAGTTACTTTAAATACTGAAGTTTGATCAGTTGCAATAGTAAAGTCCCACTCATCATCAGTCATATTAAGAACTCCTGCATTCTTAGCAGATCCAGCACAGTTAACTAAAATATCAACTTTACCATATTCTTTCTTAGCTAATTCAGCACAAGTATTAATTTCATCAGTATTAGTAACATCACATTTTAATGGTAATACTTTTACTCCCTTTTCTTCTAATTCCTCTTTTAATTCTAATAATTTTTCTAATCTTCTAGCAAGTATTACTAAATCAGCTCCTGCTTCAGCAAATGCTCTACTCATTTGTTTTCCAAGTCCAGAACTAGCTCCAGTAACAACTGCTACTCTTCCTTTTAAACTAAACATTTAAATCCTCCAATCTATATTAATTATATAATATATTATCAAAATAATAAAAGTATATTTTAATTATAAACATTTACTTTACTATTCCTTTACTATTTTGTCTTTCAGATAACATATTGTTATTAAATTCATTAGTCAATTGTAATAAAGCTTCTAAAGATACTTCATCAATTAATTGATCCATTAACTCATTAAATCTATCTTTATAATAATAAGCACTTGGTAATAGATTATTAATTTTATTAACTAATTCATCACTAACTAAACCACTATCTAATATATATTTTAAATGTTCTATATCATTTTTTTCTGCTTCTTCCATCCTCTTGTTTTGATCATTATGATTAATCTCACTATTAAAATGTTTTGTTTGAGCAATACCATGTTCTTTTGCATAACTATTTATAAAATCATACATCTTACTAGATTCAGTACCGTCATCTAAACCATCTCTATATCCATGATCACATACATCAAAAAATGGATAACCAAGTCTTTTAATCTCTTCTTCAATCGCAACGTCAATATTACCATTATATGGTTTAATACATTTACTATTGATAGAAGTATTATTAATTACCTTATCATATTCATCTTCTGGAACTAATACAACACATCCATCTGATAATACCAAATCATCAGAAAAATATGTATCTTCAACTCTTAAAGTCTCTAAACTAGGTTCATCTATATGATATTTTAAAGGTTCAATTATTGCATATGGATAATCAAATTCTCCATATACTGAATTCTTAACTATCCCATCTATCGCAAAATGAATAGTACTTCTATATGTTTCATAATAAATATCATATGAATGTAATTGTTTTAAAAACTCATCAAAATCTTTATACTTAGTTCTTAATTTTCTATTTATTGCATCTCCCATCAATGAAGAAGTACCAAAACTATATGCTCTACCATGTACTGGTGTTTCAATTACACCATCTAGAGGTAAATTACTCGTCTTTCTAACTAAAACACAATCATTAATACTATACATATCATCACCTATTATAATTATAACAAAAAAATTACTAAATTATTATATTAATTATCTATTTTATACAAATTATAACATCTTAAATCATTGCACCCTTTTTTTACTAGTTTATATTTTTCATCAATTATCTTTCTAATATAAATATCTTTTTTCTCATCCTCAATTAAAATCCATTTAGCTTTTAAACTATTAAATGTATCATAAATATCATTTCTTCTTTCATCACTAATAGTAGAATTCCAATCTTGTAAAACAAAATAATTATAAATTGGTTTAATATTAGAATTTAAATAAATACTACATCTAGTATTATATCCAATAAAATATTTTCTTTCATTCTTAGGAATAATATTTATATAATCCATATAATATAATTCATCCTTATAATTATTACTATAATAAGTAAAATTATTACCAATAACATAAATACCTAATAAAGGTAAAATAAAGAATATTAATAATAATCTATATCTAATATTATATAATTCTATAAATAACAATAAATTTATTGGTAAAAGAATAATACCATAATGAAGATAATTACCAGATAATAATAAAAATAATAAAACTATAATAGACATTACTAAATAATATACATATTTAATATTAGATCTAATCTTAATTATAGAAAGTATAATAAGTGAAATAGTAGGAATAGAAAATAACAAATAATTACCACAATAAGAAAAATTACTACTATTATGATGCAAAAAGTACTTAATATTAAATAACAATGTCGCATCTAAAAAATTATAACCAGCTTTATTTAAAACAAAATATATAAAGAAAGGTATAAATAATATTAAGAAACCAAGTATAAAAAATAAAATATTAAATATTAAATTCTTATATTCTTTTCTCTTTAATAATAAGAAATATATAAATGCAATTCCAATAACAATACTAATACCATTAGATAGTTTCGTTAAAAAACAAATAGAAAGAGAAATACCATAGATAAGCGAAAATAAATACTTATGTTTCAAATTATTATTCTTTAAATATAATAAATTCAAATAAAAACATAGACTAATAAAAGGCAAACACCATTCTTCAGTTAAATTACCTTCTGAATAATAAATACCAAATACCAATAATGTAATTAAAATAAGAATAATATTATTTTTATCATATAATCTACTTATTTTATAAAAAATAATCAAAGTAAAAAACAAAGATAATACTTGTAAAAACATAATACCCAAAGAATTATTAAATAAATTATAACCAATCATATTAATAAAAAAGATTAATGGACCTTTATGATCAAATAAACCTATATAAGGTATAACTCCTTGATTCCAATATTTACCAATTGTAATATACATAGACGAATCATAACCAAGACTATATTTATAAAGAAAAGAAGTACTATATGAAGCAATTAATATAAATAAAAAAGATATTATAAATAAAAAGATATATTTAAATGCTTCTTTCATACTATCACCTACTTAATTATATAATAAAAAGAAAAAGAGCAAAAGCTCTTATTTTATAAAACAATCATGACCTAAATAGCAAGATACATCTCCAAGATCATTCTCAACGTTTAATAATCTATTATATTTAGCAACTCTATCAGTTCTACATGGAGCACCGGTTTTAATCTGTCCAGCGTTAGTTGCTACTACAACATCTGCTAAAGTAGTATCCTCAGTTTCACCAGATCTATGAGAAACTACAGCAGTATAACCATGTTTTTTAGCAAGTTCAATAGCATCAAGTGTTTCAGTTAAAGTACCAATTTGATTTAGTTTAATTAAGATACTATTAGCAACTCCCATATCTAAACCTTTTTGTAAACGAGTTGTATTAGTAACAAATAAATCATCACCTACTAGTTGAACATGATCACCAATTCTCTCAGTTAATACTTTCCAGTTTTCCCAATCCTCTTCAGCAAGTCCATCTTCTACACTAACAAGTGGATATTTTTCAGTAAGCATAATTACCCACTCAACCATCTCATCAGCAGTCTTAAGCTCTTTAGATTTCCAGAAATAGTACTTACCATCTTCTCCAATCTTTTTAGCTTCTTCATACATTTCAGTGGCAGCAATATCAGTTGCTAAACAAATATCCTCTCCAGGTTTATATCCAGCTGCACTAATAGCTTCTACTAATAATTCTAATGCTTCTTCATCACTATTTAAATTAGGAGCAAATCCACCTTCATCTCCAACTCCTGAAGCTAATCCTTTTTCTTTTAATATTTTCTTTAAAGCAGCATACACTTCAGCACACCATCTAAGAGCCTCTGTAAACGATTTAGCTCCAACTGGCATAATCATAAACTCTTGACTAGAAACTGTATTATCAGCGTGTTTACCACCATTTAATACATTCATCATTGGAACTGGTAACGTCTTACCATTAACGCCACCAATATATTGATATAGTTCTAGACCTAAAGCACTAGCAGCTGCTTTTGCAACAGCTAAACTAACACCTAATGTAGCATTAGCTCCAAGCTTTGCTTTGTTTGGAGTACCATCAATTTCAATTAATAACTTATCTATAGCTGCTTGATTAATTGCATCTACACCAATTAATTCAGGAGCAATTATATCGTTAACATTACTAACTGCTTTTAATACACCTTTTCCATTATATCTATTCTTATCATCATCTCTTAATTCAACAGCTTCAAATGCTCCAGTTGATGCTCCACTTGGCACCATCGCAACACCTAAACTACCATCTTCTAACATTACTTCTACTTGAACCGTAGGATTTCCACGAGAATCTAATACTTCTAATCCTCTAACATCAATAATTCTTAAACTTCTTCTCATAATTACCTCCATTTATATAATACAATTATTTATTTATTAAAACAAGTTTTAATCTTAGTTTTGGCAAGTACTACCTTTCCATTTATTTGGATTATAAACAGTACCAAAGAATAACATTTCTTTAGTCTTTGTATCTCTAATGATATACATAAAAGGCTTATCAAAAGTAATGTTTATTTCTTTATAATCAGTAACTGGTGCTGCATTAGCATCCAATCCAAAATATGTAACAGCAGCCGCTTTAGTACCCTTTTCCATAAATTCTATCTTAGCTTTATGTATAGCAGTACCTACATATAAATTTTCTTTACCTAAAGATTTTAAATTATCTTTAGTAACAATTCCTGAAAAATCAGCTTTCTCAGAATTAAAAGCATCTTTTATACCTAAATCTTTTAATATCTTTTTAAAAGACCTAAGATCAAATTCATATTTAAATCTAGGAATACTTAATATTACCTTTTCTTTTCCTTTTACACTCTTGAAACTATTTAAATATTCATTAAAACTCTTATCATCTAATTCATCAATAAATTTATTTAAATCTTTCTTAGGCATTAAAGCAACAAACTCTAAATCTTCTTTATATGGAAGTATGATTCCAGTCACATCTCCTTTTAAGTACTTAGCATTTTCCTCATACGAATTATGCATCATTTCAACATTTTCTTTATCTTTATACCCAAACTCTCCTTTGTCTGTACTATGACATTCAAAAGAATCTTTCCAATGAGCATCAATATATATAGCGTTAGCAAGTCCAAGTACAAAATCATCTTCGATATTATCTACTACTTTAGGTATCATTTTATTAGTTTTCTCACTTACCCAATTATTAATTACTTCTGGAGTCTTAAATTCATCAAAAATAATATCTGAATCATAATCATTTCTTAATGCTGTAATAAAATCATTTTCAATAACATCCTTAAACTCATTTTTAGCAAACATTCCATTCGCAATCGCAACATTTTCATTTTCTAAAGTAAACTCTCTATCTCTAAGTACTTTATCAATTTGTTTTAAAGTGTTTTCATTAGCTCCTAATCTTAACATACTAAGTGCCATCTCAACACTATAAGGACTTATTACATAATTACCTTTCGTATTATTATTTACCTCTTTAATAAATTTAATATTAAAACTACTCGTATTCTCAATTACTTTTTCTTCTTCTTTCTTTTCTTTACTAAGTAACATATTAGTAGAAATAAAAGTAATCAAAAAAGCACCACAGGCAACAATTATAATAATTAACCAATCTTTTCTTTTCATAAAACATCTCCTATCTAAAAAGTATAATCTATCTACATTAATTATAAACAAAAAAATACATTTATACAATAAAAAAGCTCAATAGATTATTGAGCTATTTTTCATTATATCGTTTTTCTCCCCACCAATTAGGAACTAATTCTTTTAATAAAATTGTTTTTCTACTATCGTAATCAGTCATTATTTCCATATCTCTATTTTCATAAGCTAGCTGCATTAAAAACTCTCTACATGCTCCACATGGCATACCACCATTATCTTTAGGAGCTTCATTTCTAAAAGCAATTAATCGTTTAATTACTCCTTGTCCTTCATTAATATACATATTAAGTGCCGCTACTCTCTCAGCGCATAGATTCATAACGCCACTAGCACTTTCAATACAAAAACCAGTATAAATCTTACCACTAACACTTTGTACAGCCGCAACAACATGATGTGCCATAACAAATGGAGATACTTCTTCTGGATGATATTCGTCTCTAGCCTTATTAAACATTTCTTCCCAAATATCCATATACATACCTTCTTTCACCTAAATTATATAATAAAAAACAAAAAACTCAAACTAATAGTTTGAGTAATTTCAAATGGTAGCGCCGGAGAGATTCGAACTCACGACCTATCGGGTATGAACCGATTGCTCTAGCCAACTGAGCTACAGCGCCAAATAAATAGAACAATAAGATTATATCAAACAAAAATATAACTTTCAATAGTTTTTTATAAAAAAACTTGTCATATACCCTTATTTTATATATAATATTACCCATTGGGGGAGATAATATGGCAAAAAAAATTAGTATTTACAAAGGAACTATTAAAACATTATATGCAAAAGATTTTCATCTAAACAAAGATAAAACATTAATAACTGAAATTGATTCACATTTAGTTACTGATGAAGGACAATTCTATGAACATTTAGGTAGATTTATTAATATAGAATATGGTGTATTCTTACCCGATTTAGAAGAAGCAAGTGATTATTTAAATACAAGTGTTTCTAATAATAAAAAGACACTAGAATCTATATTAATTGACGAAAATATTTCTGATGAAGAAAAAGAATTTGCTAAATATGTTTTAGCTAACAAATCATCATGTACTTATGCAGATTATAGTTCTATTGAACCATCACATCAAGTAACAAGAGAAGAATTTAGAGAATTAAAAAAAAGAGGACGTAGATAATTATACGTCCTTTTTCTTTTTAACTAATTGAAATTTTTCATTGTCTTTAACTGTTTCACCATCAAGTACAACTTCAGAATAATCTCCCAAATGTCTATATACTACATCAAATGGTCTCCATGTTGTATCAGTAACCATCGCATTAATTCCACGAGCTCCAGTCTTTTTCTCAAATGCTTTCTTTGCTATTCCTTCTAAATACTCAGGAGTAACAGTAAGTTTAACACCAATCTCATCAAATGAAGCTTCTTCTTGTCTCAAAGCTGAATCATCACTTTCTACAATAATTCTTTTAATTGCTTCTTTATCTAAATCATTCATTTTAATAAGAATAGGTACTCTTCCCATAAACTCGTCACTCATCATAGCCTTAGTAACAAAGTCTTCCATAGTAGGATTCTTAACATTATTTATATCTTCAAAAACACCATTAAAACCTATTCCATTAGATGCTTTCATATTTTTATATACATCAGTAAATGCTCCACCAAGAACAACTTTCATTTTACTTGTATCAAGATTTACATACGTACCTGGTGACTTATGCTGTCCATTTTCACAAGCTTCATATGTAGTACCATCTAAAAACTTTAATAAAATATTTAATACTCCTTTTCCAGATACATCATCTTTCTTAGAAGATCCTTTTTTATCAATTTCATCAAAGAATACAATTGCTCTTTCTGCTTTTTCTTTATCTTTACCACAAGCTACATATAATTCCCATAAGTACTGTTCTATACTTTTACCTACATAACCTGGCATAGTAAGCTGTGTAGAATCAACAACCAAAAATGGTCTATCACAATATTGAGCAATTAAACTCATTAATAATGTTTTACCTACTCCTGATTCTCCAGTAAGTAAAATACCATTTCTCTTATGATTTTTTAAATCCATACGTGCAAGTTCTATCAACATACGTCTTGTAGGTTCATCTTGAGCAACTAATGTCTTAGTAATTTGTTCAAACATTTTTTCTATGTCCATTAATCCTCTTTTTTCGTATTCACTTCTAGTATCTTTTTTTACAAATTTCTTAGGTACCTTTTCAAGCTCTTCTACTTTCTTTTTTTCTGGTATTTCAGCAGCCTCAGTAAGAGGAACACCCATAGTATCGGCTTCTATTTGTAAATCCAAAGTATCTAATATAGAATCTAAATTGTCTCTACTAAATTGGAATGAATCTCTAAGAAATTTTAATTGTTCCAAATCATATTTTCCATTAATAATATCATTAATTAAATTAACAAAGTCTTCTGGAATATTTCCTTCTTCCATATCTTCTAAGTATTGTCTGTCAGCTTCTGCTTCATCCATTGCTTCTTCTCTAGCCTTTTCAACACCATTAATAATCTCATTCATATTAATAGGCATAGTAAAAATAGTACCACCATGACCAATACCTATTAAATATGCAATATCCTTACATTGATCATTATATAAAGCAATGGCATCACTTATACTTAAGTCCTCATCAGGAAATAACTTTCTAATATCTTTTAACTCTACTAAATTAGCATATCCTTGAGGAATTTCTGAATATAATAAAGATAAATCAGTAATTGAAGAATATTCATTACCATTTTTATCCATAAAAATATCTAATTCTTCATCATATTCTCCAACTAGACAATTATCAAAAGAATAAATATAAGAATTCTCTCCCAAATAATGTCTATTCATTATAGTTGCTACACATCTCATTGTATTACCCCCAAACAAAACCCCATAAAAATAATATAAACAATAATTATTATTTTTGCAATAAAAACAACAAAATACTTGAATATATTATTTTTATGATATAATTTTTTTAGGAGGTAACTTTATATGTATAAGGAAAATAAAGTTTTAATTGCAAAATCACAAGACAAAGAATTATCTATATTATTAGATAAAGCAAACAGACATGGTCTTATTACAGGAGCATCTGGTTCTGGTAAAACAATAACTACCAAAGTAATGGCCGAATCATTTTCAGATGCTGGTGTACCAGTATTTATGGCAGATGTAAAAGGAGATTTAGCTGCTACAGCTCTTCAAGGAGAAGATTCTGAATCTTTACAAAAAAGATTAGATAATCTAGGAATAAAAGATTTTGAATATAAAGGATTCCCAGTAAGATTTTGGGATATTCTTCAAACTTCAGGTCATCCAATACGTACATCTCTAGATTCAGTTGGGCCAGAAATATTATCTATGATGCTTGGATTAACAGAAGTACAAGAAGGTAATCTACAAATAGTATATAAAATAGCTGAAGATAATAACTGGAAATTAGATGATATCAAAGACTTAAGATTATTATTACAATTCGTTGGTGACAACAAAAATGAATTCATCACAACATATGGTAATATTACTGCTCAAAGTATTGGTGTTATTCAAAGATGTATGTTAGCTCTAGAAAAACAAGGCGCTGATAAATTCTTTGGTCAACCAGAACTTGATATAAATGATTTTATTACAGTCGATGCAAATGGAAAAGGAACTATTAATATTCTACATGCTGTCGAATTATTCCAATCTCCAGATTTATATGCATCATTCCTACTATGGTTATTAACTTCTTTATTTAATAAGATGCCAGAAGTTGGAGATTTAGATAAACCAAAAATAGTCTTCTTCTTTGATGAAGCACATCTATTATTTAATGGAATGCCAGCATATCGATTAAAACAAATAACTCAAGTAGTTAAATTAATTAGATCACGTGGTATAGGACTATATTTTGTATCACAAAGTCCTAGTGATATACCAGATGAAATAATAAATCAATTAGGTAATAGAGTTCAACATACTCTAAGAGCTTATACTCCAGCAGAACAAAAAGTAGTAAAAGCTGCTGCCGATGCTTTCAGAACTAATCCTAAATTCAATACAGTAGACGCAATCCTTGCACTTGGCACTGGTGAAGCACTAGTAAGTTTCCAAAATGAAAATGGTGAACCAGAAGTAGTTGAAAAAGCAACTATTTTACCACCACAAAGTAAAATGGGAACAATAGATGAAATAACTAGAAATAAAATAATTAACTCATCTACTCTTCTTGGAAAATATGATGAAGCTATCGAAAGAGATTCAGCATTTGAAGAATTAGATAAAATGTTAAAAGAAAGATATGAACAAGAAGCCGAAGAAAAAAGAATGGCTGAAGAAGCAAAACAAAAAGAATTAGAAGCTAAAGAAGCTGAAAAAGCCGCTAAATTAGCCGAAAAAGATAAAAAAGAAAAAGAAAGAGAAGCTGAAAAGAAAAAGAGAGAAGCTGAAAAAGCAAAGAAGAATTCAATAGAATATAAGCTTGGTAAGAAAGTTGCCAATAAAGCTGCTGACAAAGTTATTAATAAAGGACTAAATGCTTTATTCAAAAATTTCTTTAAATAAAAAAAGAAGTAATTAATTACTTCTTTTATTTTGCATATTTTTATCCACCAAAAGTTAATGGACTACCACTAGCTTTTAAATTAGAAACAATACCTTTCGCAATAACATCTTTTTCTCGTGTAATTAAATTAATAGGTTTTTGATCAATTTCAAGTCCTTTTAAATATTCTCCAGATGCAACATAATTAGCTATATCTTCTTCACTATGAAGATCATGTTCAGCACAAAATTGTTCACTTCTTCTATTATATTCTTTTTCCAAAGCTTCAATATCTACTTCCATTCCCATACGAGCAAGAATTGGTTGTAAGAAAATTAAATCACTTTTTACTTCGTTAAATCCAATTAATTCCAAAGGGGCAAATTGACGTAACTGTCCCTTTCCTTTTTCCTTTTCAATAGTTTTAGGATTAGCATTAGAACGAACCAAACAATCATGAATAGATGAAAGTGCAAATAATTCAAAATTCTCTTCATTACTAATTACTAAAGCTTCTTCTCTAACTTGTTTTAAAACGCCACAATCATCTGGTCCATTTATAATAGCAGCTTTAAACTTTTCAGCATGATCTGGAGCCATTCCTAATCTAACAACAATTGCACCGAGTGCTGCATTAATACTTCCCATTGCTCCAACACCATAACGATTGCCACTACCATTTTCTAACGATTCAATAGACTCTGCTTCACAAACTGAATTAGCTTCTAATGTACTCATTCCCATCCAATTTACTAAACAGTCTCTAGCAATCTCTCTATATGCACTATTAAATTCCATTTCTATCATCTCCTATTATAATTCTACTAAAGAAAAATCAAAAAGTAAACATTAATAAACACCATTATTAATTTTTAATTTTTTAACTTTTTTCGCATCTTTACCAGCTTCATCCCAAATATCATTTCTACCAAATAAAATCTCTTCCGGTTCAAAATATTGTATATTACCATTTCTATCAGAGTAAATATCTAAGAAATAAGCTCCAACATTATTAACTAAACCTTGTTTTTGTTGGAATTGTGTTTTATCACATAATGCTGGTACTTCTATACATTGAACATTACGATATTGAAAAGCATAACTTTTATGGTAATGACCAATTAATAATATTTTTGGTTTATATTTAGCTTCCATTATTTCTATTCTTTTTTGTGGTTTATAAGATAAAGATTGAGCACTTCCACCACCTGGATGATCAAGTACTATCTTTACTCCATCAACATCATATTCTCCAGTATCTTGTCCTAAAAAAGTCATATCTTCTCTGCATCTATTTAACCAAGCATTTACTGTAGCTTGACCATTTTTATAATGTGTTTCATCATGACTACCAAGAATATAATATGTCTGCATACCATCTATTTCTGGATACATATCCGCAACATATCCTACTTGTTCATCAAAACCATGTAAAAATTGTTGTCTTGGTTGTTCTGGTCTATTTGGATAATTACCATCTACAATATCACCAACATGTAAAACGGTTTTAATACCACGATTATATGCTTCTTCATATATATCATTTAATAAATGTAATTGTTGATGAATATTACCAAAATGAGTATCAGAAACAACACATATTTCATTATGATTTAATTTAGGATCATCAATACTATATTTAGATAAACTACTACTAGCTTTCTTAGCTCTACCTTTTTTAAATACTAAATCTCCCTTTTTTAAATCACCATTATTTTCTAAAACACTAACTATTTCTATTTCTTTTCCATATAATTTACAAAGTTCTATAACACCATATAATTCACTAGTAGTCATATTAAACTTTTGCATAAATACTTCAATAGGCATATCATTTTTCATATAACGATATATCTTATTTACGAACTTTTCAGTAGTATCTTTTCCTGCACTATCCATATTACTCACCCACCTTCTTTAAAACTTTTGCCTTTTTATAATCTTCTTTATCAGTAACGTAATATGGAGAATTAAATGCTCTCATACTCTCTAATTCACCTTTTGAATTGGTCTTAACAGTAACATACCAAGCACCTACTGTATTAGAATATCTCTTATCATTCATCTCTTTAGTAGTAGCACAAACAGAAGGAACAGAGATACAATGAACATTACGATAAGTAAACTTCTCCATTTGCATCATACCACCATATAAAATAATATCTGGTTTATCTTCACTTCTATAAGAATCAATTTGTTGCTGCGCTCTATAAGAAACAGTATAAGTTTTACCTAGTTTTCTTCCAAGTATTTGCATTTTTACATTATCAATAGAAAAATCACAACTACCCTCACCTAAGAAAATCATATCATCTCTTAATTCATCAATTCTCTTACCAATACTAATTTTTTTACTTAAATGTCTATTATCTCTCTTTCCAGTAATAAAATAAGTTTTCATGCCTTCAATTTTTGGATAATTATCAACGATATAATCAATTTGAGCACCTGTATCTTCTAAAAAATTCATTTGTGAGTAAGCTCCACTCTTATTAGGTAAACCAGCAGAAATATTACCGCACAAAATAACATTGTCATAACCCATCTCATGACCTTTTAAATAAATATCATTTAAAATACTAAGTTGTTGAGATTTAGAACCAAGTCTAGTATCACTAATTACAATAAATTTAAACTCATTAGCTTTATCAGTTCCAACTCGATAAGTATAATTATCTTTATACTCAATATCACCTAAGTTATGTAAATAAATATCATCGTCTTTACGTTTCTTGGAAATATTAACTCGGCCTTGTTCTATTTCACTAATTAAACCTAAGACTTCATATTCATTTAAACCTATTTCTTCACATACTTTTGCAAGTGACTTTTCTTTAGCAATTAAATCTAGTAGTTTTTCTTTTAGCTCCTCTTTATTTTCCATTTTTCCTCCCCAAAAAAGAGTAAGTTAAAACAACTCACTCTGTATAAGCAGTATAGAAAGTTCTTTATTCATCATAATAACCACTCCCTATCATAATTTGATTATAACAAACTAAGAAAAAAAAAGATAGAAATTCTTTCTATCTTTACATAATTATTCATTTTCAATAAAATACTTTTCTTTTCTTTACACTGTAAAGTATCCCAAATCCAATAAAACATAATAATACAACACTAAATACTATCACTGTATTATGTAAAGTCTTAGGATTAACACTAACATCTATCTTTTTATAAAGTACATCAAATTCTTCCATATTAGTATTACATTTTGGTCTAACTAACATACTAAAATCTAATTCTGGATATAAATATCCTCTATCATCAGCATCTGGATGACCAGAAAAACCATATATATAACCAGTATTAATAAAATATTGTATTTGTGACGCATCAAATATTCTCTTATTATTTGGAAAATACCAATAAGAGTTCCACCTATCTAAAGATGTAGGAAAACTTATATAACTAGAACTAGGATTGTAATTATAAAAGTCCGTTCTACTATGTTGTAATTTTAGAACATTTAAACATGACATCCCATAAAACTCAGAACTAACAATATATTTAACCGTCGAATAGTCAATATATCTTACATAGCCTGAATCAATACCAATACTATCAAAATGAGCTGTTTCAGGCATTGTCTTACCACTAAAATCATAAGCTTCTATGGCAGTACCTTTAAATAACATTGCTCCATATTCTAAACTATTAAAATTAAAAGAATCTATATTTACACTTTTTAATTTGGAACAATCTTGAAACATATAACCAATATTAGTCGCCTTTGATGTATCAAAATTATCTAAATAAACAGTTTCAAGTTCTTCACAATAATTAAACATAAAACTAAAATCAGTAACTTTAGAAGTATCCCAAGTAGATAAATCAATAGTATTAACTTTCCTATTATTTCTAAACATTCCATTCATAGATGTAACATTAGAACTATCTACTTTATCAAGTCCTTCATATTCTTCCAAATTAAGATACGCTTCAAAAAAACTAGCTCTTGAAGATAACTTAATTGGATCTTTTACAATAAATCTTGTCACTAATGACCTAATATAATCATTTATATAAATTGAATTGTCTTCAACTCCCGTAAAGTAAATCTTATTACCTATTTCTTCCTCATTAGTATATTTACCAACATCATCTCTAAATATAGTAAGAATTCCAGTATCCTTATCTACTTCAACAAAAGCTTCACCTACTAAATCACTATCTTTAGCATGAAATATACTTTTACCTGTTTTTTTTGTTTTAGCATAGTGATTATCTAAATTCTTTAAATAACTAATTTCAGTAATTTCATTTTCATCAAAATAAACACCAACATAAATAGTATCATTTGGTATAGTATATTGACCACTCTTATTCTTTTTTATATTCATAATAAATATATTCATATAAGGTTGTGAATTTTTAAAAGTATCTACCATTTCAGTCGCAACATTTTTAAAAACAACATTACCATCTTTATCATTAGTAGTAGTCATTACTACTTCATCTTTATAATTTCTAAGTTCAATAGTAAACTCACCATTGCTAATCTTCTTTCCATTCAAATTAATCTTCGTATTAATATCAAATGTATGGCCAAATACAATAGTTGGCATAAATAATATAATAATTAATAATAACCATTTCTTCATACCATTCACCTATTTTAATTATAGCATACAAATAATAAAAAAAAGAGTAATAATTTACTCTTATATTTTAATTACATTTACCTCATTACCATGTTCTTTGATAATCTCTATTAAATCTTCTGTTTTTAACCATACAGTAGCAGTATTGTCATTAGGATGTATACCAATTATCTTCTTAGGAGATGTAGTAAATGCTTTATCTAAATAAAACTTAACTTTACACTCTTCATCATTTAATAAGCCAAATGGACTAACACTTCCAGGTATTAATTTAAGTATTAAATCTAGATCATTAGGAGATACAAAACTTAATTTACGAGTATTATAATCATCTTTAAATTTCTTTAAATCTACTCTTTTATCATCTTTTACAGTAATTAAATAATAATTTTGTTTCTTATCATCTCTAACAAAAACATTTTTAGCGTCATATTCTGGATACGGTAAATCTACACTGTCTAACTCTTCCATATTAAAGACAGCTTCATGTTCAGTAATCTCATACCAAACACCCTTCTCCTCTAATAACTTATAAATATCCTCTTTTTCCACTATAACACCTCTCTTTTTCTAGATTATATAGATTATTTCTAGATTTGTAAATAAAAAAGTATATATTCATATACTTTTTATTTTTTCGCAATAAAATGCATTCCTGTATAAACTTTTATTTTCTCTCCAGGCCTATAACATGTATTATCAATACTATTACAATACTTAACTACATTCTTATGCTTCTTAAATACATAGTAACTACCTTCTTCAACTTTATATTTATTTTTATTATGATCATTTACTTTATCAATTGACGTAGTTACCATCCATAATCTTTTACCTTTATTATTAACTTCTACTTTTTTATAATATTCAGGATTAGCTGGAAAAGCTATTAAGTAATATTTAAAGCCATCCAAACTGATAAAATCATGATCTACTAAATATTTACCTTCACCTATTCTTAATCCTTTAAACATATAATAAGGCATGATATCTTTAAAATCACTATATTTATATAAATTATTACTATCTTTAATAAAATTATTTCTAATATTATTTGGCCATGTAATCTTATCAGTAAATCCATATAAATTTGAAATCATCAAAGTTCTATCAGTCGTCAATACATCAGCTGCAATAATATTATAATAACTAGTAGAAATAATATGATATAGTTTTACTCTTTTCTTTATAGTTTCTATTTTAGTAATTTTTACTTTCTTAATCTTACCATTTTCTATCTTTGCAATAGTACTTCCTATATTACAAACATTTCTATCTTCTATAGATACAAACATACCAAGATCCATACTATATACAGCATGATCACCACTAGTACTCAATGAAGTACCATCACTAAATGTTGTCTTCTGATAAGAATCAACTACACTAGTTCTCTCTATCCAAATAGGATATTGATAAGTTAATTTACCAGTATTATAGTCCCATACAGCTAGTAAATCATCATATTTAATTTCTTCTACATTCTTATATTTATTATTAGCAAGTAATACTTTAGTACCTTCCACAATACATATAGCATTAGCACTACCACTAATAACTATATCTCCAGTTACATTATTAATAGTAAGACTACCATTATTAGCATTATATGTATAACCACTAGTTAATGTAACTCCACCCATAGTAACTGTAATTGTCTCAGGTAAATTATATAATAAAGTAGCCGTTAAAGTAGCCGTATAATTACTTCCTATATTTACTGTACTAGCTCCATTAAAATTAATATTATTTAAATTTCTAGTAACGTTAAATACCCATTGATAAGAATTATCACCAGTCATAGAACAATATCCACTAGCCGTAGAACAATTATTAATATCATCACTACTAGCAGTATTACCTAATAAATCTTTACCATATACCTTAAAATTATAAGTATAAGCTTTAGCTTCTGTACTTAATCCATTAATTGTATAATTATTTACATTTCCAACATCAAAAGTATTAATAACTTCATTATCTCTTAAAACAAGTATTGTATAACTATCTATTCCACTAAAATCATCAGTACCTGACCAAGTAAGATCAACAGTACCAACTTCATTACTCATATTAGCAACTACATTACTAATCACAGGTGGATAAGAATCTACATATTCTTCATGCTTATCAACAGCTAATGTAATATTTCCAAGACTTAAACTTGGTAACCCAGAAGAAGTAACACTTAAACTTGTCGTATAAGTTTCATCTGGGAATAAGGCATCATCTTTTGCCTTTAAATAAACTATAAACTCTTGTTCTTGAGAATTAGCACTCAATGTAAATGAACCTATAGGAGAACCATTAGAATCTACTACTTCTACTTTATCACTATTACATACAATATTAATTACTCTATTAGATTCATAAGTACTATTAAGACTAATAACAATTCTTTGTAAATTATTATCTTTTATACTTCCTGTAGTAGGACTAATAGAATGTAAACTAAAATCTCCATATGCCTTTTCTACAGAATCAATAGTACCTTCACCAACTACATCATAAATATCACTATCTTTAGAAGGAGTAAAAGTAAAATTAACTCTATAAGTCTTTTCACTTAAAGCATCCAATACATCATCATGTTGAAAATTCTCAACTTCGTATTCTAAAACACCAAGTTCTTCTCCTTCTCCATCAGTAATAGTAAAATTAAAATTAAATGAAGATATTAATCTTTCAAAAAATGTATCATTACTTACAGTAACATCATAACTAGCACTATAAGTAGGATCTTCCTCATCACTTTTTATAAAAGATAAATTAAAATTAATACTATTATCTGTCCAACTAGGTATAGCTTCACTAGTATTAGAAGATAATACTTTTCTAACATTACTAATTTTAAAACTACCTTGTGTATTCAAAGCAACATTCCCTGATACATTAATAACTTGCGTATATAATGCATATCCTACAGACATAAACATTATAATCACAACAAAAAAAAGAGAAAGAAACAAACTTAATTTAATATATAAATTATCATTAGTTTTCTTCTTATCTCTTTTCATATTAATCATCCTTTATTAATCATTATTTTCTATCTCTTCTTTATCTAATACATACTCCCAACACATAACATCATTAATAATCATAAATATAGCTTTAGTATGTTTCTTATTTTGATAATAGTTAATAGGCATTCTAACTTCATTATAAACATCTAATAACTCATTAAATGAACTAACGCTAATTACTTTTAAATCTGAAACATCTGGTAAGTTCTCTATATTAGCAATAATACTATCATGAGTATCAACTATCTTCTTAAGAGTTGCTAAATAAAGATGATCATTCTTATTCTTTATTCTAACAATTATAATAGATAGTATTAATACTAAATCTATTAATATGAATAGAATACCCATAATAATACAACCAAGTTTATATTTACTTACAGAAGTATCTTCTATCAATAGAGACTTATCATTGCTAACAGCGCTCTTATCAATAGATGCCTCTACTGCTTTTTCAAGTAACGGAATACTTAAATTTAACTTAGCTGGAATATTAACCACATCTTCAAATTTATCATTATTAATTGAACTCTTAATAGACAATTCAATCTTTAATACTCCATCAGTAGAAATAGAATAATCTTTTTTAAAATCTTCTAAAATTTTATTATATTTATTATAATCAATATCCAATACTTCAGATATAACTATACTTTTATTATTATCAATTTTCTTTGTAGTAGGTGCAACTAAATTATACTTCTTACTCCAATAGTATCCACTACCACCATTTGGTTTATTAGCATACACATAAGCATCTAATCTATAAGTATAATCACCATCTACTTTTTCACTAAAATTCAAATTATAATTATAATTAACATTAATATGATCAATTAAACTAGTAATATAAGTACGATTTTCATCTAAGTAAGGAACATCAAAATAATTATTATTCTTTAAATAAACTTTATAATTTAAAGAATTATTTTCTTTATACTTTAAATTAGTATAACTTTTTGTAGTACCAAAGATAATTAGAGCTACTCCAACAATAAATAAAACTGATAATAAAGCAATTCTAATAATCTTATTTACAATTTTCATAGCCTAACTCCTTTCAAATAATTCATTGAAAAATACTGTTGGATAACCCATATACTTAATAATATAATTAACTCTTCCAACAACATTTTCATTAGTACTTACAAAGCTATCAACACTATCATTAGCGTCACCTTTAGTAGTAATAGAATATTCATTTCCTTTTTTCTTAATAGATACTACTCTATGTGTAACAATAGTATTGTCTTTTTTAAATACTAAAATATCTCCTTTTTTCAATTCGCCAGCATCAATTTTTTCATATATTACAGCGTCACCCTTATTATATAAAGGTGCCATAGAATCTGATGCAATCGCAATCAATCTACTATTAAATATACCAGATACTAACATAACAACCATTAATAACACTATAATAATAGGTATACTAAATACTTTTAAACTATTCTTAGTAATTATTCTTTTATTTCTATTCTCTTCTACCATAGTCCTATTAACTATATAGAATATAACAAAAGGTGTAAATAGTTTAACAAAAGAATTTAGATAATCACCTAAATTAGGTACTATTGGTAATATATAAATATATAATTTACTAACTAATCTAAATATTAAACTAGCTTTAATATCACTATTATAAGTTAAATATGTACATAGATAATTCTCCGTAACAATCGGTAATACTGTAACACTTATAAAGACAAATACTTTATAAGATGTATTAAGTACACCAATATTTAAATAGAAAAATATTTCTAATAAACTCAATAATAAAGTAAATATTAAAGTTGATTTAATATTATCATAATTAAATTTAACTACAATATATCTTAAATACTCAATCAATGTAGTTACTAAAACAATAGGTATTATAGAATATAGTAATGTATTTAAACTATAACTATATCCAGTTGAAAAACCAACTATTAATCCTAATAAGTATATAATAATACCAATAGCCATCAGAACCATTACTACTGTTCTTACTATATATCCAGTATAATAACTTTTATTACTATATTTACCAAAATATAATCTCAAAAATATAACTAAAAACAATAAGAAAGTGATAACTAGATATTTATTCCAATCACTAGGAATCACTTTAATCATTAAATAAAATATTAAGTTAACTATAAATAATAATAATGAAATTAAATAAATAACTTTAATATTTTTTTTCATATTTACTCCTATCTAAATAGGTAATTAACTAACTTGATCATAATCAAATTGAGCAGTCATTGTTATGTTTTGAGCAGTTGAAGGTAATTTAGTAGAATCTTCAGGTGTTAAATAATTAATTCTAACTTTTACAGTAACTTTATTAGATTGTCCTGGATTTAGAGGAATACTTAAGTTATCTGTAGTTTCACTAAACTCTTGTCCATTATAAGTAACTGAATATGATAAATATTCTTTTTGAGCAGCAGTTAACTCAGGTGATAAAGTGATTTTACTTAATTGTGCATTAAAAGTACCATCATTTACTGCATCGATAGTAAATTCTGCATAATCACCAGGTTTAGTTAATCTAGCTCCAAATGATACTGAAGTATCTCCTAATTCTGGAGTAGTTCCAGCAACTAAACTAGAAGCTAAAATATCTACACTTCCATTACTTTTTGCGAATGATGATGTATCCCAATGAATACTCCATTTAGCCGCATCTACTTGTACATTTCCTGTAACTCTTAATGTTTGCGAATATAACGCAAAACCAACTGACATAAATAATATCGCTACGGCTAATATAGCAATTATTACAGTTTGCCCATTTCTTCTCTTTTCCATAATATCTCTCCTTTATTTTTGTTTTACAATATAATATTATCATTATTATTTTTAAAGTACAACACTTTATAGAAATTTGACCAGTATGTTTACATATTAATTATATACATCAAAATAACTAAAACGATCTATTACCTTATAATTACTCTTAACATACTTCAATAATGCTTTATCTTGATATAAATCATCGTTCTTAATAATAAAATAACAATTATTTACTTTACACTTTTTATCCAATTCTTTTATAACTTTTTTAGAACCTTTATAACCTAAATTACCATCTATAATAAAATCATATTTATCAGTAGTTAAATCATAATAATTCTTAGTAAAGTACATTATTTCACTATTACTATATACATTATCTATCTTTCCATCAAAATACTTATATACATCTTCAGAAATATCTACATAACGATCAGGACTTCTCAAGTAAAAAATATCTTTTTCTGTATGAATACTAATCTTAGGAAAACCAGCTATTGTAATACATATTACAAAAACATAAATAAGCAATAATGGTAAATAATTCTTAATATTTTTACTAATTAAATAAAATATAGGTACAAATGATACAAAGAAATGATCTCCATCAAATATTGGATAAATCATGATTTGAAACATTAATATATATAACAATTCTTTATCTCTAAATCCCTTTTTATAAATACAATAAAGAACATATAAAATACCCATTATTTCAAATAATATAAAGACAAATACATATAAATGATTACTATTATTAAAATCAAATAAACCTAAGAAACAATAATTAATAAAATCATATAAACCATTATTGATTAAAAAGTATAATGAAAAAATAATAAATGGTATTAAAAATACTAATAAAGTTTTTATCTTTTTATTACTATATAACAATAATGGTATTACTAATAGTATAAGATTCTGTTTTGTCATAAATATTAATCCAACAAGTAACGCTATTAAATAATCATTATCATATTTTTTATTAATTAATAGAATAATAACTAAAAATAAGCATAAACATAATAAATTATATGGATTAGGATTAAATATCATAATAGATAACATTATCATAAAACTCTTCCAATTAACTAATTTATAAAGAATTAAGCCACTAGATGCCATTAATAAAGAATTAAGTATATGTATAGATATAAACTTAGTACCAAATACTTTTATAAAGAAAGAAGCAATTATAAAGTAAAAAGGTGTTTGTAATACATTAAAATCTCTATAAATAACTAATCCTTTAGCGATGTTATTACTAAAACCAAAAGTCCATACTTCATCACAATTAACTGGTGCTAAAACATAACAAAGTATAAAACTAGAAATAAAAAATAATATAAAAACTAAAATACTTATATAAAAACTTTTACTTTTAAATAAATTAGTCATATTACTCACTTCGCATTCTAAAAAAATTATAACTAATATACTTTTCAAAATCAAGGAACTTTCAATTGACATTTTAATGAAAAAATGATAAAATATGCACTTACACAGGGGTGAATATATATGAATAAAAACTTAAAAATTATAAAGGAACAATTAAAAAAGAAGCATAATTTATCTAAAGAAGAATTTGACAAATTATTAAAGAATTATAAATTAACATATGTCGATAAAGAAGAATTAAGCGAATTTATAATTGATAATAATATTAGTATTACAGAAGAAGATATAGATGAATTTGCATATGAAGAAAGAGAAGTTACAAAAGAAGAATTAGATAGTATTGAAGAAGAGTTTGATGAACAAGAATTAAATGATGAAGCATTTGCTGCTGATTCTAGTGCTATCAGATTATATTTAAAAGAAATAGGAAGAGCTCAACTATTAACTGCAGAAGAAGAGATCGAATTAGCTAAACGTATTGAAAATGGTGATGAAGACGCTAAAAAGAAGATGACAGAAGCTAACTTAAGATTAGTTGTTTCAATCGCAAAAAGATATGCTAATAAAGAGAATCTATTAGATTTAATTCAAGAAGGAAATATAGGCTTAATGAAAGCTGTAGAAAAATATGATTATACTTTAGGTTATAAATTCTCTACCTATGCAACTTGGTGGATAAAACAATCAATTACAAGATCATTAGCCGATCAATCAAGAACTATTAGAATTCCTGTTCATCTACATGAAACAATATTAAAGATCAATAGATTGGAACGTAACTATGCCTTTGAACATAACGGCTCTGAAATGCCAATAGAAAAATTAGTAGAAGCATTAAATACAGAATACAATAAATATGATGTAGAAAAAGTAAGAGAGATTAAAAAATATGCTAAAAGAATCGATATAACTTCATTAGACTTACCAATTGGTGAAGATAAAGAAACTACTCTACTTCAAATGGTAGAAGACTCAAACAATCTAGAAGATGAAATAATGCAAAATGTAATTCATAATGAATTAATTAAGACTATTGAAGAAAGTACTTTAACTGAAAGAGAAAAAGATGTTGCCCTAAGACGTGGTGGTGTTAATGGAAGAAGAGAAACCCTTCAAGAAATAGCCGAAGATTATGGAGTTACAAGAGAAAGAATTCGCCAAATCGAAGCAAAAGCTTATCGAAAACTAAGAGGTAGATCAACTGGACCTAAACTAAAAACTTTATTATAAAAAAAAGACTAACTACTAGTCTTTTTTTTAATACTTATCATCTTTGAAATAGCTAATATAATGAATAATAAACACATAATAATAAAAGGTAAAAATGCTCTATAAGTAAAATAATTATGGTAATCAGAATGAGATGATAAAACACAATAACGTATGAAAGGAATAATAGAAATTAAAAATAATAACAAATAGTACTTACTACTCTTCCTATCCTTAATTAATAAATATACAAATGCTACTAAACTAAATACTAAAATAATACATTTACCTACATAATAACCAAAAGGATAAAAATAATTAGGTAATTCTTTTAAAGAATTAAAGATTACTGAAAAAACATTTTGATCTTCATAGTATATTCTAATAGACATAGGATCAAATACTTTATTAATAATATCTCCATGATAATGAATAGCTAATATAATCCATTTTACTAAGAATGTAAAACAATATCCTATCAACCAAAGACCAATAAACATAATAATTTCTTTTATATTAATATTCTTCTTGTTCTTCATATTCAAATAAACATAGATAAATAATGGTAATGTTAAAGTAATTGTCTCACATGTTATAAGATCAAAATAACAAGTAGCCATACCAACAATTAAGAATAGTAAATCTATATTTTTACTCTTCTTATCATACATTTTAATAATTATTATTGAAGCAATCATACTTATCATAAAATCATAAATCAAAGTATCACAAGTAGTTACTATAAAAGCATTAACAATAATAGAAGATATAGTAAACAGAATTGCTAATAACTTACTTTGCTTAAATAAATAAAAAAGTAATATAGAAAAAGTAATTGAAAACAATACTAAATAAATATTATAAATAGTAGGCATAGTAAAAAATGATAATAAAGGTTTTAATATAATTAATTGACCATTCCAATATCTAGAATAATCACTATCAACCTTAGTCTTCTTGAAGCTCTCTTTATTTATCATCTTTTTAGAAATATAAGAATCCTTATTCATTTCAATAAAACTCTTCCAAGGATGCTTATTATCTTCCAAATATATCATAGTTAAATGATATAAATCCCCGGTGACATCAATAGCCTCATGCTTACCTTTACTAATATTATAATTACTATATTGATAATCATAATAGTTGTGATAATAAACTTCTGATTTTACAATATTATTCCTACTCTTCTCATTAGGAATTGTCTTTTCCAACAACAAGAAAACAATCATTAATGAAATAACAATTATGAATGCAATAATATACTTCTTTAAAGAATTAATTGTTTTCTTTTTCTTACTCATCACTATCATTTCCTATCGTATTATTAATAAAACTATATCTATTATTTAACCAGCGTTTAAATATTGATGTCGCTCTATCATATGAATTATAATTCCAATAATCATTATTATAAGATCCTGACTTATTTAAGTATTTAATTTTCTTATCAAGATTATTAATCTCATCTTTATATATATCTTTAGCACTATTATTCCAATATGCTATTACCTTATCTTCGAATTCATTGATTTTTAATAAATTATAGAATAATTTAGAAGCCTCTTCATCATTTATCATATTATCTTTTATTAAAAATTGGTTATATGAAGAATATTCCCCTTTTAAACCATAAGCAATATCAAAATCCCATATTGGTCCTATATGAATCTTATCATCTAAACCATCCATATACATATATAAACTAGATCTTAAAGAATCTGGATTCTCAGAAAACTCTGAAATAATATAATACTTAATAAAAGAATCTATATCTATATTATCTTCAAGACAATAATAATCTTGATTAATGATGCATTCTTCTACAATATTATATTTATCTTCAAACACTTTAAAACTATTATCTTCTTTCTTACTATTAGAATCTTTTAATACTATATGATCATTTAATATTTTACTAGTAAAATACTTTTCTTCATCTTCATAATAGTTATTATCAAGTTCAACTAATAAAGCATTATCATCTTTTAAATCTACTATCTCTTTAGCTATATCAATCTTTGGTGTTACATAATAATTACCAATATAATGTTTATCTATATATAAATCTACAAATTCTCCAGTAAAACTATAATTAAGATTCATTCTTTTCGCAACACTATAAGTAAAATCATTTTTTAATAAAGAATCATCTGCGTGATTAGCAAGTAAAACAAATTTCTTTGCTAAAGGCAAATCTAATATTTTAGTCTTTTCATCAAAAGATATACGATATGGCTTTTTATCTAATGTCCAAGTATAATTACCTCTTCCTTTAAAACCAATCTTTCCCTTAAATAATTTATTATTACTATAAATGCTAATCTTATTGTCATTAAATTCCTTATCTTTATCTTTATGTACATCATCTAAACTAACATCTTTTAATTTAATATCAATAATTGGAATACCATTATCAATATGATAATTATTATTATAACCATAAAGAAGAATATATAAAACAATTGTAATAAGTAAAACTATTAATACTATCTTTTTCATAATTATTCTCCTTAGCTAAAAAGCTACTTAACTAGTAGCTTTCTTTTTCTTAATAAACAAACTAATTGTACCAACTATTATTAATAATAATATTGGAATTATTATAAATAATAATTTTATTCCTGTTTTAGGATTAGAAATAGTTTCTTTTGTAGATATAACATTTAGATTACTATCTAAATCTTTATAATTACCTGATAGTATTTCATCAGTAAACTCGACATTTCTTAATGTAATCTTATCCAAATAAGTATTATCTTTAGTTCCTTCTACATCAAATGTCATAAGAGTCTTTTTAGCAGTACAAATATTATTATCAGATATATTTAATTTTATAGATTGTTCATTTCCGACATTTGCTATTCCACTAGAATAACCAAAATTAGAAAATTTTAAATCACTTTGAATCATAGAAAACTCTAATTTACTTAAAGCATGTGTACATTCTAAACATACTTCACAACTAGCCTTTTCTCCATATTTTATTTTATCTTTATCACAAATCAATTCTATCTTAGGTTCATCATAATCAAATGGTCTAAAATGTGGACATTCCCCATATATATAATTACCTGGAGTAACAAATGATTCCAACTTCCAATAAACATCCTTACCTTTAATTTTAGGTAACTTATAAGAAAGTTTCCAATAAGGACTATATTCACGATAGTATATTAAATCATCATCATCATTATAAATGAATAAACCCATTTCATGAGGTCCCGTTTTTTCTGTCAAAAAAACAAAAACATCCCCACTTTTATAATAACCATCAGGTGTAGAATCATCATAGATTAATAATTCTTGATCAGGAGACAATTTATAAAAATACATACTTTCAATTTGATACTCATACTCAGCATAACCAAAAACCATTCTATCTTTAACAATATATTGTGTTTTATTACATTCTGGTTTATTTCCATAACATTCGGATTCCTTCTCACCATCTAAAAACAAATCATATTTAATTGAACTATAACAGTTGCTAAAATCCAAAATATCACCAGGTTCAATTATATCAAAACCATCTTGCCATGCACCATAAGTACTAGAACCAATAACAAATGTTTTTGCTTGTACTTTTAAGGGAACAAATATTACCATTAATATAAATACTGATAAAAGAAATAAAACAACACCACTCTTTTCATCCTTGCTCATTAAACCACATCCTATCTTACCACAAGTATACCATAACTAATCAAAAAATACTAATAATTAAATATTTTAAAAAAAAGATTATAATCTACTTATAATCTTTAATTAATATATGGTGTTCCCGACGAGAGTCGAACTCGTGACCTATCGCTTAGGAGGCGATTGCTCTATCCTACTGAGCTACGGAAACGTAAAAGAAGTTTAATTAAACTTCTTGTATTACTGTAATAATCATAGGTTTAGACTCAGTCTCTTTATAGAAGAACTTACCTAATACATCTCTTACATCATTCTTAATTTGTGAATAATCTATTCTTTTAGCATTTAATTCAATATCAGCTTCTATTGCTTCTCTAGCAACTTTTTTAGTCTCTTCTAATAAGTTTTGACTCTCTTTAACATAGATAAATCCTCTAGTAAGTATCTCAGGTCCACCTAATATTTGTTTAGTATCTTTATCCAAAGTACAACTAATAATTACAATACCATTTTCTGACAACATTTCACGATCTTTTAATACTAAGTTACCAACATCATCAGTTGTATTACCATCTATTAAGATAGAATCTACATCGATATGTTCTGTACTATTAGTATTTTCTCCATCAATCATTTCAAAAACATCACCATTTAATTTTAAAACAATATTATCTTTAGAGATACCTAAAGCCTCTGCTATTTCAGCATTAGCATATTGTTGACGATATTCCCCTTTTACTGGAAAATAATACTTTGGATTCATTAAATCAATCATTAACATTAAATCTTCTCTCGAAGCATGATGTAATAAATGCTTTTTACTAGATAATGCCACAGCATCAGCACCTAACATTGCTACTTCATCCATAATAAGTGCCATTCTCTTTTCAATACCAGGATAACTTGGCTCAGTAATAAAGATAGTATCTGTATCTTTAATCTTAATAAACTTATCATAACCTTTAATAATTCTATCTAAATTAGCAAATGGTTTTTCTTTATCATCATATATTAAGATTACAGTATCTTTATTATCTAAATCAGTTAATGTACCAATAACACTCTTATCTATCTTTAAATATCCTTCATCAATAGCACTATATATTAATTCTTGTAATGGTTTACCCATTATTACTACTTTACGATGTGTTTTACTTACTTCATCAAAAATCTCTTGTATACGTGAATAATGTGCTGTAAAAATAGTCGCAATAATACGGTTCTCAGTATGATTTAATAAATCTTTAATAAAACCATTAATACGATTATTAGGACTTGTATGACCAGGTTTATCAGCATAAAAAGATTCACAAAGTAAACATAAAACACCTTGTTTACCTACATAAGCTAATTTACCAATATCAGTCTTATAAGAACCTAACATTGATGAATCAAATGTAAAATCTCCTGTATATACTACTGCTCCATCAGGAGTATATAAAACATAACATACAGCATCTGGTATAGAATGTGTAACACTAATAGGAAATACACTATTATTACCAAAATCTAATTTAACATGTGGTTTAATCTCTACAAACTTATAATTATTAACTAATTTTTCATCTATATCTCTCTTAATAATCTCTAAAGTTAATTTAGTACCATAAATAGGCACTTCAGGTAAACTAGTTAATATATCTGGTACTGCACCACAATTACCTTCATGACCATGTGATATAAAAAAACCTTTAATATTCTTTCTATTTTTAATTAAATAATCGATATTAGGTATAATATAATCTATACCTAAATTTAAATCATTATCATATTCTAATCCGGCATCAAAAACAAAAATATCTTCATCTACATTAACAACATACATGTTCTTACCATTTTCATTTAATCCGCCAAGTGCAAAAATCTTAATTTTACTCATTTTTTCTCCTTTCATAATAAATCATACACATCGAATAAACAGCATAATAATTATATCAAAAAACAAGGAAAAAGAGAAGTAAAACTTCTCTAATTATTTATCTTCTTTCTTTGTTTCTGTTTTAGCAGCTTTTTTCTTTTTTTTCTTCTTTTTCTTTTCAACTTTCTTTTCTTTTTGAATACTACTAAAGTCAAAACTACTTGTTCTCTCTAACTGATCATATAAATTGTTTTCTTTATCTTTAGAACCTTGAATTACATTAGACTCATCTACCTTAGGCATAGCAGTAGTCATAGTAATTTGTTCTTTAATATACTTATCGGTATATTTCTTTTTCTTTTCAAAGTCTTGAGCAATTATTTCAGTAATATTATATGTAGGAACTTCTTTACCATCCATCTTAGCTTTAATATCTACTACTCTTAATGCATAAGTATAAATCAAATTATTAGTAGCAGGTATTATAAAGAATGTTCCATCTTTCTTTTCATTTTCAAGCATTAATATAGGTTGTTTTAAGGTATCTCTAATCTCTAAAATATCATTAAAGCTTTCAATCTTTAATACTTGAGAAGTACCCATATCATATGAATCAGTAATTCTTTGAATATATCCATCATAATTACTCATAATATTCTTAATTTCTTTATCATAAATCATTTGAGCAGTTCTACTCTTCTTTAGATAAATAACTAAGCATACTGTATAAATAATACCAACTAGTATAAATACTAACCCAAGTCCTAATAACCAAGTTTGATAAGTACCACTCTCTAATTCGATAACATTATTATCTAAATTAATATTCTTACTTGTATCAATACTTACAGTATTTTGAGTTAAAGGAACAATTAAACTAGCAACTTTTTTATCTGAAAATTTCTTAACTTCTCTACCATTAATATTATTAATAGTTACATATAAATTAACATTTAAATCACTAGTAATATTATTCAATTCATAAATATTTTTAAATTTACTAATTATATTATTATATTTTGGAAAGTTAACACTTAAATTATTAATATCTATTTTGATATCTCCAAGGTCAGTACTATTCTTTTTCTCAGATAATACTTCACTAAAATGATAAATATTATTATCATTCTTTTGATCTTTAACATCTATTTCAGCAACTAATTTATAAGAATAATCATAGTTAACATCTTCAGAGAAATCTACATTATAATTAAAATTAGTAATTAAAATAGAATCAATTATACTAGCAATATAACCTTTATTCTTATCTTGATAATTCTTCTCATAGAATTCATTATCTTTAAGCATAACTTTATAATCGATATCGCTAGATTCTTTATATGTCATTACTTTATTAGTACCACTAATAAAATATACACATAATAATACCAACCCAATTATAAGTGTAGCACTTACAACAATAACTAAATTCCTAATATCTCTTTTCCTAGTATCAATCTTCTTACTCATTTTCATCCCTCTTTATCAAAAACATTTCTTAACCATAATGTTGGTTTTCCAATATATTTAACCTTAAATATAACTTTCCCAATTAAATCTTTATCTTCAGTATAGAAGTCATCTAATTCTTTATTAGCATCACCTTTAGTATAATATCTAACTCCATCATTAATATTTACTTTTTTAACTACTCTATGTACTATTTTAACATCTTTTCGATTAAAAACAATAACATCTTTTTCATGAACACTATCTTTATCTGCAACAAAGAAGACTACATCACCTTTTTCTATTGTCTTAGACATAGAATCACTACCTATTACTAAGATACCATAATAGAACTTACATGATATTAACATTATTATTGCTGTTATAAGAACTACACCTATAGCTAAACTAGCAATCTGTGTCTTAGCTTCTTTCTTATTAATAGCATTCATATCTTTATTATAATACTTATCCAAATATAAATAAATTATTAATGGAAAAAGCATTCTAACAAAGGTTCTAAAGTAAATATACACATCTGGTACATAAGGTATTATATAAACATATAAAGTAATAATTAACTTATAAGTAATAATTGGCTTAATACCATAACGAGTACATATAAAATTATATAACAAGTTATTAGCAACAGCTGCGAAAGCCACAAAACCAACTAATATTAAGAAACTATCTAAGCTACTAGAATCATATAAATTAATATATAGTAACACATCTATAAATGTCGTTAATATAACAACTAATGCTTTTGATCTATAGCTTTCATTAATTAATAGTTTCTTTCTAATATATTCAGTACAAATAATGATTATTGTAATTGGTACTATATAATTAAATATTGTTTTTATACCAAATTGATTTGTTGCTTTAACAAATCCAGTATATATACCTAACATATAGAAAAGAGCTAGATATAATACCGCAAATATAATCATTACACGTAATATTTTCTTTTTATCTACTTTTAATATTTTTTCTCCCTTAAGGAGAAAGCCTAATCCTATTGCTATAAATAATAGCAAAAAAGCAATAAACACTTTATTGCTAGTAAAACGAAAGAAAGTACACGTTCCCAATAGTAGTACTAACAATACTTCAAGTTTTAGAATCATATTATTCTTTTTCATGTACTTCCCCTCACTATCTTTTTATTATTGAACAGGATCAGCTGGAACAGTAATATTGATTGTTGTAGACTCTGTGTTTTCTACTGGAGTCTTAATAGCTTCTACAACTACTGTAAGAGTAGTAGTATCACCTTGTGCACTTAATTCTGTTTTTCCTAAAGTTGCTGATACAGTGAAATATTCATCATTATATCCAGTAACGGTAGTATCAATATCTGGTCCACTTAATGTTGCATCTAAATCTTCACTTTCGTTGATTATAGTATATACAACAGTAGCAGTATCACCCTTCTTAGTGAAGCCATCTACATTAATAGTAGCATCTAAATCATCAGTATAAGTAGCTGTTACAGTAGCATCTGTATCTACTCCTGAACCTTTTGTAATAGATGGTGCTGTATTAGTATCAAAATGAACAGCAAAGTTATCTTGATCTGGTTTAACATTAGCATTACCAGTTACCATTAAATCAACACCAGTAATAGCTGCATAACCAATACCTAAAACTAAAATTGCAATTAATACTCCAATAATTCCTGTACGTTTTTTCATATTTCCATATCCTCCATTCTCTACAATATATTATTGTATTATTACAATATAATTAAACCATATATTTGCCTTTATTGCAATAACAAAAAAAAACTTTACAAAAAGTCTTGTCAAACAGCTAATTTATTTATAGCTTCTTTCGCAGCTTCTTGCTCAGCTTCCTTTTTACTATTACCTACTCCTACACCATATTTAATATTATCAATAGTAACTTCAACTGTAAAAGTCTTATTATGAGCTGGTCCTTCTTCCTTTATTAAATTATAAACCAAACTCTTTTGTGTAGTTTGAACATATTCTTGTAGAGCACTCTTATAATCACTAAAAAATGATACTTTAGGATTTTCAATATAAGGTACTATAATATCTAATATTACTTTTCTTACAGTCGCAAATCCCAAATCTATGTATATTGCTCCCATTAAAGCTTCAAATATATCCGCAACAATGGCTTTTTTAAAAATACCACCATCTATTTCTTCCCCATGACCTACTTTTATATATTTAGAAAGACCTAAAGAAGTAGAATACTCGTAATTAGCATTCTCACATACATAACTAGCTCTAACTTTAGTCATTTCTCCTTCAGTCTCTTTATAATGATTATACAAGTAATCAGCCACTACTAAATCAAGTACAGCATCTCCTAGAAACTCTAATCTCTCATAATCATTCTTTACTTTATGTTCATTAACATAAGAACTATGACTAAAAGCCGTTTCATATAATTTAATATTCTTTGGCTTTATATTTAATCTAT
>JAEEGL011407561.1_pt1 | contig 32473 bp, 25 predicted proteins | sample 9134231 | NCBI WGS metagenome assembly JAEEGL01 (sample SAMN16246548, study PRJNA631951) | gut metagenome | biome: gut microbiome; feature: rumen; material: fiber-attached | host: Bos | place: Iran: Karaj | collected 2018-10
CCGGGTTCACGGGGGATCTGTCGAACGACAGGTCCCTCGTTTTCGTTTCGGTGCGGGCCGCCGGACCGCGGTCAGATCGAAAACCGGTTTTTGATATTGCCGTATACCACGTCCTCACCGAGTGAGGAGAGCGTCTCGGGATCGATCTGCTCCCGCCGTCCGAGATCGGAGAGAAAAACCGAGAGCGTCTCGCGGCGCCTTAGGACGCCGGCGACCGAGACGAAATCGCGGATCTCGCCGCAAAAGAGCATCGAAGCGCCGATCGGGAAGACGCCGGCGAGCGCCGCCGGATCCTCGGCGATCGGGATCAGCCCCGGGAGCCCCTTTTCGGTCCGGAAACTGAAGGCGCGAAGCAGCGGCAGGCAGGAGAGGGGATCCCGGCAGACAAAACCGGTCTCGGGAACCGTCCCGTTCCGGTGAAGATACCGGAACAGGGAGAAAAGCCCGGAGAAAACGGCTCCGTCGGGCACCTCGAGCCGCAGAAAGAGAGAGCGGCTTGACATAAGGCCGGCCAGCCGGATCAGAAATTCGGTGCGGAGTTCATTCAGGCCGTCGGGCGTCAGACCGTCGGCGACCGACCAACCGACCGCCGTCTCCGGATCCTTTTTCAGATACCGGAGGGCCCCGTCGACTTCGCGCCGGCGGGTGTTGCGCCGGAACCGCCAGCCGTACGGCAGGGCGAGGGCCACGGTCCTGCCGCCGTCCTCCGTCAGGCGGAGAATCTCGCTTTCCAGCATCCCGAAGACCGCGTCCAGCCCGGCTTCTTCCGCTGCGCCGGAAGAGGGCCCGGAAAAGCCGGCCAGAAAACCGTCGGGTGTCCCGAGATCGAGGATCGGATAGAGATCGACGCCGGGGCAGACCGGCATCTCCCCATGCTCGCATGGCGCGCGGCGGTAGCAGAGCGACTCGACGCCGAGCGCGGACAGCACGCCGGAGGGCCGGAGCGCGGCCTTTTCGATTTCGTCGTTCAGCGTCTGCCAGAGCGGATCGGTCTCGAAGGGTGAGAGTCCGCCCCCGTACCCGAAGACCGCCTTGAGCAGCGCCGCGGTATCGTTTGCGGCGGGATGGCCGGCGAGCAGGGGAAACGCCGTACAGAGCGCGGAGAAGCGTTCGTAATCGGAAGCGCCGCCGTCTGGCTCGGTGACCGAACGGCCGGCGCCGCAGAGGCGCAGCGCGTCGCGGTTGCTCACCGCGCGCCGGACCAGCAGATCGCCGGCGTTGCGGTAGGGACGGTCGTCACGGAGATCGTCGGCCGTCAGCAGCGTGTCGTAGAGCAGCAGCGGAAGGGAATCGTTCATGGAGGCAGCTCCTTTCTGTGTGACCGTATCCATCATACCATATTTTTCTCCGGTTGACAATCTTTTTTTCAAAGAAACCGCCGGGGTCCGACCACCGGAAGGCGCATTCCCGACAGATTTCAAAAAAAGGAAAGATTTTCAATAATAAAATTCAAAATTCCTCTGTTCAAAGGGAAAAGAATATGATATAATGGGAGCGTACGAATCCGCGATTTCCGGCCGACACAGGATCGGGAACAGAAAGGGTACTGTTATGGAAAAACTATTGCAGCTTCTGGAAGACGACGGCCGCCTCACGCCGGAGCAGCTGGCGGTGATGTGCGGCTACGACGACGCCGCCACCGTTGCCGAAACGATCGACCGGCTGGAGAAAGAGGGTGTGATCCTCGGATACAAGGCGCTGGTCGACTGGGATAAGACCGATCGGGAATACGTCTCGGCTCTGATCGAACTGAAGGTGGCCCCGCAGCGCGACCGCGGCTTCGACCGCATCGCAGAAAAGATCTACAATTATCCCGAGGTGCAGAGCGTCTATCTGATGTCGGGCGGCTTCGATCTGATGCTGATGATCGAGGGCAAGACCATGAAGGAGGTCGCCTACTTCGTCGCCTATAAGCTGGCGCCGATCGAGGACGTCGTATCGACGGCCACGCACTTCGTTCTGAAGAAGTACAAGGACAAAGGCGTGATCTGCCGCGCTCCCGAAAAAGACGAGAGAGAGAGTCTTATGTGATGAAGCCCTATTCCGAACTGTTGTCTCAGAAGACGCAGGCGCTGAAGCCGTCGGGGATCCGGCGATTTTTCGATATGCTCGGCGAGATGGACGACGTGATCTCCCTGACGGTGGGTCAGCCGGATTTTGTCACGCCTTGGCATATCCGCGAGGCCGGTATCTCCAGTCTGGAGCAGGGAAAGACCTACTACACCTCCAACAGCGGCCTGCCCGAAATGCGGACCGAGATCACCCGGTATCTGGACCGCCGGTTCTCGCTCTCCTACGAGCCCGACGAGATCGTCGTCACGGTGGGCGGAAGCGAGGCGATCGACGCCGCGATGCGGGCGGTCCTGGATCCCGGAGACGAGGTCATCATCCCGACCCCCTGCTTCGTCTGCTACGAACCGCTCTGCCGGATGGCCGGCGGGGTGCCGGTTCCGATCGTGACGGAGGAGAAAGATCGCTTCCGCCTGACGGCAGATAAGCTCCGGGCGGCCATTACCGACCGGACCAAGCTGCTGGTCATGCCGTTCCCGAACAATCCGACCGGCGCCATCATGACAGCCGGGGATCTGGCACCGATCGCCGAGGTCCTCCGCGATACCGATATCATGGTGCTCTCCGACGAGATCTACGCCGAAATGACCTACGGCGGCCGGCACGTCTCGATCGCGTAGCTTCCCGGGATGCGGGAGCGCACCATGATCGTCAACGGCTTTTCAAAGGCCTACGCGATGACCGGCTGGCGCATGGGCTATACGGCGGCGCCGCTTCCGGTCACGAAGCAGATCCTGAAGCTGCATCAGTTCGCCATCATGTGCGCGCCGACCGTCAGCCAGTTCGCGGCGATCGAAGCGCTCCGGAACGGAGACGAGGACATACGGCGGATGACCGGCGAGTACGATATGCGCAGGCGTTTCCTGATCGACGGCCTGCGGAAAATGGGGATCCCCTGTTTTGAGCCGGAGGGAGCCTTCTATGTCTTCCCGCGCATCGGCGTGTTCGGACTGAACAGCGAGACCTTCTGCGAGCGCCTGCTCTACGAAGGAAAGGTCGCCATCGTCCCGGGTACCGCGTTCGGCGACTGCGGCGAGGGATTCGCCAGGATCTCCTACGCCTATTCGCTGAAGCACATTGCGCAGGCGCTCGAGCGCATCAGGGCCTTCGTCGAAAAACTGCGGAGCGAGTAAGCGCGCGGATCGACAGAAAACGGGCGGAAAATGTCGCATCGGCTCAAAAAAATTGTTAATATTTTGTTAATTTTTGAGTTGACAATTGACTTGGAAATATAGATATGGTAAAATCAAACTGTTATAGTGCAAAAAAAGCATTTATCCCGGATTGACCGGAAAAAGCCGGTAAAACCGGCGGTTTTTTCCGGGGGAACGAGGTCTCCGCGGCCGTTTGCCGGCCGTTCCGGCGAATTCCGGCGCGTCGGGGAAAGGGAGTCCTGCCGGCAGGCAGGGGGACGCTGTCCCGGCGGCGGATCTGGCGTATGGAGACGGAAGGAGCGAAAGCTTGGAAGACAACAAAAAGCAGAGAAAGGAACAGGGCGGCCGGGGACTGACGATTGTCGGCATTATCCTGTGTGTGATCCTGATCCCTATCCTGATCGTCAACGTCATTATGATAATCAAGGGATTCGTCAAATCGGATGAGGTCCCGATGATTGGCGGATATGCGCCGCTGATCGTACTGACCGATTCCATGAATCCCCCGACCGAAGAGGAATTCAAGTCGATCTTCCCGATCGACATGACCTTCTCCGATAAAGTGAAGGACGGCCTTCAGGTCACGACCGCGCCGATCACGGTCGACCGCACCGCCAAAAAGCGCGTGCTCTCCGTGACGATCGGCGACAAGACGCAGACCGTGAAAAAGATCCGCAGCGGCGATCTGATCTTTGTGAAAAAGATCAAAGCCGAGGACGTCAAGGTCGGCGACGTGATCTCCTTCTTTGATCCCGATTCCACCGGGCGCGCGGTCGTAACGCACCGCGTGGTCGCGCTGGAATATGAGACAAGCTCCGGCAAGCTGGTATCCTTCCGCACCCGCGGCGATTCGAACAATACGAACGACCGCACCCCGGTTCCGACGGAAAACCTCGTCGGGATCTGGACCGGAACGGTCATCGGCGGGCTGGGCAGCGCCGCCATGTTCCTGCAGACGACGCCCGGGCTCCTCTGCTGCGTCGGTCTGCCGATCATTCTTCTGGTCGGGTACGACGTGCTTCGCCGCAAACAATCCGAAAAAGCGAAGAAACAGGATACCGACGCACTGCTGGCAGAGCTGGAGGAGCTCCGCCGGCGGCAGAGCTCAGTGCAAAGTGCACAGGGCACAGGGCAGAGTGCGGAGAGCGCGGACCCTGCCGAAGAAGTGAATCCTCATGAATGAGGGAATCACGGAGCAAAAAAGTTTTGAGTTTGCCGTCCGTGCGGTCAAGGTTTACCGGTATCTCACGGAAAGCAAAAAAGAAAGCGTTCTGTCGAAGCAGTTGCTTCGGTGCGGAACGAGCATCGGAGCGAATGTCTCCGAAGCGCAGCGCGGGCAATCAAAGCCCGATTTTCTGAGCAAAATGTCGATTGCTCTGAAGGAGGCCAACGAATCCGCCTACTGGCTTCGACTCCTGCACAGGACCGGTTATCTGAGCGACAAACAGTTTGAAAGTCTGTATGAAGACGTAAACGAACTGATCCGTCTCCTGATCGCGACCTGCAAAACGGCGCAGTCCCGATGACCGTTTCCCCACTTTGCACTGTGCCCTATGCGCTTTGCACTGTTTCGTTATTCTTCCTCCGGAAGCCACACCGGGGGTGAATATAAAAATGCCGCGGCATTCTCCGCGAATGGGCTTCCGCGCCCGGACGAGCGCGAATGCCCGGTATTCAAAATTCCCCGGAGGGGGAAGAATAATTTAGACGCCATGTTAATGGCAATTTAACGAAAGGGGTTTTTCACTATGAAAAACAAAATGATGAGAATTGCTTCCGTTCTTATGGTTGCGGCTCTCCTGTCCACCTGTGTCATTTCCGGCACGTTCGCGAAGTACATCAAGACCGCTTCTGCTGAAGACACCGCTCGCGTTGCGAAGTTCGGCGTCGTCATCGAGGCCAAGGGCGAAGCTTTTGCCGAGCAGTATGAAGTTGACGATGAAAACTTGACTGAAGAGGAAGTTGGAATCGTTGGCGAGTACTCGGTTAAGACTTCTGTTGAAGGTGAAAAGCTTGTCGCTCCGGGCACCTCGGGCGATGTGGCTGCTATCACTCTGACCGGTACTCCTGAAGTGGCCGTTCGTGTTTCTTATGGAATCACGATCGCAGCAGAGGGTTGGGAGATCCTCCCTGAAGCTCCTGCTGAAGAGGAAGCAGTAGAGATTCCCGCTGAGCAACAACAGAAGGGCGGCGACACGGAAGAAGAAACCGCTGCTGGCGACGAGTACTTCCCGATCGTTATCACCGTGAACGGCACCAAGTATGCCATCGGCACTGCTGCTGAAGAAGAAACTCCGATCAAGGCCGAAGCGGAAATCGTTCTCTGCGCTGATCTTGATGAACTGATTGAAAAGGTTACGGAGGCCGTGGAAGGCGCTTCCGCCGTCTATGCCCCTCTTACCGATCTGTCTAGCGAGAATGTTACCGGTATTGCCGTTTCTTGGGAATGGCCCTTCGAGACCGGCGCGGATGCTGATGAGATTGCGGCTAACGACATTAAGGATACCGCTCTCGGCGATCAGGCTGCTGCCGACAACGCGGCTACCCTGACGATCACCGTTACCGCTACCGTTACTCAGATCGACTGAGTTTATACAGAACGGATAACTGATTGAATGATAACGGCCCGGCCCGCCCTAAGTGGCGGGGCGGGGTCGGGCCGCAGAAAACCTCCTTTGTCCGCAACAAGCGCTGACAATACGGCTTGCCGGCGGTTGTTACGGACAAAGCGTCCGGTGCATTTCAGAATCCATCCCATTTATGACGAATCGATGAAAGAAAGGAATCCCGAGCATGAATCAGAATTATGCCTCGCTTCGCCAGAATAAAAGATCCGGCTCGGCGCTCTGGATCGCGCTTGCGCTGCTCATCCTGCTGGAGGTATGCGCTTCTTCGATCCTGTTCGCTCAGATCGCGTCCTACGCGACGGTACAACGCCGGAATTATATCTCGCTGACCGAAGCGTCGAAGAATACGAAACTGCAGATCATGAGAAAGGCCGAGGCCAGAGCAAAGACGCCGGTTTCCGCCGTCGCGCTCGGGGCTTCCTCCGCGGGCGTCGGTTTTGCGTCGAACCGCTCCGCCGGTGTCATCCGGACCTCCGTTACCGAACAGGGCGGATTTGAGATCTCTGACGCGAATACCGTCTGGACGACCGATACCGAGGTCGAGATCTTCAAGATCTCCTACGACAACAACGGAGACGCGGTCTTCACCGTGAACAGCGGCAACGGCAAAAAGGTGATCGCGCCCGGCACCGAAAACGTTTATTCCTTCACGCTCCGGAATACCGGCGACGTGTCGCTCGATTATAAGCTGGAGGTCGACGCCTGGATTACCGGGACCGACAAAGTCATTCCGGTCGAAGCCAAACTGTACGATTTCCAGAACCAATATCTGGCCGGCTCGGCCGATACCTGGGCGACGGTGTCTGAATTGGATGCCGCCGAGATCACCGGCGTGCTGGCGTCCGGCAACATCGCCGATTATACGCTCCGGTGGCAGTGGCCCTTCGAGCGCGGCGAGGGCGACGAGCTCAACGCTAACGACGAGATCGATACCTTCCTCGGCGACCTGGCCGTCGAGGGCGATGTGGAACTCCACATCCTGATCCATACCGTGGCGGAAGCCGATGACAATCCCGACGAGCCCGGCGGTGAAAACCCGCCTACCGGCGACAACGGTCTGATCCCGGTGCTTTCTGTCACCGTGGCCGTGATCCTGGTTCTGATCATCGCGCTGATCGCGGAAAGAAAGAAGCGTCAGTTCGCCTGATCACGGGCGGTTAAGGAAACCATGAAAGCAGGAAGAGCGGTTGTCCGTTTGCTCCTGATCCTGGTCATCAGCGTGACGCTCGGTCTGGCGGTCTACACAGGGAACGCCCGGCAGGTTCTCAACAACCGGATGCCGATGCCGTTCGGGATCGGGATCTCGGTGGTGCTGTCCGGCAGTATGGAGCCGGCCCTGTCGGTCAACGATCTGGTGATCGTCAAGAGGGCGGATGCCTACGGGGTGAACGACATTGTGGTATATCAGTCGGACAGCAGTCTGACGATCCACCGCATCGTCTCGGTCAACGAGGCGGCAGGACGGGTGACGACGCGCGGCGACGCCAACGATATCAACGATCCGGAGATCCCCGTCGAGGCGATCAAGGGCAAACTGGCGGCGTCGGTCCCCGGCGTCGGCCTGATCGTGAGAATCCTCAAATCGACGCCCGGTACGATCGCGATTCTGGTACTGGCCGCTTTCCTGATGGTCCGTTCCTGGAAACAGGAAGAGACCCAATCCGATGAGGATCTCGAAAAAATCCGGGATGAGATCCGGAAACTCAAGGGCGAAACGGGAGAAGGCAAGCCCGATCCCGAGGCCATAAAAGAAGAAATCCGCCGACTCAGAGCTGAGTCTGCCGGGGAAAACACCGCCCCGGGAAACGGTGAACCGGACTCCGGCGGCTCACAGGCCGCTCCGAAGAATTGCGGGGAACCGAAATAACACGATGGGAGACGCGATTGTATATGAAAAACAGAAAGAAAGTGAATATTCCGCTGCGGATAGCGGGCATCCTCCTGTGCTTCGTGGTCTTTGCGCTGTTCTTCAGTTCAGGGATGCTTGCCAGATATTCGACCGGCGCCGGCGCGCCGGACAATGCCCGCGTCGCCAAGTTCAGCAATACGGTCACGCTGGTCGACGGGGAGGCCACGGTCGCCCTGCCCGATACGGTGGCTACCACGGACGATCCCTTCAAGTTTACCGTGGAGAACGATTCCGAGGTGGCCGTCCGATATACGCTTGAACTGGTATTCCCCGAAGGCAAGCCGAATTATCTCACGGTACAGTATGACGGCGCCGAGCTGACGCCTGACGCCGAGACCGGCGTGATTTCGGTCCTCTGCGGCGAGTTGGCGGTCGGCGGAAACTTTACGAACGATAAACTCACCTTCGCGATCGACGGTGCGCTCTTCACCGAGGGGATCGAAGCCCCGGCGACCGGCGAAATCGCGACGGGCGACGTAGAAATCGATTTTGATGCCTACGTGAAATTCGTGCAGGTAGATTAAGGAGGACAGGACGTGATTGCGAAAATGAATCTCACAAAGCGGGATAAGCGGAAGCTCCTGTCCCTGTTGCTCGTTACAGTGCTTGCGGTGGCCGCCGTGGCCGGTACGGTCTACGCGAAATACGCAGGCGAGCAGAAACTGAGCGGAAAGATCACGGTCTCCGCCAAGCTGGCGACCGACCTCGAGATCTTCGAGCATCAGGCCACGCGTCAGACCAACGGGACTTACACACTCGGGACGACGGAGGTCGCGGAGAACAGCTACGTTCTCATGCCGGGCGTGGACGTTCCAAAGGATCCCACGGTCCGAGTGACCGGCTACACCGGAATGGACGCCTACCTCTATATCGAGGTGGTCGGCGAGGAGAAGACCGATCCGGTCTACTTTGAAGTCGATACCGCGAAATGGACGGCCCTCACCGATGCGACCGGGCCGAACGGCGGCAAACTCTACTACAAGGCGCTCGGCGCGTCCGACAAGGCCGACGAGATCCTCGTGGAGATCCTCAAGAAGCTGACCGACGCCGATAACAATCAGGTCCGCGTGAGCGATACGCTCCCGCGCACGGCCGACCTCGACGTGTCCTTCTACGCTTACATCGGCCAGAAACTGACGGCGGATGCCGCGGCCGACTTCACAACACAGTTCGTTTCACAAACGCCGGCTTCCGGCGGCGGTAACTGAGAAAGGAGAGAGAGATGAAACAAATGCAGATCAAACGCCGACTCAGTCTCTTTCTCGCTTCGCTGTTTCTGGTGCTTTCGCTGCCGCTGAACGCGATCAGCATCGAAGCGCCCGAGACGACGGTGACTGCGGAGGGACTCCCGTTCGGAGCCGAGGTGACGCTCGAGACCAAGAGTAACCCCTTTGTGATCACGCGGAGCACCAAGAAAGCCAAAGCGGCGACCACTATGCAGGTCGGCCCTTACAAGAGCACTGATTTTGTCGCTTTTTACGACATCAAAGCGACGGCGAACAACCGTGAGATCCAGCCGAACGGCGACGTGACCGTCACGATCCACAACGCCGCCATCAGTTCCGGGCAGGACGTCTACGTTCTCCACCTGCTGGACAGCGCCGACGCGATCCGGAACGCGCAATCCTACTTTGAAATCAACGACCGCACTTTTGCGGCCGCCTTCCCGATCGAAGCCGCCGCGGCGGAAGCCGTCACCGGCAGGACGGGAATCGTCTGTGCCGAGGAATTCTCGGTCGCCAACGGCATGCTGGCGATCAACGGCACCGATCTGACCTTCACTACGCGCTCCTTCTCGATCTACGCGATCGTGGAAACCGGCGATGACGCCCGGCTGACCGTCAATTTTGTGGAAAAACTGCTGGACGGTACCGTCAATACGATCAAAACGATGACGATCACGAAGGCGCAGGCCGCGTCGGTCGACACCCTGATTTACGATCCCGGCATCGGCCGTGCCTTTAACGACGGCGAGCTGTTCCGCGGCTGGACGACAAAAGAGGACTACACGACGGAAGATTCTGCCAGTGCCAAGACCATCGAAGACGTTCGGGATGAGGTCGTTACCAGACTCGACGAGCTCGTCAACGACGCCGAAGAGGGCGGCAGCAGCGCCAGTTCCGTGACCTACTACGCCATGATCTATAAGGCGTATACGGTCACCTACCGCGATGAGAGCTTCGTCAGCATCGGCTCCGATGTAGTGCTCTTCAAATCCGGCTCTTCGGTCAGCTATCAGATCAACACCGGTTACATCCCGAAGACGCAGGACGGCGAATTTCAGGGCTGGCGTCTGGTTCCCACGGAGAATAACGTTTATGAAAGCCGGATCACCGTCAACTCGGTCAATACCGAGGAAGTGACCTATACGTTCCAGGTGAACGACGGTTCGAATACCTTTACGGTCTTTACCAACCAGCCGACCGAGGTCACCCTGACCGGCAATATCGAGTTCATCTGCTACGTGCCGAGCGGCTATTGGCTCAGCTTCAACGAGAACGGCAAGGGTGCTTCCTACACGCCGCCGAAATTCTACAAGAGCGGCGTTCCTACCGAATTCCCGGCGGTCCCGACGCGAGCCGGTTATACCTTCGGCGGTTGGTATACCGATCCGGAGTGCACCGATGGCAACGAGTTTTCGTTTGGTCTCCCGCTTACCGCCCGGACCGACCTGTATGCGAAATGGAATCCGGTCGATTTCGCGAAATATACGGTGATCATCTGGAAAGAGAAATCCACCGATACCTACGCGAACAACTCGACGAAGAAAAACTACGACTTTGACACGGCCTACGTTCTCAGAGGTCAGGTCGGCACCACGATCAACGCGGTCAGCACCGACAACACTTCCTCGACAAGCGATATCAACGGTACCTACAGCAACTACCGTGTGAGCGGTGTACGGAATGCTGATGAAGTCACGATCAACGAACTGGTCTCCTATCTCGGCTACCACGCGGCGAAGTACGATACCGGCAAGGTCATCACGCCGGAGGGTTCGACGATCGTCAACGTCTATTACGACCGCCACGTCGTTCGCTACTCCTTCTATTACGGAACCGGCGGCAACGCGGTTTACGTCGAGGACGACGGCCCCACCGGCATCTACGGTCTGGTGGACGGCGATTACGTTTTGCTGACGCAAATAGACGGCCAGTGGACCTATCCCGGCACGACGCAGGGTTACGTGGCGTATACCGGTTCCTATGACAGTACCGTCGACTACTACGGCCTGTTTGACGGCCGTTATGAGCGGATCTACTACGTCAACGGCCAGTGGTGCCAGTATACCGGCGAGGAAGGGTACTACGAGCTCAATACCACGCAGAGCGGTACCTACCTGATTCCCGACGGTAATGGCGGTTACGTCGAGAAAGCCCTGACGTATAATAACGGCGTCTGGACGTATGTGTCCGATCAATCCCAATGGACGCAGACGAACAGCAATAATACCACGACGTATGGTAAAATCGGGAATAACGGTGACGACAGCGATTATGTTGAACTGGTCAGAAGCGGCAACAATTACTATTATAAAGTAGGAAGTGCTGCCAACGGTATTTCGAACGACGTTACTTATGACAGTTCGAAGACCTATTACCGACAGACCAATAACGGTTTTTCCGAACTCTCCTATGGACAACACGGTGCAGGAATTCTTCACGAGAATCACACTTGTTGGTATTACCGCCAAACGGGTTTTTATGTTGATTTTACCGGCGATATCTATTTGCGGTATTCCGGTACCCGATATATTAAGACGCCGGTGACAATTACCTATACAGGCAACCCCTATGCCTACGGTGCGCTGACCGAGGCATACGAAGGTACGGTGTATACCCTCGAGTATCTGCCTGTCGAGTACACCGGCGAACACCGGTACCGCCGCGACTCCGGTTCCAACGGTTGGAATACGTACGACATTCAGACCGGCCTGTACGGCGAACATCTGAACTGGCCGACGGATCTGACCATCTGGTGGTATCCCAACGGAAATCAGAACGGTCAGGTCAGCGGTACCCGGATGACCTATAAAGACGACTTCCTGCCCCTTGACGAAGAAATGGACGTCAAGTATTACGGCGTAGGCAACCAGTCCGGAGGCAGCCGGATCCGGTTCTATACGCAGGACGTGACCGGCGGCAACAACTACACGCAGCAGGTGGAAGTGTCTGTCAGCAGCGGTAGTTGGTGGGGGGGAAGTAGTACCTTCAGTATCAATGATAAGTTCTCCGGCTTCCAGGCGTATCAGTACCGCTCCAGCAGCAATAACGGTTCGACGTGGACCAACTGGCAAAATGTCGGAACGTTTAATCCACAGACCGGTATTTACGGAAGCGCGGTCAACGTCAACGATATTCTGGAGATCCGTTTCAGACGGCTTTCCAACACCATCACCTTCATGGACGGCACCTATTTCGACGGTAACGGCAACGACGCGCTGGAGACCAACCGCGGCGAACTCTACCAGACGTCGGAATACTTCTACCAGACGGACATTTCCTCCTATAACGAGGGAGAAGACGACTACTACGAGGTGACGGCCGATGCGTCGCACCGCGGGTACGTCTTCGCCGGCTGGTACGCCGACAGCACCTGCTCGGTGCCGTATACCTTCGACACCATGACGCAGACCGGCGTTACCGTCTACGCCAAGTGGGTCATCGCGCAGTACCGTGTTTACCTGCATCCCAACGCCGATAACCCGTCCGATGACGAGCACGAGACGGCATGGCACGATCCGACCTTCAATTTCGGTCAGACGAACCAGGCGGCCTGCTTCCGTATCGATTACGGTACGAAGATTTCCGGCGGCGTCACGATCATGGGCGAACGGCTCCTCTACGAGCTGGTCGGCTGGTATACCGATCCGGCCTGCACACAGTCCTTCAACTTTGACGCCTACGTTCTGAACGATACGACGGTCACGACGCCGTATGACTGGGACGAGGATGAAACCGAGATTGACAAGTACGGCGACGTGGAACCCGGCCAGGAGGGCGTCAACAAGGATAAGAACAACAACCGTTTCTGGATCACCCGGAAACTCGACCTCTACGCCAAGTGGCGCTATAAGCTCATAGGCGCCGACGGTATCGACATTCAGTTTGTGTCGGAATACGGCTCCGAACACGGAACCTTTGACGGTGGCAATACGGTCTTCTCCGACGCGCTGCAGTATACCGACAACGCGGTATCCTACGGTACGGTTGCCTCGACCGCGACCAGTTCGACCGAACAGTTCAAGTACTGGGTCGTTCAGAAGTGGGATCCCGATCAGGAGATCTTCGTCGACGTTCTTTCCGACGCCAACGATGCGACCTCCGTCACCCGCGTCTATCCGGGTCAGGAATTCACCGTTCTCGCGCGGTACTGCCGCGACGTCGAGACCGACGAATTCTATTTCGAAGATCCGAATGATCCTGAGAACAACGTAAAGAAACACATCTACACCTTCCAGCTCCGCGCCGAGTACGGTCCGATCGAAAGCCCCGAAACAACGACGATCACCTACAACGCCAACGGCGGCGAGTTCGTGACCGGAACGCAGACCACCTACGGCTTTGTCGATCAGGGCCAGGCGCCGCTCTACGTCAACGAAACGCATACGACGCTTTCGGCAAGCGATCTTGTCGAGCGCGAAGGGTACACCTTCATGGGCTGGGCCTTCACGAGCACGGCGGTAACGCCGGTTTTCGAGGGCGGTCAGAAGGTCGCGGCCGATAACCTCAACCGCGATCCCGGCGATCCCGACAATACCGAAGCCAATACCCTGTACGCGGTATGGTATATCGACGTCACGATCCAGAAGATCATGAATGTCGGCGGTGCCGGCGATCCGTGGGCGGAATTCGAGTTCCCGATCACCTTCTCGGTGACCGGACCCGACAACAACGCCTTCACCGACATCAAGGATAAATCCGGCAGCAGCGTGACCAGTCCCGTTTCGATCAAGCCGAATCAGAGCGTGATCATCTGCGTGCCTCAGGGCTCGAAGGTCACCGCGTCCGAGGTTCTTACGACGGCCAACGCCGGCGACCAGAACCGCACGATCGCCGACGTGTTCGACGTCACCTACGATCCCGAAACCGTGACCTCCGCCGGCGTAACGGTATCCGAGCCGGTGACGATCAAAGTGATCAATACCAAGAAGTCCGGCAACCTGAAGATCGTCAAGATCGTCAAGGAAGCGGCCGACAGCGAAACCACGCTGACTACTAATGAAAACTTCCTCTTCAAGGTCGAAAGACTGAAGACGGAGGGCAGTTCCGTAACAGTCGACGCCGCCTTTACCGCTCTGTACGTGGCGATCGAAGGCAACGGTTCCGTGACCGTGATGGAACTGGAGGCCGGTAACTACCGCGTTACCGAGTTGACCTCCTGGAGCTGGCGTTACGACGTCAACGATCCCGAAGCCGGAGTTGACGATGTAACGGTTGTCAGCGGAGAGACGGCCGAAGCGCCGTTCACCAACGTCAGAAACGCCATGAACTGGCTGCACGGCGAAAACAACGCCGACAATGTGTTCGGTAACTGAGGGAGGTAAGCGACGTGAAATCCAAAAAGATTCTTACGGTTGTTGCCGTGGCTCTGCTGGTGACGGCAGTGCTGGTGGGATCGGTTTACGCCTATCTGAACAGATCGGTCGGCCCGGTTACCAACGATTTTGCCGCTGATTCGGATCTCGATCCTACGATTCAGGAAACCTTCGAAGCGAAGACGGCGGACGGCCTTCCCGTGAAGGAAGACGTCTCCGTCAAGGTCGGCGATCTCGGCTATACGGTCTTCGTCCGTGCCGCGATCGTGATCACCTGGAAGGACGTCAGCGATCCTGACGACGTCAAAGTCTATTCGGCGCTTCCCGTGGCCGGAACCGATTATTCGCTGGAGCTGAACGAGACCAAATGGTTCTTCCAGGACGGCTTCTACTACTATCCCGACGCGGTGGCCGCCAACGGCTCGACCGACGTGCTGATCGAGTCCTGCGAGCAGCTGGAGACGGCCGTCGTTCCGTACGGCTATCAGCTCAGCGTCGAGATCATCGCGCAGACGATCCAGTCGGAAGGAACGACCGACGGCGGCGCGGTCCCTGCCGCGACCAACGCCTGGGGCGTCACCGTTACCAACGACAAACTGGTCAAATCCAACTGATTCCGAGCAAAAGGATAAACGCCCGCCTCTTTTGAGGCGGGCGTTTTGCGCCGCGGGGAGAAACCGGTCGGGAATCCTGCCGCGACGCTCTCCTTTTGATCAAAGTTTTTAGGGGAATCGGGGGGCTTTTTTCAAAAAGCCCCCCGATCGTTTTCTCTTCGTATCTTCCTTTGAATTCGATCGTTTTCTCTACGTTTCCTTCTCCGTTGTTCAGACGTCGGGCGTGTCTGGCAGAAGGCGGAGAGGATTCCGCCGCACTGAACGAAGGCGCAGCCGCCTGCGGATCCAATGAGGCGGCGACGAGTCGGAGACGGCCATATCGTCTCGCAGACGACGGCACGCTTTGCTCCGCTCTGAAGCAGTTCTTTGCGAATATCCGCCGGGAAATCCCGGCCCGGGAGATCAGATCAGCAGGCAATCGACGCTCCGGGCGAGATCGCGGACGTCCGGTGTGCTGTCTGCTGCGATTCCGGCCGCGGCGAATACTGCCGCGAGAAGGACGGCGGAAACGGCAAAAAACAGAGCGATCCGAGCGGTATCAGACAATTTCATGGCGTGGCCTCTTACAGCGGGTATTTTTCTTTGAACGTGTTGTACTCTTTTTCAAAAGTCTCGGTATGCCGGTTTTTCAGGTGATCGAGATATTTGTGGGTGTCGAATTCTTCCGACTCCAGCTCGATCATGGCAACGGCGATATTGGAGCAGTGATCCGAGACGCGCTCGCAGTTCGTGAGCAGATCGTTGAAGATGAAGCCCTGATCGATGGTGCATATCCCCTGCTGGAGCCGTTCGACGTGATTGAGTTTCATTTCGTCACAAAGCTGATCGATCAGCTCTTCCAGTGGCTCGACCCGGGCGGCGCTTCCGTTGTCGCCGGAAACGAATGCCGAAACGGCGATGTGTACGATTTCGGTGACCGCCGACGTCATTACCTTCAGCTCGCGTTCGGCTTCCTCGGAGAGCCGGACCCCTTTATCGTGCATTTCTTTGGCGCTTTCGGCGATATTCATCGCGTGATCGGACAGCCGCTCAAAATCCGAGATCGTGTGCAGGAAGACCGAAATGTCCTGATTCTGCCGTTCGGTGAGCTCGCGGCCGGTGAGTTTGACGAGATAGGTGCCGAGTGCGTCCTCGAAGCGGTCGCCGATCTGCTCCAGCCGGGAGACCTTGGCAAAGCCCTCCTCACTGTAATCGGTGAGCAGATGAAACGCTTTCTGCAGGCACTCTTCCGCTTTGCCGGCCATCTCAAAGATGGCGGCCCGGCTCTGTTCGACAGCCAGCGCAGGGTGTGCAATGAACCGCTCCTCGAGCATCGGGAAGCCCTCTTCCGCCTCAGCCGGGGTTTCTCTGACGAGTGCGGTGACCAGTGCCTCGATGATTTCGGCGAAAGGAAGCGCGATCAGGACCATGGCCAGTCGAAGCAGACTGTTGATACCCGCGATCAGAAAAGGATCCGTGACGGTCGCGAGGAACGGGAAGCGGAAGATCGTGTTGGCAATATAGAAGACCGAGGCGCAGGCCATCACGCTGAGAGATGCCGTCAGTGGATAGATCAGGGCGGTGCGCTTTCCCTCGGTATTCGCGCCGACGGCGGAGAGCAGGACGGGGATCGAGGCGCCGATCGCCACGCCCATCAGCAGCGGGATCACGGATCCGACCGTCATCGTTCCGGTTATCGAGAGCGCCTGAATGATACCGACCGTGGCCGAAGCCGACTGCAGGACCGCCGTAACGGCGAGGCCGACGAGTACGCCGACGATCGGATGTGAAAGAGAGGCCAGCGCGCCGCGGAAGGCGGTACTGCCGCCGAGCGATCCGACGGTGCCGCTCATCATCGTCATACCGGTCATCAGAACGGAGAAGCCCATCAGGATCAGGCCGACGCGGTTGGCGGTTTGTTTTTTGGAAAACAGGAAGAGGATGACGCCGGCAATCGCCACCGCGCCGGTCAGGACGGCGGTCGACAGGAAGCGGCTGATCCCGGAGGCCCCCTCAAGGTAACCGAGACAGACGATCCAGCCGGTGATACTGGTGCCGAGAATGGCGCCGAGGATCACCCCGACGGCCTGACGGATTTTCATCATCCCCGAGTTGACGAAGCCGACGACCATGACCGATGAGGCGCAGGAGGACTGAATGACGGCCGTGACGCCTGTCCCGAGCAGCACACCCTTCAGCGTCGTGTTGGAGAGCCGGTAGAGGATCAGCTCCAGTCGGCTGCCGGCGACGCTTTTCAGGCCGTCTCCCATCAATTTCATGCCGAACAGAAACAGGGAGATCCCGCTCAGCAGCTGAAAAATCTGCGTAAAATCCATATAATCTTCTGACTCCTTTTTTATTCATTCTTTATATTATACCCTTAAAAAGTTAAATGAGAAACCGCAGTTAGGTTAAATTCGGGTTAAATCCTGTCGAAAAAAGGGAAGAACCGCCGCAAATCCCCTTGCAAAATCGGGATTTTATGATATACTGAAATAAAGAAACGTTTTTGCCGAAAAGAAGGAAACGCTATGATCTATCTGCTGGAGGATGACGAAAGCATCCGGAAACTGGTGGTTTACGCGCTGGAAAGCCAGGGATTCGAGGCGGTCGGCTTCGGCCTCCCGTCGCAATTCTGGGCGGCTGCGGAAAATCAGAAGCCGGATCTGATCCTGCTCGATATCATGCTGCCGGAGGAAGACGGCATCTCGATCCTGAAAAAACTGCGCCGGGATCCGGCGACTGCGTCGCTTCCGGTCATCATGCTGACGGCCCGGAACACCGAATTCGACCGTGTCGAGGGACTGGACGCCGGCGCCGACGATTATCTTTCGAAGCCGTTCGGGATGATGGAACTGATCGCGCGCGTCCGGGCGGTCCTGAGGCGTACCGAAAGTTCTCCCGCTGTCCGGAAGTACCGGATCGGTTCGCTTTCGGTCTGTCCCGAACGCCACGACGTCCGGGTGAACGGCGCGCAGGTTTCCCTTACGTATAAAGAATTTCTGCTGCTCTGCTGTCTTGCCGAGAATTGCGGCAGCGTCATGACGCGGCAGACGCTGATGGATAGAGTGTGGGGGTTGGAGGCGGCATACGAGAACCGGACGTTGGACGTCCATATCCGTACGCTGCGTGCCAAACTGGGAGAGGCCGGCGGTTGTATCGAAACGGTACGGGGCCTCGGGTACCGGATGAGAGGCACAGAATGACAGGTAAAATTTTTCGGAACTCCTTTCTTCTCGGCGCGACGGTCCTGCTGCTGTGCGCGATCCTCTTCTTCGGCGTCCAGTACGCCCAGACGACGGAGGAGACCTACGCCGCTCTGCGGCAGGAGGCGATCTACGCCGCGAACGGTGTGATGCTGTCGGGGGAAGAATATCTGCGGACGCTCGGCACAGGCAACCGGATCACCTGGATCAACGGCGACGGAAGCGTACGCTACGACAGCGAAAGCGGGGCCGAGCTGCCGAATAATCAGCAGTCGTTTCCCGAGGTGAAAGAGGCGCTGAAGGACGGGGAAGGGCACGGGATCCGCCGCTCGGAAAACAGCGGCGCGCAGACGATGTATTACGCCATCCGCTGCCAAGACGGAACGGTGCTGCGGCTTTCCCGGCCGCTGAGCGCGCTGCGGTACGCGCTGATCGCCGTGAGCCCGGTGCTTTGGATTTTTGTTCTGGTCCTCATCATCTCGGGCATTCTGGCCTTTCAAGCCGCCAAGCAGCTTATCCAGCCGATCAATGCGCTGGAGCTGGACGACCCCGATGCCTCAAAGATCTACCCCGAGCTGGCGCCGCTGGTCGAACGGATCCGCGATCAGAATCTTACGATCCGGGAACAGATGGATGAGCTCAATCGCAAGCAAAAAGAATTTGCCGCGCTGACGGACAATATGAGCGAGGGCTTTGTTCTGACCGATCGCACCGGTACCGTGCTGAGCGCCAATAACGGCGCCGTCCACATGATACGCGGCTGCGAGGAGGGCGCGAAACTGACCGAAACGTCGGATCCGACGGTCGCTGAGGCGCTGACGGCCGCGCTGGCGGGAAGCCGCGCCGAACGGGTGCTCCCGTCGGGGGATCAGAGTCTGCAGCTGATCGTCAATCCCGTTGTGCCTCACGGCAGGGTGACGGGCGCCGTCCTGCTGATCGTCGACGTCACCGAGCGGGAACAGCGGGAGCGGCTGCGTCGGGAATTTTCCGCCAACGTCAGCCATGAGCTCAAGACGCCGCTGACGTCGATCTCGGGCTTTGCCGAGCTGATGATGCAGGAAATGGTGTCGGCGGATAAGGTCAAAGAGTTTTCCGGTGACATTTACCGCGAATCCCAGCGAATGATCGCGCTGGTCGAGGATATCATCAAACTGTCCAAGCTCGATGAGCAGGAGGAAGCCCCGCCGTTCTCGGAGGTGGATCTTTACGGACTGGCGGAGGATACCCTCGACAGTCTGAGATCGCTGGCGGACAAAAGGAACATTGTCCTTTCGCTCTCGGGGGAACACGTCACGGTCAGAGGCGTGGAGCAGTTCCTTGACGAGATCTTTTACAATCTTTGCGATAACGCCATCAAATACAATCTCGAAGGCGGACGGGTGGAAGTACTCGTCTCCGGAGAAGAAGATACCGCGACGGTGACGGTCCGCGATACCGGCATCGGGATCCCGTACGAACACCAGAACCGGGTATTCGAGCGGTTTTACCGCGTCAATAAAAGCCATTCCAAAGAGGTGGCCGGCACCGGGCTGGGGTTGTCGATCGTCAAACACGCGGCCCAGGTCCACGGCGCCGCGATCCGGCTGGAAAGCGAGCCGGGCGTCGGGACTGCCGTCACGCTGACGTTTCCCCGGGATCCGGCCGGATCGGCCGCTCCCGGCGGCCGGAGAAAGGATGAAAAGGAATGAATGCCATCAAAACAAGCCGCGGCCTCAGTTTTGCCGTGATTGCGGGAGTCTATCTGACTGCCGCCGTTCTCGGGATAGCGTTGTTCCGGCTGCTGCCCTATCCTTTCTGGCTCAGTCTGCTGATCGCCGACGCCGCGGCGACGGTGTGGACCTTCGGCTTCAGCGTGCTGTTCGGCAACGCTTCGGTCTACGATCCCTACTGGAGCGTCCAGCCGATCGTGATCCTCGCGGCGCTGGCGGTAAAGGGGCCGCTGACGGCGGCCGGCGTATGGCTCCTGATCCCGGTCGTTGTGTGGGGCGTCCGGCTGACCGCCAACTGGGCGATCACCTTTCACGGGCTGAACGGTCAGGACTGGCGCTATACCATGCTCCGTGAAAAGACCGGCGCCCGGTATCCGTTCGTCAATTTCTTCGGGATCCATCTGTTTCCGACGCTGGTCGTTTATCTTTGCGTGCTGCCGGCGGCGCTGGTGATGACGTCGGGGGCGGCGGCCAATCCCGGAAGCGTTGTCGGGGCGGCCGTATGTCTGTCGGCGACGCTGCTGCAGTCGGCGGCCGACCGTCAGATGCGGCGCTTCCGCGCCGGCTGCACCGGCGGTCTGATCCGGGAGGGGCTCTGGCGGTACGCAAGGCATCCGAATTATCTCGGGGAGATCCTGATGTGGTGGGGCGTGGCGATCCAGGCGGTCAGCGTGATGCCGCAGCGCTTCTGGCTGGCGGCCGGTGCCGTCGTGAACACGGTGATGTTCCTGACCATCAGTATTCCGATGGCCGACAGAAGACAGTCGGCCAAACCGGGCTACGAGCGCTATCGGGCCGAGACGAGAAGTCTTCTCCCGATCCCGCGAAAAACCTGATTATCCGGGGATGTTCTCCCGATCAACAAAAAAACCCGGCCCGGCCGCCAATGAGGCGGCCGGGCCGGGTTTCGTTCTGCGTCTCGAAACAAAGGCATTCTGTACAATTTTGAAACGGTGCGATTGTGCAAACGTACAAGACGGCGGCAAGATACGGCTTTTTTCTTGAAAAAAGTCCGAAAATGTGGTATAATTAAAGAAGAAAACACTTAAGCGCTTAAGCAATTTGCTATTTTTTATGGTGTAAGAATCGCGAAGAACGCTTCGGCTGTCTTGTAGAAGCTGTATAAAAAAGGAAGCCGGAAACGGGTCTTCTCGTACGGAACGGTTTCCCCGGCGTCAGAATTCCGGGAGACGGCTTTGTGCGGTCTGCGGAGGTCATATCATGGTAACCATCAAGGAAATAGCGATCAAGGCGGGGAAGACCGAAGCGACCGTTTCGATCGCATTGAACGATAAGCCCGGCGTGAGCGAGGCGACGAGACGCCGCATCAAGGAGATCGCGCGCGAGATGGGCTATATGCCCAATATCATCGCGCGGGAGCTGTCCACACAGAAGAATAATACCGTCGGACTGATCGTTCCGATGCTCGACAACCCTTTTTTCGCCGGTCTGGCCAAATACGTCAACGATGCGCTCAATTACCGCGGCTACAAGATGATGCTTTCCATTTCCAACCAGCTGATGGAGAACGAAGAGGCCGCGGTCTCGGATATGATCTCGCGGCGGGTTGACGGCGTCATCATCGTCCCGGTGACGGAGGAGGCCGGCGCCATCCGGTATCGGGAGCTCCTTCAGAAGTCGGGGATCCCCCACGTTTTCGCCACCTCGTATTATCCTTCCTGGGAAACGACGCGGGTGCTCTCCGATCTGGTGATGGGAGAGCGGATCGCTTTCGACTACCTGCTCAAGATCGGTCATCGCCGGATCTTGTTTCTCGGGACCAATCCGCTTTCTCCGCCGAACGCGCTCCGGATCGCCGGTATCTATCAGGCCTGCGAAAAGCTCGGCTTTCAGGCCGAAACGATCTTCGATATGCAGTCGGTGGAGTCCCCGACTTTCGAACGCGCCTATACGTTTATCCGGACGCTGCTGAACAAAGGCGCTCCGCCCTATACGGCGATCGCGACGCTGAACGACATTATGGCGATCGGGTGTATGAAGGCGCTGACCGAGCTCGGCTTCCGCGTCCCGCAGGATATGTCGCTGATGGGCTTCGACAACCTGATTTATTCGGAGATCGCGACGGTCCCGCTCTCGACCGTGGAGCAGGACATCAGCCGGATCGCCGAAAAGGCCGTGGCCTCCGTAATCGAAGGCAGCTGGAAAAACGGCGGCAGTCTCCTGATCCGGCCGAAGCTGGTCCTGCGCTCCTCGACCGCGCCGCCGACGCCCCGGGGGTGACGTCCTCCGGAAAGAGGATATATTATAAAAACTCCAAAATAATTTAAAAGAGGGTGTATGTCATGAATTTACGAAAAAACCATCTTTTCCGAACAGCGTTGGCAGGGTTTCTCACGCTGGCCGTCCTGATCCCGGTCCTGGTGCTGGCTCAGGGATGCGATTCCGGAAAAAAACCCGGTTCCGAGACACGGAGCGGAACCGGCGCCGTCACGGAAGAGCGGATCTCTCCCGATCTGCCCAACGTGACCTATAACGGCGCCACGTTCAGCTTCGATCAGTGGGACGTCAACGGCTGGGGCATGATCCAGGATATCTTTGCCGAGTCTTCGGACGAGACCAAGGTCGGCTCTGCGGTCTATCGCCGCAATGCCTTGATCGAGGACCAGTACCAGATCCGGATCGAAGTGTATCAGGAAGACGTCGGTCAGATTACGAATACCTACCAGCAGCAGGTTTTCGCGGCAGATCAGGATTTTGACGTATTTCTGGTCCGCGGCCACGAGATGCAGTTCGTTCTGCCGTCCGATCTCTGCCTCGATCTGAATCAGCTTCCCTACAACGATTTTTCCAAGCCCTGGTGGGATAAGAACTCGGTCGAGCAGTTCTCGATCGCACATAAGCTCTACATGGCCGAATCGGATATGACGCTGCGGGACAAGAACGCCACCGCCTGTGTGTTGTTCAACAAGGCGGTGCAGAAAGACAGGCAGATCGGCGAAATCTATCCGCTGGTGGAGAACAAAGAGTGGACCTGGGATAAAATGATCGAGCTGGCCAAGAAGGCGACCTCCGACAACGGAGACGGCGTCTGGGATGAAAGCGATTCCTACGGTCTCGTCTCGCTCGACGACCTGACCTATATCATGCTCCACGGCGCCGACGCCCGCTACGCGACCAAGGACGAAGACGATCTCCCGATCCCCGCCTTCGGTCAGCCGCGGACGCTGGAGGTCGCGCAGAAAATCACCGACATCCTGTATCAGGCCGATTATTTCTGGCATCTTTCCAAGACTTCCGATCCCAGCGGCGCCAGCCCGATCTTCCGGGAGGACAGAGCGCTCTTCTATACCGACGCGATTTTCCGTGCGCAGGGACTGAACGATATGGAGACCGATTTCGGTATCATGCCGGTCCCGAAATACGACGAAAATCAGAAGAATTACGGCCATTCGGTCTCGATTCATTTCTCCTCTGTCATCACGGTCCCGAAGACCAACACCAGCCTCGACAGGACCTCGATCATCATCGAAGCGCTGTCGGCGGAATCGCATTATTCCGTGATCCCGGAATACTATGACGTCTACGTCAAGATCCGCAATACCCGCGATGAGGAAGCCATGGAGATGCTGGATCTGATCTTCTCTTCCCGTGTCTACGATATGGGCGAATTCTTCCAGTTCGGCTATCTGAACAGTTACTTCCTCCGCATCTGGACCAACAAGCAGTACAACAACGTGACGACGCTCTACAAAACCTATGAAGACGCGGTGCAGCAGAGCATCAAGGACTTCCTGGAAAAAGTGGTCAAGGAATGAGCAATCTTTCGATACTATCTCCGACGCCCTACCGGGTTTTTCAGCAGGGCACGCCGGCGCGGATCCGGCTGAAAGCCGAGCGGCCGCCGGCCCTCTGCCGGTTCACCGTGACAGCGAACGGGGACGGCGCGCCGGTGACCGAAGCTCTCCTCGCGCCGGTCGGCTTTGAGGACGGCGCCACGGTCTTCGAGCTGACGCTTCCGGCCGGCGGCTGGTATACCCTGACCGTCACGGCGGATGACGGCGGGACCGCATCGGTGACGCCGTTCGGCTGCGGCGAGGTCTTCGTCATCGCCGGGCAGTCCCACGCCACCAATTCCAACAACAGGCAGTTCCGCGTGGAGGAGCCGGAAGGGCGGATCACCGTCTGGGAGCCGGGCGAAAACCGGTGGCGGGTGGCGCACGACCGCCAGCCCTGCTATGATTCCAGCGATTACAATGCCCGCTTCGGCAGTCTCTGGCCCCGCACCTTCGACAATCTGTTCGAGGTGATCCGCGTCCCGATCGGGATGACCAACGCCGCTTACGGCGCCTCGGCGCTCTTTCAGTGGATGCCGGGGCACGAATCCGGTTTCTTCGGGAATCTGGTGACCTGCTGTCGGGCGGCCGAGGATTTCCGGGCGATCCTGTGGCAGCAGGGTGAATCGGACGTCATGTGGCGCACCGAGACGCAGCCCTACGTTGACGGGATGATCGCGCTGCGGAAGGCGCTGAACGAAACGCTCGGAAAAGAGACCGTGTGGCTGCTGGCCAAGTCCACCATTCACCCCTCGGTCTATCACGAGCCGACATTTGAAAAGAAAATCCGCGACGCCGACGATATCCTGTGGCGGACAGAGGGCTTTCGCCCCGGTCCCGATACCGATACCGTGAACGGAGACTGCCGCGACGACGGCAGCTTCAGCGGTCACATGACCGAAAAAGGCCAGTTGGCGGCGGCCCGCCTCTGGAGCGGCGTACTGGCGGATTTCCTCGGCCGGTCAAGCTGAGTCATCGAGCGTATATCGTCAGACAAAAAGGAGAATACGATGGAAAAACAACCCTTTGAAACCTTCAAAATGCACGTCGTTCCCCATACACACTGGGACCGTGAATGGTATTATACGCTGGAGGAATTCCGCTTCCGCCTGGTCCGGCTCTTCGACCTGCTGATCGACTGTATGGAGCAGGATCAGATCAAGTATTTCGTACTGGACGGGCAGACCATCGCGCTGCAGGATTATCTGGTGCGCCGGCCCGAAAAGAGAGAGCGGCTCGAAAAGTTGATCTCGGACGGCCGGATCTTCATCGGCCCCTGGTACACCCAGCCCAACGTCTTCATGTCCTGCGCCGAGGCCCAGGTCCGCAATCTGGAATTCGGTGCGCGGGACATCGCCCGGTACGGGAACGGACTGAAGGTCAACTATATGCCCGACCAGTTCGGGTTCCCCGCCCAGCTGCCGCAGATGATGAAGGGCTTTGCCCTCGATACCATGGTCGGCGGCCGCGGCATGGACAAGGGCAGCGATACCTTCTTCCTCTGGGAAGGCGCCGACGGTACCCAGGTCAAGGCCTGCGCCCTTCCGCATTCCTATATCAACGCGCACAATATCAGCACCCGCGACGAGCCGGCGCTCTTCGACGTCTTCGGCTGTACCATCCGGATGGCGCCGCTGAAGGAACTGATGGACGTCATCCTCACGGAGCGGGAACGCTGCCCGGCGCCGCAGCTGCTGGCGCTGAACGGCGTGGATCATATGTTCCCCAATCCCACGCTCCGCGAGACGATCGAAAAGATCAACCGCGAATACCCCGAGGTGGAGGCGGTGCAGAGCAATTTCGATCTCTATCTGGCCGACGTCGAAGCCACGCTGAAAAAGCCGCTTTTCCATAAGACGGGCGAGCTCCGCGATCCGCGGGAAAACCTGATCCTTCCCGCCTCGCAGTCGATGCGGATGGACATCAAGATGGCCAATATCGCCTGCGAGGACGCCCTGATCCGTCAGGCCGAGCCGACGCTGGCGGTTATGAGCACCCTCGGGCAGAAGAATCTGCCGACCGCCGATCTCGACGCCGCCTGGGAGCTGATGATGCAGAATCACGCGCACGACAGTCTCTGCTGTGCCAACTCCGAGCCGAGCTACCGCGAGATCTTCTCCCGCTACGATAAGATCTCTGATATCACGCGGGAATCGCTGAACGACATGGATCAGCATTTTATCCGGCTGATCCGTCAGATGCCTCATGAGGCGATCGTGATCAAGAATCCCTCGCCTTTCGATCGGGACGAACCGGTCTCCTTCGATCTGATCACCGCGTATTACCGGAATTATCCCGAGCCGCATCTCTTCGTCGACGGAAACGAGATCCCCTGCCGGATCACCGGCGTCCGCTGCGACACGCTGCTTCGGTTCGTGCCCTTCTCGGGGCGCGTGGGCGAGCTTCAGGTCGCGATCTTCCGCGTGACGGCCGATCCCGGCGTGATCCCGGCTCTCGGATACAAAACCCTCGAGATCCGGGGCGGCGGCGTGCACCCCCGTCCGGTCGACGGACTGGTCGCCTCCCCCCGCTGCATCGAGAACGAATTTCTGCGCGTGACGGTCGGAGACGACGCAACGGTGACGGTGCTGGATAAAAAGACCGGCGAGACCTATTCCGGACTCAACGCGTTCCACAGCAACGGCGAAGCCGGCAACGGATTCCAGCATATCCCGCCCTATCACGATTTCACGGCGGTCTCCTCCGGCGAGAACATGGTGGTGAATATCGAGGAAAACAGCCCCGAGATCGGCGTGCTCCGCGTCGCGCAGGACTTCACGGTTCCGAAGACGCTCAGCCCCGACAATCTCGGCCGCAGCGACGAGACGGTGAAGCTCCGGATCGAATCGCGCGTGATCCTCAAACGCGGCGCCGAGGCGCTGGATTTTGAGACCGAGATCGACAACACCGCCTTGAATCACCGCCTGCGCGTGACCTTCCCGACCGACTGCCGGACCGAAACCGCGTTCTGCGGACAGCCCTTTGACGTTCAGAAACGGCCGGTTCAGCCCGAGAACGTTAACTATATGGGAGACGGAGATTACGAGCCCTACGTGGGTTACCATCCCATGCAGGATTTCTGCGGGATCACCGACGGGACCCGCGGCGCAGCCGTGGCTGCCGGTCTGCTCGAATACGAAGTGCTCCCGATGAGAAAAACGCTGGCGCTGACGCTGCTCCGTGCGACCGATCGCCTGCTGGTCGGCGTGCTGGCGACCGGATCGAAATTCCGCCTTCCGGCGGCTCAGCTGCAGAAGAAGATGCGGTATTCCTACACCTTTATCCCCTTCCGCGGCGGCTATGAGGAAGCGCTGACGCGCATCGACGCCGCGAGACATCCGCTGACTGCGGTTCAGAAGGATTTTCTCGAGGAACAGAGTATGCCGACCTACCGGGCGCCGGAGCCGATCCTGCCCGCCTCGGCCGGATTCCTGTCGCTGAAGGGCGGCGCGGTCATGACGTCGCTTCGCGTTTCGCCGTCCGACGCCGGATGCGTCTCGCTGCGGTTTTTCAACCCGTCCGAAGAGGCCCGCGCCGTCACGGTGACGGTCGACGGGAGCTACGCCCTGACGGCGGCCGAACCCGTCCGGATGGACGAACGGGAAGCCGATCCCCGGATCGGTGATCTGGTTCGGGACGGCAATACCGTCACGCTCACGGCCTGCGCCAAACAGATCGTGACGCTGCGTCTGCGGTTCGCACTTTCCTGACGCCGGGTTTCCCCCAACACATATTTTTATAAACGAGAGGATATTACTGCTATGAAAAGATCCGAAATCAACCAAATCATGCGGGATGCCGTCAACTTCGTTCAGTCGCGCGGATTCGTACTTCCTCCCTTCGTGTTCTGGTCTCCTGAGGACTGGAAGACCAAGACCGGAGAAGAATACGATGAGCTTAAGCGCAATATGCTGGGCTGGGACATCACTGATTTCGGCAGCGGCGATTATCATAAGATCGGCCTGCTGATGATCACCCTCCGCAACGGGAATATGCATAATCCGAAGTACCCCAAGCCATACTGCGAGAAGCTCCTGATCCAGGAGGAAGGGCAGATCACGCCGTACCATTTCCATTACAAGAAGATGGAAGACATCATCAACCGCGGCGGCGGGACGCTGGTGATCAAGGTGTATAACAGTCTGCCGGACGGCGGGTTCGCCGATACCGACGTCAAGGTTTCCTCCGACGGACGCAATTACTACGTCCCCGCCGGCACCGAGCTGCGCGTGGAGCCGGGCGCCAGCGTGACGCTGATGCCGGGGCAGTATCACTGCTTCTGGGCCGAGGGCGGCATGGTCATGATCACCGAGGTCTCCAAGGTCAACGACGACCGTATCGACAACCATTTCTACGAAGAGACCGGCCGTTTCCCCGCCATCGATGAGGACGAGCCGCCTCTCTATCTGCTTTCGATGGATTACGAAGAATTTGCAACGCTGGGATGATTTTCCCGAAAACAGTTTTTTTGAAAGGAGTTTTGTTATGAAATCATTTGCCAAACGCATTGCTCTGATTCTGGCGATCGTAATGACGGCGGCGATTATCTGTCTTCCGCTTTCGGCCGCAGAATACACCCCCAAGACCGCCAAGGCCGTGAAGGCGACGGCGATCATCGACGGCGAGATGGAGGATATCTGGAAGGAGACCGACAAACTGGAGGCCGACCAGGTCAACAAGACCATCATTTATAACCCCGAATACGAATCCAATACCGTGGCGACTGTCCGCCTCCTGTGGGACGACCGGTATCTGTATGTCTACGCCGAAGTGCTGGATTCCGAGCTGTATTATGAACGGACCGGCGCGCAGTTCATTCCCGACGGCATTGAGATCCAGGTCGACGAGGAAAACAACAAGACCGGCACACTGAACGTCCAGGGAAGTCTGAACGGCCGGCAGGCCAATCCGGCGGCCGGCTCCTATCAGGTCTTCGCTGATAACACCATGAGCGGCTTCGGCGATCAGTTCGAGGCCGGCAAGGCCAAATTCCGCTACGCGGTCATCCGCAACGGCGCCGGATATAACGCCGAGATGGCGATCCCGTGGAACACCCTGACGCCGGAGGTCGGGACTCAGATCGGTCTCGAGATCCAGATCAACGACAACATCACCGGAGCCACCCGCGAGGGACTTGTGACCTGGAACTCCGACGCCTGCCTCGGCTGGCAGGATACCGAGGCCATGGGCACCATCGAATTCGTCGATTCGCCCGAGGGCTACGTGCCGCCCGAGACCGAGCCGGAACCCGAAACGGATCCCGTAACCGAAAAACCCGAAACCGAGAAACCCGAGACCGAAAAGCCGGTTGCGAACGAGACCGAAAAACCCGAAACCGGGAAGACCGGCCCGAGCGAAACGAAGGCGCCCGCCGAAACCGGACCGTCCGAAGGCGGCAGTCTGAACGGCCTGATCATCGGGATCGTGATCGCCGTCGTCGTGATCGTCGCGGTGATCGTCGCGGTTTCCGTGATCAAAAAGAAGAAAGGATGATCCGATGAAGAGATGGCTTTTGATCGTGCTTTCAGCGGTGCTCCTGTTCGGGCTCTCCGCCTGCGGGGACGGGAAGCCGGATGACACGGTGACCGGGACCGAAGGTCCGGGGCAGGACACGGCGCCGGGAACCGACCCCATCGTCGTCACGGAGCCCCCCGAGACCGAACCGCAGCCGGTGACCGAACTGAAGGACAGCGGCTGGTGCGCGGTCGGGTTTACCGAGGGCGAATACGCCACCCTGCTGGCCGATACCGGCGCGGTGGTCTCGCTGAAATACACCGGCACGGTGACGCCCGGGCTGATCCATCGGTACACCTACGACAGAGCGAACAAAACAGTGGCGCTCTCGCTGGCGCCGACCTTCCCGCAGGTCGCCGACTATGACGGCGGCGGCAACGATCTGTCCGAATGGTTGATGGGCGCCTATCCCGGCTCCAACTCCATTTGGTACGGCGGCAGTTATCTGTTCTCGTCCGACACGCCGGTTTTCGTGCGGTACAGCAACGTCGAATGGCGGCTCGGCCACGGCAAAGAGGCCTTCGCCTCCCAGGGGATCACCCGGGGCTATATCGGCGCGAACGGCTCGAACCTGGATTTCGTCATGATCGTCGGCGCCTGCGGCTCGCTGGAGAATATGCAGCCGGCCAACGCCGATGTGACCGCTTGTATGGATCCTGCCGGCAACGGCTTCAACCGCGGCAATATCATGCTCGACGGCAGCGCCGTCCCGGAGGACAAAGTGGAAGAGAATCTTGACGAAAACGGGCTGACGATCCCCGACGCTTCCAAAAAGACGCAGACGCTCACTTATAAAAAGGTCAACGGCAAATCGCTGCTGATGAGTCTCTATCAGCCCACCGTGCAGGTCTACGAAAAAGCGCCCGTCTACTTCCTCATCACCGGGGGCGGCTGGAACACCTGCGACCGGCAGGGCATGATCGGTTTCGCGTCGACCTCGATGGAGGCGCTTCGGAAGAAGGGCTTCGCCGTTACCAGCATCGACTACCGGATCATGCCGGACGGCGCGGATATGGCGGCGATCATCTCCGACTGTATGGACGGCGTTCGCTATCTGATCCGTTATGCCGACGAGGCCGGGATCGATCCCGACAAGATCGTCGTCGCGGGCCATTCGGCCGGCGGCCATCTCGCCCTCATGACGGCGATCGGCGATCAGAGTCTCTTTACCGATCAGTCGATCTTCGGGAACGAGCATCCCTATCAGGTGCTGGGCTGCGTTTCGATGAGCGGACTCACGATCTGCTACAACGTCGACGGCAAGCTGCTGACGGCGGTCTCTCACCTGCCGCAGCTCTTCAAGAGCGAGGAAGCCAAGCATCAGGCGAGCCCCTACGATTATATCCGCGCCGATATGTGTCCCGTTCTGGTCACCACCGGGACCGACGATCAGGCGGTCGACGCGGAGAACACCTATTTCTTCCGCGACAAGGCCGCGGAGGTCGGCGCGAACGTGACGACGATCATCTCGGAGCACGCGGGCCACAGCTACGAGCCGATGAACGGCGCCTCCTCGGTGTCGGTCACCTTCAGCCAGCTCCAGAACGAGGTGGCGGCGTATATCGCCGCTCTCGTTCAACCGTAATATAATTCTCTGGCGCGGATAAAAATAAAACAAAAGGAGAAACTTTCATGAAAAAAACAATCTCTTGTATTCTCGCGTTCCTCCTCTGTGCGGTTTCTATCGGTGCTTTCTCTCTTCCGGCGGCGGCTGCGACCGTGACTGGCTACTGCGCGGTCGGTGAGGTGGGGACCGACACCGCCGCCGTCCTGCTCGGCGACGGCTCGATCGTCGAGGCGTCCTTCACCGGTACCGCCCCGATCTCCGGGAAGGTGTACGCTTTCTCGAATACAGAAGGCGTCTATACTTTCACGGCTGTCGAAATGTACGGTGTCGGCGCCGGCTATGATACCTGGCGTCTGCGTGCCGACGGTACCAATGCCTACTATGACGCCGGCGACGGTACCGCCCTTCCGATCAACGTGACGACGCCGATCTTCGTGAAGTTCAGCGATACGAGCTGGCGCCTTTATCTCGGCCCGGCTTCGATCACGATCGGCGCGCAGAGCGAGGGCGGCATCGGCGACTGGGACAACACGGCCTGGCCGTCCAACATTCAGGCCTACTATGACGGCGCGGTCGGAGGCCTTGGGTTCTGCTTCCTCGACGTCAACAACAACAATTATCTGAACAATCTCGCCACCTGGGGCGAGAACGATCCCGAAAACCATCACGTTCTGACTGATCCGACCAGATATTTCGACAAAAACGGTCTGACCGAAGGAAATAAGAACGTCGTTCTCGGCGCTTCTTCCTCGTCCGGATACTGCGCGGTCGGTGAGGTTGGCAGCGACAAAGCCGCCATTCTGCTCGGCGACGGTACCGTCGTCGAAGCGCCGTTTACCGGAACCGCCCCGACCTCGGGATGCGTTTACTCTTATACCGAAGAGAACGGCAATTACGCTTTCTACGCCGTCGATCTGCTGAACGTCGGCGCCGGTTACGACACCTGGCGTTTCCGCGCCGACGGCACGAACGCTTTCTACGATATGGACGGCAGCTGCACGACCATGCTCGGCATCGCCGCGGATACGCCGATCTTTATCAAGTTCAGCGATACCAGCTGGCGCGTCTACCTCGGCCCGACGGCCATCAATATCGGCGCTCAGAGCGAGGGCGGCGTCGGCGACTGGGACTACACGTCCTGGCCGGCCAACCTGCAGGCGGTCTCCTTCGGCACGACCGCGGCGTTCTGCTTCCTTGACGTCAACAACAACAACTATCTGAACCAACTCCCCACCTGGGGCGAGAACGATCCCGCCAACCATCACGTTTTGACCGATCCGACCACCTATTTTGACCGGAACGGTCTGACGGCGGGCGACAAGGAGCTGGTCCTTTCCGCGACCTCTCCCGTCTGCAAGTCCCACCAGCTTCTCCTGTCGGGTCAGTTGGGCATGAACTTCTACATGGATCTGTCGATGCTGTCCGATACTGAAAAAGCGGCGAGCTGTATGACCTTCACCGTGAACGGAGAAGAGACGACGGCGGAATTCGACGCCTCGAACGTCAACGCGAACGGATATTACGCCTTCACGGCATACGTAACGTCGGTCCAGACGGCGGAAGAGATCACGCCGGTCTTCCATTACGGCGAAGAGACGGTCGAGCTCGAGCCCTACTCGGTAGCCGACTATATCAACTATATCTTCGCGCATTCGGAAGACTACGACGAAGAGACGCTGGCGCTGGTCCGCGCGGTGGCCGATTACGGCCATTACGCGCAGCCCTTCCTGGCCGAACACAACGGCTGGACGGTCGGCGACAAATACGCGGAAGCGACGGAATATTTCACCGA
>JAEEGL017298965.1_pt1 | contig 32470 bp, 22 predicted proteins | sample 9134231 | NCBI WGS metagenome assembly JAEEGL01 (sample SAMN16246548, study PRJNA631951) | gut metagenome | biome: gut microbiome; feature: rumen; material: fiber-attached | host: Bos | place: Iran: Karaj | collected 2018-10
ATCCACCTGCTTGATGAAATCGGCTGCCGTGCGCCCAGGGGCGGGTAAGCCCCGGTTCGGAGGACAAAGCGCCTTTTCGGGTGAAATTTCGCCGTTTGATTGATGTGCGGTGAAGAATATGCTATAATGATTAGGAAAACCGGAGATTTTCCGGGTCGGCGGCAGCCTGCGGGGGCTTCGGCGACAATCCGTGCACGGTGTGCGCGGGCGCTTGCTGCCGTGCCGTTTGCGGGGTCCGGACAGCGGCCGCCGCAAAGACCCGCTGTTTGAGCCGGCCCGAATGGCCCAAACGGCTGCGGCGGAGCAAATCTGCCGGCGGTTTCCCGTTCCCCGTCACTCGGTTCCTCTATGACACCCCCCGGCGGAACCTGCGCGGGCGGAGGAACCGGGCTGACCTCCGACGCGGGGACATCGCGGCGGTCCCCGGTCCGGCGCCAGGCGGAACCAATTCCCAACATAGACAGGGCCGGGGCTTATGCTCCGGGGAGGAGGCTTGCCCTGCTCCCGCCGCCCGGTCTCCGGCAGCCCCGATGGACGACTGTCGCTCCGCCATGCCGCCGTCCGCCGTCCTCCGGAGCCTCTCAGAAATCTGCCCTCCTGAACGCCCCGCCAGGTTTGAACGGACCCCTTTGCCACCCGACGATCCGCCTTCCGGAACACAGGATACATCAGAAAAAGAGGTGCTTTGTATGCAGTTGACGTACCACGAGAACCCCCATGCGCTGCACGTGGGCACGATGCCCAACCGCTCCTACTACGTGCCGTGCGCCAGCGAGGAAGAGGCGCTCCGGCGGGAACGCACGGCGTCCTCACGGCTGCAGCTGCTGAGCGGGACCTGGGCGTTCCGCTATTTTGACAGCGTGCTGGACCTGCCCGAGGACATCTTCGCCCAGCCCCTGTGCACGGATGCCATCCCCGTGCCCGCGGTGTGGCAGAACCACGGCTACGACCGGCACCAGTACACAAACGTGCGCTTTCCCTTCCCCTACGATCCGCCCCATGTGCCCGCGGAGAACCCATGCGGCCTGTATGAGCGGCAGTTTGAATTGCCGGACGACGGCATGCGCCGCTACCTGAATTTTGAAGGCGTGGATTCCTGCATGTACGTCTGGGTGAACCGCCGGTTCGTGGGGTATTCCCAGGTGGCCCACTCCACCAGCGAGTTCGACATCACGGATTTCACCGCGCCGGGGACGAATACCCTCACCGTGCTGGTGCTGAAGTGGTGCGACGGCAGCTACTTCGAGGACCAGGACAAGCTGCGCACGTCCGGCATCTTCCGGGACGTGTACATCCTCCGCCGTCCCTCCGGCCATCTGAGGGACTATTTCGTCCACACCGCGCCCGCGGAGGGCGGCGCCTGGGACGTGCGGGTGGAGACCGAATGGCTGGGCGAGGCCGGCGTCGTGAAGGCCGTGCTCCGGGACGCCGAGGGCCGGGAGATCGCCCGGGGAGATTCCGCAGCGGGAATGATCGAGCTGCGGGTGGACAGGCCCGAATTGTGGAACGCCGAGCGGCCGTATCTGTATACGCTGCTGCTGTTCGCCGGGGACGAGGTGATCCGGGAGCGGGTCGGCCTGCGGCGGATCTGTATCGACCATGAGACGGTGTACATCAACGGCCAGGCGGTGAAGTTCCGGGGCACCAACCGCCACGACAGCGACCCGGTGCTGGGCCCCGCGGTGGGCGTGCCGGAGATGGCGCGGGACCTGACCATCATGAAACAACACAACATCAACGCCATCCGCACCAGCCACTATCCCAATTCGCCCCTGTTCAGCCGGCTGTGCGACGAGATGGGCTTCTATCTCATCGACGAGGCGGACACGGAGTGCCACGGCGTGATCTACAGCCACGGCGAACCCACCCGGGAGGCCTATAACGAACTGGCCGAGGACCCCGAGTACGCCGAGGCCATTCTGGACCGCGCCCAGAGGCTGGTGCAGCGGGACAAGAACCGCCCGTGCGTGGTGATCTGGTCCATGGGCAACGAGGCCGGCCATGGCGTCAACTTCGACGCCTGCCTGAAGTGGACGAAGGAGTACGACCCCGGCAGGCTGACCCACTACGAGCGCGCCTCCTTCCCGCCGGAGGGCCGGGAGATCAACCGGGAGCACCTGGACCTGTACAGCCGCATGTATCCCCCGCTGGCGGAAATGGAAAAGTATTTCACGGAGAACACCGTGCGCAAGCCCTATGTGCTGTGCGAGTACATCCACGCCATGGGCAACGGCCCCGGGGACGCGGAGGACTACTTCCAGCTGTTCGACCGGCACCCGGAGAGCTGCGGCGGCTTCGTGTGGGAGTGGTGCGACCACAGCGTGTACATGGGCCGCACCGCGGACGGCAGGAAGAAGTATTTCTACGGCGGCGACTTCGGCGAATTCCCCCATGACGGCAACTTCTGCATGGACGGCCTCGTGTATCCGGACCGCACGCCCCACACGGGCCTGAAGGAATACAAGAACGTGATCCGGCCCCTGCGCGTCCAGGCCGTGGACCTGGAAAAGGGAGTGTTCCGCGCCCGCAATTTCCTGGACTTCACGCAGGCGGGCGACCGGCTGACCCTGCGGTACGAGATCCGCCAGCGGGGCGAAGCGGTGTACTGCGGCGATATCCCCGCCGCGGACCTGGCCATCCCGCCCCATGGGGAGAAAGAATTCCGCATCGCGTATCCCGAAGGGCTGCACGGGCGCTTCGCGGTGTACTTCGAGAGCGCCCTGGCCAAGGACATGGGCTGGGCCCCCGCGGGGCACGTGACCGGCTACGAGCTGCTGGGCGAACAGGACGCCCCCGCCCCCGCCGCGCGCGAAGGCAGCGGGGAGATGACCGTAACGGAGACAGCGCGGCAGATCGTCGTGCGGGGCAGCGGCTTCCGCTACGCCTACAGCCGTCAGCGCGCCGCCTTCGATTCCATGACGGCGGACGGCGTGACGCTGCTGGAAAAGCCCATGGAGCTGAACATATGGCGCGCGCCCACGGACAACGACAGGAACATCCGCCTGACGTGGGAAAAGTGGGGCTACGACCGCGCCATCCCCAGGGCCTATGAGACGAAGGTGGAGGAGTTCGAGGGCTGCGTAAAGATTACCACGCAGTTCAGCGTCGGCGCGCTCTGCGTACCCAATTCCGTCCGTGGCACTGTGGCGTGGACGATCCGCGAAAACGGCGCAGTTCGCGCGGAGTTCGACGTGAAGAAGAACCCGGACGCGCCCATGCTGCCCCGCTTCGGCGTGCGCATGTTCCTGCCCCGGGCCATGCGGGACGTGACGTACTTCGGCTACGGCCCCTACGAGAGCTACATCGACAAGCGCAGGGCCAGCTATCAGGGGCTGTTCCGCGCCGACGTGGACGCGCTCCACGAGGATTACATCAAGCCCCAGGAAAACGGCAGCCACTGGGGCTGCCAGCTGCTGCAGGTGCGCGGCCCGGAAGGCGGCGTGCAGGTGACGGGCGAGGAGTTCAGCTTCAACGCCTCCCCCTACACCCAGGAGGAGCTGACGAACAAGGCGCATAACTTTGAGCTGGAAAAGAGCGGCTGTACCGTGCTGTGCGTGGACTACGTCCAGAACGGCATCGGCTCCAACTCCTGCGGCCCCGAGCTGGAGGAGAAGTACCGCCTGGACCGGGACTTCCGCTTCGCCTTCGACTTTCTCCCCATGGAGGGATAAAAGCGTCGACAAAACGCGCCGCCGCCTCGAATGAGGCGGCGGCGCGGCGTGCGGAGTTCGATGCCATATGCGCGCGGCGGTCCAATAGAGAAAGGGGCGTTTGCCGCGGCGTTGAGCGATTGGTACAAACACAACCCGGGAGATCGGATCCGGCGGCGCGATGCCCTGGACGGAAACGGCGGGTTCCCTTTCCCGTTCGACAGGAGAGAACGTTCAATTTCCTTGCGGATTGTCCGCAGGAATTGACGGCGGAGCAAAAAGCGTTGTTCGACCGGGAAAACCCGGAGCCGGCACAACTGAAAGCGACCTGAGCGGGTCGCTTTTTTATGCCCGAAGGGAGCGGGAGCGACAGGCCGCCCTGTCAGTCATACTCCCCGTCGATCCGCGCGCCGTACGCGTCGAACAGGCGGCGGATCTCCTCCCAGTCCGCCTCGGAGAGACAGAAGTCCTCGTCGCTGTAGAAGCGGTAGAGGTCGGGAATGCCGATCTGCCCGGCGCTCCGGAAATAGCGCATGGCGTCCTCCCGGTCGCCGTAATTGACGGAATCCGTGTCGATGAGCACCCCCGGCATGGCCGCGTCGAACAGCTTCGCCCGGAAGGTCATCTGCTCGGTCTCGTTGCGCAGACCCCAGCCGTAGTCGTGCAGGCGGGCCTCGTCGCACACCTCCGCGAAGTACGGGTGACAGGGGCTGGCGTTGATCAGCGCGTCCGGCTTGACGGCCTTCGCCGTGTCATAGATCAGTTCATACAGCCGCTTGGTCATCTCGAAGCCGTACTGCCCGCCGTATGACTTCGCCGTCTTGCCGTAGGGCATCACCAGGGAGTAGTCCAGCTTGAAGCCGTCGCAGTTCATGCAGCCCTTTTCGTCCGAGAGCAGCGTATGCAGGATGTGCTTCAGGCGCTCGCGGTATTTCGGGTTGGTGGGGTCGGCGTAGGGGGCGTAGTCCAGCCGCACGGTGCGGTAGGGGATGCCCTCCCCCGGCATGACCTCGTCCTCGGGCAGGCCCTCGCCGCCCCACAGCCGGAACCACAGCAGCACGTGAATGTCCCGGCGGTGCATTTCGTCCACGAAGCCGCGCATGTCCGGCCACTTCTCCGGGTCCGGCAGGCAGTCGCCGTAGGCCCGCTGCCACTTGTCGTCGATGATGAGGATGGTGGGATGGATGCCGCGCCGGCGGATGAGCTCGGCGATCTCCGTATACACCTGCTGCGTGGCGGCGGATTTCTGCGTCTTTCCGTTCACCGCGAAGCGCTCCTGCTCGTTCCAGCCGCAGACGATGGGCCCCTTCCACCAGCGGGGCGCGCCGGAAAAGTCCCTCCGGCGGCACAGTCCGCGGGAATAGTGGTATTCCGCGTACTTCCGCACGGCGTCCAGGTCGCTTTCCGCGAAGAACGCCCGGATCTTCGGCAGCTCATAGGAGCCGTTTACCTTCGTGTGGCCCTCCAGGTCCGTGGACACGAAGAAGCCGAAGCGGTGCGATTCGTTCTGGACGCAGGTGTAGTCGTAGTGCAGGAAGTTGTACTCGCCCTCCCTGGCCGCCAGGCCCAGGGCAAAGCGGGTGTCCAGGCCCTCCGTGCGGAAGCTGAAGCAGAACGGCGGCGGGATCAGCAGCTCCACGAAGGAGCGGTAGGACAGGCTGGCGGGCATGACGTTGCGAAAATTGGCGTCCGTCCCGGCGCAGGGGATGAAATATTCACAGAAGTGATAGTCTGATCCGGCCGTCTTCCCGTCCTCGCGCCCACGGGCGAAGTAGCTGACCTGGCCGATGCTGCCCCGGCCCCGGACGGTAACGGTGAACTCGAAGCCCTCCGGGTCGCAGTCCAGCCGGTACTCCTTCTCCCACGCGGCGCTCCGCGCCCGCCAGAGGAACGCGGAATCTTCCAGCCGTTCCAATGTCGCCGGGCCGTCCGCGTCCGGATGTTCCGCAAAGCCGCCGTCGCGCTCCTCCACGGTCCTGACCTCCGCGGCGGGCAAAAGGCCCGCGATGCGTCGTCCCTCCCGGAAAACGACGATCCGGGAAAGCGAAATGTGAAGCCGGTAGCCGATCCCGCGATATTCGTATTCTTCCATGCTGTGTTCCCCCGGCGTTCAGTCGGGCTCGCCGTCGATCCTGTCCCTGTATGCGTTGAAGAGCTGCGCAATCTCCTTCCAGTCGTTCTCCGAAAGCTGGAAATACTGGTCGTTGAAGAAGCGGTATATGTCCGGAATGCCGATCTTCGAGGCGTTCCGGAAGTACCGCATGGCGTCCTCCCGGTCGTCGTAGTCGGCGCAGTCCGTGTCGATGAGCACCCCCGGCATGACGGCGTCGAACAGCTTCGCCCGCAGGGTCATCTGCTCGGTCTCGTTGCGCAGATCCCAGCAGCAGTCGTGCAGCCGGGCCTCGTCGCACACCTCGGCGAAGTACGGGTGGCAGGGGCTGGCGTTGATCAGCGCGTCCGGCTTGATGGCCTTTGCCGTCTCATAGATCAGCGTGTACAGCCGCTTGGTCAGCTCCGCGCCGTACTGCCCGCCCCAGGATTTCGCCGCCTTGCCGTAGGGCATCACCAGGGCGTAGTCCAGCTTGAAGCCGTCGCAGTTCATGCAGCCCTCTTCGTCCGAAAGCAGCGTATGCAGTATCTTTTTCAGGTGCTCGCGGTATTTCGGGTTGGTGGGGTCCGCGTAGGGCGGCATGTCCAGCCTCCCGCCGTGGTAGGGGTTGCCATCGCCGGGCATGATCTCGTCCTCGGGCAGGCCTTCGCCGCCCCACAGCCGGAACCACAGCAGCACGTGGATGCCCCGGCGGTGCATCTCGTCCACGAAGCCGCGCATGTCCGGCCACTTCTCCGGGTCCGGCAGGCAGTCGCCGTAGGCCCGCTGCCACTTGTCGTCGATGATGAGAATGGTGGGCCGCAGCCCCTTTTCCCGGATGTTTTCCGCCACTTCGGTGTACAGCTCCTGGCAGGCCCCGTCCTGTTCGCGCCTGCCCATGTATTCCAGCTTCTCCTGCTCGGCGTAGCCGCACACGATGGGCCCCTTCCACCAGTGGGGCACGTGGGAATAGTCCCTGCGGCGGCACAGCCCGCGGGAGTAGTGGTATTCGGCGTACTTCCGCACGGCGTCCAGGTCGTTTTCCGCGAAATAGCCGCGGATCTTCGGCAGCTCGTAGGAGCCGTCTGCCTTCGTGTGCCCCTCCAGGTCCGTGGACACGCAGAAGGTGAAGTGGTGCATGCCCTCCCGCAGGCACTGGTAATCGTAGTGCAGGAAGTTGTATTCGCCCTCCCGTGCCACCAGGCCCAGGGCGAAGCGCCCCTCCAGCTCCTCGGTGCGGAAGCTGAAACAGTATGGCGGCGGGATCATCAATTCATAGAAGGAGCGGAAGGACAGGCTGGCGGGCATGACGCTGCGGATGTGGGGATCCGTGCCCACATAGGGGATGAAGTATTCGCAGAAATGGTATACGGAGCCGGTGGTCGGGCCGTCCTCCCGGGCCCGGGCGAAGTAGTTCACCTGGCCGATGTCGCCCCGGCCCCTGACCGTGACGGTGAATTCAAAGCCCTCCGGGTCGCAGTCCAGCCGGTACTCCTTTTCCCACTGCGAGCTCTTCACGCGCCAGAGGAACGCGGAATCCCCCAGCCGCTCCACGGCTGCCGGGCCGTCGATGTCCGGATGTTCAACAAAGCCCCCGTCGCGCTCCTCCACGGTTTTGACCTCCGCGGCGGGCAAAAGGTCCGCGACGCGCCGGCCGTTCCGGATCACAAAAACCCTGTCGGGGGAAATCTTCAGCTGGTAGCCGATCCCGCGATACACGTATTCTTCCATGGCGTTTCCTCGCAAATCAATCCTTGATGTTCAGGGCGAAACGCGATCCCCCGGAAGGCTCCGCTTCCGGGGGCGAACGTCAGGCGTTTTTGAATTCCTCGTCCGTCTTCCGGGTGTAGTCCTCCCAGATCTTCCGGATCTCGTCCCAGTCGGCCTTCGTGAGCTCGAAGTCCCGCGGATCGGTGATCTGATACATGTCCGGAATGCCGATCTCCACGGAATGGCGAATGTACCGCATGGTGGAATACCGGGTGCCGGAGAAGCAGCTGTCCGTGTCCACGGAGTGGTTGGGGCAGGCGATGTCGTACACCCGCAGGCGGCGGTCCATCACCTCGTCCCGGTTCTGGCCGGTGCAGTCGTGCAGGCGCACCTGGTCGAACAGGTCGGAGAAGTACGGGTGGCACGGGCTGGCGTTGATCAGCGCGTCCGGCTTCTCCGCCTTAGCCCCGTCGTAGATCTGCTTGAACAGCGTGTGCAGCAGCTCCACGCCGGACTGCCCGCCATATGTCTGCACCTTGCGGCCGAAGCCCATCCAGAAGGCGAAATCCAGCTTGAACCCGTCGCAGTCCATGCAGCCCTCGTCATGGGACAGCAGCGTGTGCAAAATCTCCTTCAGCCGCGCCTGATACCTGGGATTGGTGGGATCGGCGTAGCGCTCGTCATTGTCCTTGTTCCAGCCCTTCACGCCCAGGCCGGTGTAGGTCTCGTCCTCCGGCAGGCCCTCGCCGCCCCACAGCCGGAACCACAGCACCACCCTGATGCCCTTGGCGTGCATCTGGTCCACCCAGGCGCGCATGTCCGGCCAGCGCTGCGGGTCCGGGTGCGCCGTGCCGTAGAAGTCCTGCCACTTGTCGTCCACAATGATGAACGTGGGCTTCAGGTGGCGCTCCTCCTCCATGCGGCGGGCGATGTCCGCGTACACATACTGTCCGCAGGAGTGCTGTCCGCCGTACAGATAGGGCATGTCCGCGGGGATGGGCACCAGGGACTGCTCGCACCAGCCGCACATGATGGGCCCGTACCACCAGCGGGGCTGCTTCACGCCCTCGTAGGGCTTTGCGATGCCGACGTCGTAGTGATACTGACTGTACTCCTCCAGCACCCTGAACTCGTCGTTCCCGGCGGTCAGGCGGATGTACGGCGCCTCCCAGGCCCCGTCCACAGCCGCGTGGCCCTCCATGTCCGTGGTCAGCCAGAAGCGCGAGTTCTGAACGGCGAAGTCGAACTGCCAGAAGTTATAGCTGCCCGGCTTTGCCAGCAGCCCCAGCCCCAGCCAGGTCCTGATGCCCGGCGTCCGGAAGGGATAGCAGTACAGCGGCGGCACCAGCAGCTCGAAATAGGTCTCCGCGGGCACCGTGCTGGGCCGGTAGTTGGGCTCCGTGCTGGCGGTGTTGTAATTGGGCACATAGTATTCGCAGAAGTTGAACCGGCTGCCCGGCTGTTCCGCCCGGGCGCCGTCGAAGTAGCCGATCTTCCCCACCGTGCCCTTGCCGGAAACCGTGATATAGTAATTGAAGCCCTTCGCGTCGCACACCAGCCGGTATTCCTTCTTCTTCCAGTTGGAGCTCCTGCCGGTCCAGGTAAACACCCGCTTTCCGTCCTTTTCCGCGCAGGAGAAGGCGAAATCGCCATCGTCCCGGTCCTGGGCGGCGGGCCAGTTCTCCGGCTTGCCCCTGCGGCTCAGCTTTTCCACGGAGGAGTGGGGCGTGAGCTCGAATACCGGCGCGCCGTCCGCCTCCACGATGATATGATCCTCGCTCACATACAGAAACAGCTTCTTCCGGTCAAAAGTCACCTTGCAGGCGTTGCCGTACATATGCCCATCTTCCTTTCCGCATATAGTTGCAATCATTATAGCAGAGCCCGAAGCGCGGTCTCAATCCTGATATTTTTTTGTTTGTTGCTCAAATTTAGCAATCCGAAGGCGCCGCGCGGCCGCTCCGGGGCAAAAAAACCTTGCCTTTCCGCCGCTTTTTTGGTATAATCTTTATGATATACTCTATTACATTCAATAAAGATTTCACGTGATATTATCATACTGCGGCGCGGAAGGAGATGGGGCGATGAAGAAGCTCCGGCTGAACAACCTGACGATCTCATACAAGCTCGTGCTGCTGTACCTCCTCATTTCCCTGCCCATCATCACCATTTCCGTATTCTTTATGGAACAGAGCACCCGTGTCTCCTATGACAACATGCGCGATCTGTCCTATGTGTCCACCCAGCAGGTGGCCAAGAGCTTCGAGAACCAGTTTTCGGAGCTGTACGACATTTCCGAGAGGATCCTGTACGAGAGCTCCGTGATAAAATACGTCTCCACGGACTTCGACGATCCCTATGAGAGCTACCACACCTTTGTGACGACCATCAAGCCCATCCTGGATATGCTCACGCTGTTCCAGAGCGACGTGAAGATCGAGATCTACTCCGACAACCCCATGCTCATGTTTTCCTCCAGCACCAGCCAGGACATGAACGCCCTGCGGAAGCGGGAATGGTTCCGCGGGGACAGCGTGTCCAGCCAGCCCACGTGGCTGGTGGAGCGGGAGGACGCCTACCGCGTGCGGAAGAACACCATCGGCTTTTACCGGATGCTGGCGCTGCCCCAGCGGCGCGTCGGCATGTCCTCCTACACCATGGCGCTCTCCGTGACCATGACGGAGGAAATGGCTTACGGCCTGCTGGAGCAGGAGGCGTATTCCGGCCGGCAGATCTTCATATGCCGAAACGACGGCGTCATCCTCACCGGCACGGACCGGGACAGCATATTCGCCACGGCGGAGGAGGAAGGCCTGGCGGACCTGGCCGCAGCCTCCGCCGGGAGCGTGGAACAGCAGCTCAACTGGAACGGCGAGCGGTACCTGGCCATCCGCTATCCGCTGAACGTTCCCGAGGTGGGCATTTCCAACTGGTGCGTGCTGTACCTGACGCCCATCCGGCAGGCGACGCAGAAAAACGCCTCCCTGCTGCTGTACAGCCTGCTCATCTGCGGGCTGTGCATGGGCATTTCCCTGCTGGCGACCTACGCGGTCTCCCGGAACATCCTGGGGCGCATCAAAACCCTGTCCGCCACCATGCGCAACGCCTGGAACGAGAAATTCAACGTCCGGGCGGAGGTCACGGGCACGGACGAGATCGGGCAATTGGAAACGAACTTCAACGCCATGGTTCAGAAGATCGACCTGCTGCGGGAGGAAGTGTTCCAGACCAGCCTGAAATACCACGCCGCCGAGCTGCAGCACAACCAGGTGCTGTTGGAAAAGCGGGAAGCCGAGATCTCCGCGCTGTCCGCCCAGATCCATCCCCACTATCTGTTCAACACCCTGGAATCCATCAAGATGAACCTGCTGGTGAAGCGCAATATCGAGGAAACGGTGGACATCCTGGATATCTTCGCCGAAAACTTCCGCTTCTTTATCGATACCTCCACGGACATGGTCACCCTGAAGGAGGAGCTGTACTTCCTCAGGAACTACACGGCTATCCAGCGGTACAGCTACGGGGACAAGATCCGCTGCAGCTTCTCCGTGTCCGAGGAACTGCTGGACGCGAAGCTGCCCAAGCTGCTTTTGCAGCCCCTGGTGGAAAACGCCATGTACCACGGCGTGGTGCCCAAGGACGGCGGCGAGATCGGCATTTCCATCCAGCCCGTGGAGGGCGGCATCATGGAGATCTGCGTGTCCGACAACGGCATCGGCATGGACGCGGAGGCGTTGGAGCGCATCAACGCCGCGCTGGAGGCCATGCAGCCCTTAAGCCGCGAATCCGGCAAGCGGATAGCCCTGAGCAACATATACCGCCGCCTGAAGATCGTCTACGGCGAACGGGCCTCCATGCGCATCGAGAGCGGGCCCGACACCGGCACGCGCGTAACGATACGGATCCCGCGCAACGGTAAGGAAAAGGAGTGAGCCGCATGGACAGATTTCGGGTCTTGCTGGTGGACGACAACCCCGCCATCCGCGAAGGCATTTGCGCCATGATCGACTGGGAAGCCTACGGCTACCAGCTCGCCGGCAGCGCGGACAACGGGCTTTCAGCGCTGGAATTTCTGGAAAAGGAGCCGTGCGATCTGATCATTACGGACATCCGCATGCCGGAGATGAACGGGCTGGAGCTGCTCCGCCGGGCGCGGGAGATCCGGCGTGACGTGGAAGCCATCGTCATCAGCGCGTACAGTGAATTCGAGTACGCCCAGACCGCCATGCAGTACGGCGTGGAGAACTACCTGCTGAAGCCCATCTCCTCGGAAAAGCTCATTGAAAGCCTGCTGATGGTGCGTTCCGCGCTGGAGCAGAAGCGGAAGTACCGGCAGCATGAATTCGAGCGCATCCTGCTCAGGCTGCTGATCTCCCCCCGGAAGGGCGCGATCCGGCAGGAGGAGCTGCGCAAGGAGGGCATCGTGCTGGACGCCTGCTGCTACTGCCTGGCGCTGATGCACCTGGACGCTTTCGACGAGAAGGCGGAGGGCCTGTTCGGCACGGACGAAGAGGAAGAGACGGGCCAGGACATCGTCATGAAGTTCCTCACCAAATATGTGCGGTGCTATTCCACCATCATTTCCCCGGACATGATGCTCGTCGTGTTCCTGCTGGACGAGGACCGTCGCAACGCGCTGAAGGTGCTGCTGTCCGAACTGGCGGAGCACCTGGAACTGTACTCCGGCGCGCAGATCCAGGCGATCATCGGGGAGCGGGTGAGCGACATCGGCAGCCTGGCGGAGACCTACGCCCGCATACAGGCCGTGATGAGCAACGAGACGTTCTGGGACCGCGGCGGTGTGCAGATCATCGACATCGCCATGAAGGACGAGGGCGAAAACGTCCGGGCGTTCGACATAGCCCCCCTGCTGAACGCCGTGCGCGCCATGAATCCCGCGGCCGCGAGCCACGAGGCGCAGCTGCTGTCCGACCGCTTCCGGACGGAGCAGCCCTCCATCGACCTGGTGCGGGTGACGCTTTCCGAGATCATGTTCCGGCTGACGGACATCGTGTCCGAATTCGGCGGAGACCCGGACGAGGCGCTGCACAGCTCGGGCTACCACGACAGGCTGTACTTCTCCTTCCACAACATCTACGAACTGACCCGGTATCTGGACGAGACTGTGCAGCGGCTGTGCGAATACCTGAACCGCCTGGTGAAGAAGGACGGCCAGATCCGCGTGTCCGACATCGTCAGCTACATCAACAACAACTACGTGGAAGCCATCACCGTCAAGAAGCTCTCGGAGATGTTCTACATCAGCCCCGTGTACCTGGGCCGCCTGTTCTCCGCCAAGATGGGCACTTCGCTGAACAGCTACGTCAACAGCGTGCGCATCCGGAACGCCCAGACGCTCCTGCAGACCACCGATCTCAAGGTGTACGCCATCTGCAACAACGTGGGCTACAAGTCCATCAAGTATTTCTACAAGGTGTTCAAGGACGAGGTGGGCATGACGCCCCACGAATACCGCCTGATCCACGGGATGCGATAAGAGCGATCGTTGAAAAACCATAGGTTTTTCAACGGGAAGGGGAACTGCGGAAATCCGCGCGTGGCGGTGTTTTTTCTGAATCATGATTCAGAAAAACCAGTCTGGCCAAAGGCCAGACCGTGAGGCCTCCGGCTTCACGCCTTGCGCACACGGATTTCCCGACGTCTGGCAGTCGCGCCTCTGCGGTTTCCCGCAGGCGCGCCCCGCCCGCGCGGATCCTCCGGATCCTAGCGCGGCGCTGCCGGCGGCCCGCTTCGCGTGGTCGCCGGTTCGTGGCAAGTATTCATTTTTCTCCGTAAACGCAAGCGTTTGCTCCCGAAAAACGCGATTCTGACGCACATAAGGCCGGAAGCCCATGGGCTTTCGGGTCGGCCAAAGGCCGACTGCCCAATGTCAAATCAAAGATTTGATATTGGGCACCGTTCGCCAGAATTGATAAAAATGGAGAGGCCGGCGGGCCTTTCCGGGGTTTGTCAATGGTCTGAAGCGGGCCGGTCATTTTGACCGGCCCGCCTGCTATCCAGGAAAATCGCGGTTCAGGCGCAGTACCGCAGCAGGAACAGCGCCAGGGCTCGGGTGAACTCCATCAGCTGGGAGCACTCCACATACTCGTCGGGCTGGTGCGCGCCGCCGGGCAGGGAGAAATCCCGGAATATGCCGAAATTGAAGCAGCGGCTGCCGCCCTGGGCCATGATGGCGGACAGGTCGGTGAGGCAGGAGCCGCATACGCGCACCTCGTGGCCGCAGGCCTCCTCGGCGCACTGCTTCATCAGGGGGAACGCGCCCTCCGCGGTGTCGCTCTCGCCGTAATCGAAGAAGCGGCTGGTGCCGATGAATTTCGCCTCGCAGACGCCCAGGCGCTCGTAGTCCGCCTGCAGGCCGTCCAGCAGGTCCTGCAGCTCCCGGTAGATCTTTTCCCGGCTGCTCATGGTGTAGATGACGAAATCCACATACGCCTTTTCGTGGCTGTCCGGGTGGTTGCCGAAGGCCGCCACGCGATAGGCGGAGCGCTGAGTCTGTGTGCCGGCGTAATAGGGATTGGCCGCCAGCTCGTCCCGTCGGCGCTGCCCGAAGTCTTCCAGGGCGTCCATGGTGAGCTGCAGCGCGCGGTAGATGGCCGAGCAGTCGTCCGTCACGTGGTCCAGCTTCAGCTCCACGCGGAACACGCCGCCCCCCAGGGCGGTGGCCCACATCTCGTAGCCGCTGCCGTCCAGGTTGAGGTAATCGTCGCAGGGCTGGCGCATCACCAGGCCCAGCGCGCCGTTGCCCCCGCCGTACTCCTCGTCGCAGTACGCCCCCAGCACGATGTCCTTCTTGGGGGCGAAGCCCGTCTCCTTCAGGGCGCGCACGGCGAAATACGCCGCCGCCAGACTGGCTTTGTTGTCGCCGGAGCCCAGCCCGTAGATGCGCCCGTTTTCCATGATCCCGCCGAAGGGCGGCTTTGTCCACGCGGCCTCGTCGCCCACGGGCATGGTGTCCGTGTGGGCGGCCAGCATCACCCGGCCCCGGCCGGGGACGCCCTTCCATACGCCGGTGACGTCCGGACGGCGGTCCGTGTTGTGGCCGGGCCAGTACAGCCGGCTTTCGCACAGTCCGGGCACAGAGTCCGGGCAGAAAACATCCGTCTCCAGGTCCGCTTCCCGGTAGAGCTGCGCCATGTATTCCGCCAGCGCCTCCTCCCGGCCGTCGCCGGCCAGGTTCTGGCTGTCAAAGCGGATCATGCGCGAGAGCAGCGCGAACAGTTCGCCGCTGTGGGCGTCGATCCACCGGAGCGCCTGTTGTTCCATGTCGTTCATATCAGAAATTGGCCTCGATTCCCAGCTCGGAGGCGATCTCGCGCATCTCGCGGATGGTCTTCTCGTTCACCGGGATGCCCTCCCGCGCCAGCCGCGCCGCGTTCTCCATTTCCTTTTCGCCGTGGGTGTATATGCGCTCCTGGCCGTCGGCCTTGGGGCTCTCCCGCAGCTCCTCCAGCAGGGTGGACATGCGGGCCCTGATCTCCTTCTTGTCGCCGAACATGCCGTAGTCCAGCGCCATGAAGGTGAAGGAGGTATCCGCGTTGCCGCTGTGCGTCACATGCGGGGAGGTGGTTCCGCCGGACATGACGGCGGTCATCATCTCCACCACGACGCCCAGGCCGTAGCCCTTGTGGGAGCCGGTTTCCTCGCTGAATCCGCCCAGAGGGAATATGCCGCCGCCCGCCTTGGCGATGATGTTCTTCAGCACGCGGCTGCTGTCGCTGCAGTCGTGGCCGTTCTCGTCCGCCGCCCAGCCGGAGGGCAGGGGCTTTTCGGCCTTGTTGTATACTTCCAGCTTGCCACGGGGCACCACGGTGGTGGCGGCGTCATACCAGAAGTCGATGGGGTCCGCCGGCATGGCCACCGCGATGGGGTTGGTGCCCAGCATGGCCTTCTTGCCGTGGGTGGGGATGGCGATGGCCTCCGTGTTGGTCATGCACACGCCGATGAGATCGTTTTTCAGCGCCATCCGGGTGTAATAGCCCGCGATGCCGTAGTGGTTGGAGCCGCGGACGGTGACCACGCCGAAGCCGTGCTCCTTTGCCTTTCGGATTGCGGTCTCCATGCCCCGGTAGGCCACGGGCTGGCCCAGGGTGCGATAGGCGTCCCACACCGCGGAGAGGGGCGTCTCAAATACAGTCTTCACCTCCGCCTTGGGGTCGATCGAGCCCTCCCGCACGGCGTCCGCGTAACGCATCAGCCGGTGGATGCCGTGGGACTGTATGCCGTACAGGTCCGCCGTGGTGAGCACGTCCGCCGCGATGGCGGAATCCTCTTCCGGAAAGCCGTAGCCGATGAACGCGCGGCGCACGAAGTCCTTCGCCACGTTCACGTCCATGCGCAATTGTTCCATATTCGCCGTCTCCTTTACTGTAAAGCGGTCACGTCGATGGTGCGGATGCCGTCCGGGCCGCTGATGTAATAGGCCACCAGCGCGGTGCCGTCGTCCAGCAGCACGGAGTTGGGATAGCCCAGGTCGCCGTTCAGGCCGTCGTCCCGCAGGATGAGCTCCTCGCTGTCGGCGATGCGCTCCAGCTCCGCGTCGCACACCCGGGCGCGGATGCCGAAGGGTTTGCGGCGGTAGCCGTAGGTCAGCAGCACACGGCCGTCCGCCAGCCTGAGGGCGTGGAAGGGACTGGAGCCCCACAGGCCCGGGATTTCCTCCACGGGGCCGAAGGTGCGTCCGTCGTCGGTGGACACCGCGATGTGCAGGTTCAGGTATGTGTCGTCGAACCGCACGCCGGGCAGGCGGTAGTCCGTCTGGGTGCGGAACAGCCCCACCAGCTTGCCCTTGGGCGTGCGGTACAGCCCGGGCTCCAGGAAGGTCTTGACCCCCTGGGGATCGTAGGCCATGTCGCACAGATACTGCCAGGTCTCGCCCCGGTCGCCGGAGCGGATCAGCCCGCAGCGGGACAGCTCGCCCGCCCGCAGGGAGCCGTAGAAGGGCATCAGCAGCTCGCCCGAGGGCAACTCCACGATGTTGCCGCGCACGCCGCCGCTCTCCGGCAGGCCCTCCATCTTCAGGGTGGGGTAGTGCCGCCAGGTGGCGCCGTTGTCGTCCGATATGGAGTAGCTGGCGCCGTCGGTGTAGCAGTCATACTTGTCCCACAGTGTGCGGCCGAAGCTCCGGAAATTCGCCTCGCCCCACTTCTCCGGCCCCTTTCCCGCGGGGCAGAGGTCCCAGCGGAAGTAGGTGACGATGACGCGGCCGTCCGAGAGCACGTTCACGCAGGGGTCCTGGTCGCTCATTTCGTCGTCCACGATGGTGTGCAGGGTGGGGTCGAACGTGCGGCCGCCGTCCGGGGACGTGATGAACACGTCCCGGGCGGTGGGGTCGATATGGGTGACGCGGCCGTACTCCGCCTGGCGCTCCCTGGCGTGGCGGAAGGCGCAGATCACCTGGCCGTTTTTCAGCTTCGCCAGGTTGGGGAACGTGCAGTATTCCCCGTCCCGGTAGATGGTCTTGCTGTAAAGCACTTTCATATGCGAATCATCCTTTGATTCCGGAAGTTACCAGGGATTCCACAAAGAATTTCTGGCAGGAGAGGAAGAAGATCATGATGGGCAGCAGCATGAAGATGTTTGCCGCCATGATGGCAGGATAGTTCTGCATCTGGTCGTCCGCGAATTCCCGCACCGCCAGGGGCAGGGTGTACAGCTTGTCCGTCCAGATGTACAGAAGGGGCTTTTCGTAGTCGTTCCAGGATCACAGAAAATACATGAACAGCAGCGTGGAGACGGAGGTCTTTACGTTGGGCATGGCCACGGACCAGTAGATGCGCAGGTTGCTGGCGCCGTCCACTTTGGCGGCTTCGATGAGGGAATCCGGAATGGACATGAACCCCTGGCGCATCAGGAACACGCCGAAGGTGCCGCCGAAGAAGTAGCCTATCCACAGGGACGCATGGGTGTTCAGAAGGTGCAGCTTGGAATAGATGATGTAGGTGGGCAGCATGGTGACCATGCCGGGCAGCATGGTGGTCATGAGCTTCATCATGAAGATCTTGTCCCGGCCCACGAACTTGATTTTGGCATAGGCGTAGCCCGCCATGGTGCAGGAGAAGAATGTGCCCACCAGCGCGATGGCGGAAACCTTCACCGAATTCAGGAAATAGGTAAGGAAGGACACGCGGGTGGTGAGCAGCGCCCTGTAGCCCTCCACCACGGGCCGCGAGGGGATCCACTCGATGGGGAAGGTGAACACCTCGTTCATGCCCTTGAAGGAGGTGGACAGCATCCACACGAAGGGAATGATCATGATGATGCCCAGGAACCAGATGAGGACCGTGCACAGCAGCTTCAGCGCTCTGGATTGGCCGGGCTTGAGCGATTCGCGCGACATGTTCGCATTCCTCCTTCCTTATTCGTTGGCGTAGTTCTTTTCGCGGCGCCAGCGGATGACGGTGAACAGCATGATCAGCAGGCACAGCAGCCAGGAAAGCGCGGCGGCGTAGCCGGTGCGGTAGGTCTGGAAGGCGGAGCGGTAGATGTACAGGCCCAGGGTGTAGGTGGCCGTGCCCGGCCCGCCCTTGGTGATGATCTGTACGAAGGACCACATCTGCAGGCTGGAGATGATGCCCAGGATGGTCAGCAGGAAGGTGGTGGGCTCCAGCAGGGGCACGGTGATGCGGAAGAACTTGGTGACGGGGCCCGCGCCGTCGATCTCCGCGGCTTCGTAGTATTCCGTGGGGATGGCCTGCAGCGCGCCGCTGTACATGAGGATATCGTAGCCGATCTCCTTCCACAGAAGCACGATGGCCACGGCCAGCAGCGCCCATTTGGTGCTGCTGAGCCAGCCGGGCAGGTTTTCCGTCGCCACGCCCAGGTGCATGAGGAGCACGTTGATGGGGCCTTTGGCCTTGTGGAACAGCGCCCGCCACACTGTGGCCACGGCCACGATATTGGTGATATAGGGCATAAAGTACATGGCCCGCGCGCCGGCGCGGCCATAGATGGCGCGGTTCATCAGGGTTGCCAGCACGGCGGCGAGAAACAGGGTGACGGGCACCACCAGCAGCAAAAGCGCGTTGTTGCGCAGGCAGGCCTTCAAGTATATATCGCTGAACATGGCCTTGATGTTGTCCAAGCCCACGAATTTCGCAAATTCATAGCCTTTGAGAAGGTTCCAGTCGGTAAATGCCATGGTGAGGGAAAACAGCACGCCAAACAGGGTGAATACGAGAAAACCGATCAGGCTGGGCGCGATGAAAAGATATCCGGTAATGTTGTCCTTGGCTTTCGTGGACAGGCCGAAGCCCATGCGATCTTTGGACATACTGCGTCACTCCCTTGATGGGTTGTGGGTGCGGGGGAAAAGAGGTCTGTCCGGAAGGAGCCGCGCCGCCGGGGGGGCGGCGCGGCAAAGAGGATGCGTTATCAGTTGGCGGCGGCGATTTCCGCGGCGCCCATATCCTGAATCATTGCTACCCAGTCATCCAGATCCATCTCACCGTTCAGGTACAGATCCTTCTGCTCCTCGAACAGGGTGTACATCAGGGACTTGGCGGCGGACAGGGCGGGATCATAGCCGTACTTGCCGATATAGGCCTCGTAAGGAGTGGCCACGGCGGCGGAAGCGGTATCCAGCGGATACACATCGGTGTGCAGCTCGCCGTTCTGGTCGATGTACTCCGTGAAGGAGGTGGTAGCGTCGGCCATGTTGGCGTAGCGGTAGATGGGCATGTAGTTCGCGGCTTCCTTCGGGCACTCGTTGCAGATGAACTTCGCGAACTCATAGGCCTCGGCGGGATGCTCAGCGGTCTTGGGTACGTAGAAGGCGCCGGCGATGGTGTTGTAGGAAACGCCCTTGCCGTCCTCGGTGGTGTAGGGCAGATCGGCCACGCCCAGCTCGAAGTCCATGGGGCCGTCGCCGGGGGTGTTGAACATGTAGTTCTGCATCCAGACCAGGGTGTAGGGGCCATCCAGGATCATGGCGGCCTTCTTGGTCATCAGGGTCTGGCGGCGGTTGATGGACTCAGCCTGGATGGTGGCCCAGTCGGGGGTCACTTTCTCAACGTCAGCCAGGTCCTTGGCCCACTGGAAGGTGGTCTTGAACACTTCGTCGTCGAAGTTGGGAACGATGTTGCCCTCTTCGTCCTTCTTCACCATTTCCCAGCCGGACAGGTTGGCGGGAGCGTAGATGATGTCCTGCCAGCCGTAGGGGAAGGTGACGCCGTAGATCTCGTTCTCAGCGTCGGTCAGCTGCTTGGCGATCTCGGTGAACTCCTCGATGCTCCAGGTCTCGGGAATGGTAACGCCGGCGGCGGCGACCATGTCCTTGTTGTAGAACACCTTGAAGGTGTTGCCGGCATAGGGCACGCCGTAGATCTGGCCTTCATAGTTCAGCATGGCGGTGGTCATGCTGCCGTACATGTCCTCGTAGTCGTCGCCCGCGGCAGCGATGTACTCGTCCAGGGGCAGAGCGGCGCCCTGCATCACGCGCTTGTACACGTCGCCATAGGTCATGTAGGTGACATCCACGACGGTGCCGCCGCTGACCATGGTATCGAAGTTGGTCAGGTACGCCTGGTCCACCAGGGTGCCCTGGTCGATGTAGTTGATTTCGATGTCGGGGTGAACGACCTTCCACTTGGCGATGATCTGTTCTGCCTTGTTGTTCTGGTTCCAGCCGGCGCCGACCCAGTTCAGGGTGATCGTCTCCCCTTCCGCCATGGCGGGCACGGCCAGGGCAATGACCATCAGCATGGCCAGCAGTACGGATACGATACGGGTAGTCTTCATGGTTCTTTCCTCCTTGTATTTTATACCCCGCGGCCTGTCCGCGAGGGTATATTCTGTGAAACAGGGGCCGTCAGAACAGGTATTCCTTCTCGTAATTCATTTCGTCCAGCGCGGCGAACAGCTTCTCACGGTCCTCGTCGGCCAGGCGCTTCTGGGGATACACGCAGTAGCCGCAGTCGAAGCCCTGGCGGCCCAGCATCTCCTTGATGGTGGCCTGCACGCCGAAGCGAATGATGACCTCGATGAGCTTGTTGGCCTTGTACTGCCACTTCTCCGCGGCGCGGATGTCGCCGGCGCGGAAGCAGTCGTAGATGTTGCGGAACACCTTGGGCATGACGTTGTAGGTGGCGCCGATGCCGCCGTCCGCGCCCATGCTGAGGCCGCACAGCAGGCACTCGTCCGGGCCGTTGAGCACGTTCACGTCGCCGCCCTGCAGCTCCTTGATGCGGTGCATGGTGTAGTAGTCGTAGCTGGTCCACTTCACGCCGATGGCGTGGGGGATCCTGAGGAAGCGGCTCACCATGTCGTAGGTGATGTTCACGCCGGACAGGGGGGAGCAGTACATGATCAGGGGCAGTCCCGCCGCCTCGGCCAGTTCGGTGTAGTATTGGGCGATTTCCTTCTCGCCGTAGCCGAAGAAGAAGGGGGGAACGGAGGAGATGGCGTCCGCGCCGATCTCCCCCGCGTGGCGGGCCAGCTTCCTGGCGGTGGCCAGGTCGATGGCGCCCACGTGGATGATGGCCTTCGCGCCGCGCCTGGCCGTCTCCTCCCGGGCGATCTCCGCCATCTTCATGCGTCCCTCGGGGGACACCACCGGGCCCTCGCCCGTGGCGCCGCAGATGTAGAAGCCGTCCATGCCGTTGTCCAGGTGCCAGCGCATGAGCCGGCGGGCGGTATCCTCGTTGATGTCTTCGTTTTTGGTCAGGGGGGTCACCAGCGCGGGCATGATGCCGGAAAACAGTACGTTCTTCATATTCATCACAGATCCTTATTCTCAGTTTCGGGCGTCCAGCAGACGATGGGCCGGGCGATGACCTCGTGGACGTAGCAGGTGCCCTTGCCCAGGCGGATGATGGAGGCGGGGCATTCCATGGAGATGGGGCCGTACAGCTCGATGCGGGAGATGATCCTCTGCCAGGAATCCCCGCCGGGGTTGAAGATGTTGTGCATCTCGATGCGCTCCCGGGCGTTGACCACGTCCCTGGGGCCGATGGACGCCGCCCTGGGGGCCACGTTCCAGGCGTCGCCGGACGCGCCCACGGGGGAGAACATGGAGTTTTCCAGCACTGTCATGGGGTGCTGGGTCACGATGCGGGAGCCCAGCTTGCAGAACTCCTCCAGCGTGTCCGCGTGGAATTCCCTGCTCTGGGGCTCGATGAAGGCGATGTGTCCCGGCCAGCCGGTGGCGGAATAGATCACGTCCGCGCCGCCCTGGCCCACGTCCTCGATGATGCCGGAGTACACGTTGTCGCCCTTGACCTCGTTGGTGAACACGTGCCACTGCTCGATGGGCGGGCGCAGATCCTCGCGGATGACGCTCCAGAAGTGCTTGCGGAAGGACATGCCCAGGCTGGCGCCGTAGGTCAGCGGAGCCACGTTGCCGTCCTGGTCGGCGTATTCGTCCATGGCGAAGGCGTTCACGTTGCGGCAGTTGACGTTGTACTTGTTGATCATGCCCGCTACGGCGGAATACGCTCCGGGCCACTGGTTGGGGCAGATCATGGTGAAGGGCTTGTCCATCACGTCGCTCAGGTAGATGCGGTGGAAGATGTCCATCACGGTGTACAGCAGCGGATCCAGCACCACCTGCACGGAGAAGCCGTTCTCGTTGGTGTACTCCATGTCCTCGCGCCGGATGTGACGCACGCGCTCCAGCACCTCCGGGTCGTGGTGCGGCAGCCACTGGGCGGGCTGAAAGCGGAATTCATTCATGGCGGTTCCCTCATCTCTTTTTGTAGTTGATCTCTGTTGAATTTGTGGGTATACGGTTGATTTTCTGTAAACTATATTGTATAATATACGCGGGCTTTTGTGATTGCCTTTTTGGCTACAAAATTTGCCTTATTGAATTAAATGCACACAGACTGCGAGGGGGAAAATGAGCAAGCTGATATTTCATCGCTACAAGATGAACCGGCTGATCAGCATCCGGCAGTTGTCCACTGTGCATTATTTCGCAAACGCGACGCGCTACGACACCCCGCCCCACAGCCACAGCACCTGGGAGCTGGTCTACTGCGACCGGGGCGAGGCGACGGTGTGGGACGACGCGCGCCGGATGAAGCTTTCCGCGGGGGAGATCGCCTTCCACCAGCCGGGCATCCCTCACCACATCCACGTGGGCGACGGGCCGGCCACGCTGTTCCTGCTCTCCTTCGCCTGCACGAACGAGTGCATGAAGCTCTTCGGCGGCAAGCAGATCCGCGTGGCGGGGGACCAGCGCGCCATCATCAACCTGATGATCCAGGAGCTCAAGGGCGCCTTTGAGCTGGACGGCGGCGAGCTGCGGCTGACGGAGTTCCACCCCAGCCCCTCCGCGCCCGCGGGGGCGGAGCAGCTGATCTGCGGCTACCTGGAATGGCTGCTCATCAGCCTGATCCGCAGCGGCGTGGGGGATTCCGCCCGGCGCGGCGTCAGCGCCCAGCGGCTGGAGGAAGTGCTGGAAATGCGCATCATGACGGAGATCAAGGATTACGTCAAAGCGCATCTCAGCGGCCCCATCACCATCCAGGATCTGGCGCGCCATGTGCACTACAGCCGCGCGTACATCACCGTGCAGTTCAAGGCCGCCACGGGCATGAGCATCATGGATTACGTGGAGCGGCAGCGCATGCAGCGCGCCAAGGAACTGCTGGAGGAGGGCTCCCAGACGGTGACCCAGATCGCCGAGAGCCTGGGCTACGCCAGCCTGCAGTATTTTTCCCGGCGCTTCCGCCTGGCCGTGGGCTGCTCCCCCAGCCAGTACGTCCATTCGCTTTCCGGGACGGAGGACGAGCCGTCCTGAAAAATATTCTCAAGGTTGCTTGAAAGGAGAAATGCGACATGAGCCTGTTTCCCGTAACGGATTACGACAGGGAGGTATACGAAACCCAGATCAGGGATTTCCTCCCCAAGAAACTCATTGATATCCACACCCACACGTACCTGAAGGACTTCAAGGGCCCCGCGCCCAAGACGCTCCGCGTCGTGACCTGGCCCTCCCTGGTGGCGGAGGACAACTCCATCGAGGACCATCAGGAGGCCTATCGCCTGTTCTTCCCAGGCAAGGAGGTCTCCGCGCTGATGTTCGCCAATATCAGCATAAACGACGACCAGCTCGCCGCCAACGATTACGTCGCCAAGGCGGCCCGTCAGACCGGCTGGCCCGCGCTGTATTTCGCCAAGCCCGGCCAGAGCGCCGAGGAGCTGGAGAAGGAGATCATCCGGGGCGGCTTCCTGGGCATCAAGGGCTATCTGGCCATGTCGCCGGAGTACATTCCCGAGGCCGAGATCCGCGTGTTCGATTTCTTCCCGAAGCACCAGCTGAAGGTGATCGACAAGCTGGGCGGCATCGTGATGCTGCACATCCCGCGCCACGGCCGGCTGAAGGACCCCGTCAACATCGCCCAGATCTGCGAACTGAAGCAGGAGTTCCCCAACATCCGCCTGATCATCGCCCACATCGGCCGCGCCTATGTGCCGGGCGACGTCGGCGACGCCTTCCAGAAGCTCTCCGGCTGCGCGGACCTGCTGTTCGACTTCTGCGCCAACACCTGCGAGTTCGCCATGACGAAGATGCTGGAGGCCGTGGGCCCGGAGCGCGTCATGTTCGGCAGCGACATGCCCATCTGCCGCATGCGCATGCGCCGCATCGAGGAAAACAACACCTACATCAACCTGATCCCCCCGGGACTGTACGGCGATCCCCGCCAGGATTCCCACCTGCGCGAGGTCTCCGCGGAAGAGGCCAAGAAGCTCACCTTCTTTATGTATGAAGAGATCCTGGCCTTCAAGCGCGCCGCCGCCAACGTGAGCCTGACCAGGGCCGACGTGGAAAAGGCGTTCTTCGGCAACGCGGACGCCCTCATCCGGGATGTCCGCACCCGCCTGGGCTGACGGAAATATCGGGGAGGCCACAGGCCTCCCCTCAGCATTTCGGCAGACCTGCCAACAAGAATCATCAGCGCTGCGGAAGCGCAGCCGTGGTTCGGGGCCGCAGCCCCGATGGAAGAAGGGCAGCCTGAGGACGGCGTGTACGGCCTCAGGCTGCCCGCTCCTTGTCGCGTGTTTGTCGATGCCCTGGACTTCCCCTTGAGGGGCGCCGGGCGCCCGGGAAACAGCACAGTGCGCTGTTTCCAGCGAGACGGGGCCGGTCAGGCCCGTGGAAGGCGGCCGGGCGGAGCGAGGTCGGACGAGGTGGAGAAGAGCGTAAACATGCGTCCGGGGCAGCCTCCTTGCGGAAGGCGCCCCGATGCGGCCCCTTTCCGACAGACTGCGGGGAGACCATGGGCCTCCCCCTTTTCGTTCAGCACAAAAACCCTTTCAGAACGTCCACAGCCTGTTGCTGCCGGGCGATGAAGGCGCTGGCCACGCCCTGGGCCTGGGCGTCGGCCTCGGTGCACTCGTTGCGCGCCTTCGTGACCTCGATGATCCCCATGGTGGTGCCCTGCACCATCAGATCCGCCAGGTGGGCGGTGGACCTGTCCGTCAGCGTGCTCATTTCCAGGCCCAGCCACGCCCCGGCGCGGTCCAGGGCGCGCTTGGGCTCCGGCATCACGCCCATGGTGTTCAGCCGGGTCTCCGCGTCCTGGCGGTAGGTCTGATAGTCGCTGCGCTGCTGCAGGAGCTCCGCGCGAAAGGCCTCGTCGCTGTTCTTCTCCAACAGCCTGTCGATGGAATTCTGGCCCATCTGCGCGGTCTGCGCCACGCAGTTGAGCAGCTTTGCCGATTGATCCATGCATATCCCTCCTCTTTTTCTGTATTTTTCCCCGGAAGAGCCTGTCGAATGCGGGGAAAACCCTGCAACGCGGCGTCTATTTTTTGTCGAATTTGATTTCTTTTGGGCTTCTCGCGGGGAGTGTTGCATAAATGTCCGTGAATGTATATAATAAATGTACGAATGTGTTTTTTGAGGTGATTTTATGTCCATGTATCCTCTCATTCTGATCTGCGACGACGATCCGGTGGTGCATGAGTCCCTGGGTTTGTACCTCAGCTCCGAAGGCTACGAACATCAATCGGCATATGACGGACAGCAGGCGCTGGAAATGGTGGAGAGCCTGCATCCGGACATGATCGTCCTGGACCTGATGATGCCCAAGATGTCCGGCACGGACGTGTGCCGCAGCATCCGGCAGAACAGCTCCGTGCCCATCATCATGCTGACGGCCAAGGGCGAGGAAATCGACCGCATCCTGGGCCTGGAGCTGGGCGCGGACGATTACATTGTAAAGCCCTTCAGCCCCCGGGAGGTGCTGGCCCGCATCAAGGCGGTGCTGCGCCGCTTCTCGGAAAAGACCCCGGACGACGACAGCTCCATCATCCGCCTGCCCCAGCTGGAGATCAGCCTGGACAACTACCAGGTCAAGGCCGCGGGCAAGGTGATCCCCTGCACGCCCAAGGAAGTGGAGATCCTGCACATGCTCACCTCCAACGTGGGCCAGGTGTTCTCCCGGGAGCAGATCCTCTCCCGCGTATGGGGCTACGATTATTTCGGCGATACCCGCACCGTGGACGCCCACATCAAGCGCATCCGGCAGAAGCTGCCCCAGGAAAACGTGCCCTGGGCGCTGAAGACCGTGTACGGCGTCGGCTACCGCTTTGAGGTCAATGCATGACGAAGGGCAGCACCCTGTACCGCCGCGCGTTCGTGATGGCGCTGGCGGCGGTGCTTGCGGCGGCGGCGGTCATGGCGCTGAGCTTCCCCTTTCTGAAGGCGGGGCAGCTGCGCGCGGACGCCTCCGACCGCGCGGCGGCCGGGGCCCGGCAGATGGCGGAATATGCCTCGGGCTTCGTGTCCGGGGATGAGTCCGGACTGCGCGCCGCCATGCGGATGGCCGCTTCCGCCGGGGACCGCGCCTGCTTCGTGAACCAGGCGGGCAGCGTGGAGGCCGCGGAGAGCGACGCCCCCTTTCCGGAGGGCGTCGTGGGGCTGCTGACCGCCGCGCCGGCGGGCGAAGAGGCCCGGGCCACGCTGCGCGACGGCGGAAGCTGGGCGTACTGCGCCCAGCCCGTGTGGGCGGACGGCGCGGTGTACGGTGCGCTGCTGCTGGGGCAGAGCGTGCCTTCCTCCGTGGGCTGGCCGTTCTGGCTGGCGCTGGGCCTGGCGCTGCTGGCCGCGGGATTGACCGCGTGGCCGCTTTTGAAGAGCATGGTCGCCCGTGCCGCCGCTCCGGTGAAGGAGCTGCGGGACGTGGCCGTAAAGATCGCCGGCGGCGACTTCGAGGCGCGGGTGAACGAGGACATCCCCGGGGAGCTGGGCGAACTGGGCCTCGCGCTGAACAACATGTCCTATCAGCTTTCCCGCACCATGTACACCCTCATCCTGGAGCGCAACCGGCTCAAGCACATGATCGACGGCCTGAGCGAGGGCATCGTGGCGGTGAACGCCAAGGGTCACATCACCCACCAGAATCCCGCTTTGAAGCGCATCTTCCCGGAAAACAAGGTGGAATACGGCGTGGACGCCCGGCTGCGGGTCATCCCGGACAAATCCATCTGGGAGGATTTCGACACCGTTGTGCGCCAGGGCGGCGTGGTCACGCGCAACCTGGAAATGGACGGCATGGTGGTGCACCTGGTGATTTCCCCCATCGTGGACGAGATCAACGCCACCGCGGGCGCCGTGGGCATGTTCTCGGACGTCACCCAGCAGGAGCGCCTGGAGCGCACCCGCCGGGAGTACGTTGCCAATGTATCCCACGAGATGCGCACGCCCCTCACGGCCATGCGCGCCCTGATCGAGCCCCTGAAGGAGGGCATGGTCACCACCGAAGAGGCCCGCATGCGCTATTACGACATCATCCTGCGGGAGGTCATGCGCCTGAGCCGCCTCATCAACGACCAGCTGGAGCTCTCCCGGCTGCAGAGCGGCACGGTGGCCATCCGCAAGGAGCGCATGAAACTGGAGGACCTGGTGCTGGACGTGTGCGACCGCTACAGCTCCATCGCGGAGGAGCACGGTCTGAAATTCGATCTGGACACCGATTTCGGCCAGTGCCCGGCGGTATATTCCAACCCGGACCGCATCGAGCAGATGATGGTGATCCTGTTGGACAACGCCATCAAGTACACCCCCGAGGGCGGCACGGTGAGCGTTTCGGCCCAGTGGGACGAAAAGTGCGTCACCATGTGCGTGGCGGACACGGGCATCGGCATTTCCAAGGAGGACCTGCCCTACGTGTTCGACCGCTTCTACAAGGTGGACAAGGCCCACAGCGGCAAGGGAAGCGGGCTGGGGCTCTCCATCGCCCGGGAGCTGCTGATGCGCATGGGCGAGGAGATCTGGGCCGCCAGCGAGCAGGGCAAGGGCACGAAGTTCTTCTTCACCATCCGCTGCGCCGGCGCGGAAGACGGCGCGCAGGAGCGCTGAACCCCAGCGGCATGGGGGAAAGGTCCGGAGAATATCCTATAATTTGAAGTATCAGAGCCGGAGGGCCGGAGCCGCCGGCTCGATCTATATGAAGGCCGCGGCCCTGTCCGCCGGCCATGGAGGACGGCATGTACGATTTTCTCACGCGGGGCGCGCTCCTGCTGGAAAGCACGGCGGGCTTCTCCTGGGCGAACAATTCCAAAGAGATCATCACCACGGCCCTTTTGAGCATGGTGCCCACCTTCGAGGGCCGCTACGCCCTGCTGGTGGGCAACGGCATGGGGATGCACCCCGTGGCGGCATATTTCCTGGCGCTGATCTGCTCCTCGATCCCCATCCCCTTCATCCTCTGGCTGCTCAGGCCCGTCCTGGACTGGTTCTACACCTGGCCCATCGGCTTCGTGCGCAAGTTCGCCGCGTGGGTGGAGGAGCGCTCCCTGAAAAAGGGGCAGAGCGTGGACAAGCTGGGCATGCTGGGCCTGTTCCTGTTCGTGGCGATTCCCATTCCCGGCACGGGGGTGTGGACGGGCAGCGGCATCGCGGCGCTGTTCAAGATGAACCCGAAGCACTCCGCGCTGGTGATCTTCCTGGGGAATATCACCGCGTGCCTGATCACCACGCTGATCTATTACGGGGTCAGCTGGCTTTTGTGATATGCTGCGGCTGTTGACGGGCAGGGCGTACCTGCTGGAAGACGCGCTGTGCGGCGGCGTAGGCCGGTCCATGGCGGAGACGGGGCTGGATCAGCTCGTGATCGTGCCCAAGCAGCTCACCCTGCAAACGGAACAGACGCTTCTGGCCCGGCTAAAGCTGTCGGGCTCTTTTCGTCTGCAGGTTTTGAGCCCGGAGCGCCTGTGCGGGCGGATCTTCGCCGCAGCCGGGTATCCCGAGGGCGAGCGCGTGGACGACCGAGGCCGCGCGCTGCTGGTGCGGGAGGCGGCCCGGGAGGCCCAGGACGCGCTGACGCTGTACAAGAACGCGTACCAGCGCCGGGGCTTTGCCGAGCGCGCGGCGCGCCAGCTGGAATTGCTGCGCCAGGGCGGCGTCACCCCCGCGGCGCTGGATGAGTGCGCCGACAGGGAGAAGGGCCAGCTGGCGCTGAAAATGAAGGACCTGGCCCGGCTGCTCAGCGCCTACGAGGAGCGCATCGCCGGGCGGTATCAGGACGGCGAGACGGAATTTCTCGAGGCCGTGCGCCGGGCGCGGAGCGCGGCGTTCCTCCGGGAGGCGGAGGTCTGGTTTTACGGCTTTGACATCACCCCACCGCCGCTGAACGCCCTCATGGCGGAGGTCAGCGCCGCCGCGCCCCGGGCCGCCATGCTGTTTCCCATGGAGCCGGACGAAGACGCCCCGGACGCCGAGGTGTTCGAGCCCCTGCGCCGCGCCCGCCGCAGGCTGCTGGCCGCCGCGCGGGCGAGCGGCGTCGAGACGGAGTGCGTCAGCCTGCCTGACGGCGAAACCCGCAGGCCGGAAATCATGCACCTGGAGCGGCAGTTGTTCGCCCAGCCCGCGGTCCCATGGCCGAACGCGCCCCGGGACGTGCAACTGGTCTGTCTGCGCAATCCCAGGGAAGAGGCCCGCTTTGCCGCGGCGCTGGTGCGGCGGCTGTGCCGGAAGCGGGGCATGCGCTACAACGACATCGTCCTGCTGTGCCAGGACATCGAAGGCTATTCCCTGTACCTGCGGGAGGCGTTCGAGGAGGCGGACATCCCGCTGTTCCTGTCCGTCAGCCGCCCCGCGTCCCGCCACGCGCTGGCGGAATACCTGCTGTCCGCCCTGCGGCTGCTGTCGCGGAACTTCCGCGCGGAGGACCTGCTGGCCCACCTGAACACGGGCTACACCGCCCTCACCCGGGAGGAGGCCGACCGGTTCTCCAACTATGTCGTCCGCTGGGGCGTGCGGGGCAAGGCGTTTCTGTCGCCGCTGCGCCGGGGCCTGCCCGCCGAGGTGGAGGTGATGGAGCCGCTGCGCCGCCAGCTGGTGGAGCCGCTGGAGCGGCTGCAGGCCGACCTGAAGGAAGCGGGCAGCCTCGTGGAGCAGCTGCAGGCCGTGTTCCGCTTCCTGGAGGATACCGACGCCTACGCGAAGAGCCTCCGCCGCCAGAACGAGCTGGCCCTGGCGGGCCGCCGGCAGCTGGCCAACGAGCTGAGCCAGGTGTGGAACCGCATGCTGGGCGCCATGGACCAGATGGCTGCGCTGCTGGGCGAAAAGAAAGTTGCCCTGCGGGAGATGGAGCAGCTGCTGACCGAGGCGCTGGACGCCGCGGTGATGAAGCCCCTGCCCCAGGCCGGGGACGCCGTGTACGCCCAGGGCCTGGACCGGATGCTGGACCGCCCCGTGCGGGCGGCGCTGCTGCTGGGCCTGACGGACCGGCCCGCGGCGGAGGACGAGGGCCTGCTGTCCGACGCCCAGCGCCGGGAGGTGGCCGAGGCCACGAAGGCGTACCTGGGCCCGGGCGCGGACGAAAAGTCCTGCCTGCGCAGGTTTTATCTCAAGACGGACGTGGGCATGGCCCGGGAATACCTGTGCGCCTCATATCCGCTGAGCGGCGCGGACAACTCCGCCCAGCGCCCCGGCGCGGCGGTGGAGCAGCTGCAGGCGCTGTTCCCGGCGCTGCGCCAGCGGGGCGGCATGATGGGGGAGGACGCCATCGTCCGCATGCTGGACTGCGTGCCCGCGGGCGCGCTGAAGCGCCTGGCGGGAGAACTGGCCCGGGACGGCGCGGGGCAGCGGCTGGCGGCCACGCTCATGCAGCTGGGCTCCCCGGCGCTGGAGAGCCTCCGCCGGGCCATGGACCGCCGGGACGCGGGCGTCTCCATGGACCCCGCCACGGCGGAGCGGCTCTACGGCGACATTCGCCTGGTCAGCGTCACCCGACTGGAGCGCTTCGCCGAGTGTCCCTTCGCGTATTTCGCCCAATACGGCCTGACCCCGGAGAAAATCGACCCTTACCGGTTGCGCCCCAGCGACGAGGGCACCTTCCTCCACGATGCCATACGGGACTTCCTGGAGGAGTGCGGCGGAGAAATCCGGGAAATCTCCGAGGAGCGCGCCGACGCGGCCATGGATCGAACGGCGGACCGGCTGCTGGACGCCATGTCCGAAGGCCCGCTGGGGGATACCGCCGTCAGCCTGGCGGAGAAGCGTCGGCTGAAGGCCACGGCGCGGGCCTCCGCCCAGGCCCTGGTGCGCCACATGCGCGGCAGCGCGTTTTCGCCCTCCGCCATCGAAGTGTCCTTCGGCCCCGGCGACGGGATGGAGCTGCGCCTGCCCGGGGAGGACTGCGCCCTGGACGGCCGCATCGACCGGATCGATTCCTGGGACGAGGGCGGCTATCTGCGGGTGATCGACTACAAGCGCGGCGGCGAAAAGCTGAACCTGTGGGAGGTCTACTGGGGCTACCGGCTGCAGCTGATGGTGTACCTGGCGGTGGCCCAGAGGCAGCGGAGCGCCGGCAGCGCGGGCGCGTATTACTTCACCCTGGACGAGGGCATCCTGTCCACCCAGTCCACCGACGAGGCCGCCGTCCGGCGGGAGCGGGAGAAGAAATTCCGGTTAAGCGGCGTGCTGCCCAACGATCCGGAGGTGCTCCGGGCCATGTCGCCCGACTACCCCGAGGTGTTCGCGGCGCAGTTTGGGAAGAACGGCCTGCCCTACCAGAGCGCGGCCGCGGCTACCCAGGAGGATTTCCAACGGCTGACCCGCCGCACACTGGACATGGCCCGGGAGCACCTCAGGGGCATCCGCGGCGGCAGCTGCGCCGCGTCCCCCGTGGAGCGGGAGGGCCGCCGCCCCTGCGCCTGGTGCGACTGGAAGTCGGTGTGCCTGTTCGATCCGGAGATCGACGCCCGCAGGGTGCGCCGCCCCGCGCCCATGCGCGCGGACGAAGTCCTGCTCCGCCTCGCCCGGGAGGACGGCGAAGAGAAAGAAACGTAAAGCAAAGGGCCGCCGGCTGTGCCGGCGGCCCCCAGCGTGTCCATAAAGGCCGCAAACGCAAAAGCCAGGCCGGACTTTTGCCAGCTGTGTCAGCTGCGATTGCAAAGATCGGTCACTTACCTTTGTGTAAGCTTCCTCATCTGCAATCCTGCTTCCTTGCCTTGCGACCTTTTCTGCCACGCTGTGCTTCATCGACAGTATGGGGCCGCCGGTTGTGCCGGCGGCCAAATCGTTGCCATTCCCCGGGAAGGTTTGGAGAGGCCCACAGGGCTTACCGATTATTTTCAAATCATCGCCATGCTCGAATTGCCCTTGTTTTCCCTTCCTGTTGCCCATGATTCCGTGAAACGACTGTTCGGCGGTCGCTTCCCCGCGCAGGCGCAAAAAAGGGCCGGTATGTTGACCGGCCTGAGAAACCTGGGGAAAGCCTGGAGAGCCCCTCAGCCCTCTCAAAGAATAACCCATTCGTGGCAAGCCGTGAAGCCGCAGGCTTCATGGCCTGACCCTTGGTCAGAATGATTTTTTCCGAATCCGGATTCGGAAAAACCACCGTCACGCGCACGCGCTTCTCCTTCCTCTTCCCCCGATAGTCCGCGACGCGCCCGCCCCGGCGGTCGCTTCCCCGCGAAAGCGCAAAAAAGGCCGGTCTTCCGACCGGCCCGAAGGGTTCTTCCCATGTTTGTTCCGGCGAAAGCCGGAAGGCCGAAGCCGCGCCTCCGGAGGTGTCCGATTATTCGGACACGTAGGGCATGAGCGCGA
>JAEEGL013603332.1_pt1 | contig 32469 bp, 61 predicted proteins | sample 9134231 | NCBI WGS metagenome assembly JAEEGL01 (sample SAMN16246548, study PRJNA631951) | gut metagenome | biome: gut microbiome; feature: rumen; material: fiber-attached | host: Bos | place: Iran: Karaj | collected 2018-10
AAAAATAAGTTTTTTTTTTTTTTTTTTTTAACGTAGGTGCTTGCTCCCCACCAGCCGTGGTGGCACCCCCCCCCCCCCCCCCCCCCCCCCACGAAGAAAAAAATTTTTTTTGTGCGCGCGAATCGCGGGCAAGGGGCGTATGTTTTCGGATTATTTTTTTTAGAATATAGTATATATATATAATATGACCTAAAAAATTCCGAAATGAATTTTCAATTTCAAATTACGATATTTCAAATTACGAAGAATAAAAAAATAGAAGAACTCTTATAGCTCTTCTATTCCAATATCCAACCATTCTGCTACGATATGCCGATGACAAAAATCACCTTTTTTCTCATAACAACATAAGATTACATTATTCCAATAGTCTTCAGTTAATTTTAATAATTCAATAGTATAATCCCTATCTACTGATTTTAATTGCTCTAAAAATTTTGTTTTAAAAACAAATTCATCAATCTCTTTATTTTTAAACTATTTTAATAATTCAGCACTAGGCGCAAGTACATCCCAATTTTCCTATATCCCCGCATGTGGGAATCTAGTAATACCAATTACGTAAGCATTCTCTGGAAAATTATTTCTATTTCCAAAATAACTAGTATAAATCATAACTTTGCTCTTAATTCTTTCGGCAAATCTAATCCAAGTTCATCAAGCACTTCAGCCGCAACATAGAATCTATCACGTCTAAATGTAGTTGGCGCCATACAAAGCATCTATTCACCTTTATCTGTCATCAATGTATAAAAATTTAATTCAGTATCAGTTGCCATTCCAAGCCTATCACGCAATCCTTTTGGAATACTTATACGACCAAGGCTATCAATCTTCCTACTGACATTTTCATTTACGAGTTGCATAAATATAATCTCCTTATCATTATTTCTAAATATATTATATAATAATTTTTTTAAATTGTCAATAATTTGACATTTAAAATTTTTTTTGTTAGAATTATTATAGAATTGAAGGAGGTAATAGTTTGATTAAGTTAGACTATACTCTTGAAAATCCAGAAGATAGAAATGAATTAGTAAAGAAAATATTAGAAGATAATCCAAACCCTGGTGAACGTTATCTAGAAATATTAGCAGACTATTTAGTTCTATGTATGGAGAAACAAGAAAAAAAAGAACGTAAAATTTTAACTGACAATAGAATGACAACAGTTGATAAACGAGAAGTTTCTTTTGAAGGTCTTGTTTCCCAATTTGAGAATGGTGAAGACGGCATTTATAATTTAATAACAAATAATAAAGATATAATTTTTCAACCTAAAATAACAATAACAAAAAAAGATGTAGAAGAAATACAACCATTACAATAGTTAAAAGAAGCCATTAAGATTTGGGAAAATAGATAGAAAACTGCTTCTGGAAAAGAAGCTTTTATTATTAAAAAAACTTTAATAGAATTGCGTAAAGACCAATATATAATAAAAAATGCTTATCGTAAACCTATTGTCCCAATCAAATTAATTCATAGTAAACAAAAAGTTTCTTTAGATGGCAAAATATCAATAAATAAAAATGGTGAAATATCTTATTCTGGTTTTACTTTTTTAAATCCAGAAATTTGTGAAGCAGTACTTTGTAATTATTCAAAATTAAAACAAGATAGCTCTGAAAATTTTGAAAATGATACTTGGTATATGATTTATGATTTTGAAAATTTATGCGATAAAGCATTAGCCAAATATCCATTATATATGCGCATTGTCGAATATAAAATAGATGGTAAACCAAATACAGAAATACAGTTATTGCTTCAACAAGAATTCGGTATTAAACATAGTATGGAATACATTTCATCATTATGGCGTAATAAAATTCCAAAATTAATTGCGGATACCGCTGAAGATGAGTGGTTGACTTGGCACTTTACATTTGAAGAACTTGGCGTTTTTAAAAAATGTAGTCGTTGTGGGCAAATTAAGTTAGCCCATAATAAATACTTTTCTAAAAATAAAACTTCTAAAGATGGATTTTATAGTATATGCAAAGAATGTCGTAATGCCAAATCAAAGAAGAATGTGCTTTTGGCGGAGAATGTCCTTGGGCAAAAGTGATTAATCTACTATAAAATTGGTAAATTTTTCGCGCATTGAGACAAAGGAGTTTACTTTTTGGGCAAATTAAAAAAGCTGAATTAAGCCTTTTATAAAGAATATAAAAGGAGGTATGGAGATGCCGAAAAGTAATGAACAAATGTATTGTGAGAAATGTAATAAAACTATGAATGTTGATTAGTTTTATCAATCAAACAATATAGAAAAATATCCATAGAAATATCTCCATTAGTGTAAAAAATGTATAACAATGCATGTTGATAATTGGAATCCAGATACTTATCTTTGGATTTTACAAGAGGTTGATGTTCCATATATTCCAGAAGAATGGAATAAATTATTAGCCTCATATGGGAAAGATAAAAGTAAAGTTACTGGAACTACAATTATTGGAAGATATTTTTCTAAAATGAAATTAAAGCAATGGAAAGAATATCGCTGGAAAGATACAGAGTTTTTGTAGGAATTAGCAAATAATAAAATAGAACAAGCTATGAAACGTCAAGGCTATGACGCTCAACAAATTACAGAAGCAATTGAGAAAGCGACATTTACTATTCCAGAAGGAGAATTATAGCCACCTCCTCCACCACCTCAATCAGATTATACTTATAATAATGGACCAGATTATTTTGATGAAGTAAGTGGTTTTGATGATAGTGTTATCACAGATGAATTAACTGATGAGGATAAATTAATGCTCCGTATGAAATGGGGCAAAATGTATAAACCAGAAGAATGGGTTCAATTAGAAAAACTTTATAATGATATGATGGAATCATATGATATTCAAACAGCAGGTCATATAGATACTTTAAAAAAGATTTGTAAAACTTCTTTAAAAAGTGATTAGTTATTAGATATGGGCGATGTAGATGGCGCATAGAAAATGATTAAAATGTATGATATGCTAATGAAATCAGGTAAATTTACAGCAGCTCAAAATAAAACAGAATCAGGCAATGTTGTTGATTCTATTTCAGAACTAATTGCTATGTGTGAAAGAGATGGATTCTTCCCACGTTATTATGTAGATGGACCTCAAGATAAAGTTGATAGAACTATTCAAGATTTCTAGAAATATACTAGAACTTTAGTTACCGAAGAAATGAATCTTGGTAATCTTATTGAAAATGCTGTTAGACAAATTCAAGCTGATAAAGAAAAAGAAGCAATTCAAGATGCTGATGCTGCTGGTGATGATGATGCCTTTGAGTCTGAATTATTTGATGAAGATGAAAAAGCTTTTCTTAATGATGAAGACTTTGCTTAGCTATCAAATATGGTAGATGAAGAGACAGTTGATGATGAAGAGTATCTTGAATCTTTATTAGAGAATGACGAGGTGGAAATCTAATGGCACTAAAAGATTTATTAGATTTAACTTCTAAAAAGAAAATTGGAATTTCAGAAGAACGTATAGAACCATTAAAGCCAGTTATTAGACAATATGTTAGTTATTGGCGAGAATATCCAGATATGTTTATAGATTTTTTATAGACAGGAATGGATGGTAAAATTCCAGATGATGGATTAAAATTTTTCTTTTATTAGAGAGTATTTTTGCGCGTGGCTATGCGTTATAAATATGTCTATATGGTATTCCCACGCGCTTATTCTAAATCATTTTTATCAGTTCTTGTTTTAATGATAAGATGTATTTTATATCCACGAGCGAAGTTATTTGTTACATCAGGAGGCAAAGAACAATCAGCTGGTATTATTAAAGAAAAAGTTGATGAATTATGTGTTCTTGTCCCAGCATTAAATAAAGAACTAGATAGACGTCCTGGTAAAACTAGAATTAGTAAAGACTATTGTATTTTTATGTTTAAAAATGGTTCTTATTTTGATAATATAGCAGCAACAGAAAAATCTCGTGGTAAACGTCGTCATGGCGGATTAATAGAAGAATGCGTTGGCGTTGATGGTCAAATCCTTTCAGAAGTTATTATTCCTACAATGAATGTTTCTAGATTAGCAATGGATGGTTAGTCGCATCCAGAAGAAACATTGAATAAAAGTTAGATATATGTGACTACCGCAGGCTGGAAAGGCACTTTCGCATATGATAAATTGATATAGCTTTTAGTCTGGATGGTTACAGAACCTGAAAAGGCTTTTATTATGGGGGGCACTTGGCGCGTCCCTGTTTTAATGAAATTATTAGATAGAACATTCTTATAGGATTTACAACGAGATGGTACATACAATGAAGCATCATTTGATCGTGAATATGAAAGTAAATGGTCTGGAACAACTGAAAATGCTTTCTTTGATGGGGAAACTTTTGATAAACATAGAGTAATTAACTAGCCTGAATATGAACATTCTGGTAGGGCATCTATTAAAAGTTATTATATTCTTTCTGTTGATGTAGGTAGAAAAGGATGCGATAGCGTTATTTGTGTGTGGAAAGTTACTCCATAGAGCGTTGGCCCAGCTATTAAATCATTAGTAAATATTTATACAATGAGTGATGCGCATTTTGAAGATTAGGCTATTAAATTAAAAAGATTATACTATAAATATAAAGCAAGACGTATCGTGATAGACGCTAATGGTTTAGGTATAGGATTAGTTGATTATATGGTAAAGTCATAGCATGATCCAGTCACTGGGGATGATTTTCCAGATTTTGGAGTTCATGGTGGAACTCAAGATGATGCTGTTGAAGAATACAAAAAATATAGAACACAAGACACTGAAGAAGATGCTATGTATTTAATGAAAGCAAATGCTCCTGTAAATACAGAGGCCCATGCTAATTTTTAGACAATGTTAAATGCTGGCAAGGTTAAATTATTAATAGATGAAAGAGTTGCTAAAGCAAAGTTATTAGGAACTAAAGCAGGACAAAAAATGAGTCCTGAAAAAAGGGCAGAATATTTAAAACCTTTTACTTTAACTTCCATATTAAAGGAAGAAATGTCAAATCTTAGAGAAGAAAATGAAGGTATCAATATTATTTTAAAACAAGCCAATAAATCAATTAAAAAAGATAAATTTTCTGCTGCTGAATATGGATTATTATATATAAAATTTGAAGAAGATAATAAAAAGAAAAAGAAAAAATTTAAGGCCTCTGATATGATGTTTATGACCTAAAAGGAGGGTTAGAAGTGAGAAGCTCAAGAGGAGAAATAGCAATAGAAGAAATCCTGGAAGAAGCAGGATTAAATTATGAAGAAGAGTATATCTTTCCTGATTTGCGCAGCTCAAATGGTAGACCTCTCCGATTTGATTTTGTAGTATTTGATGATGATGGTAAAATTGATTTCATTATTGAATATTAGGGAAGACAACATTATGAACCAAGTTCTAAATTTGGTGGGAAAAAAGGATTTTATCAATAGCAATATAATGATAATAAGAAAAGACGTTTCTGCGCATTATAGGGTTTTAAACTAATAGAAATACCATATACTGAAGAAAATTTAATTAGTTATGACTATATAATGAAGAAAGCTGGTTATTAAGGAGGGCATAACTTTGGATGATGAACAAAAAAAATAGTCTGAAAGTCCAATAAATCTTACAGAACAAAGATAGTAGGCTATACACGCTAAAGGTTTTGATTTGTTTGATTTTGGGTATGCTAAACCAGATGAAATACCAGAAGAGCAAATGGTCACTGAATATGGGAAGATAAAAATTGGAGTAAAATAGTTAGAAGATGCAATTCTTGATTTGGGTACGTTAAAATTACCTCGTGTTCCTTATTGTAACAAGAAAGAAATTATGGATGCTATAGTCAAACGTGATTATAGAAAAATAAAAATGATTTCTGATTTCTTCTATGCGGCAAGTGGAATATATCAATCTGTATGTAATTATTTTGCTTATCTTTATAGATATGACTGGTATATTTATCCAGAAAATGTAAAAGAATCTGCTAAATCAGAAAAAGTTATTGAAGAGTATACTAAATTACTTACTTACCTTGATGGCACATATATTAAAAAGATGTGTGGGGATATCGCGCTAAAAGTAATTAAGTATGGAGCTTATTATGGATATATTATAGATAGTCCAAGAGGAGCTCAATTGTAGGAATTGCCATATGAGTATTGCCGTTCAATATATTCTGTGGGTGGAAGTCCTGCTATAGAATTTAATATGGCTTTTTTTGATGAACAATTTAGTGATTTAAATTATAGGTTAAAAGTATTAAAGCTATTTCCAGATGAATTTGCTAAAGGATATGCTTTATATAAATAGGGAAAATTAGTTTCAGAAGATAATTTTGCAGCATATGGACCTGGATATATAAAACGTAGAACTGGATGGTATTTACTTAATCCTGGTAGTACAATTAAATTTAATTTAAATGGTAGTGATATTCCAGTATTTTTTAATGCTTTACCTGCCATATTAGATTTAGATGCGGCACAAGAGTTAGACCGCAAAAAACAAATGCAAAAATTATTAAAAATATTAGTATAGAAATTACCAATGGATAAAAATGGTGATTTAATTTTTGATGTAGACGAAGCAAGAGACATCCATAATACTATTGTTGCTATGCTAAGTCGTGCTATTGGTGTTGATGTTATTACAACATTTGCTGATGTTGAGGCTATTGATATTAGTGATAAAAATACTACTACATCTTAGGATGATTTAGAAAAAGTTGAGCGTAGCGTTTATAATGCTTTAGGTCTATCACGCAATATCTTTAATGCTGACGGACAATTAGCATTAGAAAAATCAATTTTAGATGATGAGTCAACTGTGCGCAACTTACTCTTGCAATTTTCAATATTTTTTGATAAAATAATAGAGAAAAAGAATTAGAGTAAAAAATTTAACTTTAGATTTGTAATGCTAGAAACTACATAGTACAATTATAAAGATCTAGCTAAAACTTATCGTGAATTAACAGCGAATGGTCAATCAAAGTTCTTGCCGATGATTGCTCTTGGACATTCACAAAGCTCTGTTCTTAATCTTGCTTACTTTGAAAATGAAATTCTTGATTTGCCAAGTATTATGATACCTCCATTGTTAAGTTCAACAATGAATGGGCAAACTATTTTGGACACAAGAAGTCAAAGAAGAAGTTCAAATTCTTAGAATACATCAGAAAGTACTGGTGGTAGACCAGAAAAACCTGATAGTGAAAAATCAGAAAAAACAATTCAAAATTTAGAATCTCAATCTTGAAAGGAGGATTAATGAGAGATGCATACGAGTATCAATATGGAGGATATGCCAATAGAGATAATAGAAATGACTCCTATTAATCCTCTTATTTCAAAGTGCTAGATAAAAGTTTGTTATGTTGGTGATACTCCTAATCGTAATAGAAGTGTTATCACAAAAGAAACAGCAAAGAAAATAGCTCCAAGTATTCCTGGTTGCCCTATTGTTGGTTTTTATAATGAATCAACTGGAGATTTTGAAGAACATAATAGAACCATTGATATATCAAATGGGTAGATTAAAATTAAAGATACTACTCGACCATATGGCTTTGTACCTACAGACGCCAAGGTTTGGTTCCAGTGGTTTGAAGATGATGGAGTCCCTCATGAGTATATGGTAACAGAAGGATATATTTGGACAGGACAGTATCCAGAGTCATAGAGGATTATTAATGAAGGAAATAATCAATCTATGGAACTTGATGATAAATTAATTGATGCCTATTGGACAAAAGATAATAATGGGAAACCATAGTTTTTCATAATTAATGAAGCAATAATGTCTAAACTTTGTATCTTAGGAGAAGAAGTTGAACCTTGTTTTGAGGGGGCATCTATTACAAAAGTATAGTTTGCTTTTGAAGATGATTTTAAAGTTAAGCTATATTCTTTAATGGAAAAAATGCAAGAAATTTTAAGTAATGAAGGAGGAACACCAGTGTTTAATACTTATGCTGTTGAAATTGGTGGCCGTCTTTGGGATGCCATTTATGACTATATGTGGGAACATCGTCCAGCCGGTTCTGGCGATTTAACTTATATGATTGAAGGTATCTATGAAGAAGGAACCCAAAAGTTCGCCATTCTTCAAGATCGTAAAGACCTCACTTATTATCGCTTAGATTTCTCTCTTACTGAAACTGATGGCTTTAAGCCAGCAGATTCTCTTGTAAAAGTTTCCTTAGATTTTAAGCCAGCTGGTTCTCCAGCTCAATTTGCTTTTGATGATGTAAAAGCATATGAGGAAAAATTTATGGAAAGCAAAGTAGAGAAGCCAGAAGATAATGCCGTAGTAGAGCAGCCTGTGGTAGAGGAACCAGCTCCTGCTGTTGAAGAAATTCCTGCCGTTGTTGAAGAGCCTGCCCCTGCCGTTGAGGTAACTGCTGTGGTTGAAGACCCTGCTCCTGCTGTCGTAGAGCCAGCAAGCAATGATGGTGAATCAAAACCTGTAGAATATAATTTAAATGATATCGTTGAATATCAGGAATTATTAGTTAAATATTCTACATTAGAAAATTAGGTGCAAGAACTACAAAAATCACTTGAAGCTATTACTGCTGAGAGAGATACTCTTGCTAGTTTTAAAAATGACATTGACAGAGAGAAGAAAGAAAAGTTACTTTCTGAAACTTTCTTTATGCTTTCTGATGATGTAAAGAAAGAATACAAAGATAATATTGATAAGTATTCTTATGATGATATAGAAAAAGAACTTTCTGTATTTTGCGTGCGCAATAAAGTTAATTTTAATTTAACTGAAGAGAAAGAAGAGGCGCAAGTTACTACCTTCAATATTGATAGTGTTGAAGATAAATTTGCAAATGCTCCTGCCTGGATGAAGCGCGCATTTGAAATCCAAGAAGAAAAGAATCTTTAATTGAGGAGGATAATAGAAAATGCTTAGTGATTTCTTAAAAAAGAATATTACAAGTCAAGCCGGCTTTATCGTAAAGAACGGTTATGGCTATGGCCAGGTTGAGCCAAATCATCTTTCTGCACAAGCAACTAAGGAAGTTTATGCTCAACTCCCTGCTAAGGCTAATATCAATGTCTTAGAAAATGGTCAATTCGCAAAATATAATTATGCTGATGGTGTTGTTGATTTTGATGGTCCTGGCGAGTGGATGCTCGTTTGGAACGAGATTAAACTTTATCGTGAAGGTCAAGTAGATGCTGAGTTTGCTATGCTTAAGGACAATTATCAAGCTCGCGTTTATAGCCCATTTGGTTCTGATGTAAATGGTAATCCTGATACTGTTTGGGACAAGCAATCTCGTTATTATAATGGTAATGGCGTAGATGCCAAAGATGGTTCTATCACTTTTTCTAATGGTAAAGTTACTTTTGGTGAAGGCAATAATGCTAAGACATTCCCTGTTGACGACGTAACTGCTGCACCTGATATGTATGATATTCATTATAATGAAGACCCATTCCATATTGAGTCTCTTTATAAGGAAGCTATGATGCCAGAAGGCACCGCAATGGTCCCACGTCTTATTAAGACTAATGTTGGTGATATTATTACTACTAATATGATTAAAGATGATAGTGTTAAAGTTAAGGATAAACTTGTTCCTAATAAGAATAATTATGGTATCCTTGAAGTTAAAGCTACTCCTACTGCTAGTGATATGGTATGGCAAGTTGTTAAGGTTTATACAATGCCTGATCATCAACCCGGCGTAAAGATTATGCGCATTCAGTAATAAGAAAGGAGAAGAAGAAAGATGTTAGAATATAAAGAATTACTTCAATTAATGAAGGCCGCTACAAAGGCTAATAATTCCTCTGCTCCTGTTTCTTATAGTTACAATGGACAAAACCTTAGTGGCGAAGCTATTAATGAAGCTCTCCGTGAAGAGCTCAATGGTCTCTGCAAGACAAATGCAGATTACCGCAATAATAAGAATATGATTTTTAGCCTTATCGAAGAAACTCTTGATGAAGTTCTTCCTAAGAAGGTTACTGAAACTTATATGCAGTTCGCAGAAGTTAGAAGTTTTGCTTAGGGCGATAAGCCAAGATTTACTCGTAAGCTTAACCTTTCTAACAGCCGCGCAAAGCAATTTGTAACTCGTGTTGGTCTTGCTGGTGTTTATGAAGTTTTCAAACTTGGTAAGGCAGAAGAAAGTTTTGAAGTTCGTACAAGCGCTATCGGCGGAGCTGCTCAAATTGGTCTTGAAGAGTTCCTTGATGGTCGTGTTGATTTCGCACAAGTTACTCAAATTATTTATGAGGGCATGGAAGAACTCATTGCTAAGGAAGTTGCTCATGCTCTTAAGGCTTCTATCAATCAACTTCCTCCAGCAAACCGTGTTGCTGCTAATGGATTTAATGAAGCTGAATTTGATCGTCTTTTAAATATTGCTAGCGCTTATGGCAATCCTGCTATTTACTGCACTTATGAGTTTGCTGTAAATATGATTCCTAAAGAAGCATGGCGCTATACTGAAGGTATGAAAGAGCAACTCTGGAAGAATGGTCGTCTTGTTGACTATAAGGGACGTACTGTGACTATCCTTGAGCAAGGCTTTGAAGATGAGACTAACGAGCGCAAAGTTATTGATCCAGGTTATTGCTGGATTATTCCATCTGGTGCCAACAGCAAGCCTGTTAAGATTGCTTTCGAGGGCAATACTCTTGTTAAGGATCTTGACAACCGTGGCGACTGGTCATCTGAGATTCATGTATATCGTAAGGTCGGCGTAGTCGCTATGTTAACCAATGATATTTGTTGCTATGTTGACACTTCTCTTATGGGTCAAATGGATAATTGGCATTTTAATGGCGTCGATGGTAATGTAATTACTTATGATGGACGCCTTGATGGGGCTCTTAATGAAGATGGTACTCCTGCTGATTCTGGCAACAGTAGCGGAGGAAATTCAAACCCTTAATTTCGGTAATTGTAAAGAAATTAGCTACCGCACCTAATGATGTGAATCAAGAAGCTTCACAGTAGAATTAGGATGCAATTACCGTGGCTCAAAATGGTAGTGATGTAATTATTAGTGGTAATTTAACAGCTTTGAATAGTTATGCTTCTACTAATGAGGCTTAGGGTTCTGGTAAGTGGGTTGCTCTTGACATTGACACTGGTTTAGATACTATTGTTGGTGCAACTTGGAATGGCTAGGCTTTAACTTAGGCTGATGTTGATGAAGCTGCATCTGTTGGTTTAGGAGCTGGACACATTGTATTTTGGGGTAAAGCAGCTAATTTAATTACTGGTAAAACCATTACAATTGGCACAGCCGATCATGAAGACGCAGTATTTACTATAAAATTTGTTAACACCGCATCTTAATTAAATAAATATATTACTAGGGGAGAGGGAGAATATCTCCCACTCCCCTATTTTGTGTTATGAGATAAAGGAGATTTTAAAATGGCGAAAACTTATTATTATAATGTAAAAAATCGTAGTGCTGGGGTTGTATTATATAATATTCCAGAAGATAATATTAGTAGACGTTTTGCCCCAGGAGAAACTAAAAGAATTTCATATGAGGAATTAATGCATTTAAGTTATACCTCTGGCGGTCGTGAACTTATGGCAAATTTCTTGTAGATTCAAAGTGAAGGTGTTTTACAATCTTTAGGTATAAAGACTGAACCTGAATATAATATGTCTGAACAATAGGTTATTGAATTACTAAAAACTGGAAGTTTAGAAGCTTTCCTTGATTGTCTTGATTTTGCTCCTATTGGAGTAATTGAGTTAGTTAAACAATATGCCGTTTCTTTACCTTTAACGGATTATGAGAAGCGCAAGGCTCTTGAAGCAAAAACTGGTTTTAGTGTTGATAAAGCTATTGAAAATTCTGGTATGGAACCAGATAAGAAAGAAGAAGAAAAGTTAAAGGCTTCTATTGAAACACCTACTAATGGTAGAAGAACAAATACTAACTATAAGGTCATTGAAAAGAAATAATAGTTTATAAACGAGGAGGCGACTCGTGTAAAATGACAAATTTTACTGACATCTACAATCGCTTTCTTGGGAAAATTACCGATGATATGTATGTTGAATTAACTCCAGAAGATACTATTAAAGATCTTAGAAATCTCTTAATTGATGCTATCCCTGGTTTTGAATTTCCTAGATGTAATCTTTATGATTATTCTATTGATTAGGAAATTAAACCAGAAGATTAGGTCACTGAAGATGAATTTATTATAGGATTATTATGGGATGATACTATTGAAGATAATGATTTCGGATAGGCCCCATTGGTAGTAGTTGAAAAATCTTTTTTCACTGGAGATCTAAATTCAGAAGAAATAAATATTCTTGCTATATTAATGATGAATGGATGGCTTTAGCGCCAAGTAACTTCAATTGAAAATACACGTATGAAATATAGTGGGTCAGATTTTAAAATGACTTCACAAGCAAACCATTTATAGAAATTAATGGGTTTATTAACTGAATGTCGAAGATAGTCTCACCATATGTAGAGATTATATAAGCGTAGAAAAATAAACCATGAAGATAAACGATATATGTCTAACTGGTCTAATGCTGTTGGACATGGAGTTTATTATTAATGAATAATAAATATGATTTAGTTTTTTCTAATGAAGAGATGAAGCAAGAAATATTACGTTTGACCAATCAACTTTGGAAAATGATTCCGATGTGGGAAAATGGAGAAGATTGGAATAAACAATTAAATACTGTTATTATAGATATTGCGGGCAAGGATGAAATTTTTCTCCATGACTCGCATTTCTTATAGCTTCTTTCTAAATTAGAAGGATTACGTGTAACTGAAGATATTGAATTTAGCATTTATCGTAAAACTATATTTGAGTGTATCAATTTAATAAATGCCATCTTATAAAATTGTTCCCTCTCATATTGGGAGTAACAGTATTATTGATTTAATGAATCGTAGGATGGGAAATTTAGAAATTCCTCCTACTTATTATAAAGATACGGTAGATGCTGCTAATCATATGTCCCAAGCATTAATAGCAAGAGGAGGCTTTCCTTAGTAGGAACGTATGATTCGCGATAAAAGGAAAGCCTTTGATAAAGCTACTTTATACTCGTACCAAGCAGTTCGAATAAAAAAAATCCAAAGCGTAAAAAATCCTGGAGACGAGCCTTTACAATCCTCAACTGTGCGAGCGCTGATAAACCCAAATAAATTGAAAGTTGACTATGATGAAAAAATTTTATCGGTTGGCTTTGAACATGGTTTTGAATGTGGAGATATATTTGAGTGGGAACGCACAAAAAGTTATTGGATTATTTATATGTAGAATTTAGATGAAACAGCTTATTTTAAAGGAAATATAAGACGTTGCTCATATTATATAGATTGGATTAATGATGATGGAAATAAATGTAGTACATTTGTTTCTGTTCGTGGTCCTGTTGAAACTAGAATAGATGATATTCAAAAGCATAATACTGCTATTAATTAGCCTAATTATTCTTTAAGTATATTAATGCCTAAAAATGAAGAAACAATGAAACGTTTTTAGAGATATTCTACTTTTTATTTAAAAGATAATTTTGAGCCTGACTCAAGAATATGCTGGAGAGTTGAAGCGACTGATTCAATTAGTGTTCCAGGCGTATTAGAAGTTAGGGCAGTTGAATATTATGCTGATAAAGATAAAGATGATATTGAGAATGGTTTAGTGGGTGTTTTAGAACCTATCCCGCAAGATCCTAATCCAGATACTTCTCACGCTGTTTTATTTATTGTAGGAGATACTTTTATAAAACCAAAGAAAGAATATTCTTATACTCTTGGTATTCCTAGTAAAAAACCTTGGGTTGTAGATAAAAAGTATCCAGTAGTATTAGAGCCATATGAGGATGAAAAAGGAAATGCTTGTGTGAGAGTAAAGTGGGTTTCTCCATATAGTGGAGAATTTGAATTAAGCATTGGTAATTATAAGAAGTCAATTGTAGTAGAATCACTTTTTTAAGGAGATTATTTAATTAATATGAGAATTACAAATTATGAAAAACCACAATCTTCTTTTCTTTCTGTAGAAAAAGATATGGGAATTATTGTAGATAAAATTTATAAAAATCCTAGAATTCAAAGGTTATTGTATTACACAACTTCTGATGCTTTAGATAGACCTAATTTAACAGATGACCAATAGTTAGAGTTACTAGAACATAATATAAAGATTGTTCCAAAAATAAAAGTAGATAATGAAAAATATAATTATTTACTTATAAGTTTTAATAATTTTTTATTAAGTAATAATCCTGAATTTAGGGATAATATAATAGAATTTGATATTATTTGTCATTTGGATAATTGGCAGTTAAGAGATTTTGCTTTAAGACCTTTTAAAATTGCGGCAGAGTTAGACTATATGTTTAATGATAGAAAATTAACTGGTATAGGTTTATTAGAATTTTTAAGTGCGCAAGAAAAAGTTCTTACGGATGAATATGCTGCTGTTTGTTTAAAGTATATCGCTTATCATGGTGGGGAGGACAAATTTAAATAGCCCAATCCAAAAGATGAAAAGCGTTTTGTTGAAGATTTTAAAGAATATTAGGATAACATAAAGAAATAATAATGGATTTACGGTTAGGATTAATGTGCGGAACTGATTTACCGGTTCCAGAATGCTAGCTTGTAATACATTAGCCGAGAATGGAAGAAATTGCTTTAATTGGTGAAGATATATTTTTTTCTGGGGCGTAGACTTTATGTTTACATAAATCTATGTTTATAGAGGACAAAAATCTTTTAGCAACTACAACTAATTTTCAAATATTTATGATGATAATGACAGAGAAAGCGGCAAAAGAAAAAAAAGATGCGGTAAAGGCTCTTTGCTCATTATTATTTCCAGAGTATAATGTATTATTTACTCCCAAAAGTTTTTTATTACAAAAGGAAGATAATTCAATTGTAATTGATGAAACAAATTTTGAAAAACTTTAGGAAGTATTAAGATTAATATTTTGTACTAGTAATGGGCCAATGGATTAGCAAACTTTTAATCCCGCGAATGAAAAAGCAAAACAGATTGCCGATAAAATTATGGCAGGAAGGAAAAAAGTTGCGGAATTAAAAAGTTAGAATAATGTAAGTGTTTTTACTTAGTACTTATCAATGTTAACTATTGGTTTACATATATCTATAATAGAACTTCAAAAATTAACGATGTTCTAGTTATATGATTTAGTTGAAAGGTTTATGCTGTGGGTTAATTGGGATATTGATTTACGATAGAGATTAGCCGGTGGAAAACCTGAAGAACATCCAGAAAATTGGATGAAAAATATTCATTAATTTTTAAGGAGGAAAATGCTATGCGTTTTGGTGTTCGCGAGATATGCAATGTTGTTTTAAAGGCAAAAGCTGCACAAAAAGTTGGCAAGAAAATATTTTATAAAAATGAACCTGTAATGTATTTTGATACATTAAAAACCTCTAGTATGGAAGGCCAGTCTAGCACTGTTTATGCCCAAGGCGGTCGTGGTAACCCTCGTCTCGTTGCTTGGGAAGGTGAACGCACAGTTACTTTCTAGATGGAAGATGCTCTTATCTCTCCAGAAGGTTTAAGTATTTTAACTGGCGCTGGTTTAATCGATGCTAAAGATAAACCTATTTACCAACATATTACTGAAATTATTGATAAAGCTGATTTAGATATGGGCGAAGATTATGCTGATATGTTAGCTGGTAAGATTCGTATTCCTCTTTCTAATAAACCTTATCTTCCTGCTGATCTTGGCGAAGATTTTGGTTATGTTATGTTTATGAAAGATGGCGAAATTATTAGTGAGCCTTATATTCCAGTTCATGGTGATAAAGGTGATAATAGCGCTGATGGCGTTGAAGCTATTGCTGATGGTAATATTACCAAATATTGGATTACTATTGCTGATCATACTAACTATAATCTTGCTAATTCTTATGCTGATCTTAGCGCTAGTGAACATAGTTATAATGCTGGAGCAGCTATTAATGCTGCTGAAGGTGGCGTTGGTTCTGGTTCTGAAACCTATGACGTCCGTGAGTTCCCATTTGTTCAGATGACAAAAGATGGTCAAACTACTACTATTCCTCGTTTTGATAGTGTTCTTGTTGACTATTATGTAGAGCGCACTGCTGGTGCTACCCAAGTTGAAATTACTGCTGATAAGTTTGGTGGCAACTATTATCTTGAAGCTGAGACTCTCTTCCGTACTCAAGAAGGTCAAGATATGCCCGCCGAGTTTGTAATTCCTAACTGCAAGATTCAATCTAACTTTACATTTACTATGGCTAACTCTGGTGATCCTAGTACCTTTAGTTTCACTATGGATGCTTTCCCAGATTATACTCGTTTTGACCATAGTCACAAAGTATTTGCTGCTATTCAAATTATTGAAGAAGCTGAGAAAGAGGACCTCCATCGTCATAGCACAAGCCATGAGCCTGCTCATGATGGACTTGATTGGTTCTGATAAAATATTAAAGGAGAAAACCTCAAAAAGGTTTTCTCCTTTTTATTTTTTATTTATGTTTAAAGGGGCTAATCTTTTATGGCATTAGAAAGAGATGTAAAAAGTTTAATTTTTAATACTTACAAAGGGCAAGAAGCAAATGATATTGTAGAAAGACTCAAAGCAATAACAAAAGGTTAGAAAATTTCTGATATTTTATCTGATTTATAGAGTAATAGTGATAAATTTTTATCTTAGTATGAATAGGTTTTTGAATAGATAGCTTTTACTAATAATGGAATTTTAGATGGAGTTGGATTAGATATTGATACTTTCTATAGTTTAGATAAAGAAACTTAGAGAGAACTCGTAAAATCTAATAGTTTAAATTTATTGAGTCCAACATAGTTAAATCGTACCTTAGCAAAAAATAATTATGATATAGACCAAATTAAATTTTCTCAAGTTGGAAAATATTTTGGTAATAATGAAAAATTATTTAAAGATTATATTTCCACATATCGTAATCTTTAGACTTCCATGATTTAGGGATATGAAACATTAATAAAAATAGGACAGGAAATTAGAGGAACAGAAAATTTTGATTACATTGTAGGCTTTTTTAAGGGACAAGGATTAGAACATTTATTATCATTAACTGAAAGTTAGATGCATGATTTTATGTCAGATTATAGATTTTTTGGAACTCATTTTACTAGTTCTGGAGATATAGCATTAGGCTTTAATTCAGATATTAATAGAAATAAAGCTTTTCAAGCTATGTAGGCATTAGTTAATAATAAATAGGATTAGATAATGACTGAAAAAGAATTACAATAGTCATTTAGTTTTTTAAAAGATTTTAATATTATATCTGCAACAAGTGGTGAAAAAATAACATCAAATGCTAGATTATTAGAAATTTTAATGACAAATGGAATTGTGGAATAGTTATAGGATACTAGTAATAATATAGTTGGTTATAAAATGCATAGAGAAAATCTTTCGTTTTTAGCTGGTTCAGATATTATGTCAAATAGAACAGAATCATCTATAAAATCAATTAAAGGTAGTGGGCATAATGCAGATTTTGCTAGTTTATCAACTTTAATTAATGGGCTTACTATGTTTTCTTCTTAGGAGAATATCGAAGCTTTAGTTGATGATGCATTAACTTCTTAGTTTGAACCATTTTCAAATAAAAGTGATTTTATTTATGAAGAAGTTGAAGAAGCAGCTACTGAAGCTATGGAGCAAGATATGCCGCAAGATGATTTTGGAAATTATTCTTTAGGAGAGTTATAATAAAAAATTGACAAATTTAAAAAAATATTATATACTATATAAAAATAGTATATAATAAAGTGAAGAAGGAGAATTATATATAATGGCAAAATTAAATTTTTCTAAATTAGGTTTAACTAAAAATTACCCTATAAAAATTTTAGAGTGGAATAATTAGAAGATTGAAATAAAACAATATTTATCTATAAATGAGAAATTAGATTTAATATCTCGAATTATTAATATGTCTGTTGATGAGCATGTATTTTATAATCCTTGTAAAATAGAAATTTTTGAAAATTTATAGATTATTTTAACTTATACAAATATTACTTTTACTGAAAAATAGAGTGAAGATATATTAAAGTTATATGATCTATTTGTAACTTCTGGTTTGTTAATTAAGATTAAAGAATAGATTCCAGAAGCAGAATTAAATTATATAAATAATGCTGTAAAGAATACAATTTAGGAAATTTATAGATATAGAGATTCTGCAATGGGTATTATGGAATAGATTGTAAATGATTATAAAGATGCTAATTTAGATGCTGGTAAAATCACTGAACAATTAGGTAACAGTGAAAATCTTAGTGTAGTAAAAGATGTTATAACCAAATTAGGTTAATATAATCATATTATTTTTTAAAATAAATAGTAAAGAAATAAATATAATTTATAGATAATATTCAATAAAGAAATAAAAATAATTTATTTCTTTATTGAATTTTTTTTATTTATAAAAAGAGAAAGAGGAGGCTAAAAGAATGGCAAAAGCATTAAATATGAAAATGAATCTATAGTTTGATACAGCTTAGGCAAGAAAAGCATTATATAGTCTTTATCAACAAGTAGATAGTTTATCTAGTGCTTAGGCATTAAAAAGAAATAGTTCTTTAGGATTGACTTCATAGATTCTTGAAGCGACAAAAGCAGCTTCTTAGTTAAAATATACCTTATAGGACTCTGTAAATCCATTAAATGGTAGTTTAAATTTAGCTAATTTTACAGATTCTTTAAATAAAAGTAAAGCGAGTTTAGCTGATTATAAGACGCAATTGTCTGCTTTAGGAGCAACAGGAAATCAAGCTTTTAATAGTTTAGCAAGATCTATTGTATAGGCAGAAACTCCATTAACTAGATCTAGTAAATTAGCTTCATAGATGTGGACAGTTTTTGGAAATACTATGCGATGGTAGGCAACTTCTATGGCTATTCATGGAGTTTTAAATACTGTTTCATCAGCAGTTGGATACGTAAAAAGTTTAGATAAATCTTTAAATAATATTTAGATAGTAACTGGACAAAGCACTGAATAGATGGAACGTTTTGCTAAATAGGCAAATATGGCAGCAAAAAGTTTAAATACAACAACAAATGAATATGCGAAAGCATCATTGATTTATTATCAATAGGGCTTAAGTAATAAATAGGTACAAGAGCGTACAGAAACAACTATTAAGTTAGCTAATGTTTCTGGGCAGACTGCTAAAACAGTTTCAGACCAAATGACTGCTATATGGAATAACTTCTATAATGGTAGTAAGTCATTAGAATATTATGCTGATGTAATTACAGCATTAGGTGCTACAACTGCATCAAGTAGTGAAGAAATTGCTAAAGGTCTTTCTAAATTTAGTTCTATCGCTTAGACTACTGGTTTAAGCTATGAATATGCTACTAGTGCTTTATCTACTGTTGTCGCAGCAACTCGTCAAAGTGCTGATAGCGTAGGTACATCTTTTAAAACACTGTTTTCTCGTTTACAAGGATTAAGTTTAGGTGGAACATTAGAAGATGGGACTACTTTAAATAAATATTCAAATGCTTTATTAACAGTTGGTGTTAATATTAAACAAGCTAATGGCGAATTAAAATCTATGGACAGCATTTTGGATGAGATAGGTAAAAAATGGTAGGATTTACGTGAAGATGAAAAAATTGCTTTATCCTAGACTGTTGGTGGAGTTCGTAATTATACAAGTTTAATGGCATTAATGGAAAATTGGGATGATTTTCAAACTAATTTATAGACAGCTAGGATGGCTGAAGGGACATTGTAGGCTTAGGCAGATATTTATGCAGATTCTTGGGCTGCTGCTTCTAAACATGTTTAGGCTGCTGCCGAAACAATTTATAGTAATTTATTAGATGATAAAGTTTTTAAAGGATTAACAAACGGATTCGGGACAGTACTTGATATAGTTGGTAGTGTTACTGATTCATTAGGTGGCTTTGGTGGAACAATGATGGGACTTTTAACTTTAGGAACTAGAGTATTTGCTCCACAAATGGCTAATGCTTTTTCTAATATTGGAAATACTATTACAGGTTTTGTTCAAGGTAGAGAATATGTTGAATAGGTAAAGCTTGATGCTTAGAGAGCTTTACGTGAGGATGTTAATTTTTCATAGCATTCTTAGGTCAATGCTATTCAAAAAGGTTTCAATTAGGATTTTTTAGATAGACAAGCTAAATATGACGAAGCTATTTCTAAAGGGAAAATTGCTCCTTACTTATAGCCTACTTATTAGAGCTTATTTAATTCAGTAGATACAATGGCAGATGCTGCTGTTGCTTCAGCTTAGACTTATTTTGATAACCAAATAGCTATTAATCAGAGTAACTTAGGAGGTTATTAGACATTAAATTATTTAGCAAATCAAAATAATGATTATTATAAGAATGCTTCCTATGATGGAAATGTAGGATCTTATGTCCAATAGCAATTAAAAAATTATTAGACTTAGTATAATCGGGAATCTAATGCTCAAATGTTATAGGGATATCTTGGAGTTCCGGATGTTGGAACAGAAAATAATCAAAAAGTTTTTGATATATAGATGGCTAAAAATCTTGGGCAACATTTAACTACCATGGTTGAAGGATATAAAGCACTAGGACAAGGAGACTATTTTAATACTTTACCAAAAGATCTGCAAAAATAGTTTAGAGATTTTTATACTGGTTTTTAGGATGCTGTAAAAGGTACTCCGTATATAGAGGCAAAAGAATCAGGTATTGGTGAATATAGTAGAAAAGATTTTAAAGGCGGCCTTTATTATAAAGATGATGATGGAACAATGCATTCTCTAAAATATAAAGATTATGCTAAAGATAGTTTAAATCCTAAATATAATACTTTATATAAAAATAATTCTACTAAATTTGAAGAACAAGTAAATACAAAATTACAAACTTTAATAGGAAATACTGGAGATTCTGGTAATGTATTGAAAAATTTATCTGAAGGAATAAATAATTATTTATAGGATGCTGAAGCCTCTGGAGAAGGAACTGGGGCTATAAAACAAGCTACTATTGATGCAGTTACTTAGGGAATGTCTCAGAATGATAAAGAAATAGCGACACAAGTTATAAATAAAATGTTTGAAAACAAAGAATTATCAGTAAATACTTTAAATAAAGCTGCACAGGAAACAGGAGCTACTAAAGATTTAACTAAATAGATAGCAGCAAGTTTAGGTTTACAATTAGAGGGTAAACCAACTTTAACAGGTGGCCAAGCAGCCACGACTATTGCTTCTGGTTTAGCTGGCGTAACAACCGCTTTAATGGCTGGATATAAAGCAGTAAAAGTATTTGGAGATGAAAATGCCACTGCTGAATAGAAGGTATCTAGTTTAGCTACGACTTTAATGACTATGCCAATGGCAGTATCTGGAGTTAGTAATTTAATAGGTAGCTGGGGAAAGGAAATTGGAGATACAGGAGTTACTATTGGAAAAGCTACTCTTGCAACAACGGCAGCGATTGCTGCAATTGTAGGTGCTGTTGAATTAGGACAAGCAATAGACCGTCGTTCTGATGAAAATACTACTAAGCGCTATAGTACTATGATAGCAGCGGCATCATAGATATCTTCTGATGCAAAAAATGCCTATGATACAATATAGACAGCTCATAATGCATATAGTTAGGGAATGTAGGAATTAAATTATATGCAATAGGGTAGTATTGAATATTATGATAAACTAAATGAAATGAATACTTTAGCTTCTTCTACAATTGAAGATAATGATTTAGTTTATGGAAGAGATTGGACTATAGGAAAAAATAATCAAACAATTATTAATCCTGGAACTTGGGATAGGCTAGAAGAAGAGAAAAAATCATCTTATTAGAGAAGTGTTACTGACTAGCAAATTTTAACTTTTGCTAAATAGATTCAACAAGCTCAAAAAGATATAAATTAGTATCATTCTATTACAACTATAGATGAATTATCAACTAAGTCTAGTGATCCATATACTCTTTCTTGGATGTATGATGAGATTGGAGCTAATTCTAATAATATGGTTGGAAATTAGGCACTTGCTACTCAAGGATAGGCGCGTCGAAATGTGGCAATAGGAGGATTAGCTTAGGTTATTGCTAATGAAATGTATTAGAACGGAGAAATTTCTAATATAGATTTTATTGCAGCATCTATGGCTTAGTAGATGTAGGGAGAAATTGGAGATATTTTAAATCGTATTAATAGTGGTAATGTTGGAGATTGGGCTCAAGTATTTGGTCAAGATCATATGACCAGTTCTCAATTATATAAAAAATTTCAAGAACTTGGTTATATAGATGAAGGAGAATTACCAGCTACTAAAGAAGAGATAAATGCAAAAAATACAGCAGCTTATATAAAATATATGACCCAAAATGGAACATATATTACTGGAGAAACTATTGGAGAAGGTTTTAGGACTTTTGCTGAATTAAATGAAATCATGGGAAAAGATTCTGCTGGATTGTCTAGAAGATTTCAATATTTAACTGCAGAAGAAATTAAATAGGAATTAGAAAAAAATTATGTTGCTGGAACTTATACCTTAACTGATGCTTCTGGTGTTCAAAGATAGGTTCTTGATTAGTATGGAGAAAAAGTAGATGAAGGTATTATATTAACAGAATTAGGAAAGATGATTGCCGACTCTGCTTATGGAGCTTTAAAATAGGGTATAGATGATTTTGGAACTGCGATTAAAACAAACATAGACTCAAACTTTAATTTTGCAAATGAAGACTTTTAGAAAGCAATTAAAGAAATGTCTTTATCAGATTTCCAATAGGCAACAACTTATCTTACTGCGGCTGGAGCTTATGGAAAGAAAACATCTGAATTTGTTTTAAATAAAGTATTGTATGGCGGAGATAGAACTAATACTTTTAAACAGTTATCAAAAATTAATTGGGATGGTTCTGTTACAGGTTTATTAGATATTGATAAAGCTATCAGAAATGCTGATAACGATTTAGCCAAAGATTTCTTTAAAGAAGCTTTGAATGCAGCTATTGAAGATATTGGTGGAGAAAAAGGTATTTTTGATTCATTATATTATTCATCTAATTTTTCAAAAGCATTAGAAGTCTTGAATGAGCAATTTGAGACTGCTGGTCAAATTACTGCTTAGAATATTTCTGATATAGCAAAAAAGAGTGAAGAGTTATCATCAGTATTAAAATTATCAAACAGTGAGTTTACAAATTTAAATTTAAATGCTGGCGGTTTAGCAGCAGCTTTAAATGCTATTAATTCTGGAACTATTACTGCTAATTAGATGACTTCAAACTTATTAAGTAGTTTAAGTACAGCAGAATCTTTACCATCAATATAGGCTTAGGCATTTAGTGATTTAGATAATTTAAATTTAGGTAGAAGTGGTGGAGAATTTACTTCATATTTCTAGGCAGCTGGAAAAGCTTGGTATCAAAGTTCTTTAGCTAAAATGACTTTTGATGAGCCATTAAGAAATGCTGTTGAAAAATTTATGCCATCTTCAATGAGAGATGCTTATTATGAAGCTATTAAAAATGGAAATGGAAAAGATTATGGAACTATAATAAAAGAACTCCCTCAAGAAATGAGAGATTTCTTTGATTTAATGGCTGGTAGAAAAGGCAAGGGCGGAGGTAGCATGCCAGACATTATTAAGTTCTATGGCGGGATTATGGATAATACTAAAATTACTGCTGATATGGCTAAGAAATTAGGAATGAGTGAAAAAGAAATTGCTTAGTGGACAGATAAATCTCTTTCTGATTGGATGAAAGAGGTTGGATTAGGATTTGGTAGTAATGGAGATATTAATTTATATTCTTTAAATGATTTAGACTAGGGGCTAACTTCAGAAGGATTAGTAGAAAGAATTTCTCAAGCTTTTGAAGCTATGGGATTTTCTTCTGAAAACGCTAAACAATTTGGAGAAATCTTTACAGCAGTTGTTGGAGATAGCTCTGCTGGATATACTTTAAAATAGAATGATGCAAATGCCGCTATGCGTTAGTTGTAGGGATACAATATTGATAAATATGGAAATATTATAACAAATGAAGGAACAACTGTTACAATTGACGGAAAAGGTAATTTAGCTACCGTAGATTCTGAAGGGCATTTTCATCCAATAAATGAAGATTTGAGTATTTCTAGAAATCTATAGACATTTTCTAATGGAGATGTTGGTGGTAATGCTCATTTCATTTCAGAAGCTGCTTTAAAGACTGCTTTTAATACATATGGTCAATATCTTGGCTATGGTTCTGATGAATGGGATAGATTTAAAAAAGATGCTACTCAAGGCTTTGATGGACAATCAGGGACTGGAGATGATTCTAGAATCTTATTTAATAATTCAGAATTTTGGCAAAATGGAGAAATTAATAATAAAAATATTTTAGCTTAGCAGATGGCTGCTGAAGGAAAAGAATTAGCAGAAAATATATCTGATGAAGAAATTCAAGAGATGACTCGTGGGTTATTAGAAGATTATGGAGTTATTGATGAAAATGGAGTTCTAGATACATCTAGATTAACTGACTTTGTAGTAGCAACAGGTGGTACAGAATCTTCTGCTCAAACTTGGTTATCAAATATGGGCAATTTAGGAGAAGGCATTACTACGCGAACTGTTTTACAAGATAAATTTGGAAATACGCATACTTTGGATTTACGAGATGGAGAAACTTATGAGCAATATTAGGGGAGAATTCAAGATGTAAAAAATAATATGGATTCTGATTGGTTCTGGGATAATTCTACTGGAACTTATATACATGATCCTGGAGGATATTTAAGAGATCAATATTATAATGCCCCTGGCGCTGGGGCTGATAGTTATTGGGCTCATAAAAATGCTGATAGAAAATCAGGAGCAGTTCCAGCAGAAGAGAAAATCGCAGCTTTAGGGGAGGCTCAAGCTGCTGATAATGCTGCTAAAGAAGCTGCTAAAGATGAAGTAAATAGATTATAGCAAGAGTATTAGGATTGGTATGATAGTTTAACTCCAGAATAGCAAAGAACAGTAGATCTTACAAAAAGCGGAGATCCATATACTGCTTCATGGGCTAATCCAGATTTTGATCCAGAAATTTTAAATGAAGCTATGGATCGATAGCGCGCCATTTAGGAACAAAGAGATATTGCTTCTGGAAAGAGCGCTAGTAGTCATGCTAATCAAGATGCTTGGCAAGAACAATATGGAAATGTTCCAGATACTACGGTGACTGATACTGATAGAGCTTCAATGGCTAAAGCTTATTCAACAGCTATTAATAATAGAATAGAAAGTGGTATTGGTGTTACTTCACAATAGAAAGCTATTTCTGATTTATATGCTTAGTATGAAAGTGTAAAAGGAACCAATCCAGAATTTGCTTCTAAAATTTTAAATAAAATTGATGAATTAATTTCAAATTCTGAAGATCTCGTTGATAATACTGGTAATTTAGTAGATTTAGAAACAACAGGCCAAGAAAATGCTGCTGATGAAGAATATGAAATGGATCAAGAGAGTGGTAATGTTAAAGGTAAAAAAGGTAATAAGGATATAGAGTTACCAGGGCAAGAGCAACAAGAAGGTGAAAATTCAGAAGGCGGCGATAGTGGCGGAGGAAATGACTAGCCAGCTAATGGAGAAGATTATTCTGGTTCTGGCAATGGAGGTAGTGGTTCTAGGGATGAAATGAAAGGACTCCCAGACAACGTAAAAGATTAGTTAGCTAATATGGGATATGGAGGAGACGGTAAAACTCCACCAAATCATGTTTAGACAGATGATGGTGATTTTAGTTGGGATGAGGCTAGTGGAAGTTATGTCCCTGATAATGTAGATTTAACTACTGCGGGAAATAAAGCTTCTGGCCAAAATAATAATTTATTGCCACATTTTGCTGCTGGGACTGGTACTATTGCAGTAACTGGTGAGCTTGGTCCAGAACTTCATGTAAAACCAAATGGGGATATGGATTTATTAGGTAAACATGGTCGTGAATATGTTTGGGTTGAGCCTAATGATAAAATATATACTGCTGCTCAAACTGCTTCAATTTTAGGAAGTAAAAAAATTAGAGAAATGATTAGCGCACATGCAGCTGGTATTAATAATTTTATACCTGGTTTTGCCAAAGGTGATCCTATAGCTTCAACTGATTACTCTGGCTCATCTAGTGGTGGTGGAGGCTCTGGTGGTGGAAGTATTAGTTTTGGCGGAGGCGGCGGTGATGCTGCAGAAGCTGAATTAACCGCAGAAAATCATCGTTTCGATGCGAATTGGCTTAAATATCGTGATATTCTTGAGCGTTATTATACTATACTTCAATAGCTTGAGGATTTAGCTAATGAATTACAACGCTTTGCTACATTAGCCGATAGAGCTTGGGGTAAAACTCGTATTGACAATATTGAAAAAACAATTGAAGTTTAGGAACAACAAGTAACCGCTTAGCGTGCGTACCTTTCAGAAATTAATACATATTTACAAGCTGATAAAAAAACTATGACAGAAGGTATTAAAGAATTTGTTGACCAATGGAATGAGATGTATCCTAATCGTTAGCTTGGGTTTGAAGGAGCATAGTTTGATTAGAATGGTGTATTAACTAATTATCGTCAAATTGTTGAAAGTATGCTTGATGCTTATAATATGGATGTTAGTGGATACGGATATGCTAGTGGCATGTATAGTGTTGGAGCTGCAGGAAGCCCTGGGCAAGGTTTATTTAGCGCATTAGCTGGAGCCATAGCAAATGGCATTATTAGTGGCCTTAATAAAAATGGAGAAATTATAGCAGAAAAAAGAGTAACAGAACCTTTTTTTGCTTCTGGTTAGAATAATAAAGATGCTTCAACTACGACAGTCATTGAGAGTGTAGCGACTAAAACTTAGGCAAATCCACAATAGACTATATTAGAAGAAAAAATAAAGGATATTCAATTTTATACTTAGACATTAAATCTTTATCAATAGTAGTTAACCGTTCTTGAATAGATGCAATAGCAATTATTTGATACAAGATTATAGGCAATATAGGTTGAAGTAGAATATAAAGTAGCTTTGAAAAATAATGCTTTAACTTTATTAGACTATTCTTTAGCAAAAGTTAGAGATGATGCCTATATGGCTGCAGAAGCAGTTAGCTTAATTGGGTAGGAATAGGATATTAATATTGGAATTCTTGAAGATTATGAACAAGAGTTGAAGGATATATTAAATCTTAATTTAAATGGAGAACAATTTTTTGGTAGTAATGATTTAGTTTTAACTCCAACTATGAATATGAGCCAAATTGAAAAAGATTTATAGAGTCTTTCTGAATTACATGAAAAATTTTGGGATGAAGATAGTCAACATTATCTTGATAAATATAAAGAAAATATAAAAACTGGAGAAATTTTCTTTGATGAAGAAACAAAAAATAAAGTAACAAACAATAATTCAATGTTCAAGGATTATCTTGCTTGGGATGAAGCAGATGAAGGAGCATTTTATACAAATAGTGAACTTATAGGAGATGGTTCTTCTAGAGGAGAAGATTCTCCTGATAAAGATATTATAGAACATAATATTGATGAATATAATGCTTTAGTTGCTCGTTTATATGAAAAATATTACGCTAATTACTCTTAGTATTTACCAGATCCAGAAGAATTTTTATAGTTTAGGAATAGTAAAGAAAGATTACAAAGATTAGAAGAGATTGCTGAAGCAATAGAAAAAACTAATACAACAGGTCGTGGTAGCTCTTCAGGATCTTCGGGAAGAGGAAGTTCAGCGGCTGGAGGACCAACTTTGTCAGATGATGGACGTAGTGGTAGCAGTGTTATTATGTCTTCAATAGGAGGTGGAAGAAGTTTATCTGGAACAAGTGGTTCTGAAATTGCTACTGAGTTACCAGATTATCTCTATTTAATTGATAATGTCGATGAAGCATTAGAAAGACTTGAATTTTTATCTAATTTACTTAATAAAAATTCAATTAAAGTAGATATAGATAAATTTACTGGTGAATTTAAAAATATTCCAGAAGTTACTGAATAGTTACAAAGTGTTTTTGATGAATTAATTGTTGACTTTCCTAAATTAGGAAAAGAAATTGAAGATGTTGATAAAAAATTAATTCATTTCGATGATACTACATAGCGATGGATATTAGATATAAATTCTTATCAAGATGCTAATAAAATATTAGAAAAAATTAATGCTACAAATCGTCAAAAACTTACAGATGCTCGATTTGAACAATTTAAAGAAGACCCAGTAGCTTTTTGGAATTGGGCAACTGATTTAAGTGAAAATTTTGATTTTACTAATTTTACTGCTAATTAGATTCAAATGTTAAATTAGTTATCTACTACATATTTATCTAATATATCTAATTTAAAAAATAGCGTTCTTACTTAGATTGATTATTTAGGAAATTCAGTAAAAGCATATGCTAAAGATATGGATACTGCATTTAATAAATTTGATCATTATAAAAATCTTTATGCTGATTGGCAAAATATTATTGATTTAACTGGACGTTCAACTACTAAATTAAGTCATGATTTAATTCTCTAGTTAAATAGTAATGTTGTTGATAATTCAATTAATAAATTAGCTTCAGCTAAAAATTAGTTTGATAGTATTAATCATATGTAGGAATTAGCTTAGGCTAGATATCTTTAGGCATAGGCAGAATTAGATGCTTTTGAAGGCGATAAAGAACAAAGATATTGGTTACAAAATATTGTTGATGAATATAAATTAAATTTAGATAAAATTAATAAAGAAACTGAAGAAGCAGAAGATGCTTATATGAAGTCATGGGAAGATGCTCTTTAGGGATTGACTACTGCTTTCTAGTAGGCTGTTAAAGACGCTGCTGCTGGTTTTGAAGAAAGTTTTAGTCCAATATATAATACATTAGATGCTTTATCAGGTGCTATAGAAAGACAAAGAGCTTTAAGAGATTTATATATGAGTCCATATGAACAAGCTCATGGATTAAGTTAGATGGCACGAGATATTAAACAATCAATTCTCGATACAGATAATATTAATAGTAAAAAAGAATTAAAGAAATTATTAAATGAAATTAATGATGCACAAGAAGATGGAGTAGAGTTAAGTTCTTATGATTTAGATGTTATGCAAAAGAAATATGATTTAGAATTAGCTCGTCAAGCCCTCGAAGATGCTAAGAATGCTAAGAGTTTAGTTCGTCTTTCTAGAGATAATAATGGTAATTGGGGATATGTTTATACAGCTAATGAAGATGATATTGATGAAGCTGAATAGAGATATGAGGATGCTATTTTAGCTATGGAATAGACTAATCAAAATTATATTGATAGTTTACAAGATTAGTTACTTCAAGTATGGGGAAATGCTGAAGCATAGATTGCAGCTTTAAATCCTTCTGATTTTGCGACTGAAGAAGAATTTAAAAAACGAGTAGCAGAAATTACTAATTTAGCAAATGAGCAAATTAGATTTATTCAAGAACAAATGAAAAATGCTTTAAATAATAATAATTATTTATTAGATAATGTTTCTGGAAATGCTGCTAATATTATGAAAGATTTAACCACTTCTTTCGATAATACTATTATAGCTTCTTTAGTAGGAACTGATAATATAGATGATTTAGCCGAATAGTCAATTGGTAATGTATTAGATTTAGGGGAAAAAGCCAATAATGCTTATAGTATTTTTTAGACTAGAAATGCTGAAGTATGGGCAACTGCCGGCGCCGATATTAGCAATGCTTCTGAAACTATTAATTCTGCTATTGAAAATATTGGCGACTTAAGTTTAAATAATGTTAATGAGATGAGTAAAGTCGTTGATAGAGCAACAGTTGCTTTTAACAATCTTAATAATGTATTAGATATTCAAGCAGACAAAATATATACAATTGTAAATAATTATGAACAATTAGTTAAAAGCATGACTCAATTAATAGAACGTAGTGGAGAATATATTAAATAGAATACAATGGTAATAGATTCTACAATTACAAGATGGGAATAGTTAGATAATATTTATAATGCATTGATGACCGATGGTAGTGTTTGGTTAAAATATTTAGATGAGGATGGAAAATGGACATAGAAATTTCTTGAAGTTGGTACCGAAGATACATTAGAATGGTTAAATGAATAGAGATATAAATTAGTAAATACATTATTACATTCTGAAGCGGATGAATTTATATTTAAAAGTCAGAGTGAATTAGATGGCTATTATAATGCTATTAAAGAATTGGTTGAAACAAGAGGATTAATTAAATTAGATATTAAAGGTGATTTATTAGATAAAATTTTAAATATAACTGAAGAAGATTTGGGAGAAGATGGAGATGCTAGACTTCTTGAATTAAAGAACTATTTTGATAATGTAGATAAATTAATTGATGAAAAAGGAAATCGTTTAGATAATGGAGATACTGTTGGATTATTAACATTAGATGCTGTTCACAATGAAGCATTCGTTAAAGAAATTCTTGAATTATTAAGAAGTTTATTAGAAATAAAAGAAGAAGAAGTATCAGAAGGAGGTTGGGATGTATCTGATGATAGCGGAGGAGATTGGTATCAATAGGTTATGGCGACTAATGGTAGCCCTACTTCTACTCACAATGATTTTAGCTATGGTAATAAATAGAGTGATGAAGCACAACAATTTCATCATATGTTTGGAGATACTGGTATGTATACTGGTCGTTGGTAGTCAATGGATACTGGCGGTTATTCTGGTAATTGGTATACTGGTGAATGGCCTAATGGTTCTGTGCGTCGTAATGGACGTCTTGCCTGGCTACATTAGAAAGAATTAGTTCTTAATGCGCATGATACAGAAAACTTCCTTGATGCTATGGAAATTGTAAGATAGTTAGATAATCTTACTAATTGGATGGCAAATGGATTAGGAGTATTAGCTCCAACAAATGTAGAACCTGATGAAGAAATTTTACAATAGGAAGTTAATATACATGCTGAATTTCCTAATGTTACTGATCATCATGAAATTGAAGATGCTTTGAATAATTTAGTAAATAGAGCATCTCAATATGTAAATCGTAGATAATAAAAATGGTTATTAGTTTAATAAACTAATAACCATTTTTTATTTAGGACAATTATAAATAATTTACTATATTAGAATTTTTAAATTTGTATAGAAATGAGAAAAAGGAGAGATAGCCTATGGGTGAAGAATTTACTGAAAATTTATTTTAGTCAATTGATACAATTGTAAAGGCACGCTTAGCGAGTCTCCCATATGATAAAACAATCGAATGTGAAGTTATTAATACTGATGAATCATTTGATAAAAAATATATTGTTAATTATTAGGCATCAAATTTTGTAGCTTTTAGTCTCGGTCCTACTTATAAAGTAGGAGATTTAGTTTATGTACAAATTCCATAGGGAGATTATACTTAGGATAAATTTATTATTAATAAAAAATATGAAGAAGAAAGTAGTGTAGTAAAAAAATTACCATTTTTAACTTTTACTAAAAATGAAAATTTATCATCAGTTACTTTATAGAATAGAGAATTTTATTTAGAAACTAATGGTATTTAGGAAAAAGTTAACTAGGATATTTATACATATTCAAGTTTTTATGGAGAAAATTATGCTGCTGGATACACTAGATTAGGTATAAAAATTGGAATTAAATTAGGAATAAACGCCGATATGATTTCGGGCGAATATGGTGTAAAATTAATAGTAAAAGGTTTTGATCAAAGTACAACATATTTTCCTATAGAACAGAATTCGTCTGTTTTAGAAGAACGAGAATTTAATTTATTAATGGAAGATATGATTAGCCCCAATTACTATAATACTTTAGGATATTGTAATTAGGAAAAAGTATTTAATATAGAAAATTTTGTTATTAAAAGTATTACTGTTAATATATTTCATGATGGAAATTTTATTAGAAAAGATGGTCGCGCAGCTGATAAATTTCGTATTTATTTTAATAATTTATCAGTTTTTTTAGGTTATGATAGTTCAGAGTTTAATTCTTCATTAAAAAGGAATTTTTTATATACAACTTCTGGTTTTAAATATGATAATGATTATTATTAGAAACCATTATATATTAGATTTGCAGAAGCTATAAATAATAAACTTGATTTAAAAATATTAACAGATACTTTAATAGATAGTGATTATAAAATAGCTTGGGAAACTTATAATCCAATAATAAAAACAAGAGGTCCATTATCTAATATGACTTCATTTGAATCATTACCAGCAGAAGGTATATTTTATAATGTTAATTTTGATGATGGGCAAACTCGATTGCGTTATAGTTTTGTTACTATAATTACAGATGTTTTTAATAATAAATATATCAGTAACAGATTAGACTTTGTTAAAGATACTTACTTCAATGAAACAGAGTTATTAGATCTATTAACAAGTTTTTTTAGAATTGATGATAATGGTTTAATTTATTTAAATGGTG
>JAEEGL010834195.1_pt1 | contig 32467 bp, 24 predicted proteins | sample 9134231 | NCBI WGS metagenome assembly JAEEGL01 (sample SAMN16246548, study PRJNA631951) | gut metagenome | biome: gut microbiome; feature: rumen; material: fiber-attached | host: Bos | place: Iran: Karaj | collected 2018-10
GGGACCTTTTTCAGATACTTTTGCAGTTCGATTCCCTCCATGAATCGGTCAAATGTGAAAACCGGGTCCAGCAGATCCAAACAATCCGAAAGAAAGACTGGTAAAAATCCCTGTTTGGCGTTAGAATAATGCTGTGTTAGGTTTTTCATCTCAAGCTAATTCTAACACAAAAAGAGGTCACCTGCTCATCACGGATGACCTCTTTTTTACGGGGCTGTTTTTTCACAGCCCCTTTTTCTTTCTTTTCTGCCTATTCGTTGCCTTCTTCGGGCAGTTCTTCTTCGTTCTTCTGTTCCTTGACCTTGGCGATTCCTGCGACTTTCACGCCCTTCTCCATGTTGATCAGCTTCACACCCGAAGTGATGCGTCCGAGCGTCGAGATGGAATTCACCGCGATCCTGATCAGAATGCCTTCGGTATTGATCAGCATGATCTCCTGGTCATCCTTGACGCTCATCGCCCCGACCACGTCGCCGGTGCGCGGGTGGATCTTGTAGCACTTGACCCCCTTGCCGCCGCGGTTCTGCGGAGTGAATTCCTCCGGGATCGTCCGCTTTCCGAGCCCCAGCTCGGAAACGATCAGGATCTGCTCGTCTTTCCTCTCGGTCAGCATGGAAACGATCGCGTCGCCGTCGTCCAGTTTCATGCCGATCACACCCATCGACACGCGGCCTGTCGGACGCACGTCTGTCTCGTGGAACCGGATGCACTGGCCCTTCCGGGTGATCAGGAGCACGTCCTGCGTATCGTCCGTCGTCTTGACGGCAATCAGCTCGTCGCCCTCGCGGAGGGAAATGGCTGCCAGGCCGTTGCGCCGCACATTCTGGTATTCCTCGATCAGCGTCTTTTTCACCAGACCGCCCCGCGTGGCCATGACAAAGTACTTTTTGTCGCTTTCGTAACTGCGCAGCGGAATGATGGCCGTGATCTTCTCTTCCGGACTCAGCTGGATCAGGTTGACGATCGCCACGCCCCGGCTCGTTCTGGCCGCTTCTGGGATCTCGTACGCCTTCAGCCGGTATACCTTGCCGAAGTTCGTGAAGAAGAGGATGTAATGGTGCGTGGTGGTCATGAAGAGTTCGGAAATATAGTCCTCGTCCAGTGTCTTCATGCCGGTGATGCCCCGCCCGCCGCGGTTCTGCGCCCGGAAGTTCGAAGGGCTCATCCGCTTGATGTAGCCGAGGCTCGTCATCGCGATCACCGTCGGCTCTTCGGGGATCGTATCCTCGTCCGTCAGCTCATCCGCGTCGGCTCCGATCCGTGTCCGGCGGTCATCTCCGAACTTTTCCGCCGTGATCAGAAGCTCTTCCTTGATCACGCCGAGCAGTTTCTTCTCGCTCCCCAGGATCTCCCGGTATTCCGCGATCTTTTCCTGCAGGTCGGCGTATTCCGCTTCCAGCTTCTCGCGTTCCAGCCCGGTCAGGGCGCGGATGCGCATGTCCACGATAGCCTGCGCCTGCGCGTCGGAGAGGCCGAAACGTTTGATGAGCCCTTCCTTCGCCAGCTGAACGGTACGTGCGCCGCGCACGATCCGGATCACCTCGTCGATATTGTCGAGCGCGATCAGGAGCCCTTCGATGATATGGGCCCGCTCCTCAGCCTTATTGAGGTCGTATTTTGTCCGGCGGGTGACCACGTCCTCCTGATGCGTCAGGTAGTGGTAGATCATCTGCTGCAGGTTCATCACCTTCGGCTCGCCGTTCACGAGCGCCAGCATGATCACGCCGTAGGAGGTGAGAAGCTCCGTGTGCTTGTAGATCTGGTTGAGGACAAGGCTCGGATTCGCGCTGGACTTCAGCTCCACGCACAGACGGATTCCGTCCTTGTTGGACTCGTTGCGGAGATCCGAGATCCCTTCGATCTTCTTCTCCTTGACCAGATCCGCGATATCCTTGATCGCTTTCTCCGGATTCACTTCATAGGGAGGCTCGGTAAAAACGATCCTGTGCTTGCCGTTCGGCATCGGCTCGATGTTGGAGACAGCCTGGATGCGGATCTTGCCGCGCCCGGTCCGGTAAGCCTCTTCGATGCCCTGCCGGCCGAGAATGACCGCGCCGGTCGGGAAATCCGGCCCTTTGATGATCTCCATCAGTTCGTCGACCGTCGTCTCCCGGTCCTCATAGATCCGGTTGTCGATCATTTTGACGACGCCGCCGATCACTTCCCGCAGGTTGTGCGGCGGGATATTCGTAGCCATGCCGACGGCGATGCCCGTGCCTCCGTTCACCAGCAGGTTGGGGAATCGGGCGGGAAGTACGGTCGGCTCCTTTTCCGTCTCATCGAAGTTGGGCGCAAAATCCACCGTGTCCTTGTTGAGATCCGCCACCATCTCCATGGAGATCTTGGACATACGGGCCTCGGTATACCGGGACGCGGCAGGACCGTCGCCGTCGATCGATCCGAAGTTGCCGTGTCCGTCCACGAGCGGATAACGCATGGACCAGGGCTGTGCCATATTGACGAGGGATCCGTAGATGGAGGAGTCTCCGTGCGGATGATATTTACCCATCGTATCGCCGACGATACGCGCGCTCTTGCGGTGCGGCTTGTCGGGACCGTTATTCAGCTCTGTCATGGAGAAAAGAATGCGCCGCTGCACCGGCTTCAGGCCGTCGCGTACATCCGGCAGAGCCCGGGAGACGATGACGCTCATGGCGTAGTCCGTATAGAACTCCTCCATGGTCTTTTTGAGGTCTACTTCCCGGATCTTATCGAAGTCAAAGACGTCTTTTTCCAGTTTGCTCATGCTCTCCTACCCCTACACGTCCAGATTCTTGACGAATTTTGCATTCGCTTCGATGAATTCCCGGCGTGGCTCTACCTTATCGCCCATCAGGATCGTAAACGTCAGATCCAGTTCCTGCTCCGATTCCTCGTCGATCTGCACTTTCCGCAGCACACGCTGCGCGGGATCCATGGTCGTCTCCCACAGCTGCTCCGCGTCCATCTCCCCAAGGCCTTTATAGCGCTGGATCCGGTTGCCGGAGTCGCGCCCGATCTCGGTCAGGATCCTGTTCAGCTGATCGTCGCTGTAGGCATACCAGACCTTTTTGTTCTTTTCCACCTTATAGAGCGGCGGCTGAGCCAGGTAGACGTGGCCTTCGCGGATCAGTTCCGGCATGAACCGGTAGAGGAAGGTCATCATAAGGGTCCCGATATGAGCACCGTCCACGTCGGCATCGGTCATAATGATGATCTTGTCGTATCTGAGCTTCGAGATATCGAAATTTTTAAGGATCCCTGTGCCGAAGGCGGTGATCATCGTCTTGATCTCGGCATTACCGTAGATCTTTTCCTCCCGGGCTTTCTCCACGTTCAGGATCTTGCCGCGGAGCGGAAGGATCGCCTGAAATTCGCGGTTCCGGGCCGTTTTCGCGCTGCCGCCGGCGGAGTCTCCCTCGACGATGAAGATCTCACACTGCTTCGGATCTTTATTGGAGCAGTCGGCGAGCTTTCCGGGCAGGCCGAAATTGTCGAGCGCGTTGGCGCGGCGGGTATTCTCGCGGGCCTTCCGGGCATTTTCCCGGGCTTTCTGGGCGATCAGGGCCTTATCTATGATCGATTTGGCCACCTGCGGATTCTGCTCCAGGAAATAGACCAGCTTCTCGCCGACGATCGATTCCACGGCCGTCCTGGCTTCGGAGTTGCCCAGCTTCTGCTTGGTCTGTCCCTCGAACTGGGGATCCTCGATCTTAATGGAGATGATCGCGGTCAGTCCCTCGCGGATATCATCGCCGGTCAGGTTTTCCGAATTGTCTTTCAGGAGCTTCTGCTTGCGGGCATAGTCGTTGAAGCACTTGGTCGTGGCATTCTTGAAGCCTGTCAGGTGCATGCCGCCTTCCGGCGTGATGATATTGTTGACAAAACTGTAGGTGCTCTCGTTGTAGCCGTCGTTATGCTGAAAGGCCACTTCCACGTACACCCCGTTCAGGGTCCCTTCGATATAGATGACCTTGTCGTACAGGGCCGTCTTGCCCTTGTTGAGATACGCGACGAACTCCTGGATACCGCCTTCGTACTGGAAGGACTGCTCCTTTTCCTGGCCTTCGCGCGTATCCTTCAGATTGATCCGCAGGGCCTTGGTCAGGAAAGCGGTCTCTCTCAGCCGGGTCTTCAGCGTTTCAAAATCGAAGATCGTTTCTTCGAAGATCAGCGCGTCCGGCTTGAAGGTGACTTTCGTCCCCGTCTTTCCTTTTTTGCAGCTTCCGACGACCGTAAGAGGACTCGTGACTGTTCCCCGCTCGTATCGCTGCTTATAGATGCTTCCGTCGTGGTAGATCTCCACTTCCAGCCATTCGGAAAGCGCGTTCACGACCGAGGCGCCCACCCCGTGCAGACCGCCGGAGACTTTATAACCGCCGCCGCCGAATTTTCCGCCCGCGTGCAGCACGGTAAAGACGACCTCCACGGCCGGGATCCCTGCCTTCGGATGGATCCCGATCGGAATGCCCCGCCCGTCGTCCTCCACGGTCACGGAATTGTCCTGGTTGATCGTCACGTCGATATTTTTGCAGGCGCCGGCCAGCGCTTCGTCGACACTGTTGTCCACGATCTCATAGACCAGATGATGAAGCCCCCGGGAGGAAGTCGTCCCGATATACATGCCGGGACGTTTCCTGACCGCTTCGAGCCCTTCCAGGATCTGGATCTGACTGGCGCCGTATTCAGCCGTCTGTTCCTGTTTCAGTTCCTCACTCATTCATTCTTCCTCCGTCACACTGCCTTCTTTCACATAAAACCGTTTGTCCGCCGCCAGGAAGTGCCTGACGTTTTCATCCAGTCCGGTACAGCTGAGCACCGTCTGTACCCCTTTCAGGCTCTTCACCAGCCTTTCCTGCCGCTTGGTATCGAGTTCGGAAAGCACGTCGTCCAGCAAAAGGACCGGCGTATCTTCTATTTTCCGCCGGACCAGTTCGATCTCGGCGAGCTTCAGCGACAGCGCTGCGCTTCTCTGCTGTCCCTGCGAACCGTATTTTTTCCCGTCGACGCCGTTGATCTGAAAAATCATTTCGTCACGGTGGGGACCGACCGACGTGCTTCCGCTTATCCGGTCATAGTCCCTGGCCAGAAAGAGCTTTTCATCCATCCTTTCGGGAGTCACGGAAGGATCGTACAACAGGTGAAGCTCTTCTCTTCCCTGGCTCAGTTCCCGGTGGATCGAACCTACCACCTCATCCAGTTCCTCCAGAAACTTCTGCCGGTATTCGATGATCTTCCGGCCGAATTCCGAAAGCTTTTCATCCCAGACATCCAGGAGCCCTTCTTCTTCTTCCTTCGGCGGTCTTTTCAGCAGTTCTCCCCTCTGCCGCAAAACTTTCCGGTAATTCATCAGCTGATACAGATAATCCCTGTTCAGCTGACACAGTTCCAGATCCAGAAACCGCCGGCGCTCGGCCGGACTGTTCTTGATGATCTTCAGATCTTCCGGTGAGAAAAAGACCACATGAAGCTGTCCGATATAATCGGCGGCCCGGGCGATGCGCACTCCGTTGACCGCGATCCCCTTGCTCTGATATTTCTTGAGATGCAGGTCGACCCGGCTTTCTATCCCCTGCTTTTCCATAAACAGGCGGATATGGGCTTCTTCGCTTCCGAAACGGATCACTTCCTGATCTTTGCTGCCCCGGTGAGATCCGAGCGTCGCGCATTCATAGATAGCTTCCAGAATATTGGTTTTCCCCTGAGCGTTATCTCCGAAAAGAAGGTTGACGCCCGGACTGAGCGGAAGACTCAGCGTTTCGTAATTTCTGTATTCCGAAAGCTCCAGCTGACGCACGATCATCGGATCTCTATTTCATCTCCCCTGTAAAGGATCCTGTCGCCGGGCACGCACTTTCTGCCCCGGCGAAGTTCGGTCTCCCCGTTTACTTTCACCAGTCCCTCCGTAATGACTTCTTTGGCTTCGGAACCGGTATCGACTGCTCCGGCCAGTTTGAGGACCTGGCCGAGCTTGATGAACTCGTCGCGGATCGTTACGGTCTTCATGAACGTTTACCGGACGAAATTGACCGGAAGGATCAGGTAGATGTAACTGCCTTCCGCGTCTTTGATAAAGCCCGGAGCCCGGGAATTCGACATGTACAGCGTGATTTCTTCATCACTGATGGCCCGGAGCGCCTCGATCAGGAAGCGCGGATTAAAGCCGATAGCCATGTTTTTGCCTTCCTTCTGTGCTTCCACATCTTCTTTCATGGAACCGATGATGGAAGTCAGGCTTAACGTAACGCCGAAATCCGTGATATCCATGATCAGCGGCTTCTTATCATTCTCGCGGATCAGCAGCACCGAGCGCTCGATGCAGTCCAGAAGCTCCCTCCGGTTAAACGTCAGTTTCGTTTCATAATTATCGGAGATCATCTGGTTGATCCGGAAATATTCTCCTTCGATCAGACGGGAAAGCACCACTGTATCGCCGAAGCAGAACTGAATATAATTCCGGCTGAAGAAGATCTCCACCATATCTTCGGTGTTTCCCGTAAGGATCCGGCTGATATCTCCCAGCGTTTTCCCGGGAACGATCACGGAGCGGCGCTCGTAGGAATCACCCAGCCCGCAGTTGCGGATCGCGATCCGGTGACCGTCCAGAGCGGCCAGTCTCAGCCGGTCGCCGCTTATTTCCATCAGTTCGCCGGTCATCATCTTGTTGCTTTCGTTGGCGGCGATGGAAAAGATCGTCTGGCTGATCATCTCCCGGAGCGTGAACTGGGAAATGACGACCGGGTCGCCGGCTTCGATGGAAGGCATATCCACGAAATCGGCCGCGTCTTTTCCGGCTACCACAAACCGGGCTTTTCCGGAAGTAATGGTGACCTGCAGTTTTTCATCCACGGACATGCGCACTTCCTCTTCCGGCAGCTTGCGGATGATCTCGGAAAAGAGCCGCGCGTCGATCGCGATCTTCCCGTCTCCTCCTTCCGAATTGGAAACACCCGTACAGATGGCCATTTCCATATCGTTAGCTGTCAGAGTCACCTTTCCTCCTTCGGATTTAAGAAGAAAGCATTCCAGAATGGGAAGAGAAGTCCGCGCGGGGACCGCTTTGACGGCAATGTTGATCGCATTTACGAGGGACGTTTTGGAAAGAGATAAATGCAGCATGACGCTCTCCTTTGTATGATGGTTTGGTTTTCGTATTCTTCATCGTAGGGAGGGTGGATTTGTGGAAATCCCTGTTTTTCCCTGCGTTCAGGAGGTTTTTTATCCCCGGGGCCTATGGAAACAGGCTGGATGGGAAAGGGGGTTTTCCCGGATCTCCACGGGCTTTCCGTTTTCCGGAAACCGCCCGTCCGGAGCTATTGCTTTTTCCACTTTTTTTCCGGTGGAAAAAGTGGATGATCAGAGGTTGATCTTCTTTTTGAGGACATCGATGCTGCCGCGAAGGGCTGCGTCGGTCTTGAGCGCTTTTTCGATCTTCCGGCTTCCGTAAATGATCGTCGAATGGTCCTTGTCAAGGAATTTTCCGATGCTGGTGCCGGGAAAACGGGCCACTTCCTGCCCCAGATACATGAAGACCTGCCGGGGAAGAACGATGTTCTGGTCGCGCCTCACGGAAAAGATATCTTCCTTACTGACATTGTAGTGGTCGCAGACCACTTCCAGCAGGTAGGAAAGCGTCACTTCGCGGGAGGCATCGGGGGTGATATTGTCCCGCAGGGCTTCCATGGCGGATTCCAGTGTCAGTTTTTTATTGGAAAGCTTGGCTGTGGCGACGATCCGGTTCAGGGCTCCTTCCAGATCCCGGATATTGGACTTGATGTTGGTGGCGATGTATTCGATGATCGCGTTGTCGATATGATAGCCTTCGCTTTCTTCTTTCCGGCGGAGGATCGCGAAGCGTGTTTCATAATCCGGAAGGGTGATATCGACGGTCAGACCGCAGCCGAAACGGGAGCGGAGCCGCTCTTCCAGGGATTCGATCTCTTTCGGAGGACGGTCGCTCGAAAAAACGATCTGCTTTTTGGCTTCATAAAGCGCATTGAAAGTATGGAAGACTTCCTGCTGCGTGCTTTCTTTTCCGGAAATGAACTGGATATCGTCTATCAGGAGCACGTCGATGTTGCGGTATTTATCCCGGAATTCGGAAGTGGCCTTGTGGCCGATCGCGTCGATGAGCTCGTTGGTGAATTTCTCGCAGGTCACGTACAGGACTTTCAGGGAAGGATTCTCTTTGGTCACAAAATGGGCGATCGCCTGCATCAGATGGGTCTTTCCGAGCCCGGATCCTCCGTAAATGAACAGGGGATTGTAGCTTTCCGCGGGGCTTTCGGCCACAGCAAGAGCGGCAGCCTGCGCCAGGCGGTTGCTGTTGCCCACCACGAAGGTATCGAAGGTATAGCGGTCGTTCAGATGGCTGGAAAGAGAAGCTGCAGGTGCCTGTTCAATGACTTTCACCCCGGACAGCTCATCTTCAGAAACGACTTTGACCTTGCATTTGACGCCGGTCACGGATTCGATGACGTAATGAAGTGCCAGACCGTAGCGTTTCTGCACGAGATTGGCGGAAAGAGAGTCTTTCCCGCGCAGAACGACGGTCAGTACGTCATGATCCAGGGAGACAGGCGTGAGCGGGGCCATCCAGGTGTTGAAGGAAACGGTAGTCTGTTCCATCTCGTCCCCGACGGTCTTCAGTATCTCCTGCCAGTGTTCTTTGATTTCTTTCAAGTTGGTCACCTCGATCTGTTCTGAGTGAACAAACAGTCATGATATACTATAAAGGAAGGCGCCTCCCTTTTCAATTCCGGAAGCAAAAAGTCAATCGCCGCAAGCGGCAAAGTGACCGCAGAGGGACGAGCCGTGCATTGATCACGCAAAAAACACGTTATGCACAGGATACGGAAGTCTTTTCCACAATCAGAAAAGACCGTTTTCCCTGAAAACCCGGGCTTATTTCCGAGTTTTCCACAATTATAGCACTTATTCACAGAAAAGAAAAGAAAGAAAAAGGAGAACTTAAGAAAAAAAATAGTTTTCCACATTCTTTCCACAATTCGTGGATAATAACCGTTTTGGAAAGGCAGAAAAAACGGTAAACAGACCAAAATATGAAGAAAGGGAAATCGGACTTTTCTGAAATTTCGGCTTGACGGAAAAAGGCTCTTTCTCTATAATAAGGAATGCTTTTCGCCTATTTACCCGAAAAGGAGGTGACAACCATGAAAATGACGTTCCAGCCTAAGAAGAAGGATGTGAAGATCCACGGCTTCCGTGCCAGAATGAGCACTCCGGGCGGAAGAAAAGTTCTGAAGGCCCGCAGAGCCAAAGGCAGGAAGTCCATCGCTTAAGATGAAGAAGCGGTCGGAACAAGACGAACGCGCAGCATGGAATCTTTCGAATCACTGAAGAAAACAGAAGACTTTGACCGGGTCTACCGCCTGGGTAGGTCCTACGGGAGCAAACTTCTCGTCATGTATGTATTGGATCAGGGTCAGGGTCACATCGGCCGCCTCGGAATATCGGTGAGCAAAAAAGTTGGCAACAGTGTTGTCCGCCACCGTATCCGGCGGCTGATCAGGGAGAGCTTCCGCCTTCATTTATCCGAATGGTGCGATTCGGCAGATATCGTCGTTATCGCCCGCAGGGAAGCAAAGGAAAAGAGCTTTTGGGATATCGAGAAAGCTCTTGTGTCACTCGGAACAAGATCCGGAGTCCGGAAGGACAGCAGCGTATGATCAGAAAACTACTCACGGCTCCGATTCGTTTTTACCAACACTATTTATCTCCGCTGAAAAGGACAGCGACCTGCAAGTATATTCCGACCTGCTCGCAGTATGCCGTTGAGGCGATCGAAAAGCACGGGGCAGTGAAGGGAAGTCTGCTGGCTTTCTGGCGTCTTTTGCGCTGCAATCCTTTTTCTGACGGAGGGATCGATCCTGTTCCCGAAGTGAAAAAACAGAACGTTATACCGTTACGGAGAAGAGTATGAAATATTTGCGTCTCATTGCCGCGACCGCCGTGGATACGGCGAAGCCGTTTTTCTACGAGAACTGGATCATCATCAAACAGCTGATCTGGCTGTTCGGCCAGTTCATGAGCGGCATTCTGTTCGTTTTGGACAAGATCAACGTCCACAGTATCGCATTGGCGATCGTGGTCTTTACGATCGTGACCAAGATGCTGCTCCTTCCACTGACGATCAAGCAGCAGAAGGTCATGCGGCTCAACCAGTATATAAACCCCGAGCTGCAGGCAATCCAGAAAAAGTACAAGGGAAAGACGGATACGATCTCCCAGCAGAAGATGATCGAGGAGCAGCGCGCCGTCCAGGAGAAATACGGCGTGTCGATGGCTTCCGGCTGCATGCCTATGCTGATCCAGTTCCCGATCCTGTTCGCCCTGTATCCGGTCATTTACCGGATGGAACAGTACGTCAGCTATCTCAGCACTCTGAAAGAGACCCTGACCGCCGATCAGTTCACCAGAATGTGGCAGCTTCTGGGCATCAATCTGCAGGAAGCCCCCGGCTGGAAGCTTTCCTGGGCTATCCTGATCCCTATCCTTACCGCTCTGAGCCAGCTGCTCTCCACCTGGATCGCCCAGGCACGGCAGAATGATACGAACAACGGCGACAATCCGATGGGATCTTCCATGAAGATCATGAACTACCTGTTTCCGATCATGTTCGGCGTCTTTGCCGTCAGTATGCCGGCGTTCCTCGGATTCTACTGGATCGTGCAGTCCCTGACGATGGTGCTTCAGCAGATCGTCATCAACAAGTATCTGGACAAGATCCCCGCGGAAGAACTGATTCGTCAGAATATCGAAAAAGCCAACAAGAAGCGGGCCAGAAAGGGTCTTCCTCCTCTCGGGGAAAAGGCGACCATGTCCACCCGGAATATTTCTGCCCGTCCGGTCTCTCCGGCCGATCGGTCCAAGGCGGATGCGGAGCGTCAGGAAAAGATCCGCCAGTCCACCGAGTATTACCAGAGCCGCAGCGCAGCGCCGAATTCGCTGGCTGCCAAGGCCAATATGGTCCGGGATTACAACGAAAGAAATAAGAAATAGAGGAACACAAGATGGAATTCAAGACCTTTACGGCCAAAACGGTCGATGATGCGATCAATCAGGCGATGCTGGAACTCAAGATCTCCAGCGACGAACTGGAATACGAGGTGAAGGAAGAAGGGACCAAAGGGATCCTGGGATTCGGTGCCCGTCCCGCCGTTATCGAAGCCCGCCGGAAATTCAGTCTGACGGGAGCAGCCGAAGAGTTTCTTTACGCGGTCTTTGAGAGCATGAATATGAAAGTGCATCTGCTGACCGAATATGACGAAGCCGAAAAGACGATCAACATCGATCTGCAGGGCGACGATATGGGCATTCTGATCGGCAAGCGCGGCCAGACCCTGGATTCTCTGCAGTATATCACCAGCCTGGTGGTCAACAAGCAGAGCGAGGAATACGTCCGCATCAAGCTGGATATCGAAAACTACCGGGAGCGCCGGAGCGAAACGCTGGAACATCTGGCGAAGAATCTCGCATCCAAGGTGAAGAAGACGCACAGGAGCGTGGCTCTAGAGCCGATGAACCCCTATGAAAGAAGGATCATCCACTCCTGCCTGCAGAACGACAAGAACGTTGTGACGGCCAGCGAGGGAGACGAACCCTTCCGTCATGTGGTCATCTCTCCCCGGAGAGGGAACCGCGGCGGAGAGAACCGCCAGGAAGACTAAACGGTACCGGACAGGCTCCCGAAACGGCGGAGCCTGTCTTCTTTTTTGGAAGAAAGAAGGAAAGGAGCGGCATGGAAGGTATCATTGCGGCGATCGCGACCGGTCTTACGCCGGCCGGGATCGGTATCGTACGGGTGAGCGGGGACGGAGCCGGGCCGCTCTGCGAAAAAGTGCTGCGCCTTAAGAGCGGGCGTCTGACGGAATTAAGGCCCCGGTGTCTCTGGTACGGCCGGGCTGTCGACGGAGAAGAAACGCTGGATGAAGTTCTGGCCGTTTATATGCCGGCTCCGCACAGTTTCACGGGGGAAGATACAGTGGAGATCCAGTGCCACGGCGGCCCCCATCTTCTGCGGCGGATCCTGGAGAGCGTACTGAAAGCCGGTGCCCGCCTTGCGGGGCCCGGCGAGTTCTCGGAGAGAGCTTTTCTGAACGGAAGGCTGGATCTGGCGCAGGCGGAAGCCGTCAAAAGCCTGATCGAAGCAGAAAACGACTACGCGAGACGCAGCGCGCTGCGGCAGCTGGAGGGAAAGCAGTCGCGGCTGATCTCATCCCTGAAGGCGGAGATCCTGGAGATGACCGCCTGGGTGGAAGCCGCGCTGGACGATCCGGAGCATTACTCTCTGGAGCAGTTCCCGGCGGAACTGACCGCAAAGCTTAACGGCTGGATCCCCCGTCTGGAGGAACTGATCCGCCGTTCGGAAGGGGGAAGGCTCCTGGCGGAAGGCGTCCGGGCCGTGATCCTCGGCCGGCCGAACGTAGGAAAATCTTCTTTATTAAATATGCTTCTCGGCGAAGACCGGGCGATCGTGACGGCCGTTCCCGGAACGACGCGGGATACGCTGGACGAAACGCTGCGGCTGGGAGATATCCTTCTTCGCATTTCCGACACGGCCGGTATCCGGGAAGGTGCCGGAGAGATCGAGCAGATCGGGATCGGGCGCGCCCTGAAGAAAGCAGAGGAAGCGGATCTGATCCTTTTCCTCTTCGACCGCTCCGAAATGCCGGCGGAAGAAGACCGGGAACTCATCTCCCGCTTCCCGGAGAAAAAAAGCCTGGTGCTGCTGAATAAATCAGATCTTCCGGCGGCTCTTTCCGGGGAAGGCTGGGCCGCGTTCCTCGGGAGACCGGTCATTTCCGTTTCGGCGCGGACGGGGGAAGGCTTCGACCTCCTCGAGGAACGGATATCGGGACTCTTCTGTTTCGGAGAGCTGCGCGCCGACCCGGTGACCCTCACGGGCGTCCGCCACAAGCGCTGCCTGGAGGAGACCCTCTCTTCTCTTCTGCGCACCCGCGCCGGCCTGGCCGAAGGGGTGCCGGAAGACCTTCTGACCATCGATCTGATGGATGCCTGCCGTTTTCTCGGGGAGATCCTCGGAGAAGACGCCGGGGAGGATTTGATCGGAGAGATCTTCAGTAAATTCTGCATGGGGAAATAGTCCGGAGACGGACCGGGGGGATGCGCATGAATGAAATGCTGGATCATGTCAGCCGCTATGACGTGGCGGTGGTAGGGGCGGGGCACGCCGGCTGTGAGGCCGCGCTGGCCGCGGCCCGGCTCGGCCTCAGCACAGTCCTTTTTACGGTCAGCGTAGACAGTATCGCGATGATGCCCTGCAATCCGAACGTTGGAGGCAGCGGAAAGGGCCATCTGGTCCGGGAAGTGGACGCGCTCGGCGGCGAAATGGGGAAGAATATCGATAAATCATTTCTCCAGTCCAAGACGCTCAACGAATCCAAGGGGTCGGCCGTCCATTCGCTGCGGGCCCAGGCGGACAAACGCCTGTATTCCCAGAAGATGCGCGAAACACTGGAGCACACGCCTCTTCTTTCCCTGAAACAGGCTGAGATCGCTGAGATACTTGTCGAAAACGGCGGGATCCGGGGAGTGAAGACCGTGAGCGGGTGGATCTACGAGACAAAAGCCGTGATCCTCTGCACGGGAACCTATCTGAAATCGCGCTGCGTATACGGAGAAGTCAGTGAAACGACCGGTCCGAACGGCCTCAAAGCCGCAAACCATCTTTCAGATTCGTTAATAATTAATGGAATAAAACTTTTGAGGTTCAAGACCGGTACTCCCGCGCGGATAGACGGCCGGACGGTCGATTTTTCAAAAATGGAGGAACAGAAAGGGGACGAGACGGTAACGCCCTTCTCCTTCACCCACGAGGGAACGGAGCTGGACTGCCCGCAGGTCTCCTGCTGGCTTACTTATACCACACCGGAGACACACGAGATCATCCGTTCCCATATCGACCGCTCTCCTCTCTACAGCGGCGCGATCCGCGGGACCGGGCCCCGTTACTGCCCGTCTATCGAAGACAAGGTGATGAAGTTCCCGGATAAGGAGCGCCATCAGCTCTTTATCGAGCCGGAAGGGCTCTATACGAATGAACTGTATATCTCCGGCATGTCCAGTTCCCTGCCGGAGGACGTCCAGCAGGCGATGATCCACACGGTGCCGGGACTCGAGCACGCGCATATCGTCCGGAACGCTTACGCGATCATGTACGATCTGATCGACCCGGTGCAGCTTAAACCTACGCTGGAACTGAAGACCATCCGGGGCCTCTACAGCGCGGGCCAGTCCAACGGAAGCTCCGGCTATGAGGAAGCTGCCGCGCAGGGGCTGATCGCCGGCATCAACGCAGCCATGGGGATCCTGGGCCGTGAGCAGCTGGTCCTGGACCGTTCCCAGGCATACATTGGGGTCCTGATCGACGATCTGGTCACCAAAGAAAACACGGAGCCGTACCGGATGATGACAGCCAGGGCGGAGTACCGGCTGCTTCTCCGGCAGGACAACGCCGATCTGCGGCTCACGGAGATCGGATACCGGGTCGGACTGATCCCCGAAGATCGGTACCGGGCTTTCCTGCAAAAAAAGCAGCATATCGAAGAAGAACTGGATCGGGTTCGACACGTGACGGTCGGTCCGACAGAAACGGTGCAGAACTTGCTAAAGTCTTTCGGCTCGACTCCGCTGAAATCCGGAATGACGCTGGCTGAGCTGATACGTCGGCCGGAGCTCGGGTACGAAAAAACGGCTCCGATCGATCCGGAGAGGCCGCATGTGACCCGTGAAGAGGCGGAACAGGTCGAGATCACCCTGAAATACCAGGGATATATCGAACGACAGGAACAGCAGGTGCTTCATTTCAAAAAAACGGAAGAAAAACTGATTCCGGAGGATCTGGACTACGACGAAGTCGGAAATCTGCGTCTGGAAGCGCTTCAGAAACTGAAAAAGTTCCGACCGAGGTCTGTCGGACAGGCTTCGCGGATCGCAGGTGTGTCACCGGCCGATATTTCGGTCCTGCTGGTCTATCTGGAACACCGGAGCCGCCGGACTGAATGATTCAAAGGTGTTTTCTGAGACCGGGAAAATGTTTCACGTGAAACGTTTACCCGGTCTTTGGATTCGTTATGGCGCCCTCATGTTTCACGTGAAACATGAAAAGGGGGTTCCGTAGGTCTGCAGATGTTTCACGTGAAACATGAAGGAGTTTTCGCGCAGATATAGACGTTCCACGTGAAACATGAAGGGGTTTCCGCACAGATGAGGATGTTTCACGTGAAACATCAGGATTGCATTTCATTTTTCGGTCTGATACAATGTCCGCGGAGGCGCGTATGAATGAACAGGCTGATTTCCTGAACAGATGCTTTGAGACCTGCGGACTGACGCTGACGGAGCGTCAGACGGAGCAGTTTTTGAAGTACGCGCGTCTTTTGACCGAGTGGAACCGGGTCATGAACCTGACGGCCATCACGGATCAGGAGGAAGTTGTTCGGAAACATTTCGTCGACAGCTGCATTCCTCTTGCTTTTTCGGCTTATTCGGCCTCTTTCGAAGGCGGAAAGCTGCTGGATGTGGGGACAGGTGCCGGCTTTCCCGGAATACCGCTCAAAATACTGAGGCCGGATCTGGCGGTGACCCTGATGGATTCCCTGGATAAGCGTATCCGGTTTCTGGAGGCTGTCACGGAGGAACTCGGGCTTTCTGACATGACGCTGGTTCACGGCCGCGCCGAGGAACTGGGACGGAAACCGGATTTCCGGGAACAGTTTACCACGGTCGTTTCGCGGGCAGTAGCTTCCCTGCCAGTCCTTTTGGAGTATGCGCTTCCTTTTACGGCTCCCGGTGGACTCTTTCTGGCGTATAAAGGCGCAGATGCGGATGAGGAGATCCGAAAGGCGCGGAAAGCGGCCGTACTGCTGGGGGGATCGGCGGCCGAAAGCAAGAGTTTCGTGCTGCCGGAGAGCGATTACGGCCGTTCCCTGATCGCGTATCGGAAAACAAGGACCACACCGAACAGGTATCCGCGGGGCGGAGGGGCCATTCGTAAAAAACCGCTAGGACAGGAGGAATTATGAGCAGGATCATTGCGGTGGCAAATCAGAAAGGCGGGGTAGGAAAGACCACGACCGTGATCAATCTGTCTGCCTGTCTGGCTGAACAGCGGAAAAAAGTGCTGACGATCGACCTGGATCCCCAGGGAAATACGAGCAGCGGACTCGGGCTGGACAAAAACAGCCTGGAACTGACCGTGTATGACCTTATCGTCGGAGATTGTGCGGTAAAGGACGTGGTCCTGCGAAGTCCGGTGCCGGGAGTCGACGTGATTCCGTCCACGGTTCATCTGGCCGGCGCGGAAGTGGAACTGGCCGGAGTAGCCGGCAGCCAGCATATTCTGAGGCAGAAACTGGCCGGGAAACTGTCGAAGTACGACTATGTGCTGATTGACTGCCCGCCATCCCTCAATATTCTGACGATCAACGCCCTGACAACGGCGGAATCCGTGCTGGTACCGATACAGTGTGAATACTATGCCCTGGAAGGTCTTTCTCAGCTCATGTATACAGTACAGCTGGTCCAGAAGAGCCTTAATCCCGGCCTGACGGTGGAGGGCGTGGTCTTTACCATGTTCGATTCACGCACAAATTTCTCCCAGCAGGTCGTTGACAACGTGCGGGAGAACTTCCGCCAGAAGATCTTTAAGACCGTGATCCCCCGGAATATCCGTCTCGCGGAGGCACCGAGCCACGGACTGCCGATCACATTGTACGATCCCCGCTCCAGCGGGGCGGAGAGCTACCGGATGCTCGCCAAAGAGCTGATCCGGAGCGGAAAGAAGAAATAAAGCGCCCTCCGGAGAAATGTTTCCGAAGGATAGCTGCTCAGCCAAGGAAGAGAAGAAAAATGGACAGAAAAAAAGGCCTCGGGCGGGGCTTAAGCGCCCTGATTCCGGAAATGCCGGAAGAAAAAGTGGATAATGTGAAAAACGCTCCGGCGGAAACAGGAAATATTTCCACAAAACACCCCCCGAAAGTGGAAAAAGCTGTGGAAAAAGAAGCCGGGGTCACGGAAATATCCATTTCCCGTATCGAACCGAGAAAAAGTCAACCAAGAATAACATTCAACGAAGAGGCGCTGGAGGAACTCGCGGATTCGATCCGGAAGAACGGCGTTCTGCAGCCGATCCTCGTCTGTCCGGCCGGAGACCACTTTGAGATCATTGCCGGCGAGCGGCGCTGGCGGGCGGCCCAAAAAGCCGGACTCCGGAAGATCCCGGCCCTTATCCGTCCGGAGAGCGAAAGCTCGGTCACGGAGATCGCTCTCATCGAGAACATCCAGCGCGAGAACCTGAATCCGATCGAAGAGGCACTGGCTTATCGGCGCCTGATCGAGGAGTACGGACTGAAGCAGGAAGAACTGGCAGACAAGGTCTCGAAGAGCCGGACCGCCGTGACGAACCGTCTGCGGCTTCTGAAGCTGGCGGACGGGGTGCAGGCAAAGCTGATGGACGGAACCATCTCCGAAGGCCACGCCAGGGCGCTTCTGACTCTGGAAGACAGGGCTCTCCAGGAGGAAGCGGCGGCCATTGTTGCGGAGCAGCAGCTGAGCGTGCGGGAAACGGAGCGGCTGGTGAAGCGCCTGCAGCATCCGCAGGCGGTGCGCGACCAGAGCTGGCGGGCGGCTGACCGGATCCTGTACGACGATCTGGAGCAGCGCCTCAGGAAACGGCTGGGCGCCAAGGTGACGATCCGCCGGAAAAAAGAAGACCAGGGGCAGATCGTGATCGAATACTATTCGATCGAGGAACTGGAGCAGATATCATCCCAGCTCGGCGGAAGATAAGGAGGAAACCATGGGAAGCGAACTCTTTGATGCCTGGGGCATCGATCCGTATATGTTTCTGCTTGCGTTTGCGGTGCTCACCCTGATCCTGCTGATCGTGGTGATCCTGCTGCTGGCAAAGACACGCAAGGTGTTTAAGAGATATGACATGTTCATGCGGGGCCGCGACGCGGATACGCTGGAGGACGTGATCGCACAGCTGAGCGACCAGGTGACGACCCTGCAGGAGCAGGATCTGGCGACGAAGGACCTTATGAAGCTCATCAACCGGAACCTGGTAAATTCCTATCAGAAGACCGGCCTGGTCAAATACAACGCGTTCGAGGGGATGGGCGGACAGACCAGCTTCGCGCTGGCGCTGCTGGATCTCAACAATAACGGTTTCGTGATGAATGTGATCCACAGCCGGTCTTCCTGCTACAATTATATTAAGGAAGTACACGGCGGCGTGGCGGACGTGGTGCTCGGAACGGAAGAGAAGACGGCGCTCGCCATTGCCATGAAGAACCGGAACCGCATCTTCAAGTCAGAGCAGACGCAGGGCTGATAAAAGCCTGGCGGAAGGGGACCCGGATGGGAGAGGTGTATTTCGGGACCGGGGAGGCGTTTTCCCCGGAAGAACTGGACGATTTTCTCAATTATGTCTTCGGATTCAACGGAAAGGACCGGGATTTCGCGGAAATGTTCCCGCAGCTCCACCGGCCGGAGGCAAAGGCGAACCGGAAAAATCTCGTCGCCGCCGAGGACGGCCGTCTGCTCGCGGCGGTGGGCAGCTACCCCCGGACGCTGATCGTGGGGGAAGAGCGCCTGTCCGTTGTCGGGATCGGCAACGTGGCGGTGCATCCGCGCACCCGCGGCCGCGGGTATATGAAGAGGCTGATGGCGGACGCGCTGGAGGCGATGATCCGGGAGGGGGCAGACCTTTCCGACCTGGGCGGCCAGCGCCAGCGCTACCAGCATTTCGGCTACGAAGTGGCCGGCGCGCCGGTCTCGTTCAGGGTCTCGCCCCGCACCGCCGCTCACTTTTTCCGGGGCCGGGCGCGGCGGTCGATCGCTTTCCTCCCGCTGCGGGAGGGTGAGCGGGAAGACCTTTGGGATCAGGCCTATGCCCTGTATGAAAAAAAGCTCTGCCGTATCGACCGCAGCCGGAAGGAGTTTCCCCTGATCCTCCGGACGCATTACCGGCAGCCGCAGGCAGTACTGGAAAACGGCCGTTTCCTCGGCTATTTCACGGGAGAGCTGGGCGAGCTGACGCTCGCTGACCCGGCCGATCTGGGAGACGTGGTCTGCCGCTACGCGGAGCTTCGCGGAGAGGTGACGTTCCCGGTCGCGCCGTGGGAAAAAGCGATGCTGCGGGAGGCGGCCTCCTTCGCGGAAGAGGCGATCCTGGCCTATCACGCCAAGATCAACGTCTTTCATTTCGGAAGGACGGTGCGGGCGTTTTTGAAGCTCAAAGCCTCCCTGGAAAAACTGGCGGACGGAGAGATGATCCTGCTCATCCACGGCTTTGCCGGCAGGGAAAAGCTGTGCATAACGGTCGCGGGAGGCGTTCCCGCGGTCGCGGAAGCGGCTCCGGAGGCGATTCCGGACGCGGAACTTGGCCAGCTGGAAGCGATCCGCTTCTTTTTCGGAGTGTATTCGCCGGAGCGGGAGGAAATCCCGCTTTCCCGGGACTGGTTCCCGCTTCCCTTTGCGGTCGAGCGCGCGGATCACGTATAGAAAAGAATAAAAAAACAGCTCCGGGCAGGGTCCCGGAGCTGTTTCGGCATATACAGGGCTATTTTTTCAGACGTTTGTCGGAGCGGGCTGCGAGGCGGGTGCCGACAGACTGGAAAAGCTGGACGAGCAGAATGAGAAGGATCACCGCACCCAGCATGACCAGATAGCGGTAGCGGTAGTAGCCGTAGTTGATCGCGATCTTGCCGAGTCCGCCGCCGCCGATGATGCCGCTCATGGCGGAGTAGCCGAGGATGGTGGTCACCGCGATCGTGGCGTTGGAGATGAGCGAGGGGACGCTTTCGGGAATCAGGACCTTCACGATGATCTGGAAGGGCGAGGCGCCGAGGGACTGGGCCATCTCAATGATGTTCGGATTGACTTCCCGGAGGCTGCTCTCCGCAAGCCGCGCCACGAAGGGGAAGGCCGCGATCACCAGCGGGACAATGGAGGCGAAAGTGCCGACGGACGTGCCGACGATGGCCCGGGTGAGCGGGATGACCATGATCATCAGGATCAGGAACGGTACCGAGCGGAGCAGGTTGACGATCACGTTGAGGAGCTTCATCAGCCAGCCGGGGAGCGGCAGGATGCCTTTCTTTTCGCCGACGACGAGGAGCACGCCCAGCGGAAGACCGATCAGGAAGGCGAAGAGGCTGGCCAGGACCGTGACGTAAAAGGTCTCCCAGAGGGCCAGCGGGAACTGGCTGGTAATGACCTCCCAGGCTTCCTTCAGCCGTTCGGGAGCAAGCTGGTTGTCAAACATGCGGATTCACCTCCTCTGCGATCACGTCGGGGACCTGGATCATGTATTCAATGGCCATCTGTGCTTCGCTCCGCTCCGGGAAGGAGAGGAGCATGGAGCCGAACATCTTGTCCGAAAGGCTCCGTGTGGAGGCGTAGGCGATGTTGGCCTCGATCCCTTTCTCGAGGGCCATCCGGGCAATGAGGGGCGTGGCCGTGGCCTTGGCTCCGTTGAAGACGACCCGGATGAAATGCCGGTCTTCGGTCGCAATGACCGAAGATTCGGCTTCGCCTTCGGGGAAAACCAGCCGGCGGGCGGCCCGGGAGGAAGGCCGCGCGAAGATCTCGCTCACGTCGCCCTGTTCGGCGACGGCGCCTTCGTCCAGAATGGCAACGTGACGGCAGATGCTCTCGACCACGCTCATCTGATGGGTGATGATGATGGCGGTGATCCCCATCTTTTCGTTGATCTCGCGGATCAGGGAGAGGATCGAGTTGGTGGTCGTCGGGTCGAGGGCGCTCGTCGCCTCGTCGCAGAGCAGGACCTTCGGGTTCGTCGCCAGAGCGCGGGCGATCGCCACGCGCTGCTGCTGACCGCCGGAGAGCTGCGCCGGGTAGCTTAAGGCTTTATCCTTCAGGCCGACGATCTCCAGCAGCTCCAGCGCCCTTTTTTTCGCGGCGGCAGGCTTTTCTCCGGCCAGTTCCAACGGGAAGCAGACGTTTTTCAGGCAGTTTTTCTGCATGAGCAGATTGAAGCCCTGGAAGATCATGGTGATCTCCCGGCGCTTTTCCCGCAGATCCTTCTTGTTCAGGGCGCCGATATCGACCTCGTCGATGACGATGGTCCCCTCGCTCGGACGCTCGAGCATGTTGATACAGCGGACCAGGGTGCTTTTCCCGGCCCCGCTCATGCCGATGATCCCGAAAATGTCGCCGGATTCGATGGTGAGGGAGACATCCTTCAGGGCTTCCACCTCCCCGTCGGGGGAGCGGAAGATCTTGGATAAGTGTCGGATCTCGATCATAGTTTCTCCGCAAAGGAAAGCCGATGCGGCAGGGCACCGGCTTTCCGCCCGAATGGATCAGGCTGATGGTTTATTTGAAGACGTCGAAGCTGGTCTGCTTGCCGCCGTAGACGGCCATCGGTTCGATGTGGACGCCGGCCACGCTCACGATGTGGGTGCCGCGGGACTCGTTGAACTCATCCAGATACGGGACGTGCTGGAAATAGTTGGCGTCGATCTCGCCGTCTTCCACGGTGGTGTTCGGCAGCACGTAGTCCTCAAAGGTCTTGATGTCCAGGGTGATGTTCTTGGCGGCCAGGATCGTCTTGGCGATCTCGAGGATCTCGGCGTGAGGGCTGGGGGAAGCCGCGACGCTGATGGTCTGTCCGGCCAGAGCGGCGTAGTCGATGGAGCTGTCATACCCGTCGGTGGCCTTCTCCACGGCCGCGACGACCTGTCCGTTGTAGGTCTTCTTGATGTAGTCCACGACCTGGGTGCTGGTCAGGGCCGCCGCAAGAGCCTTCACGATGGGCTTGTCCTCATTGCCGGCCTTCACGCAGAGGATGTTGACGTACGGGGAGACGGAGCCTTCCACATACAGGGCGTCCTTGGCGGGGCTCAGGCCGGCGGCCAGTGCGTAGTTGGTATTGATGACCGCGAAGTCCACATCTTTCAGGATGTTCGGCAGCTGGGCGGCTTCCGCTTCTTTGAAGGTGATGTTGTAAGGGTTCTCTTTGATGTCCTGGATCGTGGCGGTCAGGCCGGCGTTGTCTTTCAGCTTGATCAGACCCTTGGCCTGCAGAAGCAGCAGCGCGCGGCCTTCGTTGGTGGGATCGTTGGGAACAGCGATGGTATACGAGGTCTTCTTGCCGCAGGCAGAGAGGGCGAGCACGAAGCTCAGGACCAGCAGCAGTGCGAACAGTTTCTTCATGATGAGTTCTCCTTTGATCATTCATTGTCCCGTCAGACAAATAAAAAGGGGAGGCTCCCGATGAAGTCTCCCCTTTCGAGATCCGCGGTGGGATGCTCAGAGTCTATAGGAAGAGTTCCGGGAAATCGGCACAGCAGGAAGCGCACATGTCCATCGACATGTGCATGCGCATCTCCATCATCATGGCCTGTGCTGTCTTCACCGGAGTTCTCCTTTCCCCTGTATTTGCTGCGGGATAGGCGGATGGTAGCACAGGAAAATGGCCTTGTCAACCCCAAAACGCAAAAAAATTTAACGCTTCAGCGCGACAGAGAGCGTTTTTAGCGGGATATTTGAAAAAAGCCCCGATTTTGGTATAATAGGGAGCCGACAAGAGGAGGGGCTTGACCTTCCCGGAAGGAGAAAAAACATGGCATCACATGAGATCCTGTTTCTGAATAACCGAGCGATGCGCGAGGCGGGCGCGGAGGATATGGCCGCAGCCCTCACCGACGTGGAGAAGATCTACCGGATGTATATCGAGGGAGGACTGACGATCCCGGACAAGGTGGTACTGCGTTTCGGCACCCAGCCGAGGACCGAGCATATCGACGGGCGGATCAACTGCATGCCCGGCCTTATCCGGGGCGATTACAACATGGCGGGCGTCAAATGGATCGGCAGCGGGCCGAACAACCGGGAAAAGGGCCTGCCCCGCGCGAGCGTGACGATCATCCTGAACGACGTGGACACCAAACTCCCGCTGTGCATCGCGGACGGGACCGCCATCAGCGCGAAGAGGACCGGCGCATCGGGCGGGGTGGCCATGAAATATCTTTCGCGGAAGGACAGCCGCGTGATCACGGTCTGCGGCGCCGGCGCGCAGGGGCGGACGCAGCTGGAGGCGGCCATGCTGGTGCGGCCGTCGCTCCGGAAGGTCTACGTGTACGATATCTTCGCCCCGGCGTCGGAAAGCTACGTCCGGGAGATGCGGGCACGGTACCCGCAGGCGGTCTTCGAGGCGGTGGACGCGGAGCGGCTTCCGTCGGCGGTCGCGGAGAGCGATATCGTCGTCACCGCGACGCTGGCGGATGAGGCGGTCGTGAAGGCAGCCTGGGTCACCAAAGGGACGCTGCTCATCAATATGGCGGCCGTGGAGATGGAATACGACTGCATCCGCATGGCGGACAAGGTGGTGGTCGATTTCTGGAATTCGGTAAAGCACCGCCTGAGCTCCACGATTGCCCATATGGCGGCGGACGGACTGTTCAAAGACGAGGAGCTCCATGCGGAGATCGGTGAGATCGTCCTGGGCCGGAAGCCCGGCCGGGAGACGGACGACGAGATCATCTACTACAATCCGGTCGGCGCCGGCGTGCTGGACCTGGCCGTGGCGATCCGCTGCTACCGGAAGGCCCTGGAGACCGGCATCGGCATCCGCCTGCCGTACTGGGAGGAGCTGGAGTAACACAGTGCGGACCGTCCGAAAAGAAATATGAAAACCCCGCCCGGGACCGGATCTCCGGCCGGGGCGGGGTTTTTGGCGCGGGCCGCAGGCTATCGGGCGGCGGCGAGTTTTTGGAAAAGATCCTGCATCAGGGGATCCCGGTCGATGAACCAGACGCGGCGGATGTGAAAGTCCTGCGGCGTTTTTTCGTACTGTCCGGAAGAGTCCGGAAGGACGGCCGGTTCGAAACGGTCTTTCATGAAGCGGTTTCCGGCATTCAGGAGCCAGCCGACGGCGGTGACATCCCAGATGGGGCGGCTCCAGGCGGCGGAAAGCTGAGTGGTGCGGAGCACTTTCTGCTCCATGCCTTCGATCAGATGATCGCAGAGGGGATTCCTGCCGCCGATCCAGTGCGCGAGTTCCGGCCCGGTCGTGCGGAATTCCGAAACGACGCCCCGGCAGGGCAGCTGAACGAAGGGCACGCCGGAAAGGAGGGCTGCCCGTGCGGCGGGGATATCCTGACGCATGTTGAATTCCTTCGTGTCTTCCCACAGGAAGGAGTGGCCGCCCAGCCAGACGAGCGCGATCCGGTCCTTGAGCGTGGGATCCATGAGCAGGGCGGAGGCAATGTCCGTCAGGCAGCCGATCGCGACCACCCACAGGCGGCGCTCCTTCGTATAGGCCCGGGAGCGGGCGATCAGATCGGAGGCCGCTTCCGAGGGAACAGGCGTATGTTCGTCCGGCAGGTAGCGCCGGGAGCCTTTGAAGACCCGGTCCGTGAAATCGTCCCGGCGGAGCAGGCCGAGCAGACGGAGGATCTCCTCGTAGCTCAGCTCCATGCCTTCCTCGGGGGAGGAGGAACGGGAGTTGTGAAACGGACAGGCGTAGACGGCGGCGGGCCGCAGCTTTTCCGGAGAAAGGAAAAGGTAGGAGAGTGCGAACTGATCGTCCGCTTCGTTGTAGGTGTCGGTGTCCAGGACAACGTCGATGGGACCGTCGGGCAGGAGAGTGAGGGGATCGGGAGACATGAGGAGGCTCCTTTCAAAGGGATGATCTGCGGAGGAACGCGTCGGTCTCCGCAGCGGCGGGGATGGAGGAAGCGGCTCCCGGACGGCCGACCGCGAGCGCGGCGGCGGCGGAGGCCCGGCGGAGACAGTCCGCCAGAGGCAGGCCCTGCGTCAGGGAGACGAGAAAATAGCCCGTGAAGGTATCGCCGGCTCCCGTGGTGTCAACAACAGGGACGGAAAAGGCCGGCTGAAAGACTTCTTCGGCGGCGGAAAAACCGACGGCGCCCTTCTTTCCGAGGGTCACGGCGCCGGTGAGCTGCGGGCAGGCCGTGCGAAGGGTCCGGACGGCCGACGCCGCATCCGGGCAGTCGGTCAGGAAACAGGCTTCGCCCTCGTTGACCAGCAGGACGGAGAGAAGCGAAAAGTCAAGCGCCCGCAGGTCTTTTGTGCAGGGGGAAGGATTGAGCGCGGTCCGGAGACCTCTCCCGGCAGCCTCCTTCAGCAGAAAGGGAAGCCCGTTGATCTCGTTCTGAAGGACCAGGAAGTCTCCGGGAGAAAAGAAGTCCAGCGCGGCCGAAACGTCCGCCTCGCGGATCTCCCGGTTGGCGCCGGGATAGAGGACGATCGCGTTCTCTCCGTCATCCGAGACCTGGATCATCGCCTGCCCTGTCGGAGTGCCGGTCCGGCGGATGAAGCGCGTGTCGATCCCTTCGCCTTTCATCAGGCGAAGGAGCCCCTCTCCGTCAGGGCCGCAGCAGCCGGCAAAAAAGACGTCTCCGCCGGCGCGTGAAAGCGCGACAGCCTGGTTGAGGCCCTTCCCGCCGGGGTGTTCGGTGAGCGAGAGCGAGGCAAGCGTTTCCCCGGGCGCGGCGATACGGGGCACTCGGAACGTCAGATCGCGGTTTATCGAACCGAAAACAAGGATACGCATCGGCAGCACCTCCGGCTTCAGTATAACACACCCTCCCGAGAAAAGATATTCGGGGAAAAATAAGAATTGTTTGTGTGAAGAAAACAGCGGAGGACGGAGAACTTCCGGTAATTTGCGTTTTATCCTGAACTTCACAATATTAAGACGGGAAGACAGATTTATTAATTATTTTAGTTGACCTGAGTGCGTGTTTTTTGTTATTCTGCATAAGGCTGTAGCCTCGAGAACGTGCTTAACATTAAGATTAACGAAAGGTGCCTCGGGGATCGGCCCTTGTCACCTGATCGACGAACGGATGGCTGCGGTTCTTTTTCAGGAGACCGCAGTGTCCCGGACACCTTTCTCCGCATCCGGCGGGGAAAAGACGGACCGATGACTGTTTATTTTTTTGCTACCGAAAGACAGCTGAACAGGTACGGGCTGACGGCGGGATCCGCCGCCGTTTTCGCATAGAGAGGTGAAATGCCTCTCTATTTTGCTGTCTTCGGTTAAATAATATACATAATATGCAGAAGGAGTTGCGCAAATGAAGAAAATTCGTACCATCCTGGCTCTTGTGCTTGCATTTTCAATGATACTCACCCTGCCCGCGCGGACGAGAGCCGCGGCGGGAGCGGAGGAGACGAGCGAAGATGCGGCCATTTCCGCCGTGAAAACAGAGACGGCCGAAACCGGAGAACAAACACCGGCGGAACCGGCAGAAACGCCTGAAGCACCGGCAGATCCGGCGAAAGAGACTCCTGCGGATCCGGCAGCGGATGCGCAGGCTGAACCTGCGAAAGCGTCTCAGGTACCTGCGGAAGTGTCTGAAGTGCCGAACGCACCGGTTCTCACGGACCTGCCCGAAGTGACACGGCCGTCCGAATCAGAGGTGATGGCGAGACGTGACGTCACGACCAGGCCGCTGACAGTAACGATCAGCTGGTCCGGTGACATCCCGGCGGATTTCAGTTATCCGGAAGCGGTCGTTCTGGTCATGGAGGTGTCTGCCGACGGGGAAAACTGGAGCGTTTATCAGGGAGAATCCCCTTTCCAGGTGACAGCCGGCGCCGGGAATCAGTGGACTGCGTCTTTTGAGGTGCCGGCAGAGACTGTCCCGATTGAAGAGGGAGAAGAACCGCAGCCGCTGTACTATCGGATCACGGAGACGGCCGAGAATCTGGACCGTTTCCTGCGTTCCGATCCGGTCGTGGTTACGCCCGGCGGTTCCGGAGAGGTTTCCTTCACCAACACCTATAATGACGTTTGGGACTATACTGTGGATCTCTATTGGGACCGAACGGGAGACGAGCGTTATCAGATCAATTCCGAGACGACGGTCGGAAGCAACGATGCGGTCGTCTACAAGATGGATATCCGGACGCAGAAGGAGTATCAGGGCATCCCCACGACGGTCTCGGATGAGGAACTGCTGAACTCCACTTCCGGTCTGGTGATCCGGATCCCGCTGCACTTTTTCCGGGACCGGAACGGCAACTGGGTCGACCCCAGCGGCTACAGCATCGCGAACGACACCGCGCCCACGGTGGACCGGGAGTTCACCTATCGGATCATCGGGGACGAGATCGTATTTTATAACTACACCACGCTGCCTGTCCCCTACAGCGCAAGCTATACGGTAGGCTACACCGTGGATCCGGAATACACGCTGGACGGTTCTTCCGCAACGCTGTGGGCTGAGGCCGTGGGACATTACACCAACCAGCCAGCCGACGACGACGGGCGCCGGACTACCGCCCCTATCACCTATCGCATCGATACCGGTTCCTACCTCACAAACTTCAGTAAAGATAACGGCACTTCCCTTTACTATACCACCGGTTCTCTGGACGGGATGCCGATGGATAACGAAAACTACTATTATCTTTACTACATTATCCGTGTTCAGGCAGCGGGCAATCAGCCGGCGGATATCACGATCACCGACACGCCGATGTATTATGATGAAGAGCTCGGCGAGGTCGTCAAGGGCGGTGAAGTGGTAAAGGTCGTCAAATGGAAGTTTGTGTATAACAAGCAGACCGCGCCCGCGGGAACATACCCGGACGGCACGGACGTTCCGTTTACTGCCAACGGGGACGGATCATTTTCCTTTGTTGTGCCATTTGACGCCGTTACGGCGTGTTCGAATCCGGCATATAACACAACTGCGTATTGGAGGATGATAGAGGAGAAAGCGGAAAAGGATTTCTTCGTTATCGTCCGCTATCCCAAGAGCACCTATAACTATATTACGGGAGACGTACCCAATTATCAAAACCTCGCCAGGGCAGACCTGGAGGTCACCGATCCCCAGAACGAGGGGGACGTGCGCCCGGATCCGGATAACGGGATCGAAGGCAACGACTTCAACGATACGGATTCCGAGACTGCGAACGCTTACGCCGAATACATCCCCCACAGCGGCTGGGGATGGGGCGGCGGCGAATACAGCATCTTTAAAACATCCGTCAACAATACCTTCGGCAGCGGTGCCGGACCCGGTTGGATCAATTACGGAGCAAATCCCAGAGGCAGCTTCAGGGTTTCCATGACGGGGGACGGGTATAACCTGACCGACATCGGCCGCGGCTACAGCATGACCGTGCTGGACGATGACTTCTATGTGCGTCCTGTCTATACGACAGAAGCCGGCACGACCGCCTACGGACCCTGGACCAAATTCGGCCCCGGTGATTACCGGATGGACATTGGTACCGGCAACGGATACAGTCCCGTAATCCGGATCACCGCATGGCGTGCGGACCGCACCAACGGCGTACACATCATGGACGCCTCCATGCTGCCCGAAGGCACCTTCAAGCTTTTCGGAGAAAAGGCGGACGGCACCTGGGAACTGATCGATTCTTTCTCCCTTACGGAAGACAATACGACTTTCAGCATGACCAGCGAGGGCGCTCAGGCTGTCTGCACCTTCCCTCTGACCGCCGAAATGTTCTCAGGCAAGAATTATATCGGCGTAAAAGTGGAATCTCCGGAAGGACTTGTGGATCATGTTGAGATCTATATCTTCCTCGGCATCCGGCTTCTGGGTACCTCTCCCACCTTGGCGGGCTGGAAAGAGGAGTACGGAAATCGCCTGAAGACCGCGCAGACGATCAACTTCGCGACCTATCGCTTTTATGCGGAGAACGCAGCCGGCGATTACGTCTGGAGCAACCCGCAGACCGGTCCGACAGCGAGTTATTCCGGCAGCACCACCGGCCTGGCGGAGAGTGAAAAAACGGAAGACGGCCAGTATGAGCTGTATGCGGAAAGATACAACGGGCTCGACGACACCAGCTGGAGGTCAAGAGCATTTAAGACCGTGGATCAGGCTGATAATGATGAGACGAACCGTGTGTATCACCATCAGTGGAGGATCCGGGCTGAAAGCTATACGCCTTCTCAGGCAGGGCTTACGGACGCGCTGAAGGCACAGCTGATTGAAAACGGCGTCTTCTACGATCTGCTGCCCGAGGGATACTTCGTCGATCTCACGCGTCCGGTCGTAGTGAGCGGGTCGCCGGGCACCACGAGGGCAGCGCTGGACGGAGACCCCATCGTCATCGACAACTACAAGGGTACGGGACGGCAGCTGGTCATCTTCAAGGTGAAGACGCTGGTGACCGGGACAAATGTGACCCATGCTTCGGGGATCTATTATACGGGCTTCTATGTCCGGTTCTGGACACAGGTAGCTTACGCGGATATCTCCAATGAGACGGTCTACAATATGTTCGCCTTCCAGCGTGCAGACCGGCTGCCAATAAGCGCCAGTTCCACTTACGGCTTCCCCAACTCCAGGGGATACGGCTCTTCCCAGACAGGATACAGCGTAGACGGGACACTCCCGCTCGCGAACGTGGAACTTGAGGTGTTCGATACCGCCTCCGAGGGACTTACGACAACGTACGCCTATATTGGTGTGGACCCTGTCTTCCTTCCCAGCGTTCAGGCGGGTCTGTACAAGTCCGTCCGCGGCGAAGGCGGTGTGTGGACAGAGGCGGACGTGACAGACATCGACGCGAATTATGCCTACCGTCTGCGCCTGCAGACCGCCGGGGATAAGGACATCAAGTATTACACCGGGGATATCGTCCTTTACGACGTGCTGGAGAACGCCGCCAACACGGGAGGCAATACCGGAGAGACCGACGGCTGGAAGGGAACGCTGGTCAGCGTGGACACTTCCGCGCTTACGCGGCTGGGCGCCTCTCCTGTGGTCTACTACACGACCAAGGCGGGGATCTCGTATAACGACGGCTTCAGCGAGGCATGGAACGACAGCTTGGCGAACAACCCCGGCATCTGGGTCCGTGCGGACGCATTCAGCGGCAATATGGCTGACGTTACCGCGATCGCCGTGGACCTGCGCTACCAGGCGGACGGAGTGACCCCGTTCCAGGTGGAAGACGAGAGGAATCTGGACGTCATCGTCAACATGCATTCTCCCGGCGCCGTGCCGGAAAACGAGTTTGCATACAACCGCGGAGCCTTCCAGGCGAAGACCTGGACCGAGACCGCTCCGGAATCTCCTGTCTTCAGCTTTGAGATCGGTACGCGTACGGTACTGGCGCTGCGGGATCTGCAGGACGTGGAGTTCCTGAAGTACTATACGGCATTCGATCCCGCCACCGGCGAAGTAGCGCAGAATCCGCTGGCCGGCGCGACCTTCGCGATCTACCGGTGCACCGATCCCGCGGGGGATTACACCGGCGTGGGCCTGCCCGGAACGAGTGCGGCGGAGTCCTGCTGGAGCACCGAGCCGCTGCGTACCATGATCACCGGCACCGACGGCATGGTCAGCTTCACCGGGCTGGATTCCGGGATCTACGCGATCGTTGAGACGGCGATCACATCGATCCCTGTGGGCATCCAGCGTCTGACCAACCGTTTCTGGGTCTTCACCGTGGACGCGAAGGCCGGCACGGTGAGCGACATCGTGGGCTACAGCACGGGCAGCAGTTATCCCCCGGTCCAGATGACTCAGGGGACCAACTACCTCCAACTGGAGGATCCGTTCTTTACCACGGAGATCTCCGTGACCAAGGTCTGGGAAGACATGGATGACATCGACGGCATCCGCCCCGACCACGTGATCGTACAGCTCAGCCAGAACGGTACGGCCTACGGGCCTGAAGTAAGGCTGGACGACAGCAATGACTGGACTTATACCTGGGAATATCTGCCCAGATACTCGGCGTATACCACCGCCACCAACAACACGAAGTACACCTATACGATCGAAGAGGTGGAAGTGCCGGACGATTATGAACGGATCATTAGCGGCAGCGCCACCGTAGGCTTTACGCTGACCAACAAGCACGTGCCCCCTGTGGGGAACCTGCAGATCAGCAAGACCATCACTTCCGGGAGCGACGAGACCGCTTTCACGGTCAAAGTCGGGCTGGAAAAGAACGACACCGCCATCTCCGGAACCTATACGGCTGCGGTCACCAAAGGGGAGACCACGCGGGAAGAGACCGTGACCTTCACCGACGGCGAAGCGACGTTCAGCATCTATCCCGGCGAGACCTGGCTGATCCAGGGGCTGGTTGCGGAAGCGACGTACACCGTGAGCGAGATCGACCTGCCCCACGGGTGGACGCTGACCACGGCTCCGGAAGACCTCACCGGGACGATCCCGGTGCCGGATCCGGAAGCCGAGACCCCGGTGATCGCCGTCGCCACGCTGACCAACGAGTATGTGCCGGATCCGATCGACGTGATCCTGGCGGTGGAGAAGGTGCTTACAGGCGATCTGCCGGAGAACAAGAACTATGAGTTCAGCTTCACGCTGACGCCTGGTACGGACATGCCGGCTCCCGAGAACCCGACGAACGTGAAGGTGACGGTGCCCGGAAGTCCGACGGCAAACTTCGGCAAGATCCACTTTACGGCAACCGGTATCTATACTTACACGGTACAGGAGACCTCGGGCAGCATCCCCGGCGTCACTTATGACCTGGCCCCGAAGACAGTGACGATCACGGTCACGGACAACAACGGCGTGCTGTCCGCCGGCGTGGAAGGCGCGGCAGCCACCGGCAGCGGCGCGGACACGGTGTACAGAGTAGAGGTGGAGAACGTCTTCAATCCTGCCAAAGCGACACCTGAAGTGACAAAGGCATTCAATGACTGGGGCAAGGCGACAAGTTTCACTTTCATCCTGGCCCCCGTGGACGGCGCTCCGATGCCGGCGAGCGGCGGCGAGACCGCAGTCGCGACGGAAGCTGCAGTCCTGGCGAAGTTCGGCGAGATCAGCTTTGACACGGACGGCACCTACCGGTACACGATCACCGAGGTAAACGACGGAGTGGACGGCGTGACGTACGACACCACGCCTCATGAGGTAGTGATTACGGTCGCGAAGGATCCGGATACCAATGCCCTTTCGGTTTCGATCAAGTATGACGGCGAGGACAGCCTGGTCATCACCAACACCTTCACGCCGGCGACGGCGCAGCCCGAAGTCACCAAGTCGTTCAGCGACTGGGGCAAGGCGGAGAGCTTCACGTTTATCCTGGCTGCCGTGGACGGAGCCCCGATGCCGTCCGAAGGAGGCGAGACCGCGGTAGCGACCGAGGCCCAGGTGCTGGCGCAGTTCGGCACGATCACCTTTGACAAGGCGGGCACCTACAAGTACACGATCACCGAAGTGAACGACGGAGTAGACGGCGTCAGCTATGACGTGACGCCTCATGAAGTGGTCATCACGGTCACGAAGGCGGAGGATGCGACAAATGCGCTGACGGCAGCGATCACGTATGACGGTGGGGAGAGCCTGGTCATCACCAACACCTTCACGCCGGCGACGGCGCAGCCCGAAGTCACCAAGTCGTTCAGCGACTGGGGCAAGGCGGAGAGCTTCACGTTTATCCTGGCTGCCGTGGACGGAGCCCCGATGCCGTCCGA
>JAEEGL010306156.1_pt1 | contig 32461 bp, 28 predicted proteins | sample 9134231 | NCBI WGS metagenome assembly JAEEGL01 (sample SAMN16246548, study PRJNA631951) | gut metagenome | biome: gut microbiome; feature: rumen; material: fiber-attached | host: Bos | place: Iran: Karaj | collected 2018-10
CAGGCCTCTGGACCATCCGCCGAATCTTTCGATAAGCCCAGCCCTCGTCAACTTATTCTTAATAAGTCCTGGCGCTATAGTGTTTAAAACATCATGACTTTTCTATTATATCTGATCGGGCCCTCATTTCCGAAATATTTACACTTTTTTGTTTTCTGTAAAGTCCTTTAAAAACAGACGCGTTGATGCCTGCCGTCTTTTTGTTGATATAGAAAAAGAGGCTGATTACGATCTGGCTGAATCAGTCATTTCGTAACAGCCCCTTTTAATGTTTTCTGTTATTCCCACTCTATTGTTGAGACCGGCTTGTCGCTGTAATCCCAGAGGACTCTGTTGATGCCCGGGACTTCTTTGATGATCCTGTCTCTTATCTTATAGAGGGTCTTGTAAGGAATTTCATAGGATTTGGCAGTCACGGCGTCCTTGGTGTTGATCGCCCTGATGATCGCCGCCCAGCCCATGTAACGCTTGCCGTTCTTGATGCCGGTGGACTTCAGATCAGGGATGACGCAGAAGTACTGCCAGGGTTTGTCCTTGAGCTTGTCGATCTCTTCTCTGACAATCGCATCCGCTTCCCTTAAGGCCTCCAGCCTGTCTTTGGTGATCGCACCGACGCACCTGACGCCTAAGCCCGGTCCCGGGAACGGCTGTCTGTAGACCATGTTTTTGGGCAAGCCGAGCGCCTCGCCGACGACTCTGACTTCATCCTTATATAGGTACTTGACCGGTTCGACCAGTTCAAAACCCAGCTCTTTGGGCAAACCGCCGACGTTGTGGTGGGCCTTGACGCCCTTGGATTCCAGGATATCGGGATAGATGGTTCCCTGTGCCAGGAATTCGATGCCTTTGAATTTCTTCGCCTCCTTGGCAAAAACCTCGATGAAGATTCTGCCGATGATCTTTCTCTTTTCTTCCGGATCGGCGACGCCTTTGAGTTCCTTCAGGAATCTGTTTGAAGCATCGATGTATTTCAGGTTGGCACCGAGGTTCTCTTTAAAGACTTCGATGACCTGTTCGGATTCGCCTTTTCTCAATAAGCCGTGGTTGACGTGTACGCAGACCAGCTGTCTGCCGATCGCCTTGATCAGCAGCGCAGCGACGACCGAAGAGTCGACGCCGCCGGAGAGAGCCAGAAGGACCTTCTTGTCTCCAACCTGCTTTTTGATCTCTTCGACCTGTTTTGCGATGAACCTGTCAGCCGCTTTCTTCGTAGTGATTCTTTTCAGGCTTTCCGGTCTCTTATCCATTTGCTTTTCCTCCGTTGTTGTTCTTTAACAGGACGTCGTGTGCACCGCCTTCGGCGATCGAGGTCGAGGATACCAGCGTCAGCTTCGCCTTCTTCTGGAATTCAGGGATGCTGATAGCGCCGCAGTTGCACATGGTTGATTTGATCTTGTAAGTCGTCAGCCTGACATTTTCCTTTAAGCTGCCGGCGTATGGAACATAGGAATCGACGCCCTCTTCAAACGAGAGTTTGGCTGCACCGCCCATGTCGTATCTCTGCCAGTTTCTCGCTCTGGCGGATCCTTCGCCCCAGTACTCCTTGTAGTAGGTACCGTTGATCATGACCTTGTTGGTCGGGGATTCGTCGAATCTTGCGAAGTATCTTCCCAGCATGACGAAGTCGGCGCCCATGGCCAGTGCCAGCGTGATGTGGTGGTCATAGACGATGCCGCCGTCGGAACAGACCGGGATGTAGACGCCGTTTTTCTTGAAGTACTCGTCTCTGGCTTTGGCGACTTCCATGACGGCTGAAGCCTGGCCGCGGCCGATGCCCTTGGTCTCACGCGTGATACAGATGCTGCCGCCGCCGATGCCGACCTTGATGAAATCTGCCCCGGCGTCCGCCAGGAAGCGGAAGCCTTCGCCGTCGACGACGTTTCCGGCACCGCACTTGATCTTGCCTTTATATTTCTTATGGATCCAGTCCAGCGTCTCCGCCTGCCAGTCGGAGAAGCCCTCCGAGGAGTCGATGCAGAGCACATCGACGCCCGCTTCCACCAGTGCCGGTACTCTGTCTTTATAGTCGCGGGAGTTGATGCCGGCGCCGACGATGTAGCGCTTGTTGTCATCCAGCAGTTCGTAGGGATGGTCCTTGTGGAATTCGTAGTCTTTTCTGAAGACGAGAGACTTCAGATTTCCTTTTTTATCGACGATCGGCAGGGTATTGAGTTTGTGCTCCCATATGACGTCGTTGGCGTCGCTGAGCGAGATGCCGTCTTCCGCCGTTATCAGTTTCTCTAACGGCGTCATGAACTCCTCGACCTTTGCGTCCATCGGCGTGCGGGAGATGCGGTAGTCTCTCGAGGTGACGATACCCAGAAGCTTTCCGCTACCGGTGCCGTCATCGGTGACGGCAATCGTCGAGTGAGACGTCTCGTCCTTCAGTCTGAGCACGTCTTCCAGCGTCGCGTCGGGTTTGATGTTGGAGTCGCTTGGCACAAAACCGGCCTTGTAGGATTTGGCTTTTCTGACCATTTCCGCCTGCGATGCGATAGGTTGTGCGCCGAAGATGAAGGATACGCCGCCTTCGGCCGCCAGCGCGACCGCCAGCTCGTTGCCGGATACCGACTGCATGATGGCAGAAACCATCGGGATGTTCATGGACAGAGAGGGTTTGGATCCTTTCTTGTACTTGACCAGAGGCGTCGAGAGAGACACGTTGTCAGGGACGCATTTCTTCGTCGTGTGACCCGGGATCAGCAGGTATTCATCAAAGGTATGAGATACGTCAGGTAACAGTTTTGCCATTCTTCCTCCTTCGAAATTGAAACAATACTTTAGCCTTCGCTAAAGTATTGTCGTTTTCTTTTTATAAATTATATCTTATTATGCCTTCGCTTTATCACCAAGTGTAAGAATCAGATTCAGAATGATTCCTGCGACAGCTGCGCCGGCTACACACGGGATGTTCATTGAGAAGAAGGGAATCGTTCCGCCGAAGGCGTACTGACCGCCCAGACCGATGATGCAGACCAGAGCGATGACTGCGATGTTTTTGGAATCGAACATTGAGACGCCCTTGTCGATCAGGATCGCGATACCCTGCGCGGCGATCGCGCCGAAGCAGTACACTTCGATACCGCCGATGACTGCCAGCGGAATGCCGTAGATCGTCTGGATCAGCGGTGTGAAGCAGGAGACGACCATCGCAATGATCGATGCGACGACGAGTACCGGTACCGAGAAGACTCTGGTAATCGCCATCGTCGAGATGTTTTCACCATAGTTGGTTCCGGCCGGACCGCCGACAAATCCGGAGACCATGTCGCAGAGTCCGTCGCCGATCAGGTTTTCACCCAGGAGACCGACGATATCGTATTTCTTCTTGCCTTTTTCTCTGGCAACGTCGTTGATGTAGATGTCGAGCTGGTAGATGTGCGCCGTAGATTCCGGAATCGTTGCGATTGCGATCGGCATGATGCCGATGAGCGCCTGCAGCGAGAACTTCGGGAAAGTGAACGCCGGAAGGGCGAAGAACGAACCGTCACCGAGCTTGAATGAGGAAGCGGCGAGCGATTCCGCCGGTACCGACCTGAACAGATTGATGCCGCCGGCGAAGTAGAACATGGCCGCAACGGCGCATCCCGTCAGGACGCCCAGCAGAAGCGGCAGCTGTGAAAGCAGACCCTTCAGGTATCTCGAATAGATGCAGGTGGACAGGAAGGTGATCAGACCGACGATCAGCCACGCGGTCGCAACCGGGCTTCCCTGCGTGACATCGAGGCCGTTGATGTTTCCGCCGATGCCCAGGAAATCGGACATCGCGTTTCCGGCCAGTGTCAGACCGATGACCATTGAGACGGAGCCGGTGATCGAAGCCGGAAGGAATTTCTCGACTTTTTCAGCACCGAACCTCTTGACGATCAGGCCGGCAGCGATCGATACGAAGCCGGACATGATGATACCGAACTGCGCTTTTGAAATCAGTTCCGCCGGCAGAATGCCGCTTGCCTGCCAGGCAGCGATCTGTTCTGCCGATCCTTCCGCCATTGCCATGGCGCTGACGGCCGACAGATAGGCGAAGGAAGAACCGTAATACAGCGGGATCCGGCGCTTTGTGATTAAAATAAAACACAGTGTTGCAAGTCCGGAAGCGAAAATCGTTGTCGAGACCTGGAATCCTGTGATCAGTGCGACGGTAATGGTAGCAGGGAACATGACGATGACCTGCTGGAGTGCGTAAAGGATCAGTTTTCCTGCGGATGGTACTTCATCGGGCAAGTATCCGATCTTCTGGTTTTTAACAGACATTTGACTACCCCCTTTATCGTGTCCGGGCCCCCATAAAGAAACCCATTGGTCTTATTTTGACAGATTCACCATGGCTTTTCAACAGATTTTCTGTTAAAAAATCAAGTTTTGTATTATAGTTATAATCAAGAAATTGTTCCCTTTTTTCACCTAAGATTGCATAGCGTTCCTAATCAGGAGCGTTTTTTATTGCGGTCACTTATCAGCCCGCCAGAGTAACAGATAAGGCTGGTTTATGTTATATGCACGGGGGCCGGAAACATTAAAAAAGAGGGGGATCTGGAATAAGGACATCGAAAAGATAAGGGCGGCGATGTCCTGCCTTTGTTTTATATTTCCAAGGAAAATTGTTTTTGCCACGGAAATCTTTCTTGACCATGTCAAAAAGTCATATAATGGATTTATGTATTATTCAGGAGGATAAATATATGGCAGATAAAAAAGAAAAGAAGTATGTCGCCGCCAGTTCTGAAAGCAAGCAGGTCAAAGAAGCTCAGGAATCCGGCGAACAGGAAGTTTCCAGAAAGGTAAAACAGGCCGATCCGGTCGATACCGGCAGCGCAGGCGGACTCCGCATCGGCGCGGTCGTTCTCTGGGTCGTCGCTCTGGCTCTGGAAGTCTGTGCGCTCTTTGTTTTCCTGGGAAAGATCGATCTCAAGTTCATGCCTCAGCTCTATCAGCTGATCGCGTTCCTCGTCCTTGATCTGGTTGCCGTCATCGTCGGTGCCCAGCTCTGGAAAAAGGCAAACCACATCGATCCGGTATCGGAAGAGAGCCAGCTGAAGTTCTGGCTGTGGAACAACATGGGCCTCATCGCCTGTGCAATCTGTTTCTTCCCGTTCATTATTCTGGTTCTGACCAACAAGGAAGCGGACAAGAAGACCAAGACCATCGCAACGGTCGCGGCTGTCATCTGTCTTCTGATCGGCGGTGTCGCGTCCTACGACTTCAACCCGGTCTCCATCGAACAGAAAGAAGCAGCCATGGATGTGCTCGGCGACGAGATCGTCTACTGGTCAACGTTCGGTAAGGTCTATCACACACACGACGACTGCTCGCACCTCAACCGCAGCGAGACACTGACCTACGGTACCGTCGAAGAGGCCATCGCCAACAACCGCGTCAGGCTCTGCAAGACCTGTGCCAACAAGGACGGCATCTCCGGTCTCGCACTGGAAGAATAAGGCTGTCATTGACAGACAACACAAAAACCCGCAATCCGCGGGTTTTCTTTTGTTTCGTTTTTCTTTTTTAAAGCAGGGCGTTCATGAAGTGTTCGCTCTCTTTGTTTCGCTCGCTCGTCAGGAAGCGCACCGCGACGTCCTGGCCGTAATAATATCCCAGGTAATAACGGTAGAGCTGTGCCTGCCCGATCAGCAGTCTGCAATCGATATCTTTGTCCTCATAGATCAGGATGTCGAGGCTCTGTTTTCCCAGACAGTAGAGCTCGCTGCGGGATCCTCTGATGAAGGCATATTCCGGATGTTCCTCGATGTAAGCCTTCAGTGTTCTTGACGCTTTCCGGTAGCCTTTTTCGCTGTTTGCGATATCGCCGATCTTTTCGTGGGCAGCGAAGAGGGAATAGAGCAGCTTTTCTCTTTCGATCTTCTGCCGGTTGTCGTTCAGATCGCTCCAGAGGTCGCCCGATTCTTTTGCCAGGTCAAGAAGTCTGATCACGGTCTCTTCCGGCTTCAGGTAGATGTAGGACTCGACGCTGTTGGAGATCTTCATCCCGCATTCGCTGAGGTAGACCGGCTGGAAAAAGGTGACATCCTCGAGCAGTAAGCTGGAGATCTTCTTCGGCAGTTTCTTGTCTTTGGAGACGCGCAGTATGGCTTCCTTGAATTCGTTCAGACTGTTGTAGCCGTTGTAGATGCCATGGCGATCCCACATTGTCTTCACGGAGGCAACGGCGATGTCTGTGACTCTGCCGAAGCCGACGATTCCCTTCTCGCTTCTCTTCTTGTGTTCCTTGTCCTTGGACAGGAAGAAAACCAGGTCGCCTTTGCTGAAATCGGAAAAGTTCACGTTGTTGGAAAGGCGCCAGAAATTCATCGTCTCGTGGTTGTTCAGACGATGCAGCTCGAGCATTTTGGAATCGGTGACGTAGGCAATCGCAGACATGGTTCAACCTCATTATATCAGGTCACATCGTCGTAGACGTATGTCCCGTCGAGCATAGAGGCAAAGACCTCGCTCACGCTGTTGTTGACAAACGAGGAGCGGTCGACCAGGAAGATTCCCAGTTCTTCGCCCTTTGCATATGTGCTCGGGTACTTGCGGTCGAGTTCTTCACAGACGACCAGTACCGGTCTTGACAGGACGTTGCCGAAGCGGCTGTTGTGGACGTAGATCTCGTTGAGCGCCTCGGTGTCGACCTTGTTGGACTTGCAGGAGACAAACAGCAGGCGGTTGTTGCGGATGATCAGGCAGTCCACCTCGCAGCGAACGGGATGGGTGTATTTCTCATCGGCAAAGTCAATGACCGCCGACATCTTGATGTCGTCAAAGAGACCCGAATCGGTCAGTTTGATATACAGATAATTTTCCAGAAAGGCACCGGACACCGATATCATCTCGCGCAGCTGCTTGTTGCGGAAGCGCAGAAGATCCTTGTCAGTGACGGTGAACAGATCCGAACAGTTCTTGTATGTGACATCGGTGACGATGTTGCTGCGATCGTTGTCACCGAGCTTGTAGGTGTTGAAGCCGATGTAGCGGCACTCGCTCAGGATCGAATTGATCTTGCTGATGTAGCGGGTGAAGCTGCTGTAGTTGTCCATGTTCTTGTCCACCAGAGAAACAAGCAGCTTCTTTGTCTCCTTGTCGGTGACGGCCTTGTGCATGTAGCTTCTGATCTCGCCGCCGCGCAGGTTGAGGACGTCCTCGATCTGCAGCTTGAAGACCTTATCGGTGATGACGCTGTGGCTCCGGTAGTCCTTGATGAGGTTTTCGTCGTCATCGTAATAGACGATCTGATTATCTCTGTTTCTGACCATCTCAAAGAGGAAAAGGGAGAGATACTTCGCGCCGCCGACGTCGATGATCAGATCCTTGTTGCTGTCGAGGATCTCTCTCAGTTCCTTTTCATCGTCGCTCAGTCTGATGAAGTTGAGCTTCATGCCGGAATATCTTTCAATAACTTCGCGGATATTGTCAAAATTGCGCTTGTTGATTTCGTGGTGATAGACATAGAAAACCTCGTCGACCTTCAGCGTCAGTGCGCTGACGACGTTGTTCAAGGGATCTACGTCATCATATACGGTAATCATCTTACTCATTGTCAATTCTTCTCCGGTTGTCCAGGGCTTTGATCAGTGTCAGGTCGTCGGCATAATCGAGCGAGGCGCCCATCGGCAGGCCGTGCGCCAGCCGGGTCACCAGCACGTTCTTTTCCTTCAGGATCCTGTCTAAGTAGAGCGCCGTCATCTCACCGTCCATGGTGGGGGAGGTCGCAACGATCACCTCTCTGGTCGTTTCGTCGATTCTTTCCAGCAGACCGGCAATGCCGATGTCCTCCGGAAAGATTCCTTTGGATGAAGAGATCAGGCCGCCGAGCACGTGGTACATTCCCTTATAGGATCCGGTCTTTTCGATGGCTACTGCGTCCTGCGGATAGGCGACCACCATGATCGATGAGCGGTCACGCGTCTTGTCCCTGCAGAAGATGCACTCGTCTTCGTCGCTGAGAAAACCGCAGATGCGGCATCTGCGGATCGCTTTGATTCCGTTCAGCGCCTCGATCATTTCCTCGATCTGCTCATCGTCTTTTTCCAGCATGGTAAAAGCGTAGCGCTGGGCGGTCTTGCCGCCGACACCGGGCAGCTTTTCAAAAGCGGCGATCAGTTCTTCAAATCGTTTCGGGTACATTTCTATCTCATCGGAATTCCCATTGCCGAGGCCATGGATCCGAATCTTTCTTTCTTCAGGTCGTCAGCTTTGGAGATGGCGTCGTTCACTGCGATCAAAACGAGGTCTTCGATCATCTCTTTGTCTTCCGGATTCAGGATGGAAGGATCGATGGAGACTGAGAGGACCTTGTTCTCGCCGTTGACGGTCACCTTGACCAGTCCGTTGGAAGCTGTTCCTTCAAATTCGGTGGCGCCGATCTGTTCGCTGGCCTTTTCCAGCTGTTTCTGCATTTCCTGCGCCTGCTGCATCAGTTTATTGATATCCATATCACTCCTCAACTTTCAATACATCTCCAAAGAGGTCTTTCAGTTTCTCTTCGGGTGTCGCTTCTCTTTTTTCTTCAGTGTTGTACTTCTCAACGTAGACCGGACGGTTTCTCATCTCCGGCGGCGTCAGTTTATATCTTTCGATCAGCGTCTTCTTTCTGTCCTGATCGATTGCATAGATCATCTTGTCGATGCCGAACTCCCGGTTTACGAAACGATAAAGATCTTCGTTTATTGCCCGGGTATTAATGCTGTCGGCCTGTGACCTGTTTCCACAGACAATGATCGCGTCTTTATTGGACGCAAAGAGTTCGGTACCGATCAGAAGCTGGTAAAACTTGCGCTTGTCCGGTTCATAGGCGTACAGATCCAGCTTGTTGTAGATGATCTGGTCTGCGACCTTCAGGTCTCTGTTCGCATCCAGCAGAAGCGCCAGCAGGAAATCCGCATCCGGTTCGATGACCTGCATCTTCGGATCGGGCTCTTCCTTCTTCTCTTCCTCTACCGGTACCTCTTCTTCTTTTACTTCAGGCTTCTTTTCCTTTGTTTTAAGCACAGGCGTTTCCGCTTCTGCAGCAGATCCTTCCGCCATTTTGATCAGGCAGAGCTCCAGATAGGTCAGGAAGCTCTGGCTCTGTTTTTCCCGGGAAAGCAGTTTTTCCAGTTCGTGCACATCCTTGAAGAGATCACTGATCGATACTTCGTTCAAAATGGTTCTTGCCTCCGCCGCCGTGATCCTGCTTAAGAGTTTTTCCTTTCCCTGATCGGAAAAGATCAGGACATCCTTGACGATCTCCAGAAGGTCGACCGCCAGGCGCTGCATGTCGATTCCGTTGCCGTACATTTCGCGCAGCTTGCCGACGACTTCCGAAACTTCGCCGTCATGGACTTTCTGATAGAGTTTTACCTCTTCAGCAGTCGACGTCAGTCCGAAGATGTGTTCGACGTCTTCGAGCTTCAGCTGTGCCGGGTTGTAGGACAGGCACTGCTCCAGCAGGGAGAGGGCGTCGCGCATGCCGCCTTCCGCCATTCTTGAGAGTTCTTCGGCCGCTTTCTCCTCGTAGGGGATGCCTTCCGCATCGAGCACGTTCATCAACCTCTTCTTTATTTCATAGAGAGAAATCTTGGAGAAGTTGTAGCGCTGGCAGCGCGACAGCACGGTCGGGATGACTTTCTGCGGGTCGGTCGTCGCCAGGATAAAGATCACGTGTGCCGGCGGCTCTTCAAGCGTCTTGAGCAGCGCGTTGAAAGCCGACGTCGACAACATGTGCACCTCGTCGATGATATAGACCTTATATTTTCCAAGCAAAGGCGCGTAGGGCACCTGTTCAATGATTTCACGGACGTCGTCGACACCGTTGTTGCTGGCGGCATCGAGTTCAATGATGTCCGGATGATTTCCTTCCAGATAGGCCCTGCAGCTCGGACAGCCGTCACAGGATTCCCCGCTGAATTTTTCACAGTTGATCGCCTTGGCAAAGAGCTTGGCGACTGTCGTCTTGCCGGTGCCGCGCGGGCCGGCGAAAAGGTAGGCGTGCGCGATCTTTCTGTTTCTGATGGCGTTGACGAGTGTTTTGACGATGTATTCCTGTCCGACGACCTGCGAAAACTTGGCGGGCCGGTATGTTCTGTAAAGTACCTGGTATGCCATATCTCCATTATAACCCAACAAAACGCATTCTTTTGCTCACAAACAGACGAAGCCCTTTATGTAACTGTCGTTTTGTTTTCTGAACTGGTTTATAATTTCCTTGGAAAAACATTTTGAATCTTGGAGGTATTAATATGACTGTTCTGCTGTTGTTAATCGTGTTCTTTCTGATCCGCTACATCGGCATCTCAAAAAACAGAAAGGTTCCGGAAAAGGGCATCAACGAATCGCTGTATGTCGATATCAACGGCACCAGACAATGGATCAACATATATGGGAAGGATCTGAACAACCCTCTGCTGCTGTATCTTCACGGCGGACCCGGATCATCCACGAGCCTCTACGACTACGCTTTTACCCGCAAATGGAGCGACGTCTATACCGTCGTAACCTGGGATCAGCGCGGTTGCGGAAAGAGCTATGATGAAAGGCGCGGGCCTGAGACGATCACCTATGACAACATGATGCAGGACGGAAAGGAAATGACGGAGTTTCTGCTTAAAAGCCTTTCAAAGGAGAAGCTCACACTGCTCGGTCATTCCTGGGGCTCGCTGTTTGGTGCAAACCTTGCAATGAAGCATCCCGAATATTATGACGCTTATATCGGCACGGGACAGTGCATCGACATCGACAAAAACGAGAAGCTCTTCCGCGAAGCTGCCGAGAAGTGGACCGAGGGAGATGAAAAAGGTCAGACGATGCTTGAGAAGCTGCACTTTAAAGAAAACAGTCCTATGGAGTACCTGCGTGCAAGAAATGGCCTCATGAAGAAGTACAGATACGACATGATGAAAGACGGCACCGATTACAACATGTTCGCAGCCGTGCTGTTCAATCCCAATTATCAAATCATCGATCTGTTTAAATATGTTTTATATGCCAGAAAGAGCGCCCAACCATATCTGGATTTCCTGCTTGGAGATCTGGCAAAGTTCTCGCTTCTTGGTCGGTATAAATATGAGGTTCCTTTCTACAACATCAACGGCGACAGAGACTATCAGACAAGCTATCAGCTCGCCTGTGATTATTTCGAAAGGGTAGAAGCGCCCTACAAGAAGATGTACGTCATGGAAGACGCGACGCACGGCCTTCTGGAATCGCGATCCGAAGAATTCTCAAAAATCGTGCATGACATCGACAGAATACAGAAAGAGGACAGAAACTGATCTGTCCTCTTTTTATATTTCCTTGGTAATAATTATCTTTTCGCTTTGAAGAATTCTTTCAGGATCTGCGAGCACTCTTCCTTCATAATGCCGCCTTTGATCTCCGGATAATGGTTCAGGTTCCTGATCCGCTTGAATCGGATGTTGGAAACCAGGGCGCCGCCCTTTGGATCCTTGCATCCGTAGAAGATCCTGTCGATCCGTGAGTTGACGATGGCGCCCGTGCACATCATGCACGGCTCAAGCGTCACATAGAGGTCGCAGCCCTTCAGATTCCAGTTGTTCAGCTTCTTTGCCGCTCTGGTCAGACATTCGATTTCCGCATGAAAGATCGCACAATTTTTGTGTTCTTTCCGGTTGTGCGCTTTGGCGATGACTACGCCGTCTCTGACAATGACGCATCCGACGGGGACTTCATCCTCTTTGAATGCTTTCTGTGCCTCCTTGTAGGCGAGTTCCATGTATTGATTTTTCATTTTGCGATCGGTGATGCAACGCCGGTGATGGCGGCTGCGGCGAGCAGAAGTTTTTCAAACAGCACCGGCGTTCCCTTTGCCTCTTGATATAAAAAACGGCACACACAGACAGAGGTTCGTATGGCTGCTTGCTTCCGCACCTGACCAAGTTAGTAACATGTATGTTGTGCCGTATTTATTTTATCTTAAGATGGGTTTTCTTTCAATTGCCGCTTTTTGTTTCACGTGAAACATTTTTAGTTCTGATTCAGCAGATCTCTGTCGAATTCATAGAAATTGCTGATGCGCTGCCGTATCTGCGGCAGATCGGGGTTGTTGGGCTTTTTTACAATTACAATGTTCTCGCAGCCCGCTTCCGCCGCTTTTCGAATGGAGACAGGGGAGTCGTCGAAGACCAGACAGTCTCTGATATCGACGCCGAGCCTTCTGGCGCCTTCAAGATACATGTCTTTTTTATCCACCGACACACCGTCGTCGTAAACGACGAGATTTCTGTCGAACCAGCGATCCAGTTTCATATAATCAAAATAAAAGTCAACATTCTCTATCAGTGAAGCTGTACACATGTTGATCGGGATGTTCTTCTCCTTCAACTCGTTCAGAAGCTCTTCTGCGCCAGCCACCATATCCCTTTGCAGGCCGCGGCAGAACTTCTGGTAGTATTCCGTTTCCTTGCGGATGGCCCAGTACATGATTTTGTCTTCTTCAAGAGGAAGTCCCAGCTTTTTGAATATTTCTTCCACAAAAGGATAATTGCGTACACCGATAAAGGCGCCGTAGAATTCGTCCGCATTGATCTTTCCCTGTGAAAGTTCGTCAATGACGGCTTTCCATGCCTTTTCGTTGATGTCGTCGTCGGGAAAGAGCGTCCCGTTATAGTCAAACAATATCGCTTTAATCATGTTTTAATTATACACCCGCTTTCAAACAAAACACGAAAGGGGACTCCCGCCGTTTCAGGTTTCGCTAAAGAGAACAGTTTTTCCATTTTTATATTAAAAGGAATGTTTCACGTGAAACATTCCTTTCTTTCTATTTTCTGACGATCTTCTTCTGACCGCCCATATACGGCTGCAGTGCTTCCGGAATATCGACGGATCCGTCCTCGTTATAGTTGTTTTCGAGGAAGGCAATCAGCATTCTCGGCGGAGCGACGACCGTGTTGTTCAAAGTGTGCGGCAGATAGTTTCCGTTTTCGCCCTTGACGCGGATCTTCAGTCTCCTGGACTGTGCATCGCCGAGGTTGGAACATGAACAGACCTCAAAATACTTCTGCTGGCGCGGAGACCAGGCTTCGACGTCGCAGGACTTGACTTTCAGGTCAGCCAGGTCGCCCGAGCAGCATTCCAGCGTTCTTACCGGGATGTTCATCGAAAGGAAGAGTTCGACGGAATACTTCCACATCCTGTTGTACCAGTCCATGGATTCTTCCGGCTTGCAGATGACGATCATTTCCTGTTTTTCAAACTGATGGATGCGGTAGACGCCGCGCTCTTCGATGCCGTGCGCTCCGACTTCCTTGCGGAAACAGGGGGAATAGGAGGTCAGCGTCATCGGGAGTTTTGCTTCGTCGTTGATCGTGTCGATAAAACGGCCGATCATCGAGTGTTCGGATGTTCCGATCAGATAGAGATCTTCTCCCTCGATCTTGTACATCATATTTTCCATCTCTTTAAACGACATGACGCCGGTGACGACCTCCGAACGGATCATGAACGGCGGAACACAATAGGTGAATCCCTTGTTTACCATGAAGTCGCGGGCATAGGCCAGAATGGCTGAATGCAGTCTGGCAATGTCGCCGGTCAGATAGTAGAAGCCGTTGCCTGAGGTCTTGCGGGCAGAATCCAGATCGATGCCTTCAAAACTTTCCATGATATCGGTGTGGTAGGGGATTCCATAATCAAAAACCCTCTTTGTGCCAAACTGTTCGATCTCGACGTTTTCGGAATCATCCTTGCCGATCGGTACAGATGCATCGATGATGTTTGGGATCACCAGCATTCTCTCTCTGATCTGCGCTTCCAGTTCGGGTTCCTTGAGTTCGCACGCTTCGATCTCTTCGCCGATCTGCTTGACGTTGGCCTTGATCTCTTCTGCTTCTTCTCTTTTCCCCTGGGACATTAAAGCGCCGATCTGCTTGGAGATGCTGTTTCTCCGGCTGCGCAGTTCGTCGGCCTGGGTGCGCAGGGCACGGTACTCTTCATCGAGCGCCTTGACCTCGTCGACCAGGACGAGCTTGTCTTCCTGAAACTTCTTTCTGATGTTTTCCTTGACCAGTTCCGGATTTTCTCTGATAAGTCTGATATCGATCATAAATACCTCCTGAAAAACAAAAAGGTGATAATCCAAGGGCGCTTTCGCGCGGTACCACCTCTGTTTATATCTCTTTCCTTTAACGCAGGACGACGTGTCTGATTGGGACATCGCTTAAGGCGGATTCATCAGAACCTTGCCGGCAGTTTCCACCGTTCCTGCCTCTCTGAAGACTTCTTTCTGACTACTGCTCCTTAACTTTACATAAAGAATAATAACACAAAAACAGTCAGAATGAAAAAACATCTGTCTATTTCCCGAGAAATATATACCTTTGTTTTGATAAGAAAAGGCGGCCGTTGTTTCTGCCACCTTTTTAATACTATTCTTCTTCCTCTTTTTCTTCTTCTTTTTCATCGCTGTGTGCCATCAGGCTGACAGCGGAAACGACGGTGCCCTCCTGCGGTTTGATCAGCCTGACACCCTGAGTCGCACGACCCATCGTCGAGACCTTTTCCAGGTGGATCCTGATGATGATGCCGTCGTTTGTCATGATCAGACAGTCTTCGTCGCCATTGACCGCCTTCAACGCGACCAGATCACCGTTCTTCTCGTTGATATTGATCGTCTTGACGCCTTTGGCGCCTCTGGAAGTCAGACGGTATTCCGATACCGGCGTCTTCTTTCCGTAGCCGTGTTTGGATACGACGAGAATGTTGGATCCTTCCGCGTCGGTGCACATACCAATGACTTCAGAACCATCAACATTCATACCCTTGACACCGCTTGCGTTTCGGCCCATGGCTCTGACACCTCTTTCATCGAAGCGGACGGCCTTGCCGTTGGCGGCGCCGATGATGATCTCGGAATCTCCCTGCGTCGGACGGACAGCGACCAGTTCGTCGTCTTCTTTTAAGGAAATGGCGATCTTGCCGTTCTGGCGGATCGATTCGAATTCGGATGCCGGTACCCTCTTGCACAGTCCGTTCCTCGTGACGAAGAAGAGATAACCCTTCACCTCCCACTCGCGGTCGATCGGTACCAGTGCCCTGACTTTTTCATCTTTGTCGATATTGATGATGTTGATGACTGGAATGCCTTTCGCATTGCGCGATGCTTCCGGAATATTGAAGCCTTTGATGCGGTAGACCTTGCCTTTGTTGGTGAAGATCAGCAGGAAGTCGTGGGTTGACATCGTGACATTCTGATCGACGACGTCGTCCTCATTGAGACTCATGCCCTTGACACCTCTGCCGCCCCTGTTCTGCAGGCGGTAGGTATCGATTGGCAGACGCTTGACATAGCCGTTGTTGCTCAGGGAGATGATGACGTCTTCGACCGGGATGAGATCTTCATCTTCCATGGAGATCTCTCCTTCGATGATCTCGGTGCGCCTCTTGTCTCCGTATTTATCCTTGATGGCAGTGAGTTCGTCCTTAATGATCTGAACAACGCGGGAATGGTTGGCCAGGATGTCTTTCAGATCGGCAATCTCGATATAGAGTTCTTCCAGCTCGTTGATGATCTTCTCTCTGGAGAGTCCGGTCAGCCTTCGAAGCTGCATGTCCAGAATCGCCTTGCCCTGGATGTCATCGATGCCAAACTCCGCATTCATTTTCTCCATCGCCTCATCATCATCCTTGGAGCTCTTGATGATCTCGATGATGCGGTCGATGTTGTCCAGTGCGATCTTGAGTCCTTCCAAAAGGTGGGCGCGCTTCTCGTCTTCATTGAGATCAAACTGCGTCCTTCTTCTGATGACGTCGATCTGGTGATTGATGTAGCATTTAATGATTTCCTTTAACGACAGCAGCATCGGTCTGTTGTTGACCAGAACGTTGTTGTTGATGCCGAAGGAAGACTGTACCGGTGTCAGTTTATATAACTGATTCAGCACAACTTCCGGCTGGACGTCCTTCTTGAGTTCGATCTCAATGCGGATGCCGTTGCGGTCGTTTGACAGGTCCTTTAACTCGGAAATGCCGTCGATGATCTTTTCTTTGGCCAGCTGGTGGATCTTTTCATACATGACCAGCTTGTTGACCAGGTACGGGATCTCCTTGATCGTGATCTTGTGCTTGCCCTGCGGCATGTCTTCGATGACGACCTTGGAACGGACGATGATGGATCCTCTGCCGGTCTCGTAAGCCTGGCGGATTCCGGATCGTCCGACGATATAGCCGCCGGTCGGAAAGTCCGGTCCGGGAATCTTATCCATCAGTTCGATCGTTGAAATGTCCGGGTTATCCATGACGGCGATGATGCCGTCGATCGTTTCACCCAGATTGTGCGTTGGCATGTTGGTTGCCATACCGACAGCAATACCCATCGACCCGTTGACCAGAAGGTTCGGGAAGCGGCTGGGCAGAGCGACCGGTTCCTTGTGTCTGGCATCGTAGTTGTCGCGCCAGTCGACCGTCTCTTTTTTGATATCCTGCAGAAGCTCGAGCGAGATCTTGGACATGCGCGCTTCGGTATAACGCATGGCGGCTGCGCCGTCTCCGTCCAAAGAACCGAAGTTTCCGTGACCGTCAACCAGTGGGTAACGGTAGGAGAACGGCTGCGCCATTCTGACCATCGTATCATAGATCGCCGTATCGCCGTGCGGGTGATATTTACCCATAACTTCACCGACGATGTTGGCGGACTTGACATGCGGTTTATCCGGAAGGAATCCGGCATCATACATTGCCCACAAGACTCTGCGGTGTACCGGTTTCATGCCGTCGCGAACATCCGGGAGGGCGCGGTCGATGATGACGGACATGGAGTAGCTCAGGAAGTCTTCTCTCATTTCAGAAGAGATGTTGACTTCCTTCATGTTTCCGTGATTGAAAAATCTGTTATCTAATTCTTCCATGATCGACCTCCTTAAATATCCAGGTTCTTGACGAAGTGGGCGTTCTCGATGATAAAGTTCTTGCGCGGTTCAACCTCGTCTCCCATCAGCATCGAAAAGACTGCATCTGCATCGATGGCATCCTGGATTGTCACTCTCTTGAGTGTTCTGTGTTCGGGATCCAGCGTCGTCTCCCAGAGCTGGCTCGCGTCCATCTCACCCAGACCTTTGTAGCGCTGGATATCGTATTTCTCATCGCCGAAGTCGCGTTTTGCCAGTTCCAGCTCCTCATCGGAGTAGCAGTAGCGCAGCGTGCGCTGACCTTTGAATAATTTATATAGCGGAGGCATGGCGAGATAGACATAACCTCCCTCGATCAACGGTTTGAAATAGCGGTACAGGAACGTCAGCATCAGTGTGGAGATGTGCTGACCGTCGACGTCCGCATCGGTCATGATGACGATCTTGTGATAGCGAAGTTTGGAAATATCAACTTCATCACCATATCCGCATCCGAAGGCCTGAATCATCATTCTGATTTCTGCATTGTCGAAAATCTTATGCATTCTGGCTTTCTCGACGTTCAGAATCTTTCCTCTGAGCGGCAATACCGCCTGGAAGTTGGAATCTCTTCCCTGCTGCGCAGAACCACCGGCGGAGTTACCCTCAACGATATAGATCTCACAGATAGAGGGATCTCTGGAAGCACAGTCCTTCAGTTTGGTCGGCAGGTTGCCGGAGCCGAAGTCGTCTTTTCTGCGGACGGTATCCCTCGCCTTCTGGGCGGCCAGTCTCGCTTCGGAAGCGGACTTTGCCTTTTCAACAATGATCTTTGCGACATCCGGATTTTCCAGAAGGTATCTCTTCAGAAAGTCGCCGAAGATCTTGTTGACGACGATTCTGACTTCCGCGTTTCCCAGTTTGCCTTTGGTCTGTCCTTCATACTGAGGATCGGGATGCTTGACAGAGATGATCGCTGTCAGACCTTCTCTGAGGTCGTCGATCGAAAGATCGGCATCTTCCTTCTTGATGATGTTTTTATCTTTTGCATAGGCGTTGATCACTCTTCTGAGTGTCTGTCTGAAGCCATCCAGATGCATGCCGCCGTCCGGTGTAAAAATGTTATTGCAGAAGGAATAGACCTTTTCCGAATAGGAGGAATTATACTGCAGAGCCACTTCAACAACAATGGAATTTTCCTTATCCATTCCGTCGCAGTACAGGACATCTTCAAAGAGTTTGTTTTCATTCCGATCGAGGAATTCAACATATTCCTTAATACCGCCTTCATAACAGAAGGAATGACTTCCTTTCTGTTCGTCTTCCTTGTCCCAGTTGAAAACCAGACAGATGCCTTTGTTTAAGAAGGCCATCTGACGGATGCGGTCAAAGAGCGTCTTGTAATCATAGATGGTTCCTTCTTTAAAGATCTCCGGATCCGCCTTGAAGCGGACGGTTGAACCGGTCTTCTTCGAATCGCAGGTGCCGATTTCCGTTAACGGCTGATCGACTTTACCACCATTTTTAAAACGGATGAAATAGACTTTTCCGTCTTTATAAACTGTGACTTCCATCCATTCAGAAAGCGCATTGACGACAGAGGCGCCGACACCGTGCAGACCGCCGGACACCTTGTATGCACCGCCGCCGAACTTGCCGCCGGCGTGAAGTACGGTAAAAATCGTTTCAACTGTGGAGACGCCCGTCTTCGGGTGAATTTCAACCGGCATGCCTCGGCCGTCATCTTCTACAGTGACGACATCATTTCCATCAACACTGATCACAATCCTGGTAGCATAACCTGCCAGTGCCTCATCAACCGAGTTGTCAATGATCTCCCAGACCAGGTGATGCAGACCCGCCGATGAAGTCGTTCCTATATACATACCGGGTCTTTTTCTTACAGCTTCAAGACCCTCCAGTACCTGTATATCGTCAGAAGTGTAGTTGTCATGTTTAATGCTTGTATTCGACATCTCATTCCTCCTTTAATTCAATTAATCTGTAGTTCTTACCGATATTTAGATTATGAATATCGGTATTGGTAATGATCACCTGACTGTCTTCAGGAATAATATTCAGAAGTCTTTCCTGATTTTCTTTATCCAGTTCAGAGAGTATATCATCCAGTAAGACGATCGGTGTCATTCCGGTCGTGGATTGAATGTATCTCATCAATGCAAATTTGAAGGCGATCAGCACCATCCGCTTCTGTCCCTGGGAAGCGATGGAATTAAGTTCATAACCATCCATATAGAAACTGTAATCATCATGATGGGGACCAAAGGTTGTGTAGTGATAGTAATAATCCTTTTCCTTTGCCTTATCCAGTTCTTCTTCAATATCACTCAATTCGCAGCACTTCTTATATGTGATTGAAATTCTGTTTTCTTTTCCGGAGATCTGATTGTAGTAATCAGAAATGTATTGATTGATCAGACGGAAAAATTTTTCCCTTTCTTCAATAATGATTCGAATCATCGGTACCATCGATTCATTGATGACATTCAGCAGCAGCTCATCCACTTCAAGCTGCTTCAGAAGACGGTTTTTGTCTTTGAGCAGTGAATTATATCTGAGCAGAGACTGAATATAGGCTCTGGATACCTTGGAGATCTCAATATCCAGCAATTTCCGCCGTTCGCCCGGAGATTGAGTGAAGAGTTCCAGATCGCTCGGTTTGAACAGAATAGCGTTGACCTTTCCAATAAATTCAGATGTTCTCTTTACAAGATTGTTGTCAATGTAAAGGGATTTGTTTTTCTTGTTAATGACAACCTTATATTCTTTATTTTCCGTATCAAGACGGATCCGCGCAAAATCGCAGCCCTTGCGGATCAGGTCTGCGTCATTGTTTGTGCGATAGGATTTGGTATTGGAAACAACGATGATGCTTTCCAGAATATTTGTTTTGCCGGTTCCGTTGCGACCAATAATGATGTTCAGATGTGGATCGAATTCAAAATAAGCCCGCTGATAATTCCGATAATCATTAACTCTGATCGTCTTTACCGGCATATCTGATAGACCTCATCATTGATCTTGATCAGATCACGGTCATACAGTTTTCTTCCTCTGCGATCCTCCTTCACACCATTGACGGATATTTCATTTTCAATCAGAAAGTTTTTGGCTTCTCCGCCTGTTGCGATCAGATCACAGATCTTAAGAAACTGTCCCAGACTTATAAATTCATCCTTAATCCTTATACTCTTCACGATTGCCATATACGCTTAAATTATACCATTTTCGGCTTTATTTTTCTAATTTGGACCATAATAAAAACTATGTGATACACCTCATAAAAAATAAAACCCGTCGGAAACGGGCTTTATTTTGCGTTATTTTTGATTTTCACTTTTTAATGATAGGTTCTTACTGGTGAAATGAGCTGAATCAGGGAGTCATCTCCTTCTTTCTTGACGACCATCGGTTTGAGATCGCCGGAGAACTGGATGATCACTTCATCAGAACCGATCGCCTTGAGCGCATCCTGCAGATATTTGCCGGAACAGGAGATCTCCAACGGATTGCCTTCATAAGAAATGACATCGATCTTTTCGAAAGATGAGATCATCGTCTGATTGGAAGAAGTCAATTCCAGTTTCTGGTTGTCGATGTTCATCTTGATCGTGTTTTTGCCGTCAGCCTTAATGAACAGTGTGCGGTCGATCGCCCGGATCAGTTCCCTTGCAGAAACGGTCAGCTTCTGCTGGAAAGAAGTCGGGATCAGTCGCTTCGTGTCGGGGAATTCATCATCCAGAAGTCTCGTCTCAATGACGGAATTGCCGAAGATGAAAGAAATTTTCTGATTGTCAATGGCAATCGTCACTTCTTTTTCATTGGCAATCGCGTGGCAGATCTCATTCAGATATTTAGATGGAACGGTGATATTGAATGTGAGGCCGTTGTCGATATCCAATGTCTTGGATGCCAGGCGATAGGAATCTGTCGCATTGGCATACAGCTTTCTGTCGTGGGCGACCAGGTTGACACCGGTCAGAACCGGTCTCGTCTCTTTTTCAGAACAGGCAAAGGCCGTCTCATCAATGATCTGACTGAACAGAGTTGTCTCCAGCTTGAATGGCTGCCTGCCTTGAACATCAAAACTGATGTTCGGATACTGGAAGGCATCCATGCCATTGATTTTGAATTCAGAATTGCCGCCATAAATTTTCATAAGTGTTCCGTCAATTGTTTCAACATTGATGAAATCACTGTCGATCTTGCGGGCGATTTCCAATATATATCTCGCTTCCAGAACAACTTCACCCGGTTCATAGATGATCAACGCATTGTGATCGTTGTTATTGATCGCCGTGCGGATTGAAATGTTGGAATCGGAAGAGATCAGGATCAGAGAATTCTCCGTCACTGTAAATTTGATTCCGGATAAGGAAGGTAGGGGTGTTGTTGTAGAGATGGCTCTGGATGAGAGTGACAATACATCCAGGAATTCTTTTTTGGATATTTTGAAATTCATGGCGCCTCCGTTCTTTTATTATCTGTTTACTGTAATTCTTATTAACATTATCCTGTTGATAATTGTGGAAAACTGCAGAAAACAATTGATTTATAACTTTATTTTAACATTTTTAATAGTTGGGAATATTGTAGAGAAACTATTTGATCCGACTTTCGATCTCATTGATTGCCTTTAAATATAAAGGATCGATCTTGATCTTTTTCTCCACGTTTGCAATTGCACTCATAACCGTAGAATGATCCCGGCCACCGAATTCCCTGCCGATATCATCATATGTCGCATCCAGCAGTTTGCGGCATAAATACATTGAAATCTGCCTGGCGTTGGAGATGTTCTTGGTACGGTTGGCGGATGTGATCTGTTGTTTGGTGAGGTTGTAATAATCACATACCGCCTTCCGTACCGTTGAAATAGCTAATTCGTTCCTGTTGTCCTTAATCTGATCTTTAAAGGCCTCGATCGCCAGTTTTAAAGTGATGCGATTGCCTTCTTCCAGATTGGGATACATAGCCGAATAGAACAGCAAGCGATTGACAGCACCTTCCAGGCTTCTGACATCCTGGGAGAAATTGGTTGCCAGATAACTGTAGACCTCTTCATCGATGTCGTTGATGGAGGATTTGTTGTAGCCGGGGTAGTTGGCGACTTTCATCTTTAAAATATTGATGGAGGTGTCGTATTCCGGCGCTTCGATATTCACATTGAGTCCCTGGTTGAAACGGGAAATGATACGGTCTGAAAGACCCCTGATCTCTCCCGGCGTACGATCGGAAGTGATACAGATCTGCTTTTTGTTGTTGATAAGTTCGTTATAAATAGTGAAAAAAAGTTCGTTCGTCTTGTCTTTGCCGGCGATATTCTGTATATCGTCGATTAATAAAAGATCCAGTTCGCCGAAAACCTGCTTCAATTCATCAAAACGATTCTCCTGAGAAGCTTTCTTCACGTTGTCAACAAATTCCAGACCACTCACAAAACCGATCTTCTTATCAGGATACAGGGAATGTGTATGATTACCGATTGCATTCAACAGATGAGTCTTTCCCAAACCCGGGTTACCATATATAAATAAAGGATTGAAGTAGACGCCGAGATTGGAAGCACAAGTCATGGCTGCAACCTGAGCCTGCGCATTGGAACGTCCGACAACAAAATCTGCAAAAGTCTGATTGGTATCGATCTTGCGGGTGAGAAAATCACTTTCAAAGGTATTTTTTGGAACAGCAGCCTTATTGTAGTCATCCTGCTGAATGACTCTGACCGACAGATGTTTACCTAAAACTTCCTCCAGACAGTTTTCAATGAGCTGGATATGTTCCGACATGATCGCAAAATTAATAAAAGCCGGAACCGTTACAACGGCTTCGCTGTCATTTAAGGATGCGAGTTTTGAATCAAAGTAGGGCAGGACACTTTCAGCAATCTGACCGGAGTCAGCAATATATTTAAGAGTCTGTGACCACATGTCGTTCAGGTAGTAATCAATTGTCGTCATTTCACTTACCTCATAGAGGTAAAACTATAATAACATCATTTTTCCACATTTTTAAGGATCAAAAAACGGAAGTTTTCCACAATCCACAATTGATTTTTTTAAAAAATTCCCATTTTATGCACCTGTTGTGGAATTTTCCACATTTTTCCACATTTTTATTTTTGTTGAAAAAATGTTAGCTTTTTTTCCACTTTTCTTTCCACTACCGAAGAATGAGGAGAAAATGATTTTTCCACGAAGGAAAATCATATACCGATATTAAAATAATCCTTTATTTAAAGGCTTTCAATTACTTTTCCACATTTTATAAAAACGTTGAAAACTTCAAAAAGTTGATGTGGAAAACCGATATATCATACTATTTTTATAAGGAAAAAGCAGAAAATATCACCTGGGGAAAAGAATATATTATTCAACAAAAAGAAAGACCGTCTTATATATAATAATGGTATGAAAAAGATCCATCACTGCATTTTAACCAACATCTGCCTTGTTTACCGGGGAGATGAGATCCTGGTGATCGACAGGAAGAAAAAAGACTGGCCGGGATTGACCTTTCCCGGCGGACACGTGGAAGAAAACGAAGACTTCAACGCCTCCGTCATCCGGGAAGTAAAGGAAGAGACCGGCTTGACGATCCGGAAACCTCTTCTTTGCGGTATTGAAGAATTCAAGACCGAGGAAGAAGACCGGTATCTGATGTTGTACTATAAGACGGATAAATTTTCCGGAAAGTTGCGTTCCTCAAAGGAGGGTGAGGTTTTCTGGATCAGAAAAGAGGATCTTGACCGGTACCCGCTGTCGCTGGATCTCAAGAGAATCTATAAAATCATGACTTCCGATGAATTGAGCGAACTCATCTATTATGAAAAAGACGGAAAATGGAGGTCTAAAATCGTATGATAGAGATCAATCTCCCATCCATCAGCAACATCCGTGATTTCGGCGACACGCCGACGGGCGATGGCCGCCGCATCATCAGAAACAGACTGATCCGTTCGGCAAAACTCACAAAGGCGGAAAGGCAGGATCTGGAATATCTGAAAAAAGAACACGAACTGGACACCGTTATCGACCTTAGGACGTTCAGTGAAATCGAAGAGGCACCGGATATCTGTGGCGATCTGAATTATCTGCATATGCCGATCATTGAAACCTTCAAAGACGGAGTTACGCACGAGAAAAAAGAAACGCGCAGGTTTCCTGATATGACGGAAATTTATATCGATATCGTGAGCGAGCCAAACCACGTCCGCAACATTCGAAAGATTCTTAAGACGATCATGAACCGGGGAAGCGAAGAAGGCGCGGTGCTCTGGCACTGCAGCGAAGGAAAGGATCGCTGCGGGCTGATCAGCGCTATGGTTTTGAAGATCCTCGGTGTCAATGAAGATATCATCATTCAGGATTATCTCGAGACAAACAAGATCAATCTGCCCAAGGCCGAAGCGCTTTATAAAAAGATCCTGTCTTCTGCCGGCGAGGAGTTTGCCAGAGGCGTCTATCAGGCCTATATCGCTGATGAAAGATACCTGAAGGCGGCGTTTGAAAAGATGGGTGACAATTTTATTGAAAACGTGCTGCAGCTCGATCAGAAGTCGGTTGAGGAATTCAGAAACAGGCTGCTGATCTGACGGAAAGGAGAAGATGATGGTAGGAACAAGATGCATCGATGTCGAAGATATCTCAAGAAAAGAGGTTCTGGGAGACGGAAAGGGAAACCGCAGGATCGTCATCCGTTTTTATTATCCGGGAAAAGGAGACCCCGACAGAAAACCCTGCCGACTGCTCACTGAAGACAAGGTCAAGGCCTATGTTAAAAAACCCGACTTCCGCGAATATGACAGAAAAGTCAAAATCTATGAAGATCTGGAAGTGAGGGACGGAAGCTTCCCGCTGATCCTTTTCTCCCACGGCTATGGCTTTGTGGCGGAACAGAACTCATATCTGTGCCAGCACCTTGCGGATCGCGGCTACATCGTCGCTTCGATTTCACACAACTTTGAAGCCAGTGAGACGGATTTTACCGACGGCACTTCCACAAAACAGGATAAGACACTGATTAAAAAAATATACAAGAACCTCATACTCGGACAGATCGCAGAACTCTCCCTGATAAAAAAGAATCTGAGCGACGAAGAAGCACTGAAACGGTTTGACGCCCAGCAGAAGAAGCAGAACGAATTTCTGATCGGACGTCTCTATGAGTGGGAAAAAGACGACCTCGCCGCAATCAAACGCATCCACGAACTGGCGGAAGACGAGAATTCCTTCCTCTTTCACAAAATCGATTTTTCCCACGGCATCGGCGCCACCGGCCACTCCTTCGGCGGAGCAACAGCCTATTGCCACTGTCTCTATGACGATGAGATCAGCTGCGGCGTCAACATCGACGGCGGACTCTTCGGCAACTATGCGGAAGAGATCAACAACAAACCGTTCATGCAGATCGTCGGCAAAGACAATTACAACGTCGTGACCAGGTGCCGAGTCTATCGCAAGGGACCGCTGCACTTCATCATCTTCAAAGATATGAAGCACATCGGATTTGCCGACATCAAACTCCTCGGCGGAAATCCGCTGATTGTCGGCAAGGCCGACCCCGAAACGGCGATGAACGCCCTCAACGAGGCACATCTGGCCTTCTTCGACCGCTATCTGAAAGAGGGAAATGCGGAAGACAGGACAAAACTTCCGATCAGCGAAACGGCGTTCCAAAGCTACGAAGTGCTGTGAGCTCTCCCATAAAAACAACGCACAATAAAAATCCACGTCTGTGGATTTTTATTTACTTACTCTTTAATGTCGCCTCTCTGTTTGAGTTCTTCGACAATCTGTGTATAGCGTTCCTCATCGAGTTTAAACTTCCTGATATAGATGAGATATCCGACCAGAATCAGGATCAGCGGAATGATCAGCATGGAATTTTTGAACATCAGCTTGCCCATTCCGTCGATCGTTTCAGCAGCCACCTCTCCCTGTTTGATGCCGGTGATCATCAGGGTTATTGAGACGATGCCGGTCGCGAAGGCGCCGCCGATCTTGTTGATCAGAGGCTGGATCGAGAAGGTGATCGAATCGTTGCGCTTGCCGAGTTTCCACTGGCCGTACTCGATCGTATCCGCCAGGAACATCAGCATCAGCAGCTGTATGAACGCCTCGCCGATGAAGATGATGACTGCAGCCGCAGCGATCAGCGTCAGCGAGCGGTCCGCAAAGAAGAAGAGAATGTAGCCGATCACAACGATCGCCGTCGAAACGCCGTACATCGTCTTTCTCTTGAAGTGCTTGGAGACAAACGGGAAGACGACCAGCGCCAGCAGCTGAGCGACGCCGCAGGCTGCCGCCAGGATCGCGTACTTGTCGATATCGCCGTAGACGTATTGCATGTAGTAGAGGGCGAAGCTCGTCGTCGAAACGTAGCCGACGGTAAACAGCGCCATTGCCAGCGTGACCCACATCAGCTGGTCGTTCTTGAACAGGACGCCGAAGAGATCCCTCAGGGAGGTCTTGTCCTCTTCAACGAACTGGTCCTTGTTTTCCTTGACGCCGAAGATCGTAAAGAGCTGGAAGAGGATCATCATGACCGAGCAGATGAGCGCAAGCAGGAAGTAGCCCTTCTTTCCGCCGCCCAGCATCGCTGTGAAGGAAGGATAGCCGATCATGACGATGAACATGCCGACGTTGGCACAGATGCGCGCGAAGGCACCGATGTTCTCTCTTTCCTTCTGATCGAGGGACAGAGACGTCATCATCGACCAGTAGGCGATGTCGTTGATGCCGTAGCTGATATCCCAGAGCAGATACGCCATGCCGAAGACCAGCACGAAGCGGAAATCGGTAAAGCCGAAGTCGGAATACATGATCATGTAGAATACCGTCGCCAGAAGGCAGCCGATCAGCATCGGCGGTTTGTACTTGCCCCAGGGCGAACGCACGTTGTCGATGACGAGTCCGGTGATCGGGTCGTTGAGGGCATCAAACACTCTGAGCACCGTCAGAACCATCGAGACCATCGCAAACGTGGTCAGCGGCAGCTCCAGGATGTTGGACAGGAAGTAGATCATGGCGTTGGATTCAAACGCATAGAACATGTCCCTTCCCACCGTTCCTAAACCGAAGAAATACTTATTTTTCTTTTCCCGAGACATTCTTTTTCTCCTTTATAAGATACATATCGGAACCGTAGTCCAGCGGAATACGGACGGATTCGTTATAACCGGTACCCAGAAACAGCGGGTCGAGGATGATGCCGTCTTCCAGAGCGGCGCCGCTGGCCTCGTATTTCTGGACGTTGGCCTCAAGGCCTTTATACTTGCTGATGAGTTCGACGAGCTTTCCGTCGGCGTTGACCTTGACCGGCGTGACGAAGTTGATCAGGTTGCCGAAGCGCTTGAGCGCGTGGATGAAGGAACGCGATTCAACCTTATAGTCTTTCTCTTCCTTCAATCCTTCAACACAGAGCTTATCATAGATCGGCACGGCATGGACGCTGCGCCTGAATTTGGAAACGATCGCCTCATCACTTAGAACCTCAAAGGATTCGTAGTCGTCCTCTCGGTCAATGCGGTAGAACTTTCCGTACTGGAAGGTCTTCCGGTGCTCTTTATAGAAATCGATCTGTCTGGTGATTTCCGCTCTGTCCAAAGGCGACAGCAGGCTCAGGTCGAGTTCGTAGCCCAGGCAGCCGTAGGCCGAGATGTTGAAGCGTGTCTCCAGAGGCGTATGCCGCAGCGTCTGCATGTGCGGGGAAGCGGAGACGTGGGCGCCCATCGTCGAAAGCGGATAGAGGTAGGACAGGCCCTTCTGAATATCGATCCTTTCGATCGGGTCGGTGTTGTCGGAGGACCAGATCTGAGGCGAGTAGCACAGCATCCCCAGGTCAAAGCGGTTGCCGCCGGAGCTGCAGGACTCAAACAGGACCTGCGGCCGGGGGCCGAAGACCCGCTCGAGGACCTCGTAGAGCCCCTTGATGTACTCGTGGTTGTAGACGCCGGAGACCGCGTTCATCATGCGGTTCATGTCCCACTTGATGTAATCGACGTTGTTGTCGTCGATGAGCCTTGTGACGTTATCGACGATGTAGTCCCTGACTTCCGGCAAAGTCAGGTCCATCAGAAGCTCGTTGCGGCCGAAGAAGAATTCCCTGCCCTCTTCATGCAGGGCGTATTCCGGATGTTTTTCATAGAGTGCGGAATCGATGTTGATGGCCTCCGGTTCGACCCAGATGCCGAACAACATGCCGAGCTTGTGGATCTCCTCGGACAGCGAACTGATGCCGCCCGGAATCTTCTTGAGGTTGCAGTTGTAATCGCCCAGTCCGCGCTTGTCGCTGTTTCGCCTGCCGAACCAGCCATCGTCGAGCACGAACAGCTCGACGCCCATCTTTACGGCGTTGCGGGCCAGCTTCTTGATCAGAACATCCTTCTTGAAGTCAAAACCGAAACCCTCCCAGGAGTTGATCAGGACTGGCCGCTCCTTTTTCTTCCAATCAGATCTGACGATGTGCTCGTTGATGAAGTCGTGGAAGTTCTGCGAGAGGCCGTTGAGCCCCTTCGGCGAGTAGGTCATGACCGCTTCCGGTGTCTCAAGTGTTTCGCCCGGTTTGAACGAGAGATGGAAGCGCTCCGGCGAGATGCCGGACATGATGCGATGGATGCCGTACTCGTTTTTCGAAACGGAAGAATAGTGGTTGCCGCTGTAGACAAGATTGAAGCCCCAGGCCTTGCCGCGGCCTTCGTCAGTGTCCTTGCGGCGGATGATGAAGCCGGGGTTGTTCTTGGCGCTGGAGAAGCCGACGCGCGAACCGATCGTGTAGGTGCCTCTGGACAGCGGCCGTTCATTGAGATGGACTTCCTTGTCCCAGGCCCCGAAGAAATCCATCAGGACCAGCTCGTCTTCGCACAGGTCGAGCGAGAACGACATCAGTTTATGCAGTTGACAGACGTGTTCGCCCTTGTTGATGAGGACGCAGCGCCGGGAAATGACATTTTCTTCCGTGAAGATCGCGTAGTATAGATTCAGGCGCAGGCCGTTGACCTTGTCCAGCAGGTGGATCAGCAGCGTCTTTGTTGCGCCATAGGCGCTCGGAAGCGAAGCGATCTTCGTGTCGCCCTCAATGATCTCGTGAGAATCATAGGTCAGATCCAGCGTAAAGGAGCCGCCGTTTTCGATCTCGATCGGCGCCTCGTTGAAGTCACCGGTACCGTAGGAAGCGTATTCCTGCGGCAGACTGTCCAGAGAATAGACGTCGTTTCTTTTGTCATAGAGGATCGTGTCGCCGTGCAGGATCTTCTTCTTGAAGGAAAAGGCTTCCGCATCGGACAGAAGGCACTTCCTGCCGAAGTGCAGGTGTTCCAGGTGCTTGTGACGATCGATCCTGAACATGTAGGACATGTCTCTGGTATTTAATAAAAAAACATTATTTTTAAATTGAATGGCATCCATGAAAAGCCCTTCTTTCCTCTACTATTCTAACAAATAACAGGGGTCTTGGAGCATCTGCGCGATAAAGTCTTGGGCAAGAAAGCTCATATTCGGTAAAATAAAAGGCGGAGGCAAACGCTATGTATACAACAAAGAACCTGTTCGATCTGAATCACACGATCGCCAGAGAATATCTGGAAAAATACGAATACCCCTGGAATGCTCTTCCCGAAATCAAAAACTTCATCAAGGAACTGATTGAAAAACTCGACAAAAACGAATACACGGAAGTCAGGAAAAACGTCTGGGCGCATAAGAGCGCCAAGATCGCGGCAAGCGCCGAACTGAACGGTCCCTGCATCATCGGACCGGACAGCGAGATCCGCCATTGCGCATATATCAGAGGCAACGCCATCATCGGTGCCGGCTGCGTCATCGGCAATTCCTGCGAAGTCAAGAACGCCGTGATCTTCGACAAGTCCCAGGTCCCGCACTTCAACTACGTCGGCGACTCGATCTTGGGCTTCCATGCCCACATGGGGGCCGGATCCATCGTATCCAACCTGAAATCCGACGGAAAGAACGTCACGATCAGGGATGGCGACAGAAAGGTTGAGACCAATCTGCGCAAATTCGGCGCGATCATCGGCGACAACGTCGAAGTCGGCTGCAATTCCGTCCTGAATCCGGGAACCGTCGTCGGCAAGAATTCCAACATCTACCCGCTGGCAAGAGTCAGAGGCCTGGTGCCGGAACAGTCGATCTACAAGGACGAAGGCATCGTTGTGGAGAAGGTCCTGTGATCAGGGGCGTCATCTTTGATCTGGACGGCACGACCCTGAATACCCTCGACGACATCGTCGACAGTTTCAATGCAACTTTGGAAGAAGCGGGCATTGAGCCCAGGTCCCGCGACGTCATGCGTCTGGGTGTCGGCCGCGGTTTTCGCATCCTGGTCGACCGCGTCCTGCCGGAAGTGACCGACGACAAAGAAAGAGAAAAGCTGGCGCTGCGTTATCACGAAAACTACTCGAAAAGATACGCCGACCGCACCCGTCCCTACGAAGGGATGCCCGAACTTCTGCGGAAGCTGCAGGACGACGGCATCAAACTGGCGGTCGATTCCAACAAGAGCGATTTCTTCGTCAAGGATCTGATCAGAAGGAATTATCCGGATATTGAATTCGGCGACGTCATGGGATCTCTTCCCGACTACGCGCTCAAACCCGATCCCGGCAGAGCCCTGAAGATCATCGACAACATGGGTCTGCAGAAAGAAGAAGTGATCTATGTCGGCGACAGCGATACCGATATGCAGACGGCCGTCAATGCGGGCATCGTTCCCGTCGGCTGCCTCTGGGGCTTCCGCGACCGGAAGACCCTTGAAGAAAGCGGCGCCGTCCAACTCGCTGAAAAACCTGAAGATATCTATGAACTGATAAAGGAGAAGAACCAATGATCTGTCCCTATTGCGGAAAAGAAATGAGTGAATCCTTTGTTCAGAGTGCACAGCAGATCTACCTGAACAGAGGAAGCAAACCGCGCTTCAATCCTGCCGGAGATCTCTCCAGCAAATCCCTCTCGCGCTTTTCATTTACCAAAGCGCCGTTTGTGAAAGCCTTCTATTGCGAAGACTGCGCCAAGATCATCATTGATCTGAAGGAGAGCGAAAACCGTGAAAAAGGTCTGCGTCGCCGCTTCTCTCACCGCTGAACAGAAAAGACGGCTGGAAGAAGCCTGCCCGGATTACGAATTCGTCTACAGTCTGGATGAAAGTGCACAGATCGTCATCGGCTACCTGCCGATCGAAAAGCTGAAACGCTTTGAAAAGCTGGAGTGGCTGCAGACGCTCTCTGCCGGCGTGGAGCGATACATCGCCAGGGGTGCATTGAAGCAAGGCGTCATTTTGACCAACGCTTCCGGCGTCCACACCAGAGAGGTGGCCGAGCATCTGCTGGCCGTCCTGCTGATGATGGTCAAGAAGCTGCACATCTACCGCGACGACCAGAAGAAACACGTCTGGAAGGACGAAGGCAAGGTCAAGGAGATCTCAAAACTCAGAGTGACGATCCTGGGTCTGGGTGACATCGGAAGCTATCTGGCCAGACAGCTCAAAGCGCTGGGTATCCATGTGATCGGTGTAAAGCGAAAGGCGATCGAAAAGCCCGACTGCGTCGATGAGCTGTATATGAGCGATGAAATGTTCAAGGCGATCGGCGACGTCGACGCTGTAATCTCGCTGCTGCCCGGAAACAGAGAAAACGTCGGACTCTTCAATGTCGACACATTCAGACAGATGCGCAGCGACTGCATATTCATAAACGCCGGCCGGGGCAACCTCTGCGACGAAAAGACACTGAAGACGGTGCTGGATGAAAAGATCATCGCCGCGATCGCCGCGGACGTCTATCCAAAAGAACCGCTGCCAGCAGAGAGCCCGCTCTGGGACTACGACAATCTCATGGTCACGCCGCATGCCGCCGGAGGCTACCACCTCGACAGCGCGATGGAGACCCTCCTCGACCTGTGCATCGAGAACCTGAACCGCTACAGCCAGGATAAACCGTTAAAGAACCTAATAAGCGAAAGAGAGTAATCTTTCGCTTTTTTATTGTTTCGGCGGTTTCCAAAAAACAGGCGCGCAGATTACAATAAAGACAGAGAAACAAAGGAGCAGCAACAATGAAGATTCTGATGATCAACCATTTTCCTTTGGCCGGATCAGGCAGCGGCACCTACACGCGCAACCTGGCTGTCCATCTGACGTCGCTCGGTCACGAAGTATGCATCATCCTGCCGGAAAACACCGACGCCTACGATGAAGTGGAAGGCGTCAGACTTCACCCGGTCTTCTTTTCTCCGGAAGAAAAAGCGACAGACGAACGCAGCGAAACGGCAGGTTCATCGATGGATGACCCCCTGCCCTTCAACTTCCCCTGCTTCACCTCCCATCCCCGCAGCGTCAACAACTTCGGCAACCTGAATGAAGAACAGCTCAACATGTATACGGCCGCCTTTGAACGGGCGATCGACGAGGAGATCAGAGATTTCAAGCCGGACATCGTCCACGGCCAGCACGTCTGGATCCTGCCTTCCCTCGCTGTCGGCAAAGGTGTACCCCTTGTTCTGACGGCTCACGGCACCGATCTGATGGGCTTTGACAAGTGGCCTAAGCTGAGACCATATGCACAGAAGGCCATGGACGCCTGCTTTGCCGTCATCTCGATCTCCAAA
>JAEEGL013844634.1_pt1 | contig 32461 bp, 27 predicted proteins | sample 9134231 | NCBI WGS metagenome assembly JAEEGL01 (sample SAMN16246548, study PRJNA631951) | gut metagenome | biome: gut microbiome; feature: rumen; material: fiber-attached | host: Bos | place: Iran: Karaj | collected 2018-10
TCACCTGACTGGATCTCAAATGTGCAGGAAGCGGCAGTAACGCTCTCATCGGAAGGATTGTCAAGCCGTTTTATCATATCGTAGTGGGTATGTCCCTTTGTGGGACAATCCTTGATTGTACCGCATACCGAAAAACCGAACTTCTCATAGAGCGGCCTTGCCTGAAAATCAAAGGTGCCCAATGTCATAAAACGACAGCCTTTTTCTCTCGCGGCACGCTCCGCCTCGCGGATCAGAGCGGAGCCGACCCCCTGTCTTCGGTAAGTTTCCTCCACCCACAGGATGTCGAGATCAGCAACCCTCCAGCAATTTATCAGAAGATTGCACCCGGCAATGATGTTTCCGTCGCTGTCCGTAACTTTGAACACGACCAGCTCGTCCTCGATCGTATCTTCAAAATCTATCTTTGAATCGGTGATCGCATTGAGCTTATCTGCAATAAGCTCATCATCGCCTTCAACACAGGGGATTATTTTGAATTCCATTTGTTATTTCTCCTTCTTAAACTCCGATTTGTTTTAATCATTGTACCACTGCTGACCCGCGCGGTCAATTACCCTACTTTCAAAGGGAAGGAGGCGCTTCCTTACGAAGCGCCTCCCTCGCCGGTGATTTTTTTTATTCGTCACGGAGAATAATATCCTCACGAAGCTTTCTCTCAATTCAGCTTATCAATCGACCTTCACAACAACGTCGTCGAGGAGCGCCATGACAACGAGCTGGCCTTTACCGCTGCGGTTATCGATCCTGACTTCTTCGGTGTTTACCACGGTTTTAGTTCCGTGAGCCTGCGTCACAACGATATCCCTCGGATCGGTAACGTGAGTCGCGGCGACTATCTCGCTTCCGTTCGAGCCGTTTTTCTTAAAGCCGAAGCAGATGGTGCCCTTGCCGTTCCTGCCCTGCAGATCGTGATCGAAAACGAAGCTGCGCTTCATATAGCCACGGTCGGTAACGGTAAGTATCTCGCCTTCCTCATTCACGGTATGCCCGTAAACGATACCGTCGCCGTCCTCAAGCTTCATCCCGTGAACGCCGCCGGTCTGCCTGCCGGTAACGGGTATCGAGGCAATATCGAAGCGTATCCCCATGCCTCGTTTTGAAATAAGCATAACGCTGAGCTCGGTCTCGTCGAGAACGTACTCAAAGCCGATAAGCTTATCGTCCTTCAGGTTGACGGCTGCCACGCGCTTGCTCCTTGTAACGTATTCCTCGGCCGCCGTGGATTTCACCATACCGTTTTGAGTATAGAAAATGTATCTTCCGGTCACGGCGTCATCGATAACGGAACCGATCACGTTCTCTCCGTTTTCGACGGGGATCAGCGAAGACAGGTTCGTGGGCTTTGCGGAAGGCTTGGTTTCCGGTATGTCCGCTACCTGGAGCGAAAGCATAAAGCCCTTATCCGTGAACATCCTGAGCGTATTGCTCGTAAGCGTTTTATAAACGGCAAGCGGAGCGTCCGCGGCTTCCACTTCGCTGTTCAGCAGCTTCAGCGGGATCCTGCGAAGCTTGTTCTCGGGAAGCACGAGTACCGCAGCGGGCTCGTTAATGAGAACGTCCGCTTCCATCTCCTCTTCCTCGCCCTCTTCGCTTATAAGCTGCGTGCGTCTCGGATCGGCATATTTTGCGGAGATCTCTTCAAGCTCCGAAATGATGAGCGCATCCAGCTTTTTCTTTGAAGCGAGGAGTCCCTTCAGCTTTGCTATCTCCTTCAAAAGATCGGCATGCTCGCGCTCGATCGCGATCTGTTCAAGATTGGTCAGGCGCTGCAGTCTGAGATCGAGTATGGCGTCCGCCTGAACGGCGGTAAGCTCGAACCTGTCCATCAACGCCTGTTTGGCGATCTTGGGGGATTTGGAAGCCCTGATGAGAGCTATGACTTCGTCTATATTCAGAAGCGCAATAAGCAGACCGTCAAGAATATGCGCCCTGTGCTCGGCAGCGTCGAGCTCATGCTTCGTGCGCTTTGTAACGACCTCTTCCTGATAGCGGATGTAATGATCGATCAGCTCGATAAGCGAGAGCTGCTTGGGCTTGCCCTCCGCTATTGCGACCATAATAACGCCGAAGGTCCTCTGCAGATCGGAATACTTAAAGAGCTGTTTAAGTATCTTCTGCTCGTCGGCGTCCTTTTTAAGCTCTATGATCGCCCTTATGCCGTGCCTGTCCGATTCGTCCCTGATATCGGTAACGTTCTGGAACGCGGCTTTCTTCTCCTGCGTAAGCTTAAGTATGCCTTCAAGCGCCCTTGCCTTGTTGACCTGATACGGAAACTCGGTAACAACGATCAGTTTTTTGCCGTTCTTCAGCGTTTCGATATGGGTCTTGGCTCTGTTCAGCAGCTTGCCGCGGCCCGTGGCATAGGCGTTGCGTATCTCGTCGGACTTGATAATATAGCCTCCGGTCGGAAAATCCGGGCAGGGCATGATCTTCATTATCTCGTCAAGGGATATCCTCGGATTCTTTATCCTTGCAATTACGGCGTCGATCGCTTCTTTCGGGTTGTGCGTGGGAATGGACGTGGTCAAACCGACCGCGATGCCGTTTGCTCCGTTGATAAGGAGGTTCGGAAACCTGCCGGGAAGCATTTCCGGTTCCTTCAAGGTATCCGAGAAATTGAGGCAGAACTTAACGGTATCCTTTTCGATATCCCTAACCATATCCATGGCCGCGGGGGCCATCCTGACCTCCGTATAACGCATAGCGGCGGCGGAATCTCCGTCTATGGATCCGAAATTGCCGTGACCGTCCACAAGCGGGAGGCGCATATTGAAATCCTGAGCCATGCGGACCATCGCGTCATAAACGGAGCTGTCGCCATGGGGATGGAATTTACCGAGGCAGTCGCCTACTATTCGAGCGGATTTCCTGTGGGGCTTATCCGGGGTATTGCCGAGCTCCAGCATGGTATAAAGGATCCTTCGCTGGACAGGCTTCAAGCCGTCCTCTACCCTCGGGAGGGCCCTTTCAAGTATTACGTGCTCTGCGTAAGGGATCATGGAGTTATGCATCACGTCGTCCATGCTGACTACGTTGAATATCTCCTGCCCGTCCCCAAAGCCTATCTGATCGTTGTCTTTTCCTTTACGAGCCATCAGTTACCTCTTATCAAACCGATCGTCTTTTTCCTGTCCGCGGCCTTGAAAACGGCGTTGCCCGCAACGAGCACGTTCGCGCCGGCGTCGCGGCAGAGCTTTGCCGTGGTTTCGTTAACTCCGCCATCCACCTCGATATCGAGCTGCTTGCCGCGCTTTTGAGCCATTTCCCTTATCGCCTCTATCTTATAAAGAGCGGAGTCGATAAACTTCTGCCCGCCGAAGCCGGGATTGACGCTCATTACGAGCACCATGTCGACGTCATCGAGCAGATACTCGATCGAATTCTGGTGCGTTGCGGGATTAAGGGCGATACCTGCTTTGACGCCATAGGATCTGATGAGCTGTATCGTCCTGTGGGCGTGCAAGTCGGCTTCGCGGTGAATGGTAATAATATCGGCGCCCGCTTCCGCGAAATCCCTGATCCACTTTGAAGGCTCCGCGACCATGAGATGCGCGTCAAAAACGAGATCGGAGCACTTTCTGAGGGCCTTGCACATGGGGGCTCCGAAAGTGATATTGGGCACGAAACTACCGTCCATAACGTCAAGATGGACGTAATCCGCTCCAAGCTCCTTCAACGACGCGACCTCGTCGCCGAGCTTTGTGAAATCCGCGGAAAGTATCGAAGGTGCCACATAGATCCTGTCAGTCATACTTATGCCTCCTCGTTTCGATTGCTTCATTTACTATTTTAACGTATCTTGAATAGCGTTCCCTGTTGATCTCCCCTGCCTCCACGGCCGCTTTGACCGCGCAGTCGGGCTCTGAAATATGCATGCATCCGACGAACCGGCAAGACCCGCTGTAAAGCGAGAATTCACGATACATCCCGGGTATCTCCTCCGGCTCCGCGGGCACGGATTCAAGCATTGAAAAGCCGGGAGTATCTGCGATAAAAGTCCCTCCCGGAGCGGTAAGCAGCTCTGCGTGCCTCGTCGTATGACGGCCTCTTTCCGTCTTGACAGAAAGACCGCCCGTTTTCAAATCAAGGCCCAGGAGCGAATTCAAAAGGGATGATTTGCCGACCGCGGACTGACCGGCAAGGCAGATGGTGTTGCCGGAAAGCGTTTCCTTAAGCTTATCCAATCCCGAACCGCTGGCAGCGGAAACAATAAGAATGTCGTCGACGGCGTTCACGTACTGTGCCTTGATCTTCTCCGCTTCCGATCCGTCCCCGATATCGCATTTATTGATAACGATCACCGGCCTTATCCCCTGCCTGCTGCAGTAGAGAAGGAGCTTATCCACAAGCTCAAGATCTGGCGCGGGCTCGGCCGCGGCAGCGACGATAAGCAGCATATCGACGTTGGCAACGGCAGGCCTTAAGAGCTCGTTCACTCTCGGGAGTATCTTCAAAAGATAGCCTTCTCCCTTTTTGTCCACCGCGATCTCAACGTTATCGCCGGGTATGGGCGTTTCGCCCTTCTTGCGGAAAAGGCCCCTCGCCTTGCATACGTGGCTTGACCCGTCTGCGCAGAGTACGGTATAAAACCCTCCGACGCCCTTTATGATTTTGCCGCTTTTGATAGTTTCCAAATCAAGTCTCCGATGAATCGAAATACTTTGAAATGCTCGTAACAGCAGTCCCGTTGACGTAGATCTTGCAGGTATAAGTGCCGCCCTCCCAATAATAGGCGGTAAAAGCAAGCGTACTGTCCGCGGAAGAATGGCGCCCGCTGTAGAGCACGACCTCTCCCATGGAGGTGACTACCGTGACGATCACGGTGTTCTCGCCCTCGCCGAGCGTAAGGTTCTCGCTGAATTCGGCCTTGTATTCGCCCGCGTCGGATCTGTACATGGTGATCTCAACTGTAACGGAATCGAATATTATATCCATGCCTCCCGGCGGGTTCTGGTCGATTATCTGGTACTCCTGGTACTCGTCCTCGGGATGCTCTTCGGTATCGATATAGATCCTGTAATTATTGATATGCGAATGTTTGAGCATTTCAAGCGCCTCGCCGATCTCCCTGCCGATAAGATCGGGCATGCTGGCGGCGTCCGCGGAAGCGTTCCCGCAGACGATTATAATAATGGCTTCGTCAAGAGATACGATCTCGCCGGGTTCGGGGGATTGAGCTATGACCGTCCCTATGGGTTCCGTGCTCTGCCTGTACTCGATGTGGGGATTAAGCGAAAGCCCGCTCTCCTTCAGCTTGTTTCTTGCCTGATCCACGGTGAGCCCCGTCAGGTTGGGCACGGGTACGGTATTGTTGCCGCTGCTGATGGTGACGAGTATGGTCGAACCGGGCTCGGCTTTGCTCTGCGCGGGAGGATCCTGTTCACACACCTCACCCGCGGGGATCTCGTCGGAGGGCTCATAGCCCCTTATCTCTATTTTGAGATTCCTGTTTTCCGCGCGCTCTTGCGCTACGGATTCGGTGAGCCCTATCAGGTTGGGCACCCTTGTGTATTTGCTGCTGCCCTTTGTCATCGATATGATGAACATAACGGCAAACAACGCAATAACGCCTATCACGGAACCGATGATCGCTATAAGAGGAAGGTGCTCGCGCAGGCGGTTCCTTCGCGGGCCGCTGCCGCCTTCCGTTTCTTCATCCTTTTTTTCGACCTTTGCAAAGCGCGACTGAGGATACCTGAGCGCTTTATGAAGATCGTCCCGCATTTCATCCGCGTCGCTGTAACGAAGCTCCCTGTCCTTTGAGGTCGCCTTTTCCACAACGTCGCTCATGGCGATCGATATCTTCGGATCGACCTCATGCAGAGGCGTGATATCCTCGTTGATATGCTTCAGCGCGACCTGCACCGCATTATCGCCGGAGAAGGGCGGCTTGCCCGTGAGCATCTCATAAAGCATAACGCCGGCCGAATACAGATCCGCCTGCGCGTCGACCGATTCGCCCTTTGCCTGCTCCGGAGAGATGTAATAGACGGAGCCCATCGCCTCGGTGCCTTCATAGGTCTTTGTGGAATTGTCGGTGAATTTGGCGATGCCGAAATCCGTGAGCTTAATGCAGCCGTCCTCGGTGACCATGATGTTCTGCGGCTTGACGTCCCTATGGATCAGCCCCATTTTATGCGCGTGAGAAAGGCCGTCCAGAACGTCGCAGATGATCTCTGTGGCCTTCCTGGGCTTCATGGCGCCGTTTTCATCCATCAGCTCGCGAAGCGTGATGCCGTTTACGTATTCGAGTATAAGATAATGGATATCCCCGTCGTTGCCCATGTCGTAAAGGGTGACGATATGCTCGTTTTTAAGAGTGACCATCGCCCTTGCCTCACGGCTGAGCCTGCGCAGATACTGCGGATCGTTGCTGTATTCTTCCTTCAGGACCTTGATAGCGACCGTCCTGTTTTCCTTTGTGTCGAAGCCTTCGTAAACGTCGGCCATGCCGCCGCTGCCGACCTTCCTGACGATCTTATATCTGCCGTTCAGCAATCTGCCTATCATCGCTGCACCTCCGTATTCTTAACGAGTACAACGGTGATATTATCCGTGGATCCGTTTGCGAGCGCCAGCTCCGTAAGCTTATCGCAGCATTCGAGCAGATCTTCGGTATTGGCGATTATCCGTTCTGCCTCGCGGTCATCGACCGAGCCGCAGAGCCCGTCGGAACAGAGCATAAGAATATCGCCCTTGGCCCAGCTTTTGACTCCGACGTCGGCCTTTTCGAACCTTGACGTTCCAAGCGCGCGGGTGATCAGATTGCGCTGAGGATGATCCTTGGCCTGTTCCTCGGTTATGACGCCGGAAGAAACGAGCTCCTGAACGTAGGAATGATCCCTCGTTACTCTGCGCAGCCTGTGCCCGTCAAAATGATAAAGCCTGCTGTCGCCGATGTTTGCGACGGTGTATTTATTGGTATCGAGAAGCGCCATAACGACGGTCGTTCCCATTCCGGTGCAGCGGTCGTCGGTCATGGCCTTATCGAAGATATCATGGTTCGCATCGTTGACGGCCTGACGCAAAAGCGCGATGCTGGTCATACCGCCCTTGGTATTCTTAATGTAATCGACGATACATTCTATCGCTCTGCCGGAGGCCACTTCTCCGGCTTGATGACCGCCCATCCCGTCGGCGACGATAACGACCGGACATTCGCCGTTTCCGGGAATGTAGAACGAATCCTCATTGTGTTTTCTTAAGCCCGTATCCGAGCGGTAGGCATATATCATACGCCTTCCTCCTTTTGGGATTGAATGTGCTTGTTGCGAAGCTGCCCGCAGGCGCCGTCTATATCAGTACCGAGTTCGCGTCTGACCGTTGCAGAGATATGCAGCCTTTCGAGAAGCGCCGCGAACTGCGCCGCCTTCCGGCGCGTAACGCCGTTAAGATGCCTTTCTTTCACGCTGTTCAGCGGGATCAGGTTGACGTGACAGTTGATGCCCCTTAAAAGCCTCGAAAGCTCGTGCGCGTCCTCGTCGGAGGAATTGACTCCTTCTATCAGCGCATACTCGAATATCACTCTCCTGCCGGTCTTGTCCGCATAGTATTTCGCGGCGGGTATCAGCTCGGAAAGCGAATAAGCGTTTGCTATCGGCATAGTCTTTCTGCGAAGCTCGTCGTTCGGCGCATGGAGCGAGATACAAAGAGTAATATGCGGCGCGTCTTCGACGAAGCTGTAGATCTTCGGAACGATACCGCAGGTGGATACCGAAATGTTCCTCGGACTTATGCCGAGGCCGTCCTCCGCCGTCGCCCTTTTTAAAAACCTTATGGTGTTATCGTAGTTATCGAGCGGCTCTCCGCAGCCCATCATAACGATATTGGTAACGGTGCGCTTCTTATCGGGAGAAGTCGGTATAAGCCTTTCAACGGAAGTCACCTCGGAAAGCATCTCTCCCGCGGTGAGATCGCGTACCTTGCCGTTGAGCGTCGAAGCGCAGAAGGCGCAGCCCATCCTGCAGCCAACCTGGCTCGAGATGCAGAGCGTATTGCCGTATGAATAGCTCATCAGCACGCCCTCGACGATGTTTCCGTCATCGAGTTTATAAAGGAATTTAACCGTTTCATCGCGCTGCGAATACTTCCGCTCGATGATCTCCGCTCCGCCGAACGGGATAGCGGAAAGCTTTTCGCGGAGCTGATTGGGAATGTTGTTCATCCCCTCCGGCCTGACGCCTTTGGCCGTCCATGACAGGACCTGTTTTGCCCTGAACTTAGGCTCGCCGAGCTCGGCCATAAGCGCGGCCGCTTCATCCATATCTATCGATGCCAAATCCTTGATCATATCAAATCTTTCTTTTCATTTTAGCGATAAAGAATCCCTCTGTGCGGTCAACGTTCGGGAATAACTGCAGCATCCCGTTCGAGCCCCTGTCTCCGAAGCGGCCTTTGAGCACCGGGTCGAGTGAAACGAGCTCATATTCATCGTTTTCATTCAGGAATCGCCTGACCGCAAGCTCATTCTCCCTCTCCGAGACCGTGCAGGTCGAATAGACCAGCACGCCGCCTTTTTTCAAATATCCGGAACAGGCCGAAAGGATATTATGCTGGACTTCGGTCAGTTCCTTTATGCTCTCATCCGTCCTTCTGTATCTCGCGTCGGGCTTCGAGCCGCCTCCCAGACCGGAGCAGGGAACGTCGCAAAGCACTCTGTCGAAACATTCCGAATACTTATCCAAAGGTACGGCCGCGTCGTTCACGGCGATATCAACGCCCGTGACGCCAAGCCTTTCAAGCGTTTTTGCGATCAGCTCCGCCCGGTGAGGGTGCACGTCCCACGCGGTTACGGAACCGCTGCGGCGCATGATATCGCAGATATAAGCGGTCTTCCCTCCCGGAGCGGCGCAGGCGTCGAGCACCTTTTCGCCCGGTTTGGGTTCAAGACATTCGCAGGCAAGCATAGCGCTTTCCGACTGCACGGTGAATTTGCCGGATCTGAACAGCTCGTCCCCGGCAACGCTGCCGTTGAAGCCCTCGACTACCAGAGCGCCTTCTGAGATATCGCTTTTCCTTACGGAAACGCAGCGGGAGGAAATGCTTTCGATAAGCTCGTCCTCCGGAAAACCGCCGACCGGCCTGATAGAAAGGCTCCTGATGCTGGAAGTTAGAAGCTCTTCCGTGAAAGGCTCGCCGTAAAGGCGCGTGTATTCCTCTATCATAAAGCCCGGATACCCGCTGATTATCTCCATCCGGCTCTTGAACTCTTCCGGCAGGGGCGGAAGCTTGCCGCTTTCTTTTTCCCTGACGATCGATCTCAATACTCCGTTGACGAATCCCTTCAAACGCGCTTTCCCGATCTCGGAAGTCAGCTCTACGGCGCGATTGCAGACCGCATGCGCGGGATCGTCCATAAAGAACAATTCGGCCACCGCTATCCGAAGGATGCCCCTTACAGCGGTATGGAGCCTGCCTTTTGCATAGTGATCGATGATAAAATCGCAGTAGTTAAGGTTCTCAAGCGCGGTATAAACCAAAGCGGTCGTTCGTCCGACTTCGTTCGGTCGAACGTACGACAGTCCTTCTTTCAAGGCAAGGTTCGCAAAAGCGCCGTCCCTTGTAACGGAGAGCAGGATATTGAGGGCTGTACGGTCGGCGCTCATTGACCAAGCACTCTTCCGTACATTTTTTTGCTGTTGAGAGCCGCTTTTGCCTCCATGCGTCTGGAGTTCGGGAACTGCAGCTCCTTTATCTCTATCAGACCGTCAAGGCATTTGACGAACAATCCCCTCTTACCGTCCGCAATAACGCACTCGCCGGGCAGGGCTTCATCGAATTCGCCGTCTTCGGGATAGACTTTCGCGGTCTTATAGATCTTGACGGGCTGACCGTCGAGCCTTGTGAAAGCAATCGGCGAAGGGTTCATCCCGCGTACGAGATCATGGATCTGCTCAGCGGTTTTATTAAAGTCGATCTCCGCCATGTACTTTCTTATCATGCCGCATCTTGTGGCCTCGTCCTCGTCCTGCGGAGTCCTTATAAGCTCGCCGGCGATCAGCTTATCTATGGTCTCCTTCAGCACTTCGGCTCCCAGATCGGAAAGGCGCGCGTAAAGCTCTCCTGATGTCTCGTCCTCCCCGATGGGGGTTTCGCGGCTGAGCAGGATATCGCCTGTATCGAGCCCGATATCGGTCATCATCGTGGTAACTCCGGTGACCTTCTCGCCGTTGATTACCGACCATTGTATGGGAGCGGCGCCGCGGTATTTGGGAAGCAGACTGCCGTGAACGTTGATGCAGCCGAATTCCGGTATGCTCAAGTTCTCCGCGGACAGTATCTGCCCGAAAGCCGCCGTGACCATAAGCTGCGGGGCAAACTCCCTGAGCGCTTCAACGCCTTCCGGATCGCGTATCCTGGAAAACTGAAATACGGGGAGCCCGAGCTCAACGGCAAGCTCCTTAACAGGAGGCATGGCGATGCCGTGACCGCGATCCTTAGGCCTGTCGGGCTGAGTGAAAACGGCCAGTTCATGCTCCTCTTCGGCAAGCATTCTCAATGAAGGGAGCGCGAATTCCGGTGTGCCAAGAAATGCTATCCTCATTTTACGGAGCTATCCTCGTTTTCTTCTTCGGGAGTGGGTATTACGAGCCTCTTATAGACCTTTCCGTCAAGGTGATCGCACTCGTGAAGCATCGCGCGGGCAAGGAGCCCTTCGCCGCGAAGCTCGAATTCATTTCCGCTGCGGTCAAAGGCGCGCATCACGGCGACGTTGGGACGGATAACGTATCCCTGCTCGTCGGGGAAGGAAAGACAGCCTTCCATTCCGCCCTGTTCCCCCTCGGTATAGATTATCTCGGGATCGATCGCTTCAATAAGCTCGTTCCTGTCTTCGCTGCAGTCGATAACGATAACTCGGCGTAAAATACCCACCTGGGGCGCGGCAAGGCCGCAGCCGTCCGCGTCATACATCGTTTCGGCCATATCGTCGAGAAGCCTCCAAAGCTTCTCATCGAAATCCTTAACGGGTTTCGCGACCTTGTAAAGGCAGGACGCTTCCCCGGTCTTTATCTTTCTTATCGCCATAATGTGCCTCCGTTTCCGCCTGCGCATACGCGGGCATAGTATCAACAGAATAATTCATGATATTATAACACATTTCATGCGGTTTACAAAGTATATAAGTCAAGTTTTTCCGAATAATTCTTCTGCCTGCGGGTTTTTGAGAGCGTCGGCGTTTTCGCTCCGGATCGCTGCCAGATAATGTTTGCGTTTTGATTATTGATAATTCGACAAATATCCTGTATAATCCCCTTTAAAGAGCGAACAGAGAAAGGAGCTGTAACAGCTTGAGCGTAATCATGAATGAGAGCTTGCCCGTAGTTACTCTGCGGAACATAGTCGCCATGCCTTATATTCTATTGAGCTTTGATATCGGCAAACCCGGCAACGGGGCCGCGGTGGACGCCGCAGTCAATTCCGATAACAGGATAATCCTATTATGCCACAAGGATCCGAAATCGCCCGATACGAGCGTGCTGAATCTATTCGATCACGGATGCATCTGCAGGATAAACAAGATAATCAAGCTTCCCGAAGGAAACACCCGCGTATTTGTGGACGGCCTTACGAGAGTCAAGATAAACGGCTTCGTACAGGATCAGCCCTATCTTCGCGCCTCATATACAGAGCTTGTGGATATCCCCTGCCACTATGATGAAGCCGCAAGCCTGCGTCAATTGATATCCAGAAAATTCCGCGACTTCTCCTTCGGCAACGGAAAAGCGCCGATCAAAGGCGTCGTAGATTCCATCGAGACCATACCGGACGACATACGCTACACTTACAGCGTGGCGAACGTCGTCATGCTTCGTTACGACGACCGCCAGGCGTTTATCGAGCAGGAGGATCAATCCGCCCGCTGCCTTAATCTGCTTTCGGTCATGACGCGTGAAGCGGAATTCGCGCAGCTCATGCAGAAGATAGACGACGACGTCCGCCGCAGGATAGAGAAGAATCAGCGCGAATACTTCCTTCGCGAGCAGATCAGGTCGATCCGAAAAGAGCTTGGCGAGGATGAGCAGACCGAGGCGGATGAGTTCCGCGAGAGGCTGGATAAGAAAGTCCTTCCCGATAACGTGAGAGAGCGTATTGCACGGGAAATAGACCGTTTTTCGACATTGCCCGCCGGCTCTCACGAGATGCCGTCCATGCGGACTTTTATCGAGTGCGTGCTCGATCTTCCCTTCAGCGAGGTCAGCAGCGATAATCTTGACGTTGCAAACGCGCGCGCTATACTCGACAGGGATCACTACGGCCTTGAAAAGGTCAAGGACAGGATACTTGAGCATCTTGCGGTAGCTCAGCTCACGGGGAAAGTCAACGGGCAGATAATCTGCTTCGTCGGCCCTCCAGGCGTCGGCAAGACCTCCATCTCCTCCTCCATCGCCGAAGCGCTCGGCCGCAGATTCGTCAGGATGAGCCTTGGCGGCATAAAGGATGAAGCGGAGATACGCGGTCACAGGCGCACCTACATCGGCGCTATGCCCGGCAGGATCATCGCCGCCATGCGCACGGCCGGGACCGTGAACCCGGTGCTTCTGTTCGACGAGATAGACAAGCTCTCGAACGATTACCAGGGCGATCCTTCCGCCGCTATGCTCGAGGTGCTCGACAGCGCGCAGAACTTTGCGTTCCGCGATCACTTCCTTGAAATGCCGTACGATCTTTCAAAGGTCATGTTTATTACGACCGCGAACAGCCTGTATGATATCCCCGGCCCTCTTCGCGACCGTATGGAAATAATCGAGGTGCCGAGCTATCTCGCTACGGAGAAGGTGCAGATCGCCATGCGCCATCTTATTCCCAAACAGCTTGAGAAAAACGGCATCAAAAAATCGATGCTCACCATACCCGAAAACATCGTCGAGTTAATGGTCAACGAATACACTCACGAAGCGGGCGTGCGCTCGCTCGAAAGGTGCATCGCTTCCGTCTGCCGCAAGGCCGCCTGTGATTTTGCTTCCGGCAAGAAGCGCGTAAGGCTTACTAAAACCAAGCTGCGCGAGTATCTCGGGATACCTAAATACACCGATGAGACCGCCGATAAGGAGCCTGCGGTAGGCATGGTCAACGGGCTTGCGTGGACAGCGGTCGGCGGATCGACGATGGAGATCGAGGCTGCCGTCCTCCACGGGAACGGCCAGCTTCAGCTCACAGGCAAACTCGGCGACGTGATGCAGGAGAGCGCGAAAGCCGCGCTGACCTTCATCAGAGCTCATTCCGACGAGCTCGGTCTCGATCCCGACTTCATGAAAAACACCGATATCCATATTCACGTGCCCGAAGGCGCAGTCCCGAAGGACGGCCCCTCCGCCGGTATAGCGCTGCTTACCGCAGCGGCAAGCGCCCTGACTCGCATCCCGGTCAGAGCGAGGATCGCCATGACCGGCGAGATAACCATCCGCGGGCGAGTACTGCCGATAGGCGGTCTTCGCGAAAAGCTGCTTGCGGCGGTTCGGGCGGGTATCACGGAAGTCATAATCCCCGAAGCGAACCGTAAGGATATCGAGGAGGTCCCCTCGGATATCGTTGAAAAGCTCGACGTGATTTACGTAAAAACCGCGGATCAGGTGCTGCGCCGCGCGCTTACCGTTTCACCGCTGAAGTCCCAACGTACGGCTAACGATATGCTGCCGGCCGTGAATTCGCAGGCCCCGGCTGCGGCAAGAGCATGATCTCCGTTCGATATCTCCCCCGCCTCTGCGGCGGGGGTTTTTTTCGCGTATCGGGCTGTTCGGATACGCGCAAAATATATCCTACTATTTTGCTTGGAATTGTTGACATTGGGTTCTGCGGGTGTTACAATTCAAAATACCAAGTAAACCAGTAGGAATTAAAGGAGGCGCCGGAAATGATGCTTTCGACAAAGGGCAGATACGGAATAAAGGCCATGGTCGATATTGCTTCCGAATACGGCAAAAGCAGGCTGTCCGTCAATCAGCTTGCCGAGAAGCAGGGCATCAGCGTAGCATATCTCGAGCAGCTTATATCGGCGCTGAAGAAAGCCGGTCTCGTTAGATCCGCAAGGGGCGCAGCAGGCGGCTATACGCTTTCGCGGCCTCCGGAGCAGATCAGCGTAGGCGAAGTCCTCCGGGCGCTTGAAAAGTCCACGGCGATAGTCGACTGCGTCGGAGTGGAAGGCGCCGCGTGCGAGAACGCATGCTCGTGCTCCGCCAGACCGCTTTGGATCAAGCTTCAAAGGAAGATCGACGACGTGCTCGATTCCACCACGATCAAGGATATGGCTGACGATCATTCCGCTCAGCTGGAAAGGATAAAACAATGAAGAGAGTATATCTGGACAACGCGGCAACGACAAAACTCATTCCCGAAGTCCTGAACGAGATGCTGCCCTATATGACCGAGATCTACGGCAACCCCTCCAGCCCCCACTACTTCGGCCAGCAGTCCGCAATGGCTGTTGACAAGGCAAGGCTCCAGGTCGCGAACGCTATCAACGCGGATCCCTCCGAGATCATATTTACGAGCGGCGGCTCCGAAGCGGACAACACCGCCATACGCGGCATTGCGGAACGCTACTCGAAAAAGGGCAGGCACATAATCACCACCAACGTCGAGCATCACGCCGTGCTGCACACCTGCCAGCTGCTTGAAAAGCAGGGCTATGAGGTCACCTATCTTCCCGTCGATGAATACGGTATGATAACCGCCGATCAGGTCAGGGACGCCATTCGCGACGATACGATACTTGTGACGATCATGTTCGCAAACAACGAGGTGGGCACAATAATGCCCATCTCCGAAATAGGCGCTATCTGCCGCGAAAGGATGATCTTCTTCCATACCGACGCGGTGCAGGCAGCCGGTCACGTTCCCATAGACGTAAAGGCGATGAACATCGATATGCTCTCGATGTCCGCTCATAAGTTCCACGGCCCCAAGGGCATTGGCGCTCTCTACGTCAGGAAAGGAATAATCGTTCCCGCGCTTATCGTAGGCGGGGCTCAGGAGAAGAACCGTCGCGCAGGCACGGAGAACGTCCCCGGCATAGTCGGAATGGGCAAAGCGCTTGAACTTGCCTGCACGGATATCGAGGAAAAAGGCAGGAAAATGCAGGTGCTTCGAGATAAGCTCATAACCGAGCTTCCCAAGCGCATCCCCGAGATCAAGCTCAACGGGCATCCTTCCGTAAGACTGCCCAACAACGTCAACTTCTCCATAAAGTATATCGAGGGCGAATCTATTCTTTTGATGCTCGATCTTAACGGCATCGCCGCTTCGAGCGGTTCCGCCTGCACGAGCGGAAGTCTCGATCCGAGCCACGTGCTCCTCGCGATGGGTCTGACTCACGAGGTAGCTCACGGTTCAGTACGCATGACTCTCAGCGATGAAACGACTGAAGAGGAAATCGACTATGTATTAGAGGTGCTCCCCAAGGTAGCCGAGAGGCTTCGTAAGATGTCACCTTTGTATCACGCTTAAGGAGGTTTATCAATTATGTATTCCGAAAAAGTATTGGATCACTTCCAGAATCCCCGCAACATGGGTGAGATCGAAGGCTACAACGGCATGGGTATGGTCGGCAACGCAAAATGCGGCGATATCATGCAGATGTTCATAAAGGTCAACGACGAAGGTATCATCGAGGACGTGGGCTTTAAGACCTTCGGCTGCGGCGCCGCTGTCGCGACGAGCTCCATGGCTACCGAGATGATCAAGGGCAAATCCGTTGACGAAGCGCTCCAGCTTTCCAACGCCGCCGTCGTCGAGGCGCTCGAGGGGCTTCCTCCCGTGAAGATACATTGCTCCGTGCTTGCCGAGGAAGCGGTCAAGGCTGCGGTGGATGATTATCATAAGCGCATGGAAGAAAAGAAGGCGAACGAGAACGATCCTCAGAGCGCAGAAGACGAGAAGACCGAAGCTTGATCGACTGATTATAATATGCTGGATCTTAAAGAACTGACTCCGCAGGCAATGGTCGAAATCCGGCCGTTGCTTGCTTTTCAAAAATTCAGGAGCTGCGATTACACCATCGGCGGTCTCTATATATGGCGCGATTATTTCGGACAGGCTTTCACCGTAAAGGACGGTATGCTCATAGGCACGGCAAACTATTTTGACAAGGGGCTTTGCTATTCCTATCCCGTCGGATGCGGGAGCTTCGATAAAGCTCTGGACGAGATCGAAGCAGACGCCGCGGAGCGCGGGATTCCTCTCAGGTTCTGCTGCGTCCCGGATGAAGCGATCGGCCGGCTGGCCGAGCATTTCGGCCGTCCGTACGAGGCGACGGGATACCGTCAATGGGAGGATTACCTTTATCCGTATGCGAATTTCCTCGGTTATCACGGGAAAAAGCTCGTGACTCAGCGCAATCATTGCAACCGTTTTTTAAGGGAATACCCTCAATATGAATACGTTCCCCTCAAATCCGGCAATATCGACGAGGCCCGCAGATTCCTTTTGGATCACAGTTCCGATTTTTGCAAGGATTCCCCCGTCTCCCGTGAGGATTACGTTAAGACCATCGAAGTGTTAGACCATTTCGAGCTCTTCGGATTCACGGGCGGCATGCTTAAAGTCGACGGAGAGACAATCGGGCTGAGTATAGGCGAAACGGTCGGCGATACTCTTTACGTTCACGTTGAGAAGGCGCTTACTTCATACAGCGGAGCCTATCCCATGCTCGCTTCGCTCTACGCAAAACAGAACGCCGACGAAAAGCTGCTTTATATCAATCGCGAAGACGATTCCGGAGATCCCGGATTGAGATGGTCGAAAACGGAGTACAGGCCTTGCGCGATGATCACGAAAAACGTCGTGGAATTTAAATAAAAAATAAGCGCTTGTATATACACAAGCGCTTTATCATTATGCTTTTTTACTTTCCGGCGGCCTTATAGATATTCTCGGTATGCTCGATATCGGGCATGCTGCCGACGTTGGAAAGGCTCCCGTCGAAGAACAGGCAAACGTGCCCGTCCATCCCGTTATCCGCGATGGAATCGGATCCGTGCGGCCAGCATTGAATGGAAGCCGCTGCCTCCAGCCCGTTGATCGACACTATTACGGGGCGTTTGAAATAGTTGAACTCCTTGCCGCAGATCTCCATAAAAGCTTCCAGCTCGCCGGGCGCGGGCTCCATCTCGGCATGGTTACCACCGCTGACGTATATAAGCTCGAACACCTTGCCCGTATAGCAATCGGTGATCGTATAGCTGTTCCCGGGGATAAGCTGAGCTTTTACGGATTCCCAGCTTTCGAGGCTCCCGGTCTTGGCGAGAGTGCCGGAGCCATGCTTTGGGCCTGCGGGAATGGATACGTTCCTCAGGGAAGCGCGTATTGCGGTATTCCTGAACAGGATGCCAAGCGACTCGCTCCCCATCCTTCCGTCCACCTGCATGGCCATACCGCTGTCCCTGCAATTGGATTGGAACGCCTTTACCGCATCGATCGTCATCGACTTATACGATCCGGTCGGTTTGAAATTGAGGTAACCCAGCTCGCGCAGGCGCATCTGTATCCTAACGACGGTGGGCCCGGTGGAGTTCTTGTCATAGATCACGTCCGCCCCGGAAGACGCCTTCGCATTCTGATCCGCTGGGGAAAGTATGAATGCCGCCATCAGCAGCAATAGTATTACGGCGATAGTTTTTTTCATGCAGACAGTATACCACAGTTTGATCGGTTTGTCACGGTTTTTTATCCGACCGATATATAATACCGAATAAAGGGGTCGTAATGCGATAATATATGGTATTCTGCCGCGATTTGTATTATAATAGAACTGCCTAATGGAGGAGAATATGAGACATATACCGAACATTTTAAGCTGTCTTCGCATAGCGATGGTCATCGCGTTCATCATTTTTTTCATCAAAGCGCAGTACGTCGTCTGTATGATACTGTACGTTGCGGCGTTTTTGACGGACGTTCTTGACGGTTATCTTGCGAGAAGATTCAACTGGGTCTCCAATTTCGGGAAGCTCGCTGATCCTTTCGCGGATAAATTCATGCTGCTTTCCGCTCTGGCGTGCCTGTGCATACACGGGGATTTCCCCATTCCCCTGCTTGCTCTGCTCGTTGTGAAAGAGCTGCTCATGCTGATCGGCGGGTACATAATGCTCAAGAAAAAGAAGGTCGCGGTCTATGCCGATATCTGGGGAAAGCTCGCGACGGGCCTGCTGTTCGTTTCCATAACGCTGACGCTCGTCAACCTTGCTTTCAACGGCATCATAAGCAAGTGGATACTCATCCTGCTTTACTGCGTTGCGATAAGCATCAGCCTTTTCTCCCTCTTCCATTATGCATATAAGAGCGGCATGATCGGCAAAAAATACCGTCAGCACAACGCTTATGAGGACAGTCCCATAGAAAAGTAAACAAAATCGAACCATAAAGAATAATATAGAGCAGCAAATCTTTTTCGGAGGTATTTATGAAAAGAATCGCTGCTCTTTTTCTGTCCCTGCTGATGCTTTCATTCAGCCTGCTCTCCTTTACGGCCTGTTCAAAGAAAAACAACGGCTTAAGGAAGATCACCCTAAACGAAGTGACAAGATCGGTTTTCTACGCGCCGCTTTACGTTGCGGCGTCAAACGGCTTTTTCGAAAACGAAGGGCTGGAGCTTGAGATCGTCACCGGCGGAGGAAGCGACGCCAGCATGACCGCTCTGCTTGCAGGAGAGGCGGATTTTGCGCTTATGGGCCCGGAAACAGGCGTTTACGTTATCAATGAAGGCAAGACCGACCATCCCGTGATCATAGGCCAGCTGACGAAGCGCGACGGCTCGTTCCTTATAGGAAGGGAGCCCGTGGATGAATTTTCATGGGATATGCTGCGGGGCAGATCCGTTATAGGCGGACGCCCGGGAGGGATGCCCTACATGACCCTTATGTACGTGCTCGATAAAAACGGTCTCACTCCCGGGAGCGACGTTGAGGTGATCAGCAACATCCAATTCAATCTCATGGGCGGCGCGTTTGAGGGCGGAACGGGCGATTTCGTAACGCTGTTCGAGCCGACCGCATCAAATTTCCAGGCCAACGGAAGCGGCTACATAGTAGCGAACATAGGGCTTGAATCGGGCGAAGTACCCTATACGGCGTTCATGACCGCGCCCGAAACAATCAAAAACGATCCCGAGCTCGTTATGAAATTCATTCGCGCCATCGTAAAAGCGCAAAAATGGATAGCCGACGCATCCGATGAAGAAATAGCCAAAGCGATGCAGCCCTTCTTTCCCGATACAGACGTGCCGACTTTGAAGGCCGTAGCCAAGAGCTACCGCGAAACGGATTCGTGGATGTCGACGCCCGTGATGACGGAAGAGTCGTTCAGCCGTCTGCTCGATATCATGGAGTTCAACGGCGTGCTCAAAAACCGGGTGGAGTTCACCGACCTTGTAGATAACAGCTTTGCGGAAAAAGCTCTGTCGGAGCTCGGCTGATCCGGCATAAAAAGCAGGGCAGCACACGCTTGACAGCCGTAAGGCGGGTTTTGTGACGAATGCTCGTTTTGAAACCAACTCGGTGCGAGCTGTGCGAGCCGCAGCAGGTCAGCGCTCAACGGCCGTCTGCGAACCTCATGCGAGACATATCCCGGATATTTCAACAAAAAAACTCCTTGTAGTGATCAATGCCACATGCAAGGAGTTTTTGTTTTTCAATAAAGCTATTCGGATGAATAATCCAAATACGGCCTTATGACGGTACGGCTTACGCTCCGCTTTATCGTTTTTATTTTTGCCTGCGCTTTGCGGGGATCTTCCTCTGCCCGTGCACGGGATTGTGTACGAGCACGTCTATCTCTCCCAGGCCGTCGTCCGCGGGCGCCTCGCCATGCTCGATCAGCACCTTTTCCCAGTAATCGAGAAGCTCCGGGGTAAGCTCGGTCGGCTCGTCTCCGGGTTCCCATTCGTTCATTTTTGGACGCTTCGGGACGGCTTTTTTGTATAGGGGCGCCACGTCGCGCTTCGGGAGGCCCTCTATCCCCTCACGAGTGATGGTCCTGCTGCGGAATTCGTTCCCCTCGTCTTCCATGGCAATGCACTTGCAGCAGTTGTCGCAGATCTTATTGGGATCGAGGTCGCATCTGTTGCACTCGCCGCAATCATCGCAGATCTTATTCTCATCAAGTACGCATAAAACCTTTTTATTCATAAAAAACTCCGAATTTTTTGGTACAAATGTTTGCAATTTCAAAACAGTTGTGCTATAATCGCTTTGTGATAAGCATTTGTATTATAGCATCTTTTTATTCAAAACGAAAGACTGACGTCGACCTTTTTATCGAATGGAGGAATTATGAGCAAAAACGGCGAAACAAGGCTTGCGGTCTATGATTATATTTACAGCAGGATCAAGGAAGGTCTCCCCGCCCCCACCGTGCGCGAGATCTGCAACGCGCTGAAGCTTAAATCTACTTCGACCGCGCATCTTCATCTTACGAATCTGCAAAAAGCGGGCTATATCGATTTTGATAAAAACCTTCAGCGCACGGTACGCCTTACCGGGAATATCCCCCCAAACACCAAAGCCTTCCGAAAGAATGCCATCGAGGAGAAGACCCGCTCCAAGGCCGCGGATTCATGCAGGCTTCCTCTCGTGGGCAAGGTAGCCGCCGGAACTCCTATCCTCGCGTTTGACGATTACCAGTCCGGATACGAGCTCCCCAAGGAGCTTTTAAGGAGTGCCGAGCCCTCCGAAACCTTCCTCCTTACCGTTGACGGCGAGAGCATGATCGAGGCCGGCATATTTACGGGCGATCTCATTCTCGTCACCCGTTCCTTCGAAGTTCGTGACGGAGATATCGTCGTCGCAAGGATCGGCGGCGAGACCGCGACCGTTAAGAGGATATTCCGCGAAAACGGGCATATCCGCCTTCAGCCCGAGAACTCGGCCATGGATCCCATAATCGTAAGGAACGATGAAGTCGAGCTCGTCGGCAAGGTTATCGGCCTGATCCGTTCATATTGACGATCATTAAAAAACACGGTACGATCCCTACCGTGTTTTTTTATTGCGCCGATTATTATCGCGCCGATCATTTCATTATCGAATCAAGTACGGCCTCTGCCGCAAGCTTGCCGTGGGAATAGGTGAGCCCGCCCTGGATATAAGCCGTATAGGGCTCCCTGATCGGAGCATCGGCGGTCAGCTCGATCGAAGCGCCCTGAATGAAAGTCCCCGCAGCCATTATGACTTCATCGGCATAACCGGGCATCGCCCAAGGTTCCGGCGCTACGAAGCTGTCTACCGGCGAGACCGACTGTATTATCCTGCAAAACTCTATAAGCTGTTCCTTCTCACGGAACCTCAGCGCCTGAACGATATCCGATCTGGCGGCTTTTGAATCGGGCATGCTCATCATGCCGAGCTTTTCAAAGACTCCGGCGAATAACGCGGCGGTCTTCAGCGCCTGGCAAACGACGTGCGGCGCAAGGAATATCCCCTGATAATACGGCAGGTAACCGCCGGGATAACAACCGGCTTCACGTCCGATCCCCGGAACGGTGACTCGGTTTGCAGCCATTTCTATAAGATCCTTCCTGCCCGCTATATAACCGCCCGTATGCGCTATACCGCCGCCCGGGTTCTTTATCAAAGAACCCATTATGATATCCGCGCCGAAAGCGGTGGGCTCGTCCTTCTGCGTGAATTCGCCGTAGCAGTTGTCAACGGCAATTATGCTTTCGGGAGAGAGCTCTTTTATCACGTCAAACGCAGGCTTCATCTGCTCGGGGAGCGTCGAATTCCTCCAGGCATAGCCCCTTGATCTTTGGAAATAAACCATTTTCGGTTTCGATCTGAGTTCCGTTTTAAGGGCGTCGATATCTATACCGCCGTCCTCCTTCAGCTCGATCTGCCTGAAACCGATGTTGAACTCGCGAAGCGATCCCGAAGCGGAGCCCTCTATGCCGATCGCCTCCAGCAGGGTATCATAGGGCCGCCCCGCCGCAAATAGGATGGTATCGCCCGGACGGAGCACGGCCGCAAGCGCGGTAAAAATCGTGTGCGTTCCCGAGGATAACTGCGGAACCACTATCGCCGCCTCCGCCTGCATCACGTCGGCAAATATGCGATCCAGGGTGTCCCTTCCCTCGTCGTCATAACCGTATCCGGTGGAATAATTGAAATGACGCGCGGCGACGCGATGCTCCTTAAAGGAATCCAGCACGCGCCTTTGACAAGTTAGCTCAGTTTCCTCAAGCCTTTTGAATACCGGGGCAAGCTCCGCCTCGGTCTGCTCAATAAGTTTCCTGCCGTATTCGCTCATTGTCTATCCTCCTGCAGCGGGCCGATATCGGCTTCCGGAGTTATAGTAGAAACGGCGTGCTTATAGATGAGCATCTTTTTGCCGTTCGCCTCGACGAGCACGGCATAGCTGTCGTAACCGAGCACTTTGGCGCCGCTTATAAGATATCCGTTCGTAACGTAAATGGATACGGGCACGCTGCTTTTTCTTGCAGCGTTAAGGAACAAATCCTGAATGCTCTTATTGTTCAAGCCTATCCCTCTCTTCTTTAAAAAACTGTACGATCGCCGAGTTGAGTTCCTCCTGCGAGGCAAACGCATCCCGGTCGAACCATTTTATCCTGTCGTCGCGTTTGAACCAAGCTATCTGCCGTTTGGCAAAGCGCCGCGTTTCCCTTTTGATAAGCGCGACGGTTTCTTCATACGTCGCCTCGCCGTCAAGATACGCCGAAAACTGCTTATACCCTATCGCCTGCAGCGAGAGCGGCGGCCTGCCCTGCGATAATGCATAGAGCCTTTGCGCCTCTTCCGCAAGGCCGTTCGAGAGCATGACGTCCACCCTTCGGTCTATCCGATCGTATAGCTTTGAACGATCCATGCAGATGCCGGCAATGACCGGAGAAAAAGGTATCTCTTCATTCCTGCAGTTAAGAAAGTCGCCCCCCTGTTCGGTAAGCGTCTTTCCCGTCAGCTCATAAACCTCCAAAGCGCGCACAATGCGCTTCAGGTCATTGGGATGCAGACGTGCGGATGAGATCGGATCAACCTCCTTCAGCCTTTCATGCAGTATCCCCGGGTGCGCCCTCTCCTCGTTCATAAGCCTTTGGCGCAGATCGTTATCCGGCTTGACCTCGGTAAAATCAAGCGGATAAAGCAGCGAATTGACGTACAGGCCGGTGCCCCCGGCAACTATCGGCGCTTTGCCCCTTGAAGCGATATCTTTTATGAGCTTCATCGCGTCGGAAGCAAATCGGGCGACGTTATAATCCTCGCAGGTATGATCGACTATATCGATCATATGATGCTTCACGCCGCGCATCTCGTCGGCGGTGGGCTTTGCGGAGCCCTTATCCAGCCCGCGGTAGATCTGGATAGCGTCGGCGGAAACGACCTCTCCGTCAAGCTGCAGCGCGGCTTCAACGGCGGCGTCGGTCTTGCCGCTTGCCGTCGGCCCCACTATGAAAAATACGACCGGTTTTGCCATCAAACGATCCTCTTGAACATCTTTTCAAAATCACGCTTGGTGAATCTGATCATTACGGGCCTTCCGTGAGGGCACGTGAGCGGCGTAGAGCCGTCCGCATAATGGCCGAGTATCTCGTCTATCTCTTCGCTGCTGAGGGCCTGACCGGCCTTTACGGCGTGTTTGCAGGAAGCCTGTATGAGCGAACCTCTGACGACGTCGAGCTCTGAGATGCTCCCCTGCCTTTCAAGGACGGCTATCATATCGTGAAGGAGCTTTTCTATCGATTCCTTTTTGATCCCCGCGGGCACCGCCTGAACGCTTACCGAGAGCGGGCCGAATTCGTCTATCTCAAACCCGAGTTCGCCGAATCTCTCCATGTTTTCGGCAAGTATCGCGAATTCGGTCGGAGAAAGCCTGATTATTTCAGAAGTCAGGAGCAGCTGGGAGTCAAAGCGCAGTTCGCCTCGAATGAGTTTTTCGTAATTGATCCTTTCATGCGCCGCGTGCTGATCGATGAAGAATACCGAATCCTCCTGTTCGACAACGATGTATGTGTCGAAAACCACTCCAACGACCGTATAAGGCCGCAATCCGAATGAGATCGCTTCCGTGCGCTCGATACTCTGCTCGGACGGCGTCATGAAATCATAGTGAAGCACCGAATTGCTGTCGAGCGATTCGCTTGCGGGTGCGGAAGAAGCGCTGTCCCTTACGTATACCGGTCGGGCGAATGGAGCGCTTTCGGCGTCCGATCTCTCAGCCGGAGCGGCGGGCTCCCCCTTTACTGCGGCCGCAGCGCTTTCAGCGCGCCGCGATCCCGTATCGGAAGCGATATCGTCAGCGCGCTCCCCGCCGGAAGCTTCTTCGGCGAGGCTGTTTAAAACCTCCCTATCCGCTTCGCTTCGGCCTGAATGGAATAAAGCGGTCATATCGGGCGCGCAGCTTTCCGCAGGAGCAATTTCGGTTGAAGCGTTCCTCGCTTCATTAAGCTCCGAAAGTGTGCCTCCTTCCAGCGCCTCCTTCACGGCAATCATTACCGCGGAAGAGATCCTTTCCTCATCGCGGAAACGGACGGTCAGCTTATTGGGGTGAACGTTCACGTCGACTTCGCGCGGTGAAAGCCTGGTATTCAATACCAGGAACGGGAATCTGCCGACCATCAGCCTCGTAGAGTATGCGCGCTGGGCGGCATAGGATATCTGTTGAGAGCGGATGTATCTGCCGTTGATATAGATGCTCTGCTGGATACGGTTGCTCTTTGAAATTGTTTCGTCGCCGCAGTAACCGTCGATAAGCACGTATCCGTCGTCATAATGGACGGGCTTGATGTGCTCCGCGATCTCGGAACCGTAAACGCAGATAAGCGCGTTTTCGAGCGAGCCGTCTCCCGCGCTGTGATATACGGGTTTGCCGTTATTGATAAACTTGAAGGAAACTCTCGTGCTGCCCAGAATGAGCCTCATCACGTAGTCGCCGACCGCGGCGGCTTCCGCCCTTGACGATCTCAAAAACTTTAGCCTTGCCGGGACGTTGTAAAACAGCTCGCGGACTTCGATATTGGTGCCGACAGGGCATCCGCAGGGATCGAATTGCTTGATCTTTCCTCCGTCGATGGAGATAAGCGTTCCGCACTCGTCCTCTTCCGTCCTCGTCCTCATGCAAACGCGCGCCACGGAAGCGATCGAAGCAAGCGCCTCGCCCCTGAACCCAAGCGTTTCGATCCCGTCGAGCCCTTCTATCGAGTGAAGCTTGCTCGTTGCATGGCGAAGGAAAGCTGTCTTAACGTCTTCATTTGGAATGCCGCAGCCGTTATCGGTAACTCTAACGTACTCCGTGCCGCCCTCACGGATCTCGACCGTGACGGAGGAAGCTCCGGCGTCAAGCGAATTCTCAACGAGCTCCTTGACGACCGAGGCCGGCCTTTCAACGACCTCTCCGGCGGCTATTTTATTCGCAAGCTGCGGATCAAGCAGCTCGATCCTTCTGATGATCATAATTTAGCCCTCGTGCTTAATTCATACAGTTTGCTCAAGGCTTCCATAGGAGTGAGCGTATTGACGTCGATGCTCCTGAGTTCAGCCATAATATCATCGTCGTCGGTAGAGCCGAGCAGGCTCACCTGCTGTGCGACCGACTTTTTGACCCTCGCAGCCGCGTTGTTGATATCGGAATCCTCGAGCTGCTGAAGTATCTCTTTCGCCCTCTCTATAAGGCTGTAAGGGAGCCCCGCAAGTCTGGCGACCTGGATGCCGAAGCTCTTGTCAGCGCCGCCCCGCATTATCCTGCGAAGGAAGATTATGCTGTCGCCGTGCTCCTTGACCGTGATCCTGTAGTTTTTTACGCCGTCAAGCTTGCCCTCAAGCTCCGTAAGCTCATGATAATGCGTTGCAAAAAGGGTTTTCGCGCCGCATTTATGCTTATCCGCGATATGCTCCACCACCGCCCATGCTATGCTCAAACCGTCGAAAGTGGAGGTGCCGCGGCCGATCTCATCTATTATCAGGAGGCTCTTCGACGTGGCGTTATTGAGGATATTCGCCATCTCGCTCATTTCGACCATGAACGTCGACTGGCCCGTCGAAAGGCTGTCGGAAGCGCCGACCCTTGTGAATATCTTGTCGGTCAGGCAGATATTTGCCTGCTTGGCGGGCACGTACGAACCTATATGCGCCATGAGCGTTATCAGCGCTACCTGCCTTAAATATGTGCTCTTACCCGCCATGTTCGGGCCGGTCAGTATCACGATACGGTCTTCCTTATCGTCAAGCTCGGTAGAGTTGGGTATGAAGGAATCCTTCATGCTGCGTTCAACGATGGGATGCCTTCCGTCAACGATCTTCAGCTTGCCGCCCTTGCTCATCCTGGGACAACAGTAATCGTATTCGGCGGCGTCCTGCGCAAGAGAACAGAAGCAGTCCAGCTCCGCGATCATGGCAGAATCGTCCTTCAGCCTGTCGATGCAGTCAAGCAGAGTCGCTCTGATCTCGCAGAAGAGGGAGTATTCGAGTGTGATGCTCTTTTCCTCGGCGCCGACTATCTTTTCTTCAAGCTCCTTGAGCTCCTGTGTGATATAGCGCTCGGCGTTCGCAAGGGTCTGCTTGCGCTGATAATCAAGCGGAACGAGCTGCTTATAGGAATTGGTCACCTCGATGTAATAACCGAATACGCGGTTGTACCCGACCTTGAGGTTCTTAATGCCCGTGCGCTCGCGCTCGCGGCTTTCAAGCTTTGCAAGGCTTCCCCTGCCCCCGTGCGAAAGGCTCCTCAATTCATCGATCTCGCCGTTATAACCCTGCCGGATGATACCTCCGTCCTTAACGGAGAGCGGCGGCTCGTCCACGATGGAATTCTCAAGCAGAAGCCTGATATCGTCCATGGGATCAAGCCTTGCGGCGATATCCGAAAGCGCCTCGGTATTCGAAGCTTTTTCGAGTATCGCGCGGATCGTCGGGATCTTCGCGAGCGTTTTCCTGAGCGCGTCGCAGTCCCGCGCGTTGACCGTGCCGTACGCTATCCTGCTGCCGAGCCTTTCAATATCGTAAACGCCGTCAAGCGCCTCCCTCAATAAACCGCGCTCTCTTGTGCAGCTTAACAGATTGCCCACCGCGTCAAGACGGCGGTCGATCGCTTCAAGGGACTGCAGGGGCGAATCGATCCAGGAGCGAAGCAGCCTCGCTCCCATCGAGGTCTTGGTCTTGTCAAGCACGCCCAGAAGGGTATTGCGCTTATTGCCGTCATATCTTAAAGGAGAAGTCAGTTCAAGATTCCTTCTCGTAGCGGCGTCGATGCCCATGAATTCGCCCGTATGTATAACGGTGATCTTTTTGATGTGGGAGAGCGCGTTCTTCTGCGTATCTTCAAGGTAACGGATGAGCGCGCCTGCCGAGGCCACGGCCATGGATCTGTCGTTCAGCCCGTACCCCGCGAGAGTAGCCACCCCGAAATGATCGAGCAGGGCCCTTTGTCCGCGCTCTATATCAAAGAATTTCGCATCCTTCTTTTCAACGTAATAATGGGAGCTGATCCATTTTGATACGAACTCCCTTGTAAAAAGATAATCGTTGGCGATTATCTCGCGCGGCTCGATCCTCGTAAGCTGATCCATAAGCTCCTGCTGGAAGCGGTCGCCTATAAGCTCCTCGCAGTAAAAATCACCCGTGGAAACGTCGCAGTACGCAAGCTCGAAGACCCCGTTGGCGGCAAATACGGATAGGATATAGTTATTTGCGTTATCGGGGAGCATCTGCTCCTCTATTACCGTGCCGGGCGTAATAACCCTGATAACGTCGCGCTCTACAAGCCCTTTGGCAAGCGCCGGATCTTCGAGCTGTTCGCAGATGGCGACCTTATACCCTTTATCGATGAGCTTATTGATGTAGCCGTTGACGGAATGATACGGAACGCCGCACATGGGCGCCCTTTCGGTCAAGCCGCAGTCGCGCCCGGTAAGGACGAGCTCAAGCTCCTTTGAGGCGGTCACCGCATCTTCAAAGAACATCTCGTAAAAATCACCGAGCCTGAAAAAGAGCAGACAATCGCTGTACTTTTCCTTTAATTCAAGATACTGCTGCATCATCGGAGTCAAGCTTGCCATAAACCGTTCCTGCCTTTACTGCTCAAGTAGACCTTTCATCGATCGACCAATTCGCCTACGAGCGAATTGAATCTCGTTCCCGTTATTTTAACCCTTCGGTAACTGCCTATCATGCTTTCATCGCCGTCAACGTAAACCATCTTCAGGCTGGGAAGCTTGCCGAACATCATGGGCTTTCCGCGCATATCCCTGCCCTCTATGAGTATTTCGCCATAAGTGCCGATGTATTTATCGTTAGCACCGTTGGCGGTCTCGGCAATAACCGAATTGAGCTTCATCAGGCGCTCTTTTTTTACGCTCTCCGGTATCTGCCCTTCCATCTTTGCGGCAACCGTACCTTCGCGGACGGAATACGCAAAGGAGTACGCGGCGGAAAAGCCCACCTCGCGGACCAAGGAGAGCGTATCCTCCAGATCCTCATCGGTCTCCGTGGGGAACCCGACGATGATATCGGTAGTCAGCTCGATGCCTTTTACGTTTTCGCGCAGATCGCGCACAAGATCAAGATAATGCCCGCGAGTGTAGCGGCGGTTCATAAGCTGAAGTATGCGGTCGCTGCCAGACTGTACGGGAAGATGGATATGCTCGCACACCTTATCGCATTCCGCCATGGCCATTACAAGATCGTGCGAAAGATCCTTCGGATGGGAGGTCATAAAGCGGAGCCTTTTCAACCCCTCGATCTCGTTGACCTTCCTCAAAAGCTCCGGGAACCGCGTACCGTTGTCGTTGTATGAATTAACGTTCTGCCCGAGAAGAGTCACTTCCGTAAACCCTTCATATTCAACAACGCGCCTGACTTCATCGATTATGTCGCCGGATCTTCTGGAGCGCTCTCTGCCGCGGACGTAGGGCACTATGCAGTAGGAACAGAAATTATTGCATCCGTACATTATGTTCACGAAAGTCGAGAACCCTTCGCAGCGCTTTATGGGGAGCCCTTCTGCGATCTCTCCGTCGATATCCTTTATCTCGAACACCCTGCCGCCGTTCATCACTTTTTCAAGCAGCTGCGGGAAAATCTGCAGTTCGTTCGTGCCGAAGATCATATCGACGAACGGGAATCTCGCCGCAAGCCTTTTTGCGACCTCCCTCTGCTGCATCATGCAGCCGCAGACGGCGGTTATCAGCGAGGGATTGCTTTCCTTCAGCTCTTTAATAAAACCGACGTTGCCGAAGGTGCGCTTCTCGGCATGGTCGCGGATACAGCAAGTGTTGAACAGAATAAGATCCGCCGTGCTCTTTTCCTGAGTTTTGACGTATCCCATCATTTCAAGCATCCCGGCGATCTTCTCCGAATCGTGCTCGTTCATCTGGCAGCCGTAGGTCTCGATATAATAATAAGGATGCGCCCCATTAAGCATCTGCTTTATGCGATCGATGGCGGCGTACGATCCTTCAATAACGCTTTTATCCGTAAACTTGGGTTCCATCGGTTCCTCCAAACATATTAATACAGAATAATTATACTACAAAAAGGCGATTCTTTCAATATTATAAAAGCATCGAGGCGAAAAAAGCTTGAATTCAACACAGGCTTTGGTATAATACATTTATCCGAACACAAGCTGAATGAACGGGCTTTGCCTTATTAGGCGCCGCGGTTTTGCAGAGCGGAACCGCAGTTCATCATAAGAAAGGAACACGTTAATGAAATCAAGGACGAAAACGCTGATCGCCGCCGCGCTTGCCGCGGCAGTGATATTGATATCTGCTCTAACAGGCTGCAAGCTCACCCCAGCCGAACCTCCGCAGGTGATACAGCCCTCCCCCTCTCCCGCAGCTGATATCGCCGAGCTTCCCGGCACTTACGTTGTTATGCGCTGCAGGGACGTGGAAATGACGCTGTATGATTTCGGTCAGGCCTTCTACAACAGCCAGTATTTCCAATACTATATGTACGGCATGATCCAGCCGAGCCAGTACTGCGACCTTGTCGTCCAGGAGCTTTCGACTCTCGTTTACGCCATAAACGCGGCTGCCGACAAGGGAATAGAGCTCAGCGACGAGGAGCTTGCCGAGATCGACAGCACCATTCAGGATCATCTTTCCCAGGTGCTTGATAATTATGAGACCAAGGTCGAAGGAGAAGTTGAGGATAAGCGCGCCGAAGCAAAGAAGCTCTTTGAAGCAGACCTTGCACAAGATGGGCTCACTTTCGACGATTTCATCAAACTCGCAACGAATAATCTTATCATGATGAAGCTCGCGGAGAAGTATTACAAGAGCATCTCCGACGACGTTGAGGTTACCGACGACGAGATTACGGCCTACGTGTCTGATCGCATCGAAGAAGCAAAGACGGTCTCCATGTCGGATTTCGTATCCGATATGAGCGCTTATTTCGAGGGCACCGGGCCATGTCCCGTATACATCCCGGATGATTGCTTCTCCGTCAATCACATCTATATTGCCTACGGGATGCTGCCGGAGGAGGACGGCGGAGATTACGATACCGAAAGCCGTTTGGATACCGAAGCGGAGATAGAAGCCCGCCTTCCGGAGCTTGCCGGTTTTGACGAATTCATGGAGCTTGAAACGGAATACGGCGAAGACCCCGGCATGGACGAGGTCTATCGCGATTGCGGCTACCTCATCCATCCCGATCTGGTGGACGATTATTTCGAAGGCTTTGTTTATGCCGCGATGAACCTGCACGACGGTTCATGGACAACGCCCCCGAAGGAGGGCTCTTCCGAGGAACCGAAGGACGACCCCGAGCTGAAATACTTCACTTTAAAGGACGGCACGAAGGTCGTTAAAGTCCGCACCGAATCCGGCGTTCACTATCTTATATTGAACAAAGAGTACGCAAAGGGCGAGATGCCCTATACGAAGGGCGACGACTGCTGGAACTCCTGGCGCAGCTCCATTGTCGACACCAAGCTCAGCGACGTATTCGAGCAGCTTGGCGAAGAGTGGGAAAAGACCTATCCGATCGAAGTCGATATCGACGTTATCAAAGCAAAGTACGCTTCCGAAGGCGATCCCGATCCCGATAAGAAATAAAGCAGTAAATGAAGAGCTCTGCGTGAAAAGAAACGCAGAGCTCTTTTATTAACAAAATACGGCCGGCTTTAAAGCCGGCCGTATCGATCGTTACAGGATCAGTTATTCTCTTCCTCGGTCGCGATGGCCGAAAGGTCACCGAACAGATTGGCAAGAGAAGTCGTGGAAGTCTGTACGGGAGGAAGCTCGTAATCGGCATCCTCACGACGACGCCTCTCGGGACGGGGCTCGCCGGTGCGCTCCGCACGCTCACGGCGCTTCTCTTCGCGCTGCTGAGCCTGCTGCTGACGGTTCTGCTCCTCCTGGGCGCGGCGCTCTGCGCGCTCCGCACGCTCACGATTGCGCTCCTCGCGCTCCTTGGCGATCTCCTCGGCGATCTCGGGGTTCTCCTCAAGGATGACTTCCTTGCGGGAGAGGGAGATGCGGCGCTGCTCGGGGTTGACCTCGAGGACCTTGCAGCGAACGATGTCGCCAACATGGAGCTCGTCCTCAACCTTGGTAACGCGGCGGGGACCAACCTGGGAAATGTGGATGAGACCGTCGATCGTGGGCTCAAGCGCTACGAACGCGCCGAAGGTGACGATGCGGACGACCTTGCCCTCTACGATGGAGCCGACGGGATACTTCTCGCCCGCCATGGTCCAGGGCTTGGGCTGGAGCTGCTTGTATCCAAGGGATACGCGCTGCTTCTCGGTGTCAACGTTGAGGATCAGTACCTCGATCTCCTGACCGACCTTGAGGACTTCGTTAACGTTCTTAACGCGGCCCCAAGCGGCGTCGGTAACATGGACGAGACCGTCGATACCGCCGATGTCGACGAAAGCGCCGAAATCGGTAAGGCGGCGTACAACGCCCTTGACCTTTGCGCCGACTTCGAGCTCCGCCCACTTCTGACGCTTGGCTTCCTCGGCTTCCTCAATGAGAACGGCCTTGCGGGAAGCGACAACGCGCTTGCGGGCTTTGTCGACCTCGATGATCTTGACCTTCATGGGCTGACCAACGAACTCATCAAGCTTCTCAATGTACTTGGTGGCAACCTGGGATGCGGGGATGAATGCCCTGATGCCGTTAATATCAGCGATCAGACCGCCCTTGACAACTTCCTTACCGATAGCCTCGACGGTCTTACCCTCGGACTCAGCATCGGTAGAAAACTGCTCCCATACTTTCTTGCTCTCAACATTTTTGCGGGAGAGCAGTACGTTGCCTTCACCATCGTTGACCTTCAGAACTTCAACCTCGATCTTATCGCCTACGGAAACAACGGTTGCAGGGTCAACATCGGGATCGTTGGAAAACTCGTCACGGGGAATAAAGCCGTCGGACTTGTATCCAATGTTAACACAAACCTCTCCATCGACGATCTGAACGACGGAACCGGTAAGTATCTGACCATTACGGATGCGTACCAGCGTCTTTTCGAAAGCCTCCTCAAAGGTGGTTTCGCCCTCTTCA
>JAEEGL015932535.1_pt1 | contig 32460 bp, 49 predicted proteins | sample 9134231 | NCBI WGS metagenome assembly JAEEGL01 (sample SAMN16246548, study PRJNA631951) | gut metagenome | biome: gut microbiome; feature: rumen; material: fiber-attached | host: Bos | place: Iran: Karaj | collected 2018-10
GAGGTCTCCAACATTTAAATTGAAGAGTTTTGAAAGCAATCGGAATGACGCTTTCTTGGAAGTGATTGACATTATAAAGCGCCACGAAAAGAAGCTCAGAGGGGGAAATAATGAATAATCAGAAGAAAAAGAAAGAAGAAATCGTAAAAACCGAAATACTTACAGCCTGTGATTTTCTAAAGGATGTAGCCGAAGATGAAAATTACAGTCTGTTGCAGCCGGATAAAGATTACCTCTTAAACGCAAGGGCAATTCTTAAAGCGATTGCCGGTGATAAGAAGATGGTGAAACATCTGGCGGTAAATTATTCTGTTTTGTTTTGATTTTACTTGACAAATCACTAAAAATATGGTATTGTAATATTGCAGTAAAAATGGTGCTCATGGTTTTACTGCGCCTCCTCACATAAATGGTAAAGTATATTGTAGAGAAACCCACCAAAAGGGCAGGTGGGTTTTTCTATTGACAAAATAGGAAAGCATGGGTATTATATATGCATAAAAGAAAGTAAAGCTTGCCTGCGGGTAGGCTTTATTTTTTATTATCGGTTTATAACCTATCACTGTTTCATAACAGACACCTTAACTCTTTAGGTGATAGGTTTTTATTAAAGAGTGGTGTAAAAGAAAATGGCAAAGAAAAAGATAATCTACTGGGGAGTATTTTTCTCTCCAGAAGAAGAGTCAGCCCTCGTAAGAGAGGCTGCAAAGTGCGGAAACGCACTTACAAAGGATGTGCCAAATAAACACATCACTCTGGCATTTAAGCCGGAGTCAATCCCTGCTTGGGTAAAGTGGGGAACAAAAGTTACCGTAGAGATAATCGGCTACGGCAACAACGGAAGAAACGAGGGGTTCCTCGTATCTTTCCGTCCGGCGTGGGAGTCCTTGTCGGAAATAAAGGACTATGTGCGCAACAAAGTTCCGGCGGCGCACATCACCCTCTCACTTTCTGAGGGTGCAGCTGCGGTTGACACCGCAAAGCTGGAATATACCCTTCTTGACAAACCTTTCGTCATAGAAGGAACACTCGGCTACTTTAACGGCAAAGTTCGTTTCGAGTAGCCTTAAAGTCCCCTTATGCGTAAGCATCTGGGGATTTTTTCGTGGCAGCAAATCCTCTATAAAACTATACCATTTTTACAAATCTACTTGACAAAACGGTAAAAATATGGTATAATATATATGTAAATTAAAGGAGAAACAATATGAAGCCTATACCAAAATATCAAGTAAAAATCACAAAGAATAATGCTTACCGCATTAACTTTGCATACAAAGGCAAGCACTATTCTATATCGCAAGCCGGTGAATGCTACGAGGAATATGTTCGCCTTATCTGTAAAGAGGATAGAGACTTTTATCGCAATATTACTGATGATGTGGATGTTTCGCTTATCGGAGTATTGCCACCAATGAAACACGGGCAAACCTATAAGGACACTGACCTTTCAGAGATTTATAAGATAATAGATAAGTATATCGAAGAAAAACCTATTGTAACAAAGGAGAAAGCTATCGAAAAGTTTATGGTAGCATTCTTTGGAAGATAGAAAGGAGAAATAGTATGCTGCTTTATAATCACTTAATGGACGAAAAGGGGAATGTCCCATATAAGCACACTTGCCCTGTCTGTGGTAAGAAGATAACAGGAAAGGTACATTTTGAAAGCCTTGAAAAGTATATGAGAGGGGAAATGCACATCCAGCACGCACTCCCAAATATGCCGGCTCCCGAAAGAGAGTTGTTTATTACCGGCATATGTAACATATGCTGGCAGCATATGTTCAGTGAAAATAAGGCAGTATAGAAAGGAATAGTATATGGATAGAACAGCATTCATTGAAAATGTACTTAATAATCTTATAGCCCAGCTGCAAAATAACGGGCTTTTTCCTACAGACTCTGAAAAGGTCTATGAAGAACTCGCTTATCTTGGAGAGGTAAGCGTAGAAGAGGCTAAAGAATACTGGAACGAATAGAAAGGAAACGCTATGAAAGATAAACTGTGGGGCTATGTAACTTGCAAAAGCGATTTTGATAAGGTCGAGAAACTTCTCACGCTCACAAACCTTGACACATTTTGGAATGATGTAAGGACTTTCACAAGCGGCGTGCAGTCTGACCGCTCGCTCCGTCGCTGGCAGATACTATCCGAGGCAAGGTATAAGCACCTTGCAGAAGAAAAGAATATATGCTTGACAAAATCATAGAAATATGGTATAATAGGCACATAAGTTAAAGAAACGCAAAGGAGAAGAAAAATGGTAGTAAGTGAACTCATAAATCTTTTCATCGAGGACGAAAGTACTCCGCTTGTCGTATACGATATTAAGGCAGGCGAGGTTATATATAAGGGGCTTCCTTGCGATAAAGACTCGGGTTATGACGAGGTTGAGGATATGGAAATACTCTCAATAGACACGCCGGATGTTCGCGGGGCACACGCAGGCTATGTTGTAGTTAATGTCGAGGTAGAGTGATGACCGCTTTACTTTCGGCACTTGCGCTTATTCCGAGCGCAATAAGAGACTATAGGGAACGGGAAGTGTCAAAGGTAAGCTACCTACTGCTGCTTGTGGTGTTCGTTATCGGTTCGCTTCTTGGAAAGGTAAATACCCTCGAAAATATCATCTATGCGGTGCTTATATTTGGAGTCCTCTTCATCTTTGCGCTGCTTACGGGTGGTCTTGGCGGGGGCGATATAAAGATAATGGCGCTGCTTACACTTTGCATAGGTGGCATAGGAGCCGTATTTAGCCTTTTTATCGGTTTTTTCTTTATGGTAATAGAGGAAGTCCACAAAAGAATAAAAAGGGCTGAGAAGCGAAGTATTCCTGTTGTAACCTATCTGTGTGTAGGAACATTTATCTATTCTTTACTATCACTCATATAAGAAAGGGAAAAAGTAGTATGACAAGATTAACATACAAAGGAAAAGTAATTGCAACGCTTAAAGAGGACTTTCAGACAGTTAAGAGCGTCCTCGAACATAAGCAGCGCTATAATGGAAGCTTTGTTCTTAAAGATAACGATATGCGTGTAATGAGTATCGGCGGTGAAGGGTTCGACTATGCAAATCTTGCAGCAACAACTGAAAAGACAGTTGGAGAAAGGATTGCGCAGTACTTTTCTTGTTGTATTGACTGGGAAGTGTATGAGAATAAGGAAGCTATGAGGTCGGGCAAGCCGCTTAATGATGCAAATAGCGGCAACCTTGATTTACTCAATATTATAGCCTCTTCATATGCTCTTATGGGTGAAGAGGAATATAATTGTGCAAGGGCAGAATGGGAGCCTATTTCTTTTGAGGAAGAATATGATAACAAGGAAGCACGCATCCTTGTGCTGTTCTTAAACTAACCTTGTCAAAATGAAAACCTTGTGATATAATACTCATACATATAAAAAGTGAGACTGCCTACGGGTAGTCTTTACTTTTTATCCGTTTGTCGTTTTTGTTAACGCTCCCATAGGGGAGCAGAAAGGAGAACCCATGAAGAAAATGGGTAAAAAGAAGACGAAGAAGAATAATTCATTTCTTCGTCTGGAGCCGGAACTTCGTGCTCCAATCTCCCGCTGTCATGCGGTACATAAGTCCGTAAAAGACTATGACCGCGCTGCGGGCAAAAGGCTCGTAAGAGCCGAAATTGAGAGGGGGTGTCTAATTGGAAATTAAGACTATTTTCCGAGAGGCAACCATTCGCTTTGATAGCGAAAAGGAACTATCGGAGTATCTCTCCGACCTCTCGAAGAGCCATTGTTCGTATTGGCTCTTAAAGAAAGAACCGGCTGCCGACGGCAGCGTAGAGGTTCTGATACGAACACAGGCGCTGAAAGGACACCCGATTAAACGCCAAAAGTTCCCTTACGAGGTGGAAAGACGAGAGTATGAAAATGCTCCCATCGTCGATACAGTAAGGGAGACGAGTACCAAGGCTAAAATGCTTTGCTACCGCCTTGATAGGCACGGGCAAAGGGTTAAGTCAGCGGAACTGGTTGATTTAATCGAGGATTTGCACTTCCTCGAAAAAAAAGTGCAGTATCCTTTCTTGGAGAGAAAAGAAGGGGTGGTTTCCCACTGGTCGAAGCGCCGCCAGAAGGAACTCATTAAGTGGGCGCGAGGAAAGGAGAAACGGTAATGTATGAAAATGTTACCGTAACTGCTCCGGCTGAAATGCCGAGGGCAGAAATAGAGGCATATATCGCTCATATTGAGCGGAAATGTAAGCGTAAGCTTGCAAGCCTCACAGTTGACATAGACGGGGAGTATGTTAACTGCAATTATAAGTTTATCCCCGTTTCCTTTGAGCGTATCCGTAGGATTACAGGATACCTCACAGGTACTGTTGACGGCTGGAACAACGGAAAAAAAGCGGAACTTCGCGACCGTGTAACACACGGTACAGAAATGGAGACTCTGTAGCCAGCCAAAGCCCCTTATGCGCTTGCATTTAGGGGCTTTTTATGCGAAAACGCTTGACAAAATAATAGAAATATGGTATAATCTATATGTAAGTTAAAGAGAGACGAAAGGAACCAAAATGGAAGATAAGAGAAAGCTTGAACTGTTTGAAAACCTTATTGATTATATTGCTGGTGCGGGTGAGGTACAATGTATCGACACCTTAAAAGGTATCGGAATGACAAAGGAAGAAGCAAAAGAGCTGGAGTTTTTCTCAAACATCTACGAGGCTCTTTAAGGAAGGAAAAATATGAAAAACTTCAAAAACCGCAAAGAAGCAACCGAATATATGAAAACCATTCATAAAGATATGGGTGAAGTTGTTACCATAAATGGGAGAATAGCTTTTGTTTCATCAACAAGTATCCCAATCGAAAACCGATTTCGTTATCCGATTGAAGAAATTGTCAATGATTTTTTCAAAGAGGTCGGCTTTGGCAAGGAAGAAGTAGATAAAGATGAAATAAACAAAGATGACATCATAAATCTTATCGGTGCAGAAGTAAGCGAATATCTCATTAAAAAGATAACAAGGTATAGCGGAGTAATAATCGCTTCCGCAAATCTGGACTTTTAGAAAGGAGTAACAACATGGCAAAAGGTTATAAAGAAAATGAGAAGGCTTTTGCTATAGGCGACATTGTAATGCTTGAAGGAAAGCACAGATGTAAAATTCTCACAGTAATGCAGGATGAAGATAACAGCTTTTGGTACGAGGTTGAAGGTATTGACTTAATACCGCTTGTAAGAAGTATTACAAGAGAAGTGCCGCAGAGTGCATTAGAAAAGATTTAACCATAAAGCTGACCTATCGGCTTGCCGGGGAGAATTGAGGACACAAAATGGAAAATTTTGACGGAAAACAGATAAGCTTCGACCCTCATGATTGGAAAGGTATCGCAGAACTTTGTAAAAGATACAAAGAGTTTGATGCACCTTGGTCGGGTAAAAATGAGGAAGGCGAGTATACTATGATTAGTATAAATAAAGATAATATTATTGTTGAAACGCTTCAATCTAATGGTTGGTGGCGCCAAAACATCTATTATCCTAAAGACTGCACAGTTGAAGAATTATATACAAAGTAAAGAGAATACTCAGATGCAGCTCAAACATAAACCCCAGAGTGTCTGGGGATTTTTGTTTGTAGCTATAATAATAAAGCAATAAAACCATAAAAAGATAAAATAACATATTGACAAAAAGACATATTTATGGTATAATATCAATAGGAAGATAAGAAAATCGGTTAAATAAGAGAAGGAGTTAAAATGAGAAAGACTTAAATAGGTGAAGCATATGACAGTAATTTTTAGCATCGTGGAAAATGAATATTTCAGACTGATTTTTGATGCACTGGTAAAGACGGCGTTGCTTTCATTACCAGTCTTTGTGCTGCCTAAAATCTTTTCATTCTTTCATAAGAAGTATATCGAAAAGAAGGAAGCGGAAATTTGTAATTTTGAAACCAGCTGTAAGATTAAGACCGCGAAAGAACTTGCCGAGGCTATGTTCTACGGAAACTTTGTAAAAAGAATAAAAAAGCAGAAGGGCGGCAGCGCATATTCTTTTACAAACACCGAGGTAATTATCGGCAGCGATTTTAAGGAAGGTACTATTGCTATGGTCGCGATAGTTGCGCACGAAATGGGACACTTTGCAGAGCATAAAAAGCCAAACAATGAGAAACTGTACCTTGATATAGCGCACAGAGGCTACGCAACACTTGCAGGCTCTCTTTGTAAGTTTCTTATCCCGTGGGGATTATTCTTTCACTTCGTAAGAGATAATTCTTTTTGCCCGCAGTTCGTACTATCCCTTGTGCTTCTCCTGTATGCAATCTTTGGCTCAGTGTTTGCCCTTCCAAATGAAAGAGAAGCGAGCAGAAACGCCCTCAAAATCATCACAGCCGGTGAGTTTGTTGATGCAGAAGAACTGCCAAAGATAGAAAAGGTACTGGCATTTTACTTAAATACCTACTACCTTTACTTCCTAAGACTGATTGCAGAATGTGTACTGCTTTCAATATATTTTTGTATTCTTTATAACATTTATATGTAACACCACGCAAAAACCCACTTATTTCGCCAATTTTAAGTTGACATTTTAAGTGTAGTGTGGTACTATGCGAAAGGAAAGGAAAAAACATGAGAAAAATCATCACAGTAGACAGGAATATAGCAATCCTTGTAGAAGAGGAAAAGGCACTGCTTGTCCGCGAAATCTTAAAGCATTTTAAGGACGACTGGAGAAGCAAGAACGAGACAAAAGAAAAACTCATTCCGTTTATGGAAAATTTCCTAAAGAGAATGAACATTGAATGCGAGGTAATTGATATTACTACAGCAGAAAATGTTGACATTCTTTCGGAGAAGGAAGAGTCTAAAAAGACTCAGAAAGAAATCTCCGAAGAAGATATATAAAATCAAGAAAGGAAAACACAATGAACAAGACAGAACTTGTAAGAGAAATCGCAGAACAGACAGACATGACAATGAAGGATGTTGCAGCAGTTCTTGACAGCTTCACAGACGCGGTAACAAAGGCACTCAAAAAGGGCGACAAGGTGCAGCTTATCGGCTTTGGCTCATTCGAAGCAAGAAAGAGAGCAGCACGCAAGGGCTTTAACCCTCGTAACCCAAAGGAAGCAATCACAATTCCGGCATCCGTTGCGCCGGTCTTTAAGGCAGGCAAGGCATTCAAGGATGCATTAAAGTAAGGAAAAAAGAAAGGGAAGAGGGGAATACTATCCCCTTTTCTTTTTCCAAGGCACTTGACAAAAGAAAAAAAATTAGGCAAAGGTTAAGACATGAGGTATTTACCACTTGATATAGTCGGCACAAAAGGACTCGGTGTGTCGCTCCGTGATAAAAACGGCAAGGTGCTGTTTCCAATCGGAAGCGGCATTTCAAAAGAGAAAATACAGAGTCTCAAAGAAGAATATACAGGGCTTTATATCCAAAGTGATGATAAGCCTTTTTCGCCATTTAAGGATAAAGGTTTAAGAGCTGCCTTTATCTCGGCGCTTCACAACCTAAACAATAATCTTTCCGATATGACAAAAGACGACCTTGATAGGTTTTCGGTAAGGATTGAAGAATATATAAAGGCTCTTATTGAAGAAGTAAAAAATGCGGGTAGTCTCCCGCTTAATATACTCCACCCAGAAGATACAGAGAACTATCTTATATCGCATCAGATAGATACATCTTATGTGTGCATCAAGATAGGGCTATACCTTAATCTTGATGAACTGGCAATAAAAAGACTCGCAGTAGGTGGGATGTTCTGCGATATTGGAAAGGCATTTTTGCCTAAGCCAATATTTGTGAAAAAGGACTTAACCAAAGAAGAATGGGAAATGATGAAAACCCATACCGCTTATGGAAGTAATCTTATAAAGAACTACACCCAGCTTTCGGATGCGGTAGCAGATATTGTGCTTTATCATCACGAAAGGCTGGACGGCTCCGGCTATCCATATGGTCTTTCGGAAGTTCCGTTCCTTGCACAAATCGCAGGCGCAGCAGATACTTTTGCTGCCATGCTGTATGAAAAGGACTATCGCCTCGCAAAGCACCCAGAGGAAATTGTAGACTTCTTTGGAAGCGTAGGGGGCGAGTTCTTTGACAGCAATATCTGTAATGCCATTAAAGAAATGACAGATAAGTATTCGCTCGGTTCCTTTGTAGAGCTAAAAGACGGGCGATTTGCAAGGCTCATGCAAAAAAAGGATAACGGGAAATACATAGGACTTGTTTACGCAGACCGGCAAGAGACCTTTACATACTCGTATGAGGATGAAGTAAGGTTTGAAGATATAAAAAAGGCGCATATTAACTTAAAGAAAGTGAGATAAGCATGGAAACAAAGAAAAAAAAGAAACTCATAATCGGCTCGGGTATTATAGTACTCGCCCTTGCTCTCCTTGTTCTCTGGGAAATGGTCGGGCGCGAAGTTATCCTCTATGAAAAGCTTCTCGTCCCGAAAGAAGATATTAAGGTGGGCGACACAATCACCATTGAAAAGTTCACAGAGGTAGACTTTTTGGCACCGTCTGTAGTAAATGGTGCAATTACTGCCGAAACTTTCGATAAAGTTGACGGTCAGCTGGCAAAACAGTTTATGCCGCGCGGTAGCCAAGTAACAGAGGACTTCATTTACAAGGATGACTTTTATATCGGTGAAAATGAAAGTATCTACGAGATACCGGCGCTTTGGCTCTGGAGCTATTCAAGTTCTATCCGTAGAGGGGACTATGTGAACTTTTATACAGCAGACGGTAAGACCTACATAGGTCAGTACCGCGTCGCCTTTGTAAAAGCTCTTTCAAATAAGGAAGTAGAAAACATCACAAGCCAAGAGCTTAACGAGCCACTTGACAGAACCGACGAGACAGAGCCGGCGTACAAGATTGAGATTATCACAACCCTAAAAGAGTATCAGAAACTCTACGCTCTTGCTATGGGTAAGGCACATTTTACGCTCGGTGCAAGCACGCAAGAAGCATTCTCGGGCGAAATGCAAAAGTTCCTCGTCGTACAGACTGAAAAGGGAAAGAAATGACGCTCCCCTATGCTAAAGCATCGGGGTTTTCGCCCGTGAGAGGTTTATAAACAATGGAAAAATATAAAGAGTTTTACGACCTTTGCAAACGCTGCGAAGGACACATAAACAGAACAATTACAGAGTTTGACTCTTCACGCGGTCAGAACAAAGAACTTCGTTCCATGGTTGACCTTCACCAGCTGGCAATATTGCGTGATGTAACGGCTATGGATAAGTACAGGGATATGATAACCGACTATCTTTTACAGTATGAAAAAGATAAGAAAAATGTTGAGTATCCTACATACTACGAAAACCTTGTATCTGCGATTTTTGAGGAAAACTGGGGGTATGCGGGACTTAGCGAATGGTTTACGGACAAGTACGAAAAATCTCCTTCCGCGAAGATAATAGGAAACCGCATTTTCTTCTTCGAAAAAGGTGAGCTAAAGTGTAAAGAGCAAACTATCTCGGACGATAGACGAAATCAGCTTATCCGTGCATTTATGGAAAATGCCAAAGGTGAGCGCCATAATAAAGACTATCATGAGCTTTTCTTGAAAAGCGGCGAGCGTGTAACGATATTTAAGGAAATCGAAGCAACCTTCGGTATTGCAAAGGCAGGGCAAGAGGCTATTGTAATTCGTCGCCCTATCATTGATAAACTGTCCTTTGAAGAGCAGGCAGAAAAACACACCATAAGCCCAGAAATGGCTGAATGGTTCAAAAGCTTTGTCCGTTGCGGCTTTAATGTAATTTTTACAGGCGCAGTAAGAACGGCAAAGACCACTATGCTTGAAACATGGCAGTCATATGAGGATGGTAGGCTCGAAGGACTTATGATAGAAACAACGCCGGAGATACCTCTTCACGAAATCTTACCCGACGCTCCTATTATGCAGCTGCAAGTAACCGAAGATAAACTCTCAGAGGTAGTTGCTCCAGTCCTTCGTTCAGATGCAGACTACTTCATCATGGCAGAAGCAAGAACAGGAATGGACTTGTGGCTTGCTATCACAATTGCAAGTAAGGGAAGTCGTAGAAGTAAGACAACATATCATACTTCAAATCCTAAAGACATCTGTTACAATGTTGCATCCGAAATCTGTAATGTAGTCGGCGGCAATATAGACTATACGCAAAGTAAGGTAAGTAGTGCCCTCGATTATGTAATACATATGGTGCAGCTTACAGACAAGAGCCAAAAGAGAGTAGAAAGCATTCACGAAATACGTTGCGACGAGGAAACACATAAACCAGTCGCAGTAGAGATTTGCCGGTATGACAAGAAAACCGATAGCTGGAAGTTCAGAAACTTCATTTCGCAAGACCATATCGAAAAAGCGAAAAAAGAGGACGAGGATGCATTCTACGAGTTTGAAGAGGGACTTAGAAACTTAGCCTCAGAGTATCCAATTGACAAGAAGGAAGAACCTACGCTTGGCAAGCTTCTCGGAAAGGAAGTGGCAGTATGAGCCTTATAGACAAGATAAACCTTGCTATCGCAATATATGTTGCTTTTTCGGTATGTATTGGTGTAGTAGTTGTAATCTCGGACGAGATAAAGGACTTTAACCAATACCTAAAGCAAAAGGGTAAAATCCGTAAGAAAGAGAAAATAGCAAAAGAAAGTAAGAGCGAAAGAGACCTAAGAATGCTTGTAGAAAGCACAACAAACGGCTTCTTATCTCCGGCTTCTTTTAAGGCGATAACGGTGGCACTTTTTGCCTTCTTCTTTATTGCAACGATAAATGCTCTCTCAATATTCTTTGCTATCCCGCTGGCGTTTGGTATGGCAAGCATTCCGTATATCTACCTAAAGTTTTTATCACGCAGAAAACAAAATGGTAGTAGCAAGGAAGCCGAGCTTTTGGTATCTACCGTATGGCAGTTTTATAGGCTCGAAAACGAGAATATGCCAAATGCACTTGATAGAATGATAAGAGAAGCACACGGACTTAAAATTACACTTGCCATGCTCACCAAAATCAAGTGGGCGTATATGAATAGCCAGAGCACCTACGAGATTAAAGCAGCCTGCGATTTGTTTGCCTATGAAGTTGGAACAAACTGGGCGAGGATACTCTCAGACATCTTCTATCGCTCTCTTGCAGATAAGCAAAATGTCCTTATCTCGCTTGAAGATTTGAATAGTGAACTTATGGATGCACGAAATATCGTAGAAGAAAGTAAGCGAATGAATGTAGAAAGTATGCTGCTTCTGTTCTTTACGCCTCTTTGTTATCTCATAATGATGTATATAGCATATCGCCTTGGTATATCGCCTGCCGAGTTTATTCAGAAGCAGTTTTCGGATGTAAAGTCAACACTGATGTTTGTCGGCATAGTGCTCTTTGCTTTCCTTGGTGTTATATGCGAATACATCATAAGGCACAAAAAGTTCGACTTTTAAGGGGGTGATTGGAATGTTTAATTACTTCGCAGTTCATATAGAAGCGATAGCTGTTTGGCTTATTGCAATACTTCTTGGAGCCGGAATGTTCACAGTGCTTTTATATGACGAGGACTTTGGAAACAGTGCCATAATCGAAAGTGCAAGGGGCAAAATCAACACGTCCTTCAAGAAGATTATGGTAGACAAAAACGCAGAAGATAACCTCTTGAAAGGCACATCATTTTACTTGCACAAAGATTTGTATAGCCTTATCCGTTTTTCGCTTCTTGCCCTTATCGTAATTGTAGGGGTTGTGAGTAAATCAATAGTTGGGCTTGGCTTTGCAGTAATACTTTATGTAGTATCTGTTCCAAAGGAATATAGCAAGAAAAACTCGGCTCTTCCTTGGCATTATGTACTTAATGCCATAAAGAGCATAGACAATAACAGAAAAGACGACGAGCTATTAGATGCACTTTCAATTCTAAAGAACTTGGTTGTGCAGCAAAAGTACACGCAGATTTCCCTTAATTATATCTTGGAGCACTTATCAGAGGGCGCATATGCGACCGCCCCCGCCTATCAAAAGATGCGTATGCAGATTTCTCTTGGGCGAAAAGAAGAGGCTCTAAAGGTATTTACTGAGGAAGTCAATACGCAGATAGGAAAGGAAATGGCTCTTTTACTATTGCAGTTTGACGACCTCGACTCGGGGCAGCTGGAGCAGGCGGTACTTGCAAAACAGAATATGGTGCGTGAAAAGAAAGCAACTCGCATCAATTCCAAAGACCAGCTTATTGCGGTTGGTATATATACAATCGCGTTAATCGGCGTAATGCTCACGCTTCTTGACTTTGTATATGTCGCATTCTTTAAGAACGCTGACTTATATAGTATGATAATCTAACTTTTAGCTAAAAGAAAGGAAACAAAAATGAAACAAGTAATCGTACTTATCTCAACTGTACTGCTCGGTATTCTTATTGCCGGATATGTAACTAATTTCGGTCCCCATGTAAAGAGTCAGACCGATAAGCTTAACACAAAGCTTGATGCGCTTGATTATGGTGCAACACACACAACATCAACCGGCGCTATCACTCTTGATAATACCGGCGCAATCGACAATGCAGCAGGGGCAATCATCTTTACCGAAAGTGGGGTAAAGGTTATCGCCTAAAAAAGTGGTGCTACATATATGTAGCACCTTTTTGACATATCATATAAGATATGGTATAGTATCTTTTGGGAAAGGTTTACCTCTTTTTCCTAAAAGTCCATAGGTGGTTGCAAAGCAATCAAGAAAACTCGCCTAAGCTATCAGCGTTCCGAAAAGGGCGGGTTTTTTATTACTAAAAGCACTTGACAAAACTATAGAAATATGGTATAATAAGCATGTAAGTTAAAGAAAAGCGAAAGGAGCAAACCTATGTGCATTGAAAACTGTGCTGCTTGCGAACACTTCTCTGAGTGCCCGCTCGCGTGGATTTTAGGCTAACAACAAGTAGGAAAGAGGTAAGCAATATGAAAAGAATTACAGAAACCGAGAACGGAATAATCACTGTAAACGGACTCTTTGATATAGTCAAAGAACAGATTGAAAAAGGCAACGGAAACAAGGCAATTCTCATTTCTTGTGATGATGAAGGAAATGGCTATCATTCTCTTTTCTTCGGTGTAATAGATGAATACAAAGAACTAAAGCAACTCGAAGATTATTTTCATGACGGTAATAATGCTAAGGATGTAATAATACTTGGATAGGTGAAAGATATGGATAGACCATGTGGATATATGCCACGGAAAGACTGGAAGTTTCCGTGCAACAGATGCGAAAATAAAGATGCAAGAAAGTGTAAGGAGTTTGGCGGTAGAGAGCCGATAACTTGCCTGCACTGTAAATATTGCGGCGCTGCCGGTGTAAAGGAAAAGAGAGTTTGTTACAAGCGCAGAGGTTATAATATTCGCCCATGCGAAGATTTTGAATGGGACTAAAAGAAAGGAAAAACTATGAAACTAATAGAGGTAAAAACTATTGACGGGGGAACACAATACATAAACCCTATGGCAATTGCACTTATAGAGAACGCTACCTTTGTGCGGGGTGAAGAGGATGAAGAGGAAATCGTCATGTGTACCCGCATAATCCTTAATGGCGCTACTAAACCTCTCTATGTTGCCAATACCGTAGCCGAAGTAGAAAACGAGTTCTGCTTCGCATTTTCTAAAGACTGTAGGTGATAGAATGGAAAAGCTGACAGTAAAATATGGAAACGAAAATATTACACTGAAAGACCTTGCAAGAGAGGTAGGTCTTTCATGGCGCACTCTTTATAAGCACTACTATAGAGCAAAGGGCATAAGGGACTTCACCGGCTTTACAAAGAAGCGCGTGCTTCTCTTGTATAAGGGAAAGACCTATACAGTGCCGGAGCTTGCGGGGCTGCTTAATGTGGCAGAAAGTACGATTTACAAGTGCCATACAGACGGGCGAAAAGACTTCACAGACTACCGCAAAGGTAAGCGAAATATGTAAAGATAAGTTAAAGAAAGGACAACAAAATCAAATGAGAATAGAAGTAAACAGAAAAGCAAAGAAGAATACTGACAACATCCTTGATGAAATCCTTTATTCAAGAGGACTTCTCGACAGAAAGGACGAGCTGCTCGAAAAGGATGCGAGTCTCGATTTTCCCGAAATGCCGGACGAAGATAAGTTCGTTGCTGAGGTAAAAAAGTCGATTAAAGCAGGCGAGAGAATTGCCATTTACACCGATACAGATGTAGACGGTATCATGTCGGGCGTAATCATGAAAAAGGCGCTCGATAGACTCGGTGCAAAGTCCTTTATCTACACGAACAATAAGTTAAAGGACGGCTACGGAATGGTAGAAATAGGTGTTAAAAACATCTTTGCTCTTCATCCAGACACAAAGCTGATTATCACTTGTGATAACGGTATCTCAGCTGATACTTCTCTTGTTTACGAGAAAGGCGCAAGAGTGGTAATTTCAGACCATCACGAAATGGTAGGTGCACTTCCAAGAGCCGAGGCGGTAGTAGACTGTAAGCGTACAGATGTCTCTTGCGACTACATTGACCTTTGCGGAGCCGGCGTTGTATATCATCTTGTAGAGCTGCTCTTTATAGAGTTTGATGTTTTAGAAGAGGAACTTCTCCCGCTCCTTGAATATGTAATGATTGCAACAATCGCAGATGTGGTGCCTCTTACGGGGCTTAATCGCAATATCGTAAAGACAGAGCTTTCGCTCATAAACGAGGGCGTAAGAGATAAGGCTCCGACCTCTTCACTCGCCCTTGAACAGATGCGTAAGTTTTTGGAAATCGTGTATTTCGATACTTCCGATATTGGCTTTTCTGTCGCTCCTATGCTTAATGCTATCGGAAGAATGCACGGCAACATTTCAAGAGCACTCACACTGTTCCTCACAAACGACGAACTCACAGTGCAGCAGATTATCTACGAGCTTGATATGTATAATCAGCAAAGAAAAGCTGCAACATACGAAGGGGTAGAGCTTGCAGAAAAGCTTCTTGCTGAGGAAATCAAGGAAAGCGGCGAGCTTCCATTCCTTATCATGCTTAAAAGCGAAGGCTTCGGAAAGGGTGTTGCCGGTATTATCGCCGGCAAATTAAAGGAAACCTACAATCGCCCATGCATCATCATGTGCGATAACGGAGACGGAATAATTACAGGCTCAGCACGAAGCATTAAAAGCATCCATATCACAGAACTCTTAAACACCGAGGCAGAGCTTATGGAAGGTTTTGGCGGTCATGCCGGTGCTGCGGGTCTTTCGGTAAAGGAAGAAAACTTCGATATGCTCAAAGAGAGTCTCGAAAAGAGACTGCGTAAAATGTACACCGAAAAAGACCTCGAAAAAGTGGTAAAGGTAGATGCAGTAGTCGAAAATATCGACCTTACCTTCGACACAATGCATCTTCTTGATGCGCTGGCTCCATTCGGACAGGGTTTTGAAGAACCGCTCCTTTATACCGAAATCATTCCAAAATCGGTAGAGCCTCTTGGAAAGGACTGTGCACACCTAAAGGCAATAGACCTTGAAACCGATATGCCGGTAATCAAGTGGCATGGTGCCGGACTTCTCGAAACACAGAGAGATTTTAATTCTGTAGTAGGACATCTTCGCCGCAATATTTTCGGTGGCAAGACCACATTACAGTTTATAGCTGATGAAATCGGAAAAAACCTCTTGACAAATTAGTTATGATATGGTACATTATTTATTGCAAGGGACACCAAAGTTTACATTCCCTTGCAGAAGGGGCGGCAGATTTTCTCCACCGTCCCGCAATTTTTTCGGAAAGTGTTTCCGAAAGAGGCGTAAAGCCAAAAGTTTGTGCGGAACAATCCGCAAGTGCCTGTGGGTTTAGCCACAGGGTATATGTAGCATAAAGGCTAAGGTAAGTAGGTACATGACCTACGAAGAGATTTTCGCAAAGCGCGAATTAAAGCGGTGGCATAAGCTACCGCTTTTGTATTGACTTTTCCCTTATGTGTGGTAAAATAAAAGCATAAATAAAAAGTAAGGCTGTCCTCTTGGACGGTCTTTTCTTTTTATATCGGTAAACGACCTGTCACTATTATAAGTAATAAAGCACTCAACCCTTTGAGTGACAGGTTTTTTCTTAAAGGGTGTGCATAAAGAAATGAGCAAGAATATTATCTTTCAGAGCGCCAAGGAGTTTATCTCGGCATTGGTTGACGAGGATAAGGATTTATACAATCCTTTGCTCAACAAATACCTGTTTCACTATAGTGAGGCAGGCGCAGTCGCGCAGTATTTCATTACACCAAGAAATGCTCGCAACCTTGCCAGAGAAAGCGCCCTCTCTGGTGAATACTGGGGCGCATTTCTCGGTTTCGGGGGAAGCATCTACGAAGGTGCTGACCTCGAATATTTAGCCGAGGAATTATACAAGGAAAAGGGCTGGATGCTCTGTAGTGATGTGAAGTTCTAAAAAGGCTTCATAGCCTACGGCGGGTTATCCCGCCCTTTTTCTTTTTTTTGACAAACTAAAAAAAATATTTTAGAAAAAATGTTAAGCCTGCTAAAATATGCCCCTATATATTAGTGTAAGACAAAGAAGAAAAAGCGTTCTTGGAAAAGAAAGATGCTCTTTTGTGTAAGCAATTAGTCAAGCTAAAGTTTATCGACGGGGACGGGCTCAAAAGCCTCGATATTAACGACCTACACGAATTGCGTGACCTTTGCGGTCAAATTATGAAAGAGGCAGAGACCTTGCTGGCACAGTGGGATGCTAAATTGCAACAAACCAAACCAAGCATTGAAATAAAAAACGATATATTGAGGTAAAAAGACAATGAAAACAAGAGTAGCAATATACCAAAATATCCGTAACCGGCACAAATATATTGAAGTCCACTTTGACGGCTACGGACACCGAACTGTAAGGCAGTTTATGGCGTGGGATAACGGCGTAAAGAATATGCTCGGCGACACCTTCCTGCACCGCTGGAGAAAGCCGAACTTCACCGAGCTTATCTACGATTATACACTTTGCGGAAAACAGTAAAGGAAAAACTACAAGATTTAACTTGACAAATTGCCGAATATATGGTATAATATATGCATAAGTTAAAGAACGGTAAACGAAAGGAGATACTATGAAACATACGATTTCAAATGACACACTTTCAAAAATGTTTGTAGCCGACGACCTTACCTTTCACACAAAGGTAAAGGAGAAAAAGAATATCTCGGACATCATCCCGATTGTGAAGACGCTCGAAGAAAACTCCAAGGATACAATTCTTGAAGTACCGCATCTGACCTTCGGGGCAAATGCCATTACGCCGACAGTAAACGGCGAGCCAATGACACAGTGGGCGTTCTCACAGCTCTGCTCTCTTCTGGGCGTACCTGCGGTCTATATGGAAAAGCTCCTTGCCGAGAACACACAAGAGGCGGAAGGCTTTTTCGTAAACCAGCTCGACTACTGGAAGAAGGGCTTTACCGGAAAGGGTACAAATGTGCTTCTCCGTAGTACAGCGGACACCCTTTGTGGCGTATTATCCGCCAACTACTGTCCGTATGACGACAGCGAGTTTTTCGAGACTGTTAAGGACGCGACACGCGAGTTAAATCTTACAGTATCTAACTCCACAATCTCACCGTCTGTCACAAAACTTCGTCTCGTAAACGAAGAGCGCATCAACTTCGGTGGGGAAGAACTCTCTTGGGGGCTTGACCTTTCAAACTCTCGCGTTGGAAGAGCAAGCGTAAAAGCAGAGTTTATCCTTTTCCGTTGGGCGTGCACAAACGGAATGGCATTTGGTAAGCGCACTGCTCACCTTTTCCGTAAGACTCACAGAGGCGAAATCGACAACGCAGAAATCGCTGGGCTTATCGCTCGCTCCGGCGACTTTGTAGAATACGCAAGAAAGAGCTTCGAGAACGGCGTAAACACCGAAGTAACAAGCGGAGTTCTCCAGAACTTGCTCGACACATATAGCCGTACATTCTCTACAGCCTCCGCAAACAAGGTGCTCAATATGTACGAGGCAAAGTACAATACAGGAAACCTTTGGGGCGTAGTAAACGCTATCACGGAAACGGCACAAGGTTACAATGTAATCACACGCACCGAAATGGAAACCTATGCCGGAGAACTTCTGGGAAGGAAGGTGGCATAAGTGAAGACGACAGCGACCATAGAATACGAAAGAGTTGTTTTCGGTAAGACCGGTGGTTGTACCCTCTATGATGAACGCGGAGAAGTAGCACGCTTTTCCTTCGTTCCAAGAGGCGTATTAAGGGACTACCAAAAGCTCCTTATCGAAATGCACAAGGAAAAGCTCGTAGAGGGTAGCCTTGCAAGAGAAATGATAGTTGCGCTCTTCTCTATCGCAAGAGCGGGAATGTATCGCTCCGAGGCAATCAGCGCGTCGAACTTCCTTACAAAGTATGTGCCAAGTGCATACGACTTTCTCGAAAAGTGTTACATAGCGACAACCAACCACTATGTTCACATTCTCGACCTTACAGAGCATTGCTTTTCAAGTGATGTTCTGGAGACGACAAGTAAGCTCGTAAAACCACAGGAACGCTGGCAGGAATGTAAAGGCGCATTTGACTGTTACAGAAGATAGCAAAACGCAAAGTAAGCCCTCGGATGTCTTTGGACTGACCGTGAAAGCTCGGCAAACCTTCGGGAACAATGAGAAAGGCATAGACGAAAAAAATAAATGCGGTGACGAAAATAGGTAGCCGTGCTCAATAATAAGAGTGAAGTCAAAGACGCTTTACTGGACGCATTAAAGTAGTAATCTTTGTAAACGAGCCTCGTTGCAGGGTGCAAATCTTTACCCGCATTTAACAGTATGGGCGCGTAGCTCAAATGGTGAGAGAGAAGGTGCAATATACCTTTGAATGTCGGTTCAAGTCCGACCGCGCCCTTAACCCCCTTTTAGAAAAGGATAAAAGTATGAGAATTACACCGGCAGGGAAATATTCGGGACTACCGTGTTCCTATGTAGGAAGCGGATGCGCCTATGAAGATATATTTGGAGAGGTATTTGATAAGCCACTTCCGGAAGGACTAAAATCTGACGGCTGGCTCACCCTCGAAGGGAATAATCGCTATGTGAGAAGTCTTTTCGATGTAGCAAAGAAAGTGTACTATAAGCGAGGCGAAAGACCTATGTTAAGGGACTTCCTTTCAGAGTATAAAGGTAAAGCCCTTGTGTGTGTTTACGGACACTTTGTTTACTGCACCGGCGGTAACTACTACTCCTTCTTTAAGAACGATTACGACGAAATAGTTTGTATCTGGTATCTTAAAGAACACCAAACAAAGAAATAACCGATTTAATCGTATCTCCTAACTTACAAAATAGCGCAGGGTTTATACCTTGCGTTATTTTATTTATGGCATTGTTAGGTAAACAAGGTTGGGGTTTTCGTCTGCGGTAAGACCTTAAAACCCAAGGGATTTGCCCGAAAAAACTATACCATTTTTACAAATATTGCTTGACAAAACAATAAAAATATGGTATAATGTATATGTAAGTTAAAGAGAAACCTCGAAAGGAGATACACTATGAAAAGAGAAGAAAGAATAGTAGTTATACACCTTACTGAAAGAAACTCCTATGGCGAAGAGCCTATGCTGTGCATCCTTGCTATCAAGACAACAGAAAGCGACGAAAGACTTAAAGAGGCTATAAGACGAATAGACTCACTAAAATCGCTTACAGCGTGCTACCTCTATTCCGAGGACGAAGACCTCGAAGGAAAGGTCGACAAGGCATTTTTTGAAGAAGTGGAAAATGTCTGGGAAGTCATAGGCTGGCACGAAAAGATTGGTCTTACCGCAAAGCACATTTTCAAGGACTATGACATCACGCTGATTGAAGCAGATGTTATCGAGGATACGATTTATTAGAAAGGAGAACACATATGGCAAATTGGGTACATAATATTGTAACAATCACAGGGGACAAGAAGGTTTTGGAAGAAATCAAGGCTCTTATGATATACACCGAAAAGAACGGCACGGTAGACGAGTTTTGTTTTGATAAGTTAATACCAATGCCAAAAGAACTCCGTCTTGTAGCAGGCGGTAGTGAAAAAGAACTCATAGCGCTTGCAAAGACAAAGAAGGGTACAAAGAAAAGAGAAAAGGCACTCAAAGACCTGCATCTTCCTTTCTATTATCTCCCAGACCTTGGAAGCGACTTCTACTATAACTGTCCACTCTACATCAGAAAAGAAGAAGAGGCAGAAGCCCTCGGCAGACGCTATATTGAAAACATCAATAAGTACGGCGTTAGCAACTGGTATGACTGGCAGGCAAAGAATTGGGGTGCAAAGTGGGGCGCATCTGATGTCTCTACGCATCACACAAGCGATACGCTTGGCTACGACTTCTCAACCCCTTGGGCTTCACCGCTCCCGATTTTTGAAGAGCTTACAAGAAGATTTCCTGTAAATCTTACTTGCGAGGCGTTCTTCGAGGACGACAATAACTTTTCGTATGTGCTTACCTTTAGGGAAGGTGAACTTACAAGCGAAGAAGCAAAGAAAATCGCATAGAAAAGGGAAAAGCAACAATAAGCAGAAGCATCCGGTAAACTTAAAAGAAGGGCTAAAACCCTTCTTTGCTATATATTTTTCTTGACATTTTAATAGAAATGTGGTATAATAGGCATATAAGTTAAAAAGGTACGAAAGGGGAAAATATGATTTCAAAGTTCAAAAGAGGCGTTTCAAAAGTAGTAAGCACATCTGCAACCCTGCCCGTGACCGCACGCTTCACGGAAAACGGACTTACGGACGAGGAAAGAAAGGCTCTTCTCTTTGCGAGCAAACTCCTTTTCGAGTTTCTGTCGTATGCAGACAACAAAGAGCAAGTAGATGCTATCGTAAAGAGAGCAGAAGAGAAAGCCCAAGAAACATTTAACGAAACCGTAAAAAGTGCGGAAGGAAAGGAACAGTAATGGAAATATCAACAGCTAATGTCGTAGAGGCTCTTGACAATATGCCACTTGCCGACTATGTAAAACTTTATAACGACTACTATAACCAGCTCGTAGACGAAAAAGAAGACGAGTTTTACAGAAAAATGGGAACTCTTAACGAGTATCTACAGAGTATCGGCTACACTCCGGCGGAGATTGTAAGGAAGACTTCTCACTCCGGCTTTTCTCCGGACGAAAGATACTTTTACGAGGAAGAAGGGCTCATAAGAAGTATGTCGTCAAAGTTTGCTCAAAAGGAGCGAGTGAAAGAACTTGCAGAGCACATCATAGAGTACAAGGACGCATACCTTGATAGGCTCTACCTTGACATCAAGCTCCGAGAGGCTTTGGAGTGTAAGGAAGGCGATAATCTTCTGGAACTTGCCACGAAGAGACTGGCAAAGGAAGAGTCAAAAGGCGTAAATGCGGACGAAGAACTTGTACGCATATTAGAGGACTATAAAATCCTTAAAAAGAAAGCGCTTATTGAAGGCGAAAATTAAGCCGTAGAGCGTTTTTGTAAAGGTAAACGATAAAGTGTATCAAAGCGATAAAAAAGCGCTTATAAAGGGAAAGAGAGGATAGAAAATGCAAACTGTAATAGAATACCTTAAAGGTATAAGCGTAGAGCAGTATTCGAGCCTGTTCATAGCCTTGTTCTTGTTTGGTATCGTAAGGAATGTGGCGCAAAGGCTTTTGTCGGCAGTGCTCACACTTATCGGCATAATGCTTGTCATATACTTCATTTATCCAGACGGATATAGGCTTCTTGCGGGTGAACTGACGCGGACACTTGATTTTATCGGTGGCGGTGGCGGTGATGCTCTCATAGAAAGTGTAAAAAATTCGTAAATAACGCTTGACAAAAAGCAAAAAGTATGGTATAATATATACATAAGTTAACAGAGAGGCAGAGCCTCCGAAAAAAAATAAGTGCCGACTACTTGATGTAGCGGAGAAAGGCTAAAAATGAACTCAGTAATTTTAATCGGTAGATTAACAAAGGATGTAAAGGTATCTGGAAACGACAAGAAGGTTGCAAGATACACACTCGCAGTGCAGCGCGAGTATAAGAATAAGGACGGAAACTACGACTCCGACTTTATCAGCTGTGTAACATTCGGTAAGTCCGCAGAGTTTGCGGAGAAGTATCTCACAAAGGGTATGAAGATTGCAGTTACCGGCAATCTCTTAACCGGCTCCTACGAAAAGGACGGACAGACTCATTACACTACAGATGTTGTAGTAAACACACATGAGTTTGTAGAAAGCAAGAAGGAAAGCAGCAATTCCGGCAAGGGTAGCTATACTCCAAAGGAGACAAATGACGAAGTGCCTGCCGGCTTCACATCCATTGAAGAGGACGACGACGATATGCCATTCTAACCTATGGGGCGCAACGCCCCTTTAGGACTTCATAAGTTAAAGAAATAAGCGAAAGGAAAGGTAAACTTATGGCAAACACCAATACAAATACAAATAAGTCGGTATTCGAGACGCTCCGAAACATTGATGTTACCAATCATGTAAAGGAAAAGAACGGCTATAGATATATCCCTTGGGCTGATGCATGGGGACTTTTACTTGAAAAGTACCCAGACTCAACCTACGAGGTATTCGAGAACCCTGCTACATGTACGCCGTACTTTACTGACGGTGCTCGCGCACTGTTTGTAAAGGTCTCAGTAACTGTAGAGGGAAAGACAAATACAGAGATTTACCCTGTAATCAATCACAAGAACGAAGCAATTTCACAGGACAAGGTAACTGCCATGGATATTAACAAGGCTATCCAGCGTGGTCTTACAAAGGCTATCGCAAGACACGGACTGGGCTTGTATATCTATGAGGACGAGGACTTACCGCCGGAAATGGCAGAAGAAAAGAAGAGAGTCGAAAAGAAGGACAAGCCCGCAACAAGCGCAGACAAGTTAAAGTGGACTAAGTTCTGTGCAGAGAATGGCTTAAACGCCAGCGCTATCACAAAGGAAGTAGGACTCGAAAAGGGCGCAAAGCTGACAAACGAGCAGCTGGATATGGCGAATGAAATTGCAAAGGCTCTTGCGAGCGGTTCCTATGAACCGAAAGTGGTAACACTTGAAGAACTCTTCGTTACGGACGGTGCGGTAGAAAATACCGCGCCTGCTACCGAGGAAAAGGCAGAAAACGCGGAAGAACCAAAGGCTGACGGTAAGGCGGGCGAAAAGCCAAATAAAAAGACTGCAAGCGTAGAAGAACTCGCAACAAAGAAAGAAAAGGCTGAACTTATTGCCTTTTGCAAGGAAAACAACCTTGATGTAATGGCTATTCTTTCTGAAATCGGACACGATAAGGAAGAGGGCGAACTCACCGAGGAAAACTACAGAAAAGCCTTTGCACTTGCAAAGGAAAAGGCAGCATAGTAAACTACAAGGGAAAGGACATAAAGGGGACAAGCGAAAACTTGTCCCCGCTTAATATACAATGACAGAAAGAATAATAAATGACTTAAAGTTACTCGTTACTACGGAAACAATAGCCCTTTTTACTTGCATAAGCATAGCTTTTTTTGTAGTGCTTTACTACTATTTTGTAAAAGAGCAATTGCCGGATGTAAATGTATTAAGGGCACCGGCATTCAGAAATGCACTGATTTTTCGTTTTCTTATGTGGGGCAATATCGGTAGCACCATGTACCTTATCCTTGTGTGCATAGACAAAAGGATAGTGCTCATTTCTCCATTTGTAACGCTTTTAATAGCCGGAATATCCTTTATAGGAAAGCAAAGAGCAGATAACGAAAGATTTGAAGTGCTCGATGGGGTAATGCTCATAGACAAGCTAAGAAGAGAGTTTTCAAAGCTTGGCTATAGCATCGAGGAAACAGTACGCTTTGCAAATGTAATGCATAGTACTCTTGCAGGCTTAAACACCAAAGAAAAGATAGATGCAGCAAATGAAGCGGTAAGAAATAAGGATGAAATCGGACTTTTTAAGTTGTTTTGTAACGAGGTTTACGAGAACACCGACAACTTTAGAAGCTTTGGTAAAGAAGATAGACTCCTTGTGAGGAAAATGCTTGAAATTGCCATGTACCGAACATTAAAAGAAAACTACTCCGAAGAATAAACCCAATTTTAACCCCCTCGAATTCGAGGAGTTTAAAATTCAATTTGGTGAAAACGCATTTACGCTCTCTCCCCAAATTCCAAATCTTTTAAAAAAAGAACCACCCTTTTCTCGAATGTGAGAATAGGATGGTTCTTTAATGTTACGATTTTCCGCTTAACTTAATAGCATTGAGGATAAACCTCGGAGTTTTTTAATAGCCGTTTACTTGACTTTTTTCATAATGCGTGGTACTATATCCGCAGTAAGAAAAAGAAAGGAAAAAGGAAATGGTCTTTAAGAAAAGTAAAAGAGAAGTTCTCGCTTCGCTTGGCGCAAGAGAGGCGGTTGAAACACTGGTCTCAACGGGGCTTTTCCGTGGAGCAGGGCTTGCTTTACATGAAGAAAACTATAACACCTATTATGACCTTTGCGAAGAAATCTCCCACAATAAAAATGTTGAATATGTAATACTTTCAAGGGACGCATATAAAGGCATTAAGAATGGCTTGCAGCAGGCAATAGAAGAAATAAGGGAACTCTCGGACGATATATTTATTGTTATACTTGCCGGAGCGGACTTAGACAAGGAACTTGTGAACTTTGCCTTTGGTAAAAAGGTATACAACTTCTATTATTCGCCGGATGAAACCTACGACTTTGAGCAGATTATAGACGATATGCTCGAAAAGAAAATGCCAAAGGTCGCAGAAGAGTCAAAGGAGCTTGAAGAGGTCGAAAGGGAGCTTTCCGAAAAAGAAGGGACAATAAATCGCCAGCAGTCGGAGATTGAAACTCTAAAGGCAAGGCTCGCCTCGCTTGAAGAGGGGGAAGGGGCTAATTCATCCGAAGAGCTTGTTTCCTTAAAGTCAAGGATAAATACCCTTACGGGTGAGATAAACGCGGCTGAGAGCGAAAAAGAAAGGCTCAAAGAGAAGCACGAAAAAGAGATAGAGGCTATCTTAAAGAAAACAGAGGAAGAAATAAAGAGAGTCAAAAATGATAGCGAAAGAATTATCGAGGACGCTCTCAAAAAGGCAAATGCAAACGCAAGGCAAAAATCCTCTTACGGCGCTGTAACGGTTGGTGTATTTTCACTTTCGCGCGGAGCCGGTTCTACCTATACCTCAGTAGAGATAGGCGAGCGATACGCAAGCCTTGGATATAAGGTGGCAGTTGTAGGATATGACGGCAGCCAAGACCTTGAAATGGTGTCCGGCAAAGCCGATTACTTCACAGGAAGTGAAGAGGATAAAAAGATAGCGCTCACAAACGCTCTTACCTCGGACTACGATTTTGTAATCATAGACTTTGGTAACTGTTTCCCGCTTCTTTCAAACGGAATGCTCAATATTACAACAAAGAAGAGCGGTGATAGTCAGAATGAACTTCGAAGATGCCAGTACCGTATAGGCATGGCGTTTACCTCAGACTGGCATATAGAAAAGCTTGGGTATTTTCTTACAAATCCTTTAATGGCGAACAACTCGTTCTTTGTGGTGGATGACATAGAGAAAATGGATAAGTTTGAAATTAACTGTGTTGAAAGGGACACAGAAGCAATCTTTGCCTGCCTTTGTGCTATTCAAGGCATAGAATTAAAGGAAAAGAAAAAGGGGCTTTTCAGAAGATAGGAAAGGGAAAAGAAGATGTGTGGATTTACGGTAAAAGACCTTTTAACTCGCTGTTTAAATATGTCGCATCTTGATGTTGAAATTTATTTTAATCAAGAAATTGCAAGCGGCACAAGAATAACAGAAAAAAGAGTAGCCTATAAGGGCAAGGCTGTTATTTTGGAAAGCGCTGGCGAAAAAGGTGTGGTAGTCGTTCGCGACTTAATACCCGAGTTTTTGCGGAAGTCTATTGTTAAAGCTTGGGATATACAGTGCATAGAAACAGGCTATATTCTTACTATTATGGTATAAAGAAAAGCTGGCAAATAGCCGGCTTTTATATTGACAAAATCACAAAAATATGGTATAATATAATAAGAATAAAAAGTACGGTTGCCATAGTCCGCACTTCGATTGACAAAGGGCAAGGAATGTGGTATTGTGGTTTTGCTATAATAATAAGATTAAAAGGCACAGCCTATTTGAAAGGATAGATTTATGAAACAGATAATCGTACTAATATCAACAATGCTGCTTGGCTTTTTTATCTTCACGCAAATAGCCGGAGATAACGACCATTCGACAATGCACTCCTTAAAGGGTGTATTTCAGAGCCAAATTGAGCAGCAGCAACAGGAATAATCAGTAGTAGAAGAAAGGAAAAACTATGAACATCACAAAGAGAAATGTACTTATCACAATGCTCGTTTTATCACTTGCAGTCTTTTCGTTTGCAAGCGCCTTTAATGTAAATGGCAAGGAAGTAACTTTCAAGGACTTTCAAGACTCGCACTGGGCTTACCAGAATGTAAAGGTGCTGGTAGAAGCCGGAGCAATAGGCGGGTATCCGGACGGTAGCTTTAAGCCGAGCGGCACTATAACCAATGCAGAGTTTATAAAGATTGCGACTGTGCAGGCAGGCTTTGACGGTAAAGCAGAAGTAGGCGCAGCGTGGTATAAGCCATATGTGGACTTCGCATACGATAAAGGCATAATCGAAAAGGGCATTTTCTCTGATAACGCTTGGAATAAGCCAATTACAAGGGATAAGATGTGTTATGTAATCGCAAAAGTAGGCGAATATCTTGGCGAAGATTTTTCATACACAAGCGAAATTAAAAGCGGTATGGACTTAGCTGTAACAGATGTAAAGTCTATGAGTGAGCCATACAAGACTTGCGTGTATAAGGCACTCTCAAAGGGTATTGTAACAGGCTACGCAAATAATAAGTCCTTTGAGCCGTCTTGGAACGCAACAAGGGCAGAGGCAGCAGCTATGCTTTCAAGACTTTCAGACAAGAACCTTCGTGCGACTACGCACTTTGTATCGAGTGTTGTAAAGGTAGACAAGGACTTTATATCCAAAATGGATAAGGTTTGGGATACAAAGAAGTCAAGCCCACAAGTGAAAGACGGCTTAAAACCTATCTATGATGTAGGCTTAAAGGGCTTACTTTCCGATTTTGAAAAACAGGGCGTTCCTATCTACTATGATAAAGAAAACGAGTGCAAGTGCGCGGTTGGATATTGCGAAATCGACCACAAAAATGCATTTTCTGTTGTTGCAGATAGAAGTTTCTTTACTCCGACAAGGGGAACTTTTAAGAAGTTAACCGAGGGCGAAACAGACCATTCTATAGATGAATATATTTTTTACAAGGACGGTTCTATGGACTCGACACACGGCGATTTCAATGAACATTGGGGGCAGAACATAGATAATGTTGCAACCGTTGTGCTTGATATAGTATACGCCGATAAAAACGAAGAAGTGTGGGTAATAGAGAAACCTATTATTGACAAAGCAAAAGAAATGTATAAAAGTTATGGTGGCGCTTGGTGGCGCACATTAGCAGAAATTACATTTATTCATTAGTGGAGAGGTACAAAAATGAAAAATAGAATAAGTCTTTTTATTATTTTCATCTTGATATTTTCACTGTTATGTGGCACAACCCTATCTTTTGCAGATACAAAGGAAAAAGAATATCTCGACGATAAGATATACCACCATTTAGATATGGGTGTGTATGTAGCTATAAAGGATAGCAAAGGTTGGCATAATAATGCGTCTTATGGCGGGTATGCAAATATCACCACAAAACTTACATTTCCAAACCCCGTTGAAATAATTGGAGTACATAAGTATTCTGAGGATATGGCAGATAGTTTTACTTTTAATGATGCAGTCGGCGACACTTGGAACATTAAGGTAACAGAAAACACACCTAAAAAAACATTCCAGCATTATCTTGCTGATTTTGAAGATAAAACCACAAAGGAAGTATCGAGCATTTCTGCAACCGCAGTAGATAAAGATGTAACTCTTTCGTATAGATGCAAGTTAGAAAGCCCAGAAAAACAAGATGTTGCCGCACAGTACAAAAGTTGTAATGGGGATAAAACACTTATAGATGCCAAAAGAAAAGTCGCCTACCGAGGGTGGGGAAACCGCGACGGATTGGTGGCGCAGGCAAGTTATGATGCAAACGCAAAGACGATACTTGACGGCTTGGATAGTATCTTTTCCGGCAAGGCGCCGGCGGGATACGAACTCGACCTCGTATTTATCCCAATCGTAATAGAGTATAAAATCTTAAAGCCCGAACTTGTGGAATGTAGCAGATGTCATAAGTGTATGGTAGACGCAAGCGTAGGCTACTGCACAGAAGAGTCGTGCGAGCATTTTGGTACAGAAGAATGCGGATGCTATGAAAAGCCTGCCACACAATTAGACCCTGTGGGTGATTGTAAGGTTTCATATTCTTGGACAGAAAGTGGCTCGCATTCATATAACTGCCACACTGTAGGAGAGGGAGAGAGTGCAAAAAGAGTATGTAGCACTTGCCACTACACTACACGCTATACCGCGACACTTTCCATAAGTAATGCGAAACTGACGGCAGACAAGCCAATGAAATCGCATAAAGGGAATGAAGTAACCTTTAAGAGTGGCTATGGTTTCTATGTAACAGCGGACGCAAAGGTTGACATAAGCAAAACAACGACTTGCAGTCACGGACGCTATGCAGGAACAAGCGTAACTGTTTCCCAGCCGACCAAAGCGTATCTTTCAACGAACTGGACAGTAAAGGGTAGTGACAAGAAAAAGAAGTATACGCAAGGTAAGACCATAGAACTCGGACTTTCAAACGGCAAGGTAATAACTCTTGCAAACCCTATCAGTAACTACGGCAAGAAGCTCATTTACACAGATGTAGAGCTGAAAGGCACGAAGAAAAATCCTGTCAAGCACACAGTAACCCTTTATGTAAAGGGCGCATATGCAGGCTCACAAGAACTTTGTGCATCCGTGCCTCTTACATTCTGGATAAAGGGCAATATGTACGAGGACGATTATACAGTAGAAACGAGGTAGAAATGAAAGACTTTATCGTACTACTCGGAATACTCCCGATAGCGCTTGTCTTAGTTCTCCAGCTTGGAGTAACGGCAGAAAACCACTACGATATGGTAGCGGTGAGTAAGCAAGTGGCGTACTATGCAGAGGAAGCAAGGTACGACGGGAAGTTTACTGCCGAGAAGCAAGAAGAGTTAAAAGAAAATATCGCAGGCATTTTAGAATGCGACAAGAATGAGGTGGAAATTACTTGCCCCGCGGACATAAAGTACAAAGCTTCGCACTATGACAACAGCGGAAAGATAGAGTACAAGGTCAAGGCTCCGATAAAGCATATTATAGCCGGAGCGGGACTCTTTGGAATATCAGAAGCTGAGAACAAGGGCATAGTGGTAAAAGAGGGCTATGTAATGAGTGAGAAACTGCCATAGAAAGGGAAAAATCAAATGGAAAAATATGTAACCGGGGGGGGGTACGCGAAAAAGGCTATCCGCAGCGCCCTTTTATATCTAATTAAACTAACGCTAATATTAGGGTTGTTGCTTGGGGGCTTATTCATAAATACCTTTGCAAATGAGGATAGCCCTATAGTTTTTAGTGGCGGTTTTTCAGACAGCGTACAAACATATACTGTAACAAAGACTGGTACATACAGTGTACATATAAAGGGCGGGGGCACAAGAAATAACAAAACCCCGATAAGCACAACACAAACGCTGTCTATACCAGGCGGGAGTTATACCGGCATAACAGGAACAAGCGGAGATTTAACTGCTATTTTTGATTTCCAGCAAGGAGATATATTAAGTGTAATTTCCTACGCCGGTGGTGCTGGCGGTGGCTATGCGGGAGACGGTGGTGATGCGCTTCTTATGCTAAAAAATGGAACACCTATCATTGGCGCAGGCGGCGGTGCAGGGCTTTCATTATATAGAAAAGAAACAAGTAAAAGCAGTAATACTACTATTCAGTATTATCATTATAATACTACAAATACACTCTCTGTTTCTGTTATAAACAACAGCTTATTCAGTAGTGGCGGTGGCGGTCAACAATGCGGATGGAATGTCGATAGAGGTTCTCTTAAAGCGGATGGTGAAAACGGAAGAACATATCCTTCTTGCACTCCCGCAAAAGGAGCAGAAGGTTTGAACGAGCTTCATACCCGCTCATGGGATTTTCCAACCGCAGGAGAAAATTATCTTGATAGTTCTGGAACTCTCGTAAGTATGCCAAACGGCTCAGACTCTTGTGCCTTTTCGGTTGCTTATATGGAAAACTATGAACTTGACAATTCTGGTGATTACGGGTTTTTACAATATATTGATTACCTTGACGATAAAGTTATTTCAAATGGCTTTTTCAGTAGTTTTGATGTAAATAACCCTTGGGAAGTAACAATCCCTAAAAGCGGATATTATAGAATAACATATACGATAAATGGTTCGGTTGGAGCAAATACGGGCTATATCTATAAAGATAGTGCACTTATAGGACGAGTTTTGGGTGGTTCACAGTCAAGCACCTTTGCTAATACTCCAACAGCTAACATTATAGCCTACGCGGAAAAAGGTAGTAAAATATCATTCGATTTTTCGGGCCATGGCGGGAAAGTGGGGTTTTCCATTGAAACCTTTACAAGCGGTGGCGGTAATACGCATGAGCTTGAACAAAAGATAACCGCTATAGAGGGTAATATAAGTGAGCTTAAAGATAATAACTGCTATACCGTTACCGAAAACTGCGAGTTTTCGTTTGTGGTAAATCTTCCTCTTCCAGAAAGCACTGTAAATATTACAGGTGGCTCTGTTACATTTACAAAAGACGGAGAAGTTTCAAGGATAACGGGAAGTATAAGGAGCAGAGGCATATACAAGGTTGAAATAGGAAGCATTAAAATGTTCTTTAATGTTATAGAACAGCCAACATCAACAAATGTATCGGTTGTTCTAAACTAAAAAATATAAAATAACACAAGAAAGGAAGCGGAAAATCAAAGGTGAAAACACTGCTTACATACATAGCTATCATAATGGTACTTGCGACTTGCTTTGTGTTCTTTTCTGACTACGGACAAACCGAGCTTGCGCTTGCGAAAACACGCTCAGATGTGGAGAGTGCCTGTGCGGATGCATCTGTTATGGTAGACACGATAGAGTACAGTAACGGAAACTATGTGTATAACCAGACAGAGGTCAGAAAGCTTCTTGATGCGGTAATCACAAAGTATCCGCAGATTGAAGAGGCAGCATATGAGCTTTCAGACGACAAAAAGCATGAAAGGTATAAGAAAGAAAGCGCCGGATACATTTCAGAAACGCCGGTCTATCAAAATGAAGCCGGTTCACACTACTTAATCTTTCTTGTGAAGATTAAGGGCAAGTATTACAGGCTCTATGATGAAGAGCAGCAGTACGGCGTAGGAAGCGCTTACAAGGTAGAGGAATACTAATATGCAGAAGTTAAAAAGAATGTGGGTTATAGCCTTAACCCTTATATTTTTCTTTAATATGTCGGCTCCAGTCCATGCAGAAGGAGAGCCTACCGCCTATAGCGGGGTTCCGAACTCAGTTACGCTAAACATCAGTAACCTCGATAGTAGCGGCAATTTAATCTATATAGGCATTGACTTTGGCGTGTTCTGTGATAAAGAGAATACAGGGCAGTTCAGCTGCGTTAAAGCGCAAAGGTTTTTAACCAAATCAACAAACATTACAATTAGCCTTGATAAGCTCGGCTTTGAAAAGACAAAGAAGCATAAATGTGCTTACAGAGTGCTCTATGTCCCGACCGGCGTTATGCAGTATCCTATCATCATAGGCGACTATAATAACGGGAAAGAGGGCTGGATAGGGCTTGACGAAACGCTCTTTATCCCGTCCTATTTTGAGGGGGATATATCAAAGTTCATAAAACATACAGATGCGTGGGAAGAGCACCGGCTATCATATAACGCAAATGCTCCGTATGAGGACAGAGGCGAAAATGTATTTTGGTCGGGCGAAAGGTTTGTGTGTGAACTGTGCCTTAATGCAACAGTTCCGGCGGTAAGTGTGGGTATTCGTGGCACAAGCCACAAAATCAGAATGACTGCCTACACTGTATCGGGCAGCAGCTTTATATATAGAGGCGAGCTTTGGGACGAAAGTTTCATAGACCGCTGGGGAAACTACATACCGCAAACACTTAATATGGTGCTCACGGCAGAAACCGCAGACGGCACTAAACTTGAAGAAAAGGTAACGGAAGTAATAGTAGATAACAGACACAAATTCTATCAGAGCCACAAGGTAGGCATTGATAGTTTATCAAAGGAGTAAAAAGATGAAAACATCCCAAATACTTGCCCTCTCTCAAACGGAGACCTTCACCGCCACTATGGAAGTAGCACGGTCTGTCGTGTGTCTAATTGTTGGTACACAGCCCCGACGATTTCGGCTACGCCAAACTTTTCACCACTCACAAA
>JAEEGL016064168.1_pt1 | contig 32457 bp, 26 predicted proteins | sample 9134231 | NCBI WGS metagenome assembly JAEEGL01 (sample SAMN16246548, study PRJNA631951) | gut metagenome | biome: gut microbiome; feature: rumen; material: fiber-attached | host: Bos | place: Iran: Karaj | collected 2018-10
CCGGCCCCGGCCGCTCCGGTGTGTGCGCCCGCGGACCGCCGCGGAAGCGTTGCCCGCCGCCTCGCCGGATCCCTCCGCCGCCAGCGCCGCCCGCTGCTGCGCCTCAAACTCCTCATACTCCTTGATATGTTCGTCGGAGATCCCGGACATCAGCGTGAAGATAAGATCGTCTTTCATACGTTGATCCCCTCCTTGTCCAGAAACTCTTTAAGCGCCTTTTTAGTGCGGTGGATAATGCTTTTGACGCTGCCGGACGGCATTTTAAAAATGCGCGCGATCTCATTGATCGGCTCATGTTTATAAAAACGCGCGATAAACACCAGGCGCTGCTTTTCGGCAAGCCCGTCCAGGAAACGGTCCATTGCCCCCGAGATCGCGATGCGCTCGACTGTATTGTCGTCGGTGCAGTGCCGGTCGGCAAAATCGTCCAGCGGCAGCGCGTCGCTCACTGCCTGATTTTTCTGATTGTGATTTTTGCGATACAGACTGATGGCGTTGTGCCGGACTACCGTGGCCAGGTAGGCGTGAAAATTGTCCGGTTTGGCCGGCGGTATGCTGTTCCAGATATCAAAAAAGGAGTCGTTGACGACTTCCTTTACATCTTCCGGATCATCCAGTATCTTTTCGGCCACAGCGCGGCAAAACGGATAGTATTTGCGCTCCAATTCGACGAGCGCACTCTCATCCCGCTCTTCCAGCAACCTGATCAGTTCATCGTCGGTCAATGCCGCTCTGCTCCTTCTGCTATCGCGCACCCCGCGCTGGCTCCCAGCCGGTCCGCACCCGCTTCGACCAGTTCGCATGCCGCCTCGTACGTGCGGATGCCGCCGGACGCTTTAAGATTAACGTGGCGCGTGAGGCCCAGCCGCTCGAGCTCGTCCAGCGTATTGCGCATGAGGGCAATATCCTCCGGCGTCGCCGCTCCGCCCGCAAACCCGGTGCAGGTCTTGACGAAGTCCGCGCCGGCGAGGGCGGCAATGCGCGTTGCCCGCGCTTTCTCTTCGTCCGTCAATAGCCCGGTCTCGATGATAACTTTCAGCACTTTGTCCTTGCACGCTTCGCGCACCGCACGGATATCGTAGGCAACTTCCTCGTTCCGCCCTTCCTTGAGCGCTCCGACGTTGATGACCATATCCAGTTCGTCCGCGCCTTCGCGCACCGCATACATGGCCTCGAACACTTTCACTTCCGTGGCGCACGCGCCGAGCGGAAAGCCGATCACCACGCAGCATTTCACACCGGTGTCCCGCGTTTCTTTGAGCAGTCTCCGGCACAGCGGCAGATATCCTGTATTTACGCACACGCTGGCAAAGCCGTATTCCGCCGCCTCGTCGCAGAGTCTGATAATGTCCGCTTCCGTTGCCTGCGACTTCAGTGCCGTGTGGTCGATCATTTTGCAGAGCGTCTCTCTATCCAGCTCCATTATATATCCTCCTCAATTCCCTAATCTATTCAAAGACTAAACTAATTCTATTCAAAGACAAAACCTAATTCTATTCAGAGACTAAACTAATTCTATACAGGCACTATTCCCTGATCTGTCCGTCTCCGTAGATCATATACTTCACCGTCGTCAGTTCTTTAAGTCCCATCGGGCCGCGCGCGTGCAGCTTCTGGTTGCTGATGCCGATCTCCGCGCCCATGCCGAATTCGCCGCCGTCGGTGAAGCGCGTGGACGCGTTGACGTATACGCACGCCGAATCCACCCGCGCCAGGAATTCCCGCGCGTGATTGTAGTTTTCGGTGATGATCGCCTCCGAATGGTGCGTGGAATAGCGGTTGATATGCTCGATCGCCTCGTCCAGCGAATCCACCATTTTGATTGCCAGGATCAGGTCGTTGTACTCTGTCTCCCAGTCGCTCTCGTCCGCTTTGACCAGCTTCTCCATCGGGAAGCCGCCGCTGAGCAGCACGCCGCCGCAGCGGTTGTCCACACGCAGCTCCACGCCCTTCTCCAGCAGATCCCGGCAGACTTTCGTGAGCAGGCACGCCGCGTTCCGGTGCACCAGGAGCGTTTCCATGGCGTTGCAGACGCTGGGGCGCTGGGTCTTGGCGTTGATGATGATCTTCTCGACTTTATCCAGGACGAAGTGTTCATCGACGTAGATATGGCAGTTGCCCGCGCCGGTGCGGATGACCGGGACAGTGGCGTTTTTGACCACCGCGTTGATCAGGCCGTGGCCGCCTCGCGGGATCAGGACGTCAACGTACTTGTCCAGCCTCATAAACTCCGCCGCGGTCTCGCGGGAGGTGTCGGTGATCAGCTGCACGCAGTCGAAGGGCAATCCGGCCTCGTCCAGCGCGATCCGGAACAGGTCGGCAATAACTTTATTGGAGTTTATCGCTTCCTTGCCGCCGCGGAGGATGCAGGCGTTGCCGGATTTGATGCACAGCGCCGCCGCGTCCGCGGTCACGTTGGGCCGCGCTTCGTAGATGATGCCCAGCACGCCCAGCGGCACCCGGACTTTCACGATCTGCAGCCCGTTGGGGCGCGTGCCGCCGTCCAGCACATCGCCTACGGGATCCGGCAGCGAAGCTACCTGCCGTACGCCTTCGCACATGGAATCGATGCGCGCCGGGGTCAATCTTAACCGATCCTGCAGCGACACGCTCATGCCGGCTTCCGCCGCGGCGTCCAGGTCCAGGGCGTTGGCGGCCAATATCCGCTCCTCCTCTGCCTTGAGCCGCTCCGCCGCCAGCAGCAGCGCGCGGTTTTTGAGCGCCGAAGACGCACAGCCCAGGATGCTTTCCGCTTTGACCGCGGCGGCACCGAGAGAGTTAAGGTATGCGTTGCCTTCGCCGATATCGCCGGCGCCGAATAAATACCGGATCTTGCTTCCTGAAGAATCGTTATCTGCCATGATATTATTGTCCTTTCTGTCTGCCGTGCGCCGGCGTGCGTTACTTCGCCGCTCTGCCCACGAACATGGTGCCCACGTCCTCGCCGTCCAGTATGCGGTACAGGATCTCGGGGTCGGAGCCGTTGGCGATCACCGCATGGATGCCGGACGCCGCCGCGAGCCGGGAGGCATGCACTTTGGTCAGCATCCCGCCCGTGCCCAGCCGGCTGCCCGCGCCGCCTGCCGCAGCCTCGATGGCCTCGGACAGGTCGGTGATGTTGTGGTACATTTCGGCGTCGGGGCGCTCGCTGGGGTTGTCTTTATAATAGCCGTCGATATCGGTCAAAATGACCAGCAGGTCCGCGCCGGTGATGCGGGCAACGATGGACGACAGGTTGTCGTTGTCGCCGAACTTGATCTCGTCGACGGCAATGGTGTCGTTCTCATTGACCACCGGCAGCACGCGCATTTCGATGAGGCCGGTAAAGGTATTGACCGCGTTCTGCAGCGCTTCGGGATCGTCCACCGTATCACGCGTCAGCAATATCTGCGCCACGTTGTACCCGTACTCCGCAAACAGCCGGCTGTACACCTGCATCAGATGCACCTGCCCCACCGCCGCGGCCGCCTGACGCCCCGACACGGTAGATGGCCGTTCGCGCAGTTTCAGCACTTCGGCGCCAACGCCGATCGCCCCCGACGACACCAATATTATCTCTCGGCCCTGATTCATAAGTTCCGAGAGCACGCGCGCCAGTTTTTCGATGCGGCGCAGGTTCATTTTGCCGCCCGCGTGCACCAGCGACGACGTACCTACTTTAATGACGATCCGTTTCGCCCGTTTCAGCGCTTCCCGCGCATTGAGCTCGTTATTCATTTCTTTTTCTTCTTGCCGGCAGCGACCACGCCGATGACAACAGCCGCAACTACCACGACACCGCCCGCAATAATGCCGATGAGCGCGCCGGTACCAAGACCGCCTTTTTTCTCCTCTGCCGGTTTCGCGGTAGTTTCACCGGGTTTAACGGGCGCGTCGGTGGCTTTAGCCGTTGCTTCCGGTTCTTTCGTGGCGGGTGCTTCCGTCGGCGGCTCGGTAGGTTCAGCCGTGGGCGCCGCGGTAGGCTCCAGGTCATCCTTAATGTAGATACCTTCGTTGCGGAATTTGAGCGAGGTCAATCCGCTCTCCCACGTGATCTGATGCGCGCACAGCTTCCAGTCGGCGAACAGTTCGTCGGTCAACGCGGCGGAGGCAACAAAGATCGGCTCAGACTCAAAATACGTCCACTCGCCTTCTTTAATCTCGATCACCTGCGGCTCGAGGTTGGCCATGACGTTGGGTTCGCTGACAAAGAACAGCGGCTCGCCGTCCGAGTACAGGAAGTACAGTTCTTCCCAGCTGGTGCCTTCGCCGTCCCAGTCGTTAGTGCCCGAAAACGCGATCGAGTTGTCCCGCGGACTGACCGCCCGGAGCAGCACGCCGCAGTTGGCCTCGCCACCGCCGGCGCCGCCACTGAACTCGCCGCTGATCTCCATGCAAAACACGACTTCAACAAAATCTTTGCCCTCTGCCAGCGTTTTGACGTCATCCAGCACATTCATAGAAGCTGAGAACCACGGCTGCGCCGCATTGGGCGTGTATGTGGTGACTCTGACGCCGTCCTCTTCGGTCTCGGTGAGATTGCCCGGAAATTCGGAAGTGTCCCACTTCGCGGTCAGGTAGTTGTGCGGGCCGGCGGCTTCTTCCGCATTGGCGGTCGTCCGTCCCCCCGCGAAAACGCACAGCGCCGCCAGCAGCACGGCCAGCAGCATTGCCAGAGTCTTGTTTGCTAAGTTCTTTTTCATGTCGTTTTCCTCCTTGTGGTCTTAAAGAATCGTATATTCCGGGGTCTGTCCCCGCGTTATTTGCGTCTTAACACCAGCACGAAATCGTGCGCTTCGGGGCGCTCCGGTGCTTTCCAGAGCGGGCCGCTGTCTGTATTGTCCGCCGTCACGTCGCCGATGGCAATGTACGTATTTGTCACCGGATCGAACCACTTGGCCTCATAAGTCGCGCCTGCGACCATATTCCGCACGAAGCCGGAACCCTGATCCTGCGAATACAGATAAATTATATACAAGTCGCTGCCGATGGTGGCGCAGGCGTATGCCACCTGGCGCGCGGCCGCCTCGCCTTCCGGCTCCACCATATCCGGCGCGAAATGCGTCTGATCGTTGAAGTCCGGCACCAGATCCCACCAGCGGTACTGCTCGAAGAACTCGCGCATGTAGCCCTGCTGGTACGCGGATTCGAACTCCACCGCCTCGCCCCAGTGCGTTGCTTTGTCCTGGGGCGTGATGATATCTACGCCGTCCTGGGACGTGGTAGTGGTATCGTACGAGCTCATATACAGCCACATGTCCACGGCGCCGTAGCCCACGCCCGCAAAGCCGGACAGCATCGCGATCCACGACTGCGCCCGCGCTCCGAAATCCTTGGTCCAGAGGTAGCAATAGCGGCCTTCGTAGTTGATCGCGACTTTAGAACTGGCCCAGTAGTCTTTCGGCACAGAGTCATCGATCTGCTTCGTGATGCTCGGGCTCCACTGCGCTGCCCACCAGTTGTGCCCGGTCCGCTGCGTCACTTCGTCGGACAGGAACGCCGAGCGGCCGCCGTTCTCGACTTTTTCTTTCGTTCCCGCGCCGGTCACGGTGGTGTACGTGGTGTTCTCCTGGTGGCCGGAGAGCGGATGATGGTATGCGTCGTATTTGTTGATATATTCCGCCACGCGCACCCACGGGTTGGTCTCGGCGGTGTACAGTTTCTGATCGCCGCGCTCGTGGTAGAAGCTCTTGTCGATCTCCTGGCCCAGCGTCCACATGACCGGATACGCGGCATACCGCGCCACCCAGTAGCGGGTAATGGCTTCCAGGTATGCGTCATCGTTCATCACTTTCTTGTTCATTTCGCCGGCGAAGAAGAACTCGGCGTTGGCGTGGACAAGTCCTTTCTCGGCGATGTACTGATAATACCGGTCGTTCTGGCTGAACATCTTGGCGTCGGCGGAGGACAACGCGCCGTCCGTCAGGTTGGCGCTGGTGCCGATGGGTTCGGACTGGTACACGGTAAAGCCCTGCTCCACGCGTTTGTCGACAATATATTTAAAATGCGACTCGGCGCCCGTTTTCCCGGCGTGCGTGCCGGGCCGGTTGAACTCCTCGGTGTACATGCCCCAGTGGGTGTCGCCCAGGTAGAAGAACGGCGTGCCGTCCGCGTACACGAAGTGTTTGCTGCCGTCCGTGGTGACAAAGCCGTGTTTGTAGATGTCCAGGTCGCCGCGGTACGGATTGGCCGCGATCGTGCCCTGTTTGCCGTCCAGTTCGGCGTCGCCGGAGCAGTATGTGGTGAACTCCCACACACCGTATTCGGTGGGGGCAAAGCGGAGGATGAACTCATTGCCGCTGTTCCAGAAGCCGGGGATGGTGAGTTTCGTGCCGGTGGCGCGGTTGGTGAATTCGCCGCGGAAATCGGTGTACAGCTGATCGCCGGCTTTATTGTATTTAGTCTCCGACTCGAAGGTCAGATCAACGGCCACCCAGGTCTTCGTTTCGAAATCAGTGGCCTCGGTGATGTCGTCGGGGAGCGTGACGGGGCGCGGGCCGGGGTTATCAACGTCCGGCGCGTTTCCGGGGTCTGTCTCCGCCGGATCATTTTCTGCTCCGCCGCTCTTGCACGAGATCATCGCGAGAGGCACCAGCGCAGCCAGAAACAGCGTCAATATCCGATATGTCAGTTTCATTCGCGTCACCACTTTTCGAGGATCTATTCGGGGGTCTGTCCCCGTGTTCAGCCCTGCAGTTTCTTGATCTCATCCAGGTAGCCGTACCCGTGCAGGTCGTCCGGCAGCAGGTAGCTGCCTTCGGTCCATTCGTTCCAGCTGTTGACCGTGATGAGCCGGGGGTTTTCGGGGTGTTTGTCCGCAAACGCCGCTGCGGCGCGCATCGCCTCTCCGAAGAGTTCGGGCGTATTGCCCGTGTACGTGCCGCCGGTGTACTCCACGAAACGGGGCGAAGCGTCCCAGCCCACGGAAACGTGAGGGAAATACGGCAATCCGTACGCGGACGGCACGCGCTCCCACTCGGCGTAAACTTCTTTGAGCGCGTCGGCGTACGGGCGGCCGGCGGCAACGAAATGCACGTACTGATAATGGGTCAAACTGTCGATGCCCAGCGCGCGGCACATGCCCGGCGTAGTCGTTCCGGGCCAGGACGCGGCGGCCGGATGTGTCACGACCATCTGCAGATGCAGCCCGGGCAATCCGGCTTTCACGCACATTTCGCGGAATTCATCCAGCGCGCGGCGGGTGTTGTCAACGCCGCCCAGCCCCTTGATCAGGTTGGACATTTCGTAAATTGAGAACACGGGCTTGCCGTCGATCGTATAATACAGCGGGTCGAAGAAGTACCGCTCGATGACCCGGCGGCAGACGATGCGGAATTCGGCGAGGTCAATGTCGCCCCGCCACACCGGCGGCTGCCCTCCGGGCAGGAACTGGCGGTCGGAATTGCGTTTGTCCCACAGTACGCCGGCGTCGTGGTTGGCCCACATCAGATAGAACTTTACGCGCGGATCGTTGCGCGCGGCGGGCAGATAGCCATCGTTCAGGCAGTTCTCCAGGAACGGCCGGCGGTCGTACCAGTACCAGTCGTAAATGAATACATTGACGCCGTGGGAGGCGGCAAGGTCGATCTGCTCCGCCATCGTGGCGGGGTCCGCCTCGTCTTTGTACCCTAAAAGCGGCTTCCGGGGCCAGTCGTGACCCTCGTACCGCGCGCCGGCAGCACGGACGGTCTGCCACTCGCCTTCGCCGTTCGGCCAGAATATGCGCGTTCTGTCTTCCCTGCCCGTGTATGAGGGCCAGATATATGCGGCAACGTCGTATTTCATAGTCTCTTCCTCCGCTTCTTTGCTATATTCTCTTCCGGTGGCAATTATATCACGGCACGGAGTTGTTTGTAAATTCCTGAATATGATCAGCTCTGCTCCCGATTTCGTATGGACCTGCTGTGCTTGATACCAAACCGGCCTTCTTGCGCATTTTTGTTGCCTGGCTGTTTCAGGTTCTTAAAAATCAGCCTTTTTGCGTTTTTTTTAAGAATTTTACAAAGCTGCCAACCTCATGCTTGCAAGGAGAAGGAGCCCATGGCCTGAAAATGAACGAGCGCCGCCGATTACAAGACCAAGTATTTTGTTACTTTATCCTTTTCTGCAAAACCGTGAGAAAAGCCATATAATAAGGCTGGTTTTTCCATGTCAGCAGTGGTAGAATAATCTTGCGGGCAACCGCTGCGGAGTTCGGCCTCTAAATCCTTCGCATAACAAATTAAAACCAAGGAGATCTTAATTATGAAAAAATTGAAATTGACCACGCTGTTGTTCCGATCGATCCCCTCGCCGGTGGTGGCGTTGTTCGTGGTGTCAGTCATCACCATGAACCTGCTGGCCAACAAAACGCTGGTCCAGACGCGCTTTCTCGCGCTTGACGGCGGCATACTGGTGTCGTGGCTGTCGTTTCTGTGCATGGACGTTGTCACCAAACACTTCGGTCCGCGCGCGGCGACTAAAATGTCGATCTTCGCCATCGGCGCCAACCTCCTCGCCTGCCTGATATTCTTCGTTGTCAGCATCATCCCGACCCCGGGCATCGACGCGGATTACACGGCGTTCAACTCGATCTTCGGCGGCACCTGGTTCATCCTGCTGAGCAGCACGGTGGCGTTTTTCCTGTCGTCACTGATCAACAATTTCCTGAATTTCGCGGTGGGCGCGCTGTTCCGCCGGGATCCCGACGGCCGGGCCGCGTTCTTCGTGCGCAGCTACGTTTCGACGTTCGTGGGTCAGTTCGCGGACAACCTCATCTTCTCCGTCCTCACCTTCATGCTGTTCGCGCCGATATTCTGGGACGGCTTCCACTGGACATTCATTCAGTGCGTCACCTGCGCGGTGCTGGGGGCAATACTCGAACTCCTGATGGAGGCCGCGTTCTCGCCGCTGGGCTATCTGATCTGCCGCAAATGGACGAAGGACAACGTGGGCGCCGAATATTTTGCCGCCGAAGCCGCGCTGTTCGGCAAGGCAAAATTAAGCAAGGGGTCAGACCCCGTTTTAAACACGGGGTCTGACCCGGTGTCAACGGATCACGCCCCGCTGAAGGTGCTGATCACCGGAACGGCGAGGGGCATCGGCCGCGCCGCCGCGCTGAAGTATTTGAATGAGGGGTGCGAGGTGGTCGGCATTGACCGGCAGCCGGGCACCATCGACCATCCTGCGTATACGCATTACGTGGCGGACGTGGCGGACGCGGGAACGCTGCCGGATATCGACCCCGCGCCTGAAATCATTTTTGTCAACGCGGGCGTGCAGAACTCCGGGGCGGACATTGACGTAAACCTCCGCGGCGCCATCAACGTCACCGAAAAATACGCGTTTCAGCCGCGCATCCGCGCCGTGCTGTTCAACGCCTCCGCCTCCGCCCGGAGCGGGTTCGAGTTTCCGGAGTACGTAGCCTCCAAAGCCGGCGTGGTGGGTTACATGAAAAATGTGGCGGTGCGGCTGGCGGAGTACGGTGCAGTTGCCAACGCCGTCTCGCCGGGGGGCGTATTGACCGAATCGAACCGGCCGGTCACGGACGATCCCGAGCTGTGGGCGCAGATAATGGCCGCGACCCCGCTCAAAAAATGGCTGACCGAAGACGAACTCGCGGAGTGGGTCTGGTTCCTGACCGCGGTCAACCGCTCCGCCAGCGGCGTGGACGTGCTGGTGGACAACGGCGAACTGGCCCTGAACTCCACGTTCGTGTGGCCGAAAAACTGACATGAGGTGTAACAGATGTCAACTTTCATGATCGCGCTGACCAACGTGCTGGTGATGCTGGCGTGCATCGTACCCGGCTTCGTGCTGTGCAAATGCAAAAAAGCGTTCGCGGACCACATTCCCACCGTTTCGGCGATCCTGGTCTACATCGGCACGCCGTTCCTGGAACTGAGCGCGTTTTCGTCGCTCAAGTACGAGCGCGGGCATCTGGTGCAGATGGGTCTGTTCTTTATCGTGTCGTTCGCGGCGCAGCTGGTGTTCTGCCTGATCGTGTACGGGCTCGCCGGAAAACGGCGGGCGGAGGCCGATTCGCGGCTGGTGAGCGTTGCCGCCGTGCTGGGCAACGTAGGTTTCTTCGGCCTCCCCGTGGTCCGCGCGCTGCTGCCGGACAATCCCCTCGCCGTCTGCTGCACCACGATGTTCATCGTGTCGATGAACATACTCACCTTCACGCTAGGCGTGTTCCTGCTCACCGGGGACAAACGCCACATCTCGGTCCGGTCCGCGCTGGTCAATCCGGCCACCGTCGGCCTGCTCATCTCCCTGCCCTTCTACTTTTTCGGCTGGGGCGCACAGCTGCCCGCGGCGGTGACGTCAATGATCTCCGGCATCGCCAACATGACCGCCCCGCTCTGCATGTTCGTCGTGGGCATGCGCCTGGCCGCGTCCGAGCTGGGCAAGCTTTTCATCCGTCCTAAAGTATATATCGCCGTGGCACTGAAACTCGTGGCGTTCCCGCTGTTCTGCTACGTTCTGCTGCTGCCGGTGCCGCTGCCGGCGGCGCTGCGCTTCACGCTGGTGATCCTGGCGGCAACGCCCTGCGCCTCCCACGTGCTGAACTTCTCCGAGCTGTACCGCACTCGCCCCGACCTCGCGGCCAACTGCATCCTGATCTCCACGATCTTCTGCTTCCTGACGCTGCCGCTGTTTACGCTGCTGCCGTTTTGACACATAGTCTGTCACTTGATATAATAAATAAAACACTCCCCGGAGGCGTATAAACATGAAGAAAACAGTATCATTCTTTGCAGTACTTGCGCTGCTGGTTTCGGCGTTTGCGTTGACCGCGGCTGCGGAGGCAGCATCAGATACGATCGGCATTGACTACGGAGACAAGCAAGTAGAAATCAAACTTATAGAAACTTTTGACGAGTCGGTTGATGTCAATCCGTCCTACGGCAACTGCGAGATCGAGAACGGAGAGATCGCGCTGAGCGGAAGCGGGGCGTGCGTTGACCGCTACAACATAACCTCACCGATGCTCAACGCGGCGGGAACGCTGACCGGGGCGAAGTACGTTGTCCTCTCCCTGACCAACGAAAGCGACGGCGAAGTCTGGTTCTGCTTCCAGCCCGAAGTAGCCGGCCACGGCAACATCTTCATGGGCGGCGAAATGGATCTGAAACTGTATCTGGTAGCAAAGAACGGCACGGTCAGCGTGATCGACGGTCCCGTCGCGGAGCCCGCGGTCAACAACAACCGCTACGGCTACGGCATCCCCGAGGATTTTGACGGCTACCTGTTCATGCCGTCGTCAATATTCTGCGACCATCTCAATTGGACCACCCCGATCTTCACCAACGACGACCCCGCGTTCCTGAGCGTAGGTTTCAACGTGTACGGCGACGAACCGTCTTCTTTCTTTGTGACCGTCCACGACCTGTACATCTGCACGCAGGAGCTGCCGGAATATACGCCGAAACCGACGGAGGTCCCCACCGCGGCACCAACAGCAGCGCCGACGGCGGTACCCACGGAAGCGCCCACAGCAGCCGCGGCAACTGACGCCCCTGCCGCTACCGAAGCGCCGAAGGCAACGGATGCTCCCAAATCGGACGATACCGCTCCCAAGAAGAGCAACGGCTGGCTGATCCCCGTGATCGCCGGCGGCGTAGTAATTGCCGCGGCAGTTATCATCGCGTTCGCCGCTTCGAAGAAAAAGAAGAAAGCGTGATCGCAATTAATTTTGCCAAAACAAAAAGGGCCGCGATCTTGAAATACGGGATCGTGGCCCTTACTATATTGTCCGTTATTACGGCCGTCCGCCGGGCCCGCCCCAGCCGCCCGGACCGCCCCAGCCGCCTGAGGAGCCGACCGTCGCGGAGGACTGCGTCCAGGAAAGCACCGACGTGCCGTCCCGGGTCAGCGAATATTCGCCGTTCAGCGCCAGTCCGTCAGACGCGATCCACACCGACGAATACGAGGCGGAGAGCGTGAAGGACAGGATCTCATTGCCCGCCGCGTCTTTCAGCGAGTACGCGCCCGCGGAAAAGGAAGTGCCGGAGCTGATGTAGGTGTTGACCGAGCTGCCCGAGGACGACGGTGTCTCGCAGATGCCGCCCAGCGCCACCACCGTACCGCCGGTCATTTTGATCGATCCGTCAACATCGATCGACCCGGCCATGCTGCCCTGGCTGCTGCCGCCTTTGACGATCACAAAACCGCCCGAGATCGTGATATTGCCGTTGGAGTCGATGCCGTCCGTATCCCCCGACGGCGTGGTCACGTCCAGGTAGCCGCCCGTGATGTTGACCAGCGGGGTCGTCGAGCCGCGGCAGGCGTTTATGCCGTCATCTGAGCCGTACACGAACGTGGAGCCGCCGGCGATATTGACCACGTTGGCCTCCAGGCCTTCGTACGCTTTTGACACGTTCACCGTGCCGCCCGTGATAGTAAGAGTTCCATCCGCATGAATGCCGTCGTCCGCCGCGGTTATGGTGACGGACCCCGCGTTGATCACTACATTGCCCGCGCCTTTCGCGCCGTTTTCCAGCTCGTCGCCGCCGTTGGCGTGGATGCCGTCGTCACCGCTCATGATATTGACCGTGCCGCCGTCAATGCGCACTTCGTTGGCCGCTTTGATGCCCTTGGCGGAGTACGCGGTCTTGCTGGATTTGCCCGAGTCCGAGGAGAGCATCGCCCAGTCGCCGGAGATATTGCCGCCGCTGACACTGCTGATCAGGTATGCGTTCATCGAAGTGTTCAAGCTGCCGCCGGAAGTCGCCGCCGTGTGGTTGGTGCCGTCGGGAACAACGCCGCCCTTCAAAATCAGGAACATCACGCTGCCGTATCCCTGCGGCGCCATCAGCGCCAGGCCGTAATAAGACGCCGAGCGGCCGCTGTATACCATGGTCTCGTACGTGCACTGCACCAGTTTGCCGCCCGCGGGCAATCCCCCCTCTCCCGCGCTTGAACCGTCCGCGTTGTAGAAATACGCGTAATAATCGTTGGAAGTGGAGTACGTGCTGCGCGGCACGATCAGGTACAGTTTGCTGCCCGCCGTCGCCGAACCGTCGTCGTAGTCCGAATAAGAAGCGGTGAATACGTTGACGATGGCGCCGCTCTCGATCACCGCGTCGTATGCCGCGCTGATGCCGTCCTTGGCCGCGTAGATATCCACCTGGCCGCCGGAGATCGTGACGACGCCGCGCTGCTTGCCCTTTGCGGAAACGTCGCTGGAGGAAGTCTTCACGCCGTCGCCGCCGGTGGAGATCAGGATCAGGCTGCCGGATTCGATCGTGACCGAATCGTTGCCCTTGAGCGCACAGCCGGTAGCGGTGACCTTGAGCGTCTGGTTTTTGATGGTGAGGTCGTCTTTGGATTTGACGCCGTTGTCGTAGGAGGACGTAACGATCAGCGTGCCCTTCCCGCTCAGTTTCAGGTCGCAGGCGGCAAAGATCGCGCCGCTTTCGTTGTCCGTGTCCTCGTCCGAGGAAGTGCTCGAACCCGCGTTCGACGTAGTACCGGAAGTGGTGCTCGAAGCGGCGCTGCTCTCACCGCGGACGTCAATGATCTCGTTGTACGTTCCCTCTTTCGCCTCCACCGTGAGTTTCGCCGCGGACAATGCCGATATCGTTGCCCCCGTCGAGCTCGCCGCGTTGGTGATGGATGTTCCGTTCAGGATCAGCTTCACGTTGTCCTCATCCGTCGCGTCCGGGATGTCAACGACGATCCGTCCCCCGCCGAGCGCGCCTTCCAGCGTGTAATCACCGGCTTTGGTGATCGTGTACACGCCGTTTTCGGCCGCTACCGCCGCGCCGTTTTCGCCGGTCAACGTGAAATCCCCGGTCACCACGATGCCGCTCTGGGTCGGGTCGGTCAATGTTTCAGTCTCCGCGTCGGGCGCAATGGTCTGGACCACGCGCTGCGTCGCCACATTCTCATTGAGTTCCGACTGGCCGTTCCTGTTCTGCTGCCCGGCGCATGCCGCCATGACCACCGTCAACATCACTGCCGCCGCCGCGAGCCAGATCTTTTTTATTTTCAAATTAATTGTTTTCTTCATTTTCATCATCTCCGTGCTGCATGTTTTCGGTACTTGCCGGCTGTATTTTCGCAATTCCCATCGCCGCACGATGATTATACCTGAGATAATAGCCTTTTTCTGTTAATATTTGTGTCATAATCGGGGCATTTTGAAAACGTTTTGTTGCCGCATAATAAAGCCGGGACATGCAGTCCCGGCTCTGAATGACTTGGTTAAATTATGGCTTAACGTCGTGCGCAGGCACTCAATTGCCGTTGTCCGCCACGGTCTCGGGCTTTTTGTCCTTGGGTTCTTTCTTCTTACGGACAATGTTGATCACGATGCTGGCAATATCCGCCGCAGCCAGCACGAGCAGCATGATACCGGTGAAGATCCACAGCGAGTCGCCGATGTTGAGCGCTTTCAGCACGATCACCACCGCGCCCAGCACGATCGAAAGCAGGCCGCTGATCATGTGCATGAAGTTGACCGGCACCAGCGCTTTGCGGTTGTCGATGAACAGTCCGATCTTGAACACGCCGGCGATCACCATGATGATGCCGTATATGATCGCGCCGATCTTCGAGTAATCCTTGATCACGAACGCGGCGATCGGGGCGGCAACGCCCAGCACCATCATTACCACAGCGGTCGTCAGCGCAAACGCGTTGGACTCGCCGTTGGACTTCGCTTTGACGTAGCGGGCCATGTTGACAATGCCCAGAATGATCAGTATTCCGCCGAATATGCAGATTACGATGCGCGTGATATTGTCCGCCTGCCCAAACAGCATGATGCCGACGACTATCTCGAACAACAGCAGCAGTATGATAGGAAGATTTTTCACAAGTGCTCTCATTTTCGCAGCCTCCATTTACCTCAGAATGCAGCTTACGGCCGGCGTTCCGGCCCGACTCAACTGCGTCAATTATACCTCATTATTCGTTTTATTTCAACCATTCATCTCGGTCAATTCCGGGTAATGTAAAACAGCGCGCTCGACTTAGGCTCGGGCAGCGTTACCGTCACGCCGAAACGGCGCAAAGCGGGGCCGTCGAGAGTGAGGGCAGCGCCGTTGTCCGCGTTCCGCACAGTGTACGTGGCCTCCGGCAGCGCAAAAGGCAGCGGCGCGGAGAACGTGGTTGCCTCCGCTTCCTCCATCCGGAACGCCAGCAGGATGCTCTCACCCGCCTCCGGATCGTCGTACGCAAACGCCGTCCAGTGGGCGCAGTCGTTGTGGTGGCGCCACGGCGTGAGGGGGTAAAAAGCCTTGACCAGCAGGTGCCGCACGCGCTTCCATTCGTTGAAATTCCGGCGCATAAGGTCGAAATCCAGCGCTTTGTTGCGGGAAAACGCCTGGGAAATGTTGTACACCGGCAGGTACGACGCCCGCGCCACGTACACCGAACTGCCGGCGTTCATGTTCACGTCCAGCTGCTCCCGCGACTCCTTCGTGCTGGAGCCGTGGAAGGGCAGCCAGCGCGGCAGCGTGGTGGATTGGGACAATCGCATCGCGCTCGTTGTCCGGTCGTAATCCGAGCGCATCATCGGGAAGCCCCGCCGCATCGACTCGATGTCATTGCGCCCGCCGCCCGAGGCGCAGGAATCCACAAACGTGCACTTTCCGTGCGCGCGGCAATACTCTATGATCCCGTCCCACAGCGCGTAGTGGCCGCAGATGCATTTGTTCTCCGTGATGCCTGCACGCGGGAGCCCCGTTGCCCGCGCCTCCTGACCGTCCCGGAAGGGCCACGCGAAGCCCGGATCGCTGTTGTTGTCCTCGCGGTACATATCCACGGCGTTGTCCTCCATCATCTTGGTGATGCGGGACAGCGTCCAGGCCAGGCAGTCCGGGTCGCCCAGGTTATTGGTGCGCACGAAGCCGTCGCCGATGCTCCATTCCTCTTTGTAGCCGTGATATTTTACCAGCGCCGGCACGTTCGTCACGCGCTCGGGCTCAAACCAGGTGAGCGTTTTCATGCCCGCGGCGCGGCAGGTCTCGTTATAGACGCGCATTGACTGCCCGGGCCATTTGGTGCTGTCCACTTCCCAGCTTCCGGTTGTCCCCCACCAGTCGGTCTCCGCCGTGCGTCCGGCGGGGTCAAAATACCAGCCCGCGTCGAACCAGTGCAGATCAGTCAATATCCCCTCCGTCTTCAGCTTCTCCAGCGTCCGCCGCCACGTGAAGCTGCGCTCCGAGATGCTGCCGTCGGAATTGGGCAATCCGGTGTCGTTGGCGAAGAACGCGGAGGACAACGGCTCCAGTTCCTTCCCTGTGCCGTCCGCTTTCGGCAGGTTGTATTTCATGAACCATTCGCGCCACAGGTTCGTGGCATCGTAATAATCGCGCCCTTTGTACGGCAGCAGCACCACCAGCCCCGTCCGTACCTTCTCGCCCGGCAGCAGCGCGGCCTCCAGCGTCACGTCGGACTTCAGTTGAACGCGGGTCAGACCCTCGTTTAAATCCGTGCTGAACAGCGCCTCCCAAGTACCTGCCCAGCCCAGCGCAATCATGGTGCCGCCGTTTCCGTGTACCAGGTCGAAATACGGAAAAACGATGTGGGTCGCGCGGCCGCCGGTGGACAGAAAGTATTGATCGCCCTTGGAGAGGTCGTGCTCGTAGGCGGCGTACCAGTTGTCGTGGTCGCCTAAATTGCCCCGGAGCACCGGATCGCGGCCTTCCAGCGAAAGCTCCAGTGCGCGCACCTCGGACAATACTTCCGTTGCCCCGTTGCCCGTGTTTTCGAACCAGACGGTGTACTCGCATTGCCCGAATTCCTCGATATAGCGGACGTCAACGCGCACCTCCAGCCGGTCGTCCACCCGCGCCGTGGTCAATACCCGCGTCACGCCGCCGCCCCCGACGGTCATGGTCCGGGCGTTCAGCCCGGCAAGCCCCCGGTGCAGCACCCCGCCGTATCTGAACGAAAACGGCATCGCCGCAGGCTCCTTCAGCACCTTGTTAAACAGCCGCTTTCCGGCGGCAACATTCAGCGCCCGCTTGCTCATACCGCATGCCTCCACTTCATTAAACAATTTGGCCGTCAGAGATCTCTATGACCTTCGCATTATCAAACGATATTGACGTATCGTGAGTGACCAGGAAGATCGTTGTGCCGGAACGGTTTTCCTTTTCCAGGAGCTCAAGAATTTCGGCCGCGGTCCGGGAATCCAGCGACCCGGTCGGTTCATCGCACAGAAGGAGGACCGGATGATTGACCAGCGCGCGGGCAATAGCGACACGCTGCTTCTGACCTCCGGACAATGTATCTATCTTGCGCCGGGCGTATTGCCGCATTCCCACATATTCCAGCGCCTGTAATGCCGCTTTTTTGCAATCACGCAACTTCCTGCCTTTTTCAAAAAGCAGCGGCGAGATCACATTGTAAAGAACGCTCTGATGACTGATAAGATAAAACTCCTGAAACACAAAACCTATGTTTTTCTGGCGCATTTTTGCCCTGACGCTGTCATTCGTTCCGTTGATCTCAAGCCCGTTGAATTTATAACTTCCTTCAAATGTATCGATCGTACCCACGATATTCAGCAGCGTACTTTTACCGGATCCGGAGCGGCCGCGTATTATGACAAGATCTCCCGCTTCGACATCAAGTGAAACATCACGCAGCGCAAAGAAATCGCCGGTATCTGTTTTATATCGTTTAGTTACATTCCTGAGTTCGATAAGGCTCATACATTCATCTCCTTGACTAAGACCAGAACACTCCGCTTCCCGTACATCAGCCGCAGCGTCAGCAAAGAAAGCAGAACAAATATGGCGGCAAATGCTGCCAGCAGCAACAGATAGACGGGTAAACTGTAGAAATATTTACCTGCAAAACCGGTACTCATTGACGAGAGCGGCAGTTTCCCGGTTCCGCTGAAACAGATATAAAGTATAATGTCAATTATGAAAGATAAAATAAGCGGTGTAAGCGAGGCGGAAAACGCCAGCCTCGCTGCTGTTGTTCCTTTCATACCAACCAATCTCAGCATTGACAATTCATCCGCACTGAAGCTGTAGAAAATGGCCAGGAAGACCAGCGCGAGAAAAAGAATAACAAAAACCATATATAGAATGAAAACGATGGCGTCCGGGGATCCTTCTTGCATCGTACGCAGAGAAAGCATGTCATCGTCTTTCATATTATGAGTCATGTACTCGTTTTTAATCAGGACTTCGTTCACTTTTTCTAATGTATCCTGGTCGTTGTCAAGATAATCCAAATAGAAAAACCGCGTATACAAAGAGGTGACCGGGATCTTATACGAATCCAGCAGCTTTAATACATCCTCGCTTTTTTTCAAGACGAAACAGGTTTTATCTGTCGTGAAAAAATCGATTATCGTTCCGGTTCCGTAAAACTGCAGATATGGGAACAGATACGGTGCCTTGACACGCGCAGTGATTTCTATTTCTAATGACAGTGCGTTTTCACCGTATGACAGTTCGGGAGCGTCCTCTTTCACCAGACCAAACGGATCGACCAGCAGCGCCTGCAGCGATCCGTCGCCGGATAATCCGGAACTGCTGTACCCAGTACCGTGTTTGAGCTCAGAATAACCCTGCCAGAATTCCTCTTCCATTACAATAATTTCGATATTTACACCCCTATATCTGGCGTCAACTATCAGGCCCAGCTTGCTGTACGTTCGAATTCCGTCTATCTGTGCCAGCTCATCTGTTGTATCTGAAATGTTTATTTCCGTATTAGTGTAGTCGACCGGAGCGCAGGCTATCAGTTCTCTGTCGTAATAGAGAGTTTTATACGGCGTTGTATAAACCTTAAAAGTGGACAATATCACTGACAGGTGGAGCAGAAACAGTCCGACCAGCACAAACACCAGGCAGAGCATTATGATCCGTCCGATATGTCTTTTACATATTTTACGATTCAGATACAGCCATCTTCCCATATCGAGCCTACTCTCTTTTGGCGGCAAATTCTCTGGCGGATCTGGCATACACTTTAATTGTATACGGCAGCAAAGTCAGACAGGCAGAAACGAACAACATTGCGGCGATCGTAAGATAATCGCCGGTATTATAACGCAATGTTTTGTCGGCAAATGCGATCGAGCCCCGCATTTTGGTCACGAACAGCCAGTGCAGCAGAAGCGCGGCGACAGCAGGCAGCATTACTACTAAAACGCGCGTTATAAATGAATAAATAACGATCTCTGCGCGTTCGGCGCCAACCAGCCGCAGGACTGAATCGTTTGATATATTTTTTTGATCAAAGTAATTGACCGCCATTGACACCGCAATAAGCGTTATAAAAATCACCGCAAATACAATACTGGTCTCAAGCGTTTTATTCTGCGGTATCGTATATTGCGCTGTTGGCGCGATCTCCAGTTTCGGCCAGCGCGTTTTTATGTAGTCGATGAGACCGCTCTCATTCTCAAGACCTATCTGATTTTCGTAGATCAGCGAAATGTATCCGGGCAAACCGACCCTGTTCAGATAAGTAGTATACGGCAAAATTACAGTATACGCAAATTCTTTGCCCATTGCCGGTTCAAGCGGTTTAATTGTCCCTATGACCGTATATTGACCGGTCTCGTCGTGAATGCGGTCACCTGTTTCAAACTGTACTTTGCGGCTTAATATTATACAGATATCGTCCGCATTGATATATTCGGCTTCTTCGAAAAAAGTCCGTCCTTTTCTAAAATATGCTCCTTCTGTATAAAAAGACATGTTGCTTCTGCCGCTGATTACATACCCGTTTTCATCTATTGGATCGGACTTAGTATAACTTGATCGCTCGTTAAATGAAATACTATCCGTATTCCCAAATGCCTTGCATAATTCAAGTAGTTCATATACCTCGTCTACGCCCTTCATGGCTTCTCTGCACCTGAAAAACTTGATTTCCCGATACGAACGATCAGACGATTGCGGCAAAAATACCGTTTCAACAGCAAGGCCATACAAAAAGGTAACAAACAATGTGGAGAAGAGGATCAAAGCAATCAATAACGCAAATAATCCCCTTCCCGTAAACGCATACTCGGCAAGTCTGTGTTTGACGACGTAAAACAGCTTCACTGATCAGTCTCCGACGATTTCAATAACCTGCTGGCCTAAAGAAAACAAAGCCTTAATCTGTATCGGCAGTAATTATTATACATTAAAAGAAGAACTGCTGCAACAATATCATTGTTTCCGGTTTTGCTCCCAAGTTTGCAGCGAAGCCGGCATCCTCCTGTGCTTGAAAAAAGCGCTGCAAACGCTTTATAATAAAGGTGCAAAACACGCAAGGAGCCGGTCTATAATGAGCGATACTGTTGACGATCTAAAAAAACTGTTTGAAGAATGGAGCAAGGCTCACGCGGCAGAACCGGAAGATGAATATAAAAATTATCACAACAAAGATTCCAAAACACCCGGTTACATTCCCAGACAGAATTTCATATGCGACGGCGTTCTATTTAAAGATAAGTATGACGAAGCGGAGAGAAAGATACTTTATATAGCAAAAGAGTGTAATGAATACAACGAAGAATGCGTGAACAAAGAACAGATCGATATTGACAACTCTAATATCTGGCTGAAAAATGAAATCAACAACAAAAGCGGCGGCGTTTTTGTAAAAGGCCTGGCAATGCTGCACAATGCCATGATAAACAACAATTATACAAATCCGGTTAAAGAAATCTCCGCTCTGGAAACCGCGGCATTCCTGAACTTGAACAAGCGGGGCGGATACAGCAAATGTTATTGGGATACTCTCGAGAAATATGTTGAAAAATACAAAGACATGATAAAAGCAGAAATAGAACTGATCGCTCCGGACGAGATCGTGTGCTGCGGCAAATGCGTAAAGGAACTCGTCGAAACGAAGAAATTGGTTAGCGACAAAAGTATAAAGATCCGCTGCGCATATCACCCCAGCTCCTTTTCCTTAAGTGATAAAGCAAAACTGTATTTCCTGCAGCACGAAAAACTGCCGGAGCAGGAGGAACCGGGCGATCTGTTGACCTCTTCCGGCAGCAGAGAGGTCAGGGGGTACATCATTGACACGAACAATGTTAATGATGTTAACGACGAACGCGATATGCTGCACAATTCCCGCGTGTATGCGTACGGGAACGCCAGGCGGTATCTGAAATGGTTCAGACCGGGCGACTACGCTTTATTCTATTCATCGAACAAGAAAGGGGTCATCGCGATCGGTCGCGTAAAGGATCCGGGAGAATGCGATAAGACCGACACGGCATGGTGGGACGTTGACTTCATCGTCACGTCGGTGGTTAACGGCACCGTCGATCCAAATAAAATACTGTCTTTAGATTCAATCGAAGAAATCGTATACTGCGACAAGACCAAAAAGTTTCCGATGAGAGGAAAGGTCAAGCGCAAAATAATAACCGAAGAACAAGTTAAAACAATCATTAATAAAAGCAATGAGAAAACTATAACTTGAATACGCTGCGCCGGGCTGATATAATCACGCCAGCGATCGCAAGGAGGTACACTATCATGAAAGTAATCATACGGGATACATACGAAGAAATGAGCCGCTGGGCGGCGGAGTATATCATTGACCGCATCAACGCGCACAACGCCTCGCCGGCCGGGGAGATACGGCCGTTCGTGCTGGGATTGCCCACGGGCTCCTCGCCCCTCGGCGTGTACCGCATACTGGTCGCGGCCAACCGCGAAGGCCGGGTGAGTTTCAAAAACGTTGTCACCTTCAACATGGACGAGTACATCGGTCTCCCCCGCGAGCACGAGCAGAGCTACTGGAAATTCATGCACGACAACCTGTTCGACCACATCGACATCGATCCGGACAACGTCAATATCCTGAACGGCATGGCCGCGGATCCCGAAGCGGAATGCGCGCGGTACGAGGACAAGATCACCGCGTACGGCGGCATCGATCTGTTCCTGGGCGGGAGCGGCGTTGACGGCCACATCGCGTTCAACGAGCCCTTCACGAGTCTGAATTCGCGCACGGGCGTGCGGAAACTGACCTACGACACGCTGCTGGCCAACGCGCGCTTCTTCGGCGGCGATCCGGACAAAGTGCCCAAGGCCGCGTTGTCCGTAGGCGTAGGCACGGTCATGGACGCGAGCGAAGTGCTGCTGTTGTTGTCCGGGCACAACAAAGCCCGCGCGCTCCGCCACCTGGTCGAAGAACCGGTTTCGGGCAAATGGACTGTCAGCGCGCTCCAGCTGCATCCGGCGGCAATTATCGCCTGTGACGAAGCGGCCTGCGACGAACTGACTGTGGGGACGTACAAGTATTTTAAAGAGACGGAGTGATCCGGTCAGTTGTAATCAGCCCCCCGCTATGCTACAATACCGCCGAACCAAATATTGAAAGGCAGGCAGCGTCCAAATGAGCAACATCTGGCACGATATCAGTCCCAAACGCATAAATCCCGAAGACTTTGTGGCCGTGGTGGAGATCCCCAAAGGCAGCAAGAAGAAATATGAACTCGACAAGGCCACCGGAATGCTGATGCTGGACCGCATTCTGCATACATCCACGCACTATCCGGCCAATTACGGCTTTATCCCCCGCACGTACGGCGACGATCTGGACCCGCTGGACGTGCTGATCATCTGTTCCGAAGAGATCGAACCTATGACGCTGGTGCGCTGCTACCCCATCGGCGCGATCTCCATGATCGACTCCGGGCGGCGCGATGAGAAGATCATTGCCATCCCGTTCAACGACCCCAACTATAACATGTACCACGACATCAACGAACTGCCGCGGCACATTTTTGATGAAATGTCGCACTTTTTCACCGTGTACAAATCGCTGGAAAACAAACAGACGGCGGTGGACGATGAGGTTCAGGACCGCGCAGAAGCGGTGGAGATCGTGAAGGCGGCGATCGACAGCTACGTGGAGACTTACTGCAAATGAAGGCGGATGCGTTGATCCTGAACGGCAAACTGCTGGCCGCCCGCATCGAGGCGGATCTGAGGGCACGCGTGGAGCGGGTGGTCAAAGCCGCCGGCCGCGTGCCGGTTCTGGCCACGATCATCGTGGGCGAAAACCCCGCGTCGGTCACCTACGTCAATATGAAAGGCCGCGCCTGCGCCCGCATCGGCCTGGCGTCGCGCAAAGTCGCACTCCCTGAAACCATCACCACGGAAGAGCTGATCGAAGAAATACGGAAGCTGAACGCTGACCCGGACGTGTGCGGCATTTTGCTGCAGCATCCGGTGCCGCGGCATATTGACGAAGCGGCGTGCTTCAACGCCATTGCCATCGAAAAGGACGTGGACGGGGTCAACGCCGCCAGCTTCGGCGCAGTCTCCCTCGGCGAAAAAGGGTTTGCGGCGGCAACGCCCTCCGGCATCATACGGATCTTAAAGGAATATGGGGTCCCGCTGGCGGGCAAAGAGGCGGTCGTCATCGGCCGCAGCCGCATCCTGGGCCGCCCGGTGGCAATGCTGCTCCTCCGCGAAAACGCCACCGTAACTATCGCGCATTCGCGCACCGTCGGTCTTCCGGAGATCGTCCGCCGCGCCGACATAGTAGTAGCATGCGTGGGCAAACCGGAGTTCGTTAAAGCAGACTGGATAAAAGACGGCGCAGTGCTGATCGATGCCGGGTACAATCCGGGCAACGTAGGCGATATTGACCTCAAAAACGCTGCCGCCAAATCCTCCGCGTACACCCCCGTGCCGGGCGGCGTGGGTCCGATGACGATCTGCATGCTGATGGAGCAGACAGTGGAGGCTGCAGAGGCGAATGCCATGGCCTAATGGCAAATGGCAAGGGGTAAATTAAAAAGCGTACTTAGCGGCCAGCCGGACGGCTTCGAGCATAGACACCGGGCTGGCTTTTTGCTGCCACGCGATGTCGAACGCCGTGCCGTGATCCACCGACGTGCGCAGGTACGGCAGGCCGTGCGTGAGCGAGATCGTGCGCTCGAAATCCAGCGTTTTAGTGGCGATGTGCCCCTGGTCGTGGTACAGCGACAGCACCGCAGCGAAGCGGCCTTTGTGCGCCAGGTGGAACACCGAATCAGCGCTGACGGGACCGTTGACCGGGTAGCCCGCCGCCTGCGCCTCTGCCACCGCGGGAGCAATAATCTCCACTTCCTCCATGCCGAACAGGCCGTGCTCACCGGAGTGCGGGTTGAGGCCCGCCACCGCCAGCGGATGGTCAATATCCACCGTCACGCCCATGCGGCGAAGCGCGGTTATTGACCGGTCAATATAATCCAGCAGCCGCTCGGTCGTCACCAGCTCGCACGCCCGGCGGAGGGCCACATGCCGCGTCAAAAAAAACACCCGCAACCCGTCCGTCTCAAACATCGTGAGCGGGTCAGAGGTGCCGGTGAGCGCCGCAAAAATTTCAGTATGACCGATAAACGGCACGTTGGCCGCGCGGAGGGCTTCTTTGTTGACCGGAGCCGTAGCCACCGCCTGCGCCGTGCCGTTTGCGCAAAGCTCATGCGCCTTCACGATACAGTCGAACGCATGGCGGCCCGCAAACGCCTGCACTGTGCCAAAATAATCGTCCAGGCTTTCGACACCGGGGGCGTCCGGGGGCAGTGGAACGTCAACGATATTGACCCCGAACCGCTTCTCGAAGCTGTCAATGCCCAGCCGCGCGGCGGCAAGGTCAAAAACGCGGCGGTTGCCCACGGCCAGCGGGCGGCAGACGCGGTCAAGTTCCGGGTCGGCAATAGCGCTCGCCACTATCTCCGGCCCTATCCCCAGCGGATCGCCCATGGTCACCGCGATCGTTTTACGTTCCATAGTTCAGCACTCCTCGGCCGCCGTACCCGCGCGCTCAGTATTTTTTCGGCAACGGTGTTGCATCGGCGGCCGATTCGTCGATATTTATGCCGAGCGACTCCAGAAAATCCTTCAGTTTGGTGTAAAGATCGGAATCTTTCGCTGTTTCAGACGCGCTGTTTTGAAGGACTGATGAAAACATCACAAGGAACATAGAGGCAACGCCCAGCAGCGTACCGATTATTCCCATGATCAGCCCGGCGATCGCCATGCCGGAGAATTTATGCTCCGGCGACTTCGATTTTGCCACGATGGCGAGCACAATGGCCGTGATGCCGGCAATGAGGCTGAACACGAACCCGAATTTAATGCAACAACAGCAACATGCGATGACAATGCTCACAATGCCCAGGATCATCGAAGCAATGCCAAACGAATCCGGCTTTTTTGCGGCGGCCTGCTCAGCCTGTGGCGCGGCGTTCTGCATCTGCCATGCGGCGGTGCCGACCGGCGCGCTTACTGCCGGACGATTCGGTTCTGTCGGACGTTCAGGCTCTGCCGGCTGCTCGGTGATCGTGACCGTCTGCGGAGCGTCAAGCTCCGCCTGAAGTTCTTCCTTGATCACCAGCTGGCCGCAATTGCCGCAAAACTTCATATTTTCATACAGCGGACTGCCGCAATATCTGCAATTAGCCATAGTATCCTCCCTCACTTACCACTTAAAACTTAAAACTTATAACTTATAACTTGTAACTTATAACTTAGAACACCGGTTCCCCTTCCGGCGCATGGCCGGCGAGGTAGTATTCGTCGTTGTCCGTATCTTTATTGTCCGCGTAGATCCACTGCTGCTGCGGCAGGTTGTTCTGCCATTTGCCGCCCGCGCGCCGGTGGCATTCCTCCACGCTGAGCAGCCACTTGCTGCCGGAAGGGCGCTTCGGTTCAAATTCGTAGTAATCGCCGTCGAAGAACGCGCCAAAGCAGTGGGAATCGGTCTCAAACACTACCGAAGACATATTCTGCGTCTTGGCGTGGATCTCGAAGGGCTGGCCGAGTTTGGTGCCCTTGAAAGAGAATTCGTCGCGGGTGATCTTGAGGTTGCCTTCGCCGCAGGGCTCGCTGGTGGCGGTCTTGGGTACGTAGTGATCCGACGGCAGATAGCCAATGGTCACGGGTTCTTCCAGGCAAAAGTCCGGGTTATCCCGGATCTCGCGGAATACACGGCGGCGCTGCAGTTCGAACCAAACGCGCAGGTTTTTCGGCACGACCGCGCCGTCCGAATTCGGGATCAGGTCGTAGTATTCGTTGATCTTTACGCTGTTGCCGCAGGCGCCGCAGGTGAACACGTTGTTCTCGCCGTGCTGCGTGAATTCCTTGCCGCACTTGGGGCAGATGTACAGGTGCTCTTCCAGCTTTTCGGCGATGTGCTCGGTGCCCTGGTATTTGACCCGCGCGGTCTCGTTCCAGATGAAGTCGTCGTTATAGATCGCGTCGTTGACCATGCGCTCCATTTCGTCGGGAGCAATGGACTGCGTCTGCTCGGCGGTGAGCAGCTGCTTGATCTTGATGATGACCTTGCCGGGGCGGTCGGCAATGTTCCACTGCGTGTTGGACATGTAACCGCCGGTGATGGTGGTGGTGTAGACCGGTACGTTCAGGTGCTTGAGCAGCTTGCCGGTGCCGACGGCCACAGGCTGGTTGGTGCCGGAAATGCTGGATTTGCCTTCAGGGAACAGTATGACGTTGCCGCCTTTCTGAATGACGGAGATGATCTCCTTGATGCAGTGGGAGTCGGCAACGAAATTCTTCTTTGGAATGACGCTGGTGAGGTCGAAGATCGCATGCATGTGCGCTCTGTGGAATTCGATGTACGACGCTACGTAGTTCAGCATGTGCGGTTTCACCGCGAGGGCAACGTACTGCCAGTCGCACCGTGACGTGTGATTACTGAGCACAACGAACGGCCCTTTTACGTTCTTCATCCCGACTTCGTCAATGACCTCGAGGTTCATTTTCTTCGAATTGGGCGTTGCCAGGAACGTGCGCAGTGCTTTTCCCATAAACTTGCTCATCGGCTTGCCTTTTTTGGCGGCCAGTTTCTTGTCAATGTCCAGTTTTGCCATGTTTTTTACCCCGTTTTCGTGTTTTTGCGGCCCTGTTTGGAGGCATCCGCGTCTTTTACGGACGCTCCGGCACTCTTTTGAGCATTCTCACGGACAATTCCGGTAATCACGGAGCCGCTGTTTTCAGGCGGTATTGTAGCACTTTTCGCCGTTCCTTGCAACTTAACACTTATCACTTATAACTTAAAACTTAAAACTTAAAACTTGCAACTTGCAATTTGCAACTTGCAACTTGCTGCCGTTTAGTTTATATTGTCCTCAGCAATCTCGTGGAGGTACCGCAATGTCCGGAAAATCAGCGCGCGTAGTATGTCTGCTCGTCGTATTGACCCTGGCCGTTACCTGCGGGTGCGGAGGCCGCGGCAGCAACTACGGCAGCGACAGCACATTGCCGCCGGTGCCCGCGGGAGAACAGCGTGAAGTAGAAGTGACCGCGGAAGGAGCCGTTGACAATATGAAATTTTCCATGCTGCCCCTGGGGCAGGTCAAGGCCGAAAGCTGGCTGAAAAATCAGCTCCTGCTGCAGGCTGAAAACGTTACAAAACATTTTGAAGAATTGTCCCCGGATTGCGCGTCCGTGGGCGACGGACGTTCCGGCTGGCTGGGCGGCAGCGGCGAAAACTGGGAGCGCGGCACGTATTACGTGAGGGGGCTGGTGGCTACCGCGTACGTGCTGGACGACGCCGACCTCAAAGCGCAGGCGCAGAAGTGGATCGAATGGACGCTCTCCAGCCAGACGGAGAGCGGCGCGTTCGGCCCGCTTGCTGCCACGCCGGAGACCGTGGATTACTGGCCGCTGATGCCGATGTTGATCGCGCTGGAGTATTACTGCGACGCCACGGACGACGAGCGCGTGGTGCCGTTTTTGCAGAACTATTTCGCATGGGAGGCAAAGGAGCTTAAACGCCGGCCGCTCTACTCCTGGGCCGAAGCCCGGGGCGGGGACAATATTTTCGCAGTACTCTGGCTGTACGAACGCACGGGCGATGCTGAACTGCTGGATCTGTGCGAGCGGCTGTACAAACAGACATACAACTGGAAAGCGGCGTACGACGCGGACGCCTGGTCAAATACGTACCACATCGTCAACGTCCAGCAGAGTTTCAAGCTGTTCCCGGTAATGTATGCGTTGACCGGCGACAAACACTACATGGATGTGTACTATAAAGGCATAGAGAACATCTACATGGCCGCGGGCCGGCAGGACGGCATGTCCAACGGCGACGAGCTTACGCGGGGCATTGACGCCGTGTACGGCAACGAGACCTGCGCGGTGGTGGAACGGATGCTGTGCGACGAGATCGCCCTCGAACTCCTGCGGGACGCCACGATCGCCGACCACCTCGAATTGATCACCTACAACGCGCTGCCGCAGCAATTGCTCCCCGACGGCAAGGGCCAGGTCTACTTCACGATGCAGAACCAGGTCACGGCGGATCTCGGCAACCACGGCTTCACCAGCGACGGCGGCGACCGGTCGGTGTACGGATTGCCCGGCGGCTACCCATGCTGCGTGCATAACTACCAGATGGGCTGGCCGCTGTTCATAGCGTCCATGTGGCTGAAAACGTCGGACAACGGGCTGGCAGTTGGCGCATACGGGCCCAACAAAGTCACTGCAACGGTCGGGAACGATACACACCTTACCATCGCTCAGACTACCAATTATCCGTTCGAAGACCGCGTGACTCTCACGCTGGCGGCGGACAAAACCGACACTTATCCTATTTATATCCGCGTGCCGGAATGGTGCGATAACGCGGAGGTGCTGGTCAACGGCCACCCGATCGACGCCGAACTGCGCCCCGGTCAATACGCGCGCCTCTCCGCCGAATGGCACGACGGTGACGTCATTACGCTGGACTTTCCCGCGGCGCTCACAGCGACGCTCACGGACAACAACAGCGTCAGCATCCGCCGCGGCGCGGTACTGTTCGCACTGGCGATCGGCGAAGATTGGAAACCGATCAACTATAACCCGAACAACTGGCATCTGAACGGCGACTATCCGTCCTACAACATTACGCCGACCACCGCGTGGAATTACGCGCTGAGTGATTTTAATTTTGGGGACGTTGCCGCCAATTTTAAATTTACGCGCAAAACGATCACTGAGAATATGCGGTTCCAGGCCTCCGACGCCCCGGTAATGCTGGAGGCGAAGGCAAAGCGTGTTGACGACTGGCAGCTCAATACCGCGCAGAATATTGCCGGCGACACCCCGGTGTCTCCCGTTGCCGCAACGCGGCTGGGCAGCAAGACCGAGACTGTAAAACTGATCCCGTACGCCTTCACGCGGCTGCGCATCACGCACATTCCGTGGACCGGCACGCTGCCCGCGCAAGAACCGGAGCGCCCCGACGACCATACTCTGCTGTTTACGTCGGTCATCGCGCCGTACGAGAAAGCCGGTCAGTCAACTGGCAGGAAACAGCTTACATATACGTTGGAATTCGCATACGACACGCCGCAGGACGTGACGCTGGCGCTGGAGCTCGACCGGGCGGACGCGGGAACAGTCACCTTGTCCAAGGGCAAAGGGACGGTCACATTGACCACGGATCTGCTGCGCACCGACCGCCATAACCGCATCTGTCTGACGGCTGTTGGCGGCGGCGCGTTTCCCGAAGGACTGAAAATATCTGTTTCGGTGACGGTCAGTGAGATAGACACCGGCGCGGTCCGCTACGAGGCGGAGGACGCTAAACTCACAGGTTCGGCGTACCGGTCAACGCGTCACGTGGCTGGCATTGACGACGTAGGCTCGTCGCTGACTTTTGAAGCGCTCACGATCCCCGCGGACGGCGAATACACAATGCGCGTCTACTATGCTGCGGCGTTGGGACGTGCGACTCACACCGTATTTGTGGACGATGTCAAGTGCGGCACCCTGCGATACAACGAAAACGGGAAGACGCTGGGCTGGGGCTGCTTTGACAACGATATCTACGCAGACATACGCCTGACGCTCACCAAAGGGCAGCATACGCTGCGCATCGAAAAGACTAAAGACGATGTGGGGTTTGCCGAGCTGGACGCGTTCGATCTGATCCCCGCGACAGCTTGATTTCGTCGATAACAAACAAGGGCTTTTTAAATGTGAAAACATCGGCTCAACACAAGGATTGACTTTATTTATAATAACATATACAATTTCAACTGTTGATTCCGTGAGCCCGCAGAGTATAAATTCTGTGTTTTCATGGTAAGGCAATTATTATTGACCGGAGATGATCATATGTACCCATTCAAGATCGGCGTGATGCTGGATTCGTTCAGGCTGCCCATTGACCAGGCGCTGGTGAAGGCGGCGGAAGTCGGCGGCCAGGGACTGCAGGTATACGCCACGTACGGCGAGATGGCGCCGGAAAATCTGACGCAGGCGAACCGGCATGAATTTCTGAATAAAGTCAAGGCGCAAGGCCTTGTCATTTCGGCGCTGTGCGGCGATCTGGGCAAGGGCTTCACGAACCCGGAACTCAACCCCGGCCTGATCGAAAAGTCCAAGCGGATCCTGGACCTGGCGGTGGAGCTGGAGACCAACGTGGTCACCACTCACATCGGGCGCGTGCCGGAAGATCCCGCGGACGACGTATATAAGATCATGCAGAGCGCGTGCCGAGAGCTGGCCGAGTACGCCGACAGTCTGAAAGCGCACTTCGCCATCGAGACCGGGCCGGAGCCGGCGGCAAGGCTGCGGGAGTTTCTTGACACCCTCGGTTCCCGCGGCGTGGCGGTCAATTACGACCCCGCCAACCTCACGATGTGCGTTGACGACGACGCGGTCAAGGGCGTGTACGAACTGAAGGATTATATTGTCCACACCCACGCGAAAGACGGCATGCGCGGCACGCAGCCGCCGTACATCGAAGTGCCGCTGGGTCAGGGAGACGTTAAGTGGGACGGCTATCTGAAAGCACTCCACGACGTGGGCTACACAGGCTTCCTGACCATCGAGCGCGAGTGCGGCGAGACGCCGGAAAAAGACATCGCGATGGCGGTAGAGTTCCTGAAAGGCAAGATCGGAGGGTAATACTATGAAAAAACTTAAAGTCGGTATCGTCGGCGTCGGCAACATTTCCGAATTCCACATCAGCGGCTACAAGCGCAACCCCAACGTCGAACTGTACGCGTTCTGCGACATCAACGAAGCCCGCCTGAAGGAAAAAGGCGCGCGCCACGGCATCACGCGGCTGTACACGGACGTCAACGAAATGGTCAAACTCGAGGAACTGGATGCCGTCAGCGTCTGCACCTGGAACTCGGCCCATGCCCCCTGCACCATCGCGGCGCTGAACGCGGGCAAACACGTGCTGTGCGAAAAACCGATGGCGATGAACGGCAAAGAGGCGGAGGAGATGCTGGCCGCCGCGAAACGGTCCGGCAAACTGCTGCAGATCGGTTTTGTGCGCCGGTTCGGCAACGACTGTGCGATATTAAAAGACTTTGTTGACGCCGGCGACTTCGGCGAGATCTACTACGCCAAAGCCACATACACCCGGCGCCACGGCTGCCCCGGCGGCTGGTTCTCAGACAAAAAGCGCTCCGGCGGCGGTCCGCTCATTGACCTGGGCGTGCACGTGATCGATCTGGCCAGATATATTGCCGGCTGCCCCAAGCCCGTATCCGCGTACGGCGTGACCTTCGACAAACTGGGTTCCCGGCCGGAAGTCAAGACCCGCCCCGGCGAATACAAAGCGTCCGACGCGGGCAACACCAGCGACGTGGAAGACTTCGCCTCCGCCCTGATCCGTTTTGAGAACGGCTTCACCATCGGCATCGAGGCGTCTTTTGACATGAACCTGCCGGGCGAAAACAACATCGTGATCCTGGGCACCAAAGCGGGCGCCACCCTATCCCCCGACCTGAAGATCTACTCCACGTCCCACGGCTACATGACCAACGTCACGCTGGACATGCCCACGGCGCTGGATTTCAACGGGCTGTTCGAGCGGGAGATCGACGATTTCGTTGACTGCGTGCTCACGGGCAGAGCGAGCAACGCCCCCGCGGAGGACGGCGTGGTGCTGATGAAGATATTGTCCGCCATCTACGAATCCGCCGCCACGGGCAACGAAGTAAAGATCGACTGCTGAACGCCGGATCAGTGGATCATCTCACTGGCAAACGCCACCGGCTCGCTGACGGGCTTTCCGCCGTCAGAGGTGAGCGAGTTGTCGTGGATGACCACCATTGAAATATAGTCTCCGCCGCCGTCAACGGTGCCCGAGGTGATACAGTCGCCCCGGGCACTGATTTTGTTGTGGTCAATATAGATCCCGTCCGGTCCGTACCCCCTATTTGACAGGAAAATCGCGTTTTCGGCGCCGTCAAACGTATTGTAGGCAATATTCACGTGCAGTATCTCATATATCTCCACCGAGGTTTTGCCGGTGTTGACGAAGGTGTTGCCGTGGATCTTCAGGCCTTCCGAACGGCCTTCGCCCACGGTGGAGCCGTCGCCCACCAGCACTCCTTTGCCGGGGCCGGTGAAAATATTGTCCGTAATAAAATCGTTGATGGAGATCTCGCCCTTGTCGCGGGTGTAGGTGAGGCCGTACGATTCGGCGTTGCGGGTGTTGAATTCGCAGCGCACCGCCCAGCAGTTGGAGCCGCTGAAGTGGAGGAGCGGCGCGGTGTTGCCCTCGCCCGACGTGAACGCGCAGTCGAACGCCTTC
>JAEEGL012156253.1_pt1 | contig 32455 bp, 20 predicted proteins | sample 9134231 | NCBI WGS metagenome assembly JAEEGL01 (sample SAMN16246548, study PRJNA631951) | gut metagenome | biome: gut microbiome; feature: rumen; material: fiber-attached | host: Bos | place: Iran: Karaj | collected 2018-10
CATCCAGATGGCCTCGCAGACGTGGGACGACCACGACCGCTCGGGCCGCTATACCTGCCGTGACTTCGGCCAGAACTACCTGAACTCGTGCCAGCAGACGGGCAATCCCATCATCTTCACCAACGGCGACAACGACACCTTCCCCTTGTGGTACAATCAGGACGTGGAGGGCTTCCGTACCGACGCCCGCGTCTGCAACCTCAGCTACCTGCAGACCGACTGGTACATCGACCAGATGCGCCGTCCGGCCTACGACTCGCCGTCGGTGCCTATCACCTGGGAGCGTATCGAGTACTGCTCAGGCACCAACGAGTATGTGCGCATCGAGCCGCAGATGAAGCAGGCCGTGCTGGCACTGTACGAGCAGAACCCAGAGCAGGCCCGTGAGCAGTTCGGCGACGACCCGTTCGAGCTGAAGAACGTGCTGAAATACTGGGTGCGCACCACGAATCCTGACCTTCATGTCATCCCCACCGACACACTCTACATGACTATCGACAAGGAGGCCGTGCGCCGCAGTGGCATGATGATGGCCTCCGACTCCATACCCGACCGCATGGTTATCTCGCTGAAGGGTAAGAGTGCGCTCTACAAGGGCGACCTCATGATCCTGGAGATGCTGGCCGAGTGCAACTGGGAGCGTCCCATCTATGTGGCCGTCTCCGTGGGCGAGGACAACTACATCAACCTGGGCGACAATACCATCACCGAGGGTCTGGCCTACCGCATCACGCCGTTCACGACCACCATCGCCAGCAAGTCACTGGCCGGTGTGCGTAACTTCGACACCGAGAAGACGTACGACAACATCATGCACCGCTTTAAGTTCGGCGGCATCGACAAGAAGGGCATCTACCTCGACGAGACCGTCATGCGCATGTGCTACACCCACCGCCGTGTCATGGCCCGTCTGGCCCTCGAACTGCTCAGTGAGGGCAAGGAGAAGCAGGCCGAGGAGGTACTGCGCTACACCGCCAAGATGGTACCGTCGTACAACGTGCCGCACAACTACTCGTCAGGCTCTATGGATATGGCACGTGCCTGGTCTACGCTTGGCAACAAGCAGGAGGCAATGGCCATCATCAACAGCATGTGGAAGACGTCGGCACAATACCTGCGCTGGTACTGTTCGCTCGACAATGGCCGCTTCGAGTCGTCGCATCGCGACTGCCAGATCCAGATCTACATCATGCAGCAGCTGACGGCCATCACCGAGACCATCGACAGCAAGCAGGCCGAGCAGCAGCTGAAGGAACTCAGTGCGCTGGCAGGACTCTACGAGCAGCGCGGCGGCAACTTAGGGTATTAAACTTTGAGCTTTGAGCTTTGAACTTTAACAGCAGGAGTAGATCGTGATCATCGAGCAACCGGCAAAGTGGCTACGCTGGCTTTATCCCAAGGCACTATGGCGTATGGACCGTAACGAGCGGGCAGTATACCTGACCTTCGACGACGGTCCCATACCCGAAGCCACGCCGTATATCCTCGATGTGCTCAAGAAGTACGGTGTCAAGGCCACCTTCTTCATGGTGGGTGACAACGCCCGCAAATACCCTGAGCTGCTCCAGCGCGTCATCGACGAGGGCCACCGCATCGGTAACCATACACACAACCACATCAGCGGTTTCCGGCATAGCATCCGCGACTACAGCTACAACGTGGAGAAGGCCAACGCCTACCTAAAGACCAACCTCGTGAGACCACCCCACGGGTGGATGCGACTCGGCCAGTATGCGTGGCTCTCGCGGAAGTTCAAGATTGTGATGTGGGACGTGGTGACCCGCGACTACTCCAAATGGATGACGGCGGCCAACGTGCTGTACAACGTCAAGCACTACACGCGGCCCGGCAGCATCATCACCTTCCACGACTCCCTGAAGAGCATCGAGAAGCTGCGCACCGCCCTGCCCCAGTCCATCGAGTGGCTGCAGCAGGAGGGCTATGCGTTCAGGGTGTTCGAGTAGCACCGCCAGCCGACAAGCATGCGTTTGCAGTCCTTTGGTCATACGGACAACCCGTAAAATTTCCTGCATTTCCTGCACCTAAGCTGAATGTCAGCAGGTTACACTGTTTTTCCTGCACCCAAACCTGCACCTAAACCTACACCCGATTTTTTGCCACGGAGGAACACGGAGAGACACGGAAATCTTTTCTCCGTTTGGCGTAACTACTCAATATTCCGAATGAGCCAATCGTATCTTAACATTCGTTAACTACCGTACCAAAAATCATCCATTTTATTGGGACTGTCAGTCCAAGCAGCTTGGACACACTGTCCCAGTTACATGTAGCTATAGTCCATGCAGCATGTACTGAAATTATCCATTGCATTTCAGCAAAAAACCATTGGATTCCTGTAACAAAGATAATGATTTCCGTGTTTCTCCGTGTTCCTCCGTGGCAAAAAACCGGGTGCAGGTTCGGGTGCAGGTTCAGGTGCAGGAAAAACGGTGTAACCTGCTGACATTCAGCTTAGGTGCAGGAAATGCAGGAAATTTTTCTTGTTCATGTATCTATGTTCAACACCCCCTCCTTGTGCTGGAGCCGTCACGCCTCGCCCTGTCGGAAGAGGTGGGTGAAGTACTTGTCGTAAAGCGCAGAGAGACCTTGGCGGTTGTCAATGGCCTCGCCGACGACAATCATGGTGGTGAGGGTAAGGTGGTTGTCGTGGACAATACGGGCAAGGTCGCTGAGAACGCCGCGATAGATGCGCTGGTCGGGCCACGTCAGGTGGTAGCAGGCGGCAACAGGGGTGTCGGCAGGGTATTCCGTCAACAGCTCGCGCTGCACATCGTCGACGATGGCTGCAGAGAGGAAGATACACATCGTAGACTGCGAGCGAGCCAGCAGGTGCAGCTGTTCCTTCTCAGGCATGGGGGTGCGGCCTTCGCCACGAGTCAGTATGATGGTCTGGCAACGCTCAGGGATGGTGAACTGGCTCTGCAACTCGGCGGCAGCGGCGAGGAACGACGAGATGCCTGGTGTGATGTGATAGTGCATGCCGTTGGCATCGAAGAAGGCCATCTGCTCCTGAATGGCCCCAAAGATGCAGGGGTCGCCAGTATGCAGGCGTACGATGAAGTGGCCACGGTCGTAGTGCTCCTTCATCAACGCACATTGCTCCTCGAGGTTCATGTCGGCTGACGAGCGTACGACGGCACCTGGCTTGTGGCACTCCGTCAGCGCCTTAGGCACCAGCGAGCCGGCATACAGTATCAGGTCTGCCCGCTCCAGCATCTTGCGGCCACGGACACTGATAAGGTCTGGATCACCAGGGCCGGCACCGACTATCTCGATGTGGCCCACGGAAGGACGCTGGCTATTGGCCACGGAGGAAAATGTGCCTCGATCATCCGTGGGCAAATATTGGTAGTCAATGGCGAGTGCCGCCGTCCAGTGCCTGCCCTTCACCTTGGGGATAATCAGTTTGCCGTTGTTGGAACCCAGGATGGCGGCAGCCTCGCAGACACTGGGTGTGCCGACATGCTTCTGCACCGTGGCACTGGGGTTGGGTACTTCGACGGCAGCCAGTTCCTCGGCAGCGAAGAACACCACCTCCTCACCGTGCTCGTCTTCCAGCTCTTCCACGAACTCCTCGTCGGCCTTCACATCGATAGTACAGTAGCGGTGGGCGCAAGGCAGCACGCCACGGTGGGCAAAGGCCTGGTCTATTTCGTCGTAGATGTATTCGTAGTCGTCAGGATGATGGGCCAGTCCGAAACCGATGGTACCCACCATCGGCACGAAATGCAGTTCAAGCATACCCGGCGGTGCGTGGCGGATAAAGGGCGACACGATGATCAGCAGCTTATACATCCGAGGGTCGGCCTCGCGGATGTCGTTGATAATGGTGACGTGGCTGGGCAGTGTGCTTTCCAGATAGCTGGTACCCTCGTCGCACACCTCCATCAGCAAGGCTGTCGGCTTGCGGTTGACGAAGGCAAAGATGCAGTCGTTCATGTCCTCCGGCTCACTGGCCAAAGGCCAGTCGAAACGCTGCTCGAAGGTGTCGAGTGCCCAAAGGCCGGCATTGTCGCTCTGCGTGGTGATGACCTCATGTCCACCGATGGCGGCAGCAATCTGCCGCGTCAGGTCATTGGCTCCACCCACATGACCGCTGAGAACGGAAACAACGTTGTGTCCCAAACTGTCGATGCAGACGACAGCCGGGTCTGTGTGCTTGTCATTGACGTAGGGGGCGATGGTGCGTACACAGATGCCCATAGCACCAATAAACACAAAGGCATCGTAGTCTTGCCAATGCGTTCCGACTGCTGTGCGACTGATGATTTGGCCACCCAGTTCTTGTTGGATAAAATAGGCAATATTCCTGCCCGCCTCACTGATTTGTACGACTGCTATCTTCATTTGTCACCCTTTTACCTTTTTACTATTTTACCCTTGCTTCGGGAGTGATGACACGGTAGTTTCCACTCAGGTGCATAAAGGCGAACAGGCGCAGCAGACCGTCGTAGTAGGCGTCGAAGTAGCCGTCGTCGAAGGGAACGTGCCTGGCACGCCATAGCGCGTCGACAAACTCCTTGCTTTTGTCGTGGCTGCACATCATCGAAGCGGCAGCAGAGGTGGCCACCAGGCCGATGCTGTGGCGCAGCTTGCGGAAACCGCCGGCCTGCAGGATCTCATGACCCTCTGGCAGCGAGCCGTCCGTGCGGTACTGGTCGACAAAGGTGTCGATGCCCTGACTGTAGAGGAAGTTCTGGAAGGTCTCGCCGTACCGGCGCTGCCACTCGCCGTCGGCACAGCTCCACTCGTAGTCGAGCGCAATATTCATAGGTACGCGCCATGAGTCGTAGCGGAAATTGTTGTTGCCGTTGCGGCGGGGAGCCTCACCCTGCGGACGCTGTGGCATACCAGGGAAGCGGGGCATCTGCATCTCACTGCCGTCATACTGGCACTGGTCACCGTTCAGGCCCGTCTTCTCGTTGATACACTTATGCAGGAACTCGCGGCTCTTCTGCGCACATTCGTTCCAATAGTCGGCGCGTCCGTCGTCAGCCCACTTCGCCCACACTTCATAGAAGGCAGGAATATGGTAGCTGGGGTCTGTAAAGCGCTGTCCGAAACCATCGGGAGTAAAAGTGATGAGTTTTGTCTCTGGGTCGATGAGGTACATTTGCCCACCCTCGGCCCCCCAAAAAGGGAAGGGGGATTGGGGCGCATTTGTACTCCCCTCCCTTTGGGAGGGGTTGGGGGTGGGCCGCTTCGGGATGTCTCTTGGCTGGATGCATTCGAGTATATGCTGCGCCTCGGCCTTGTAGTCGATGCCGGTATCGTTGCCCCAACGGTTGGAGGCAAAGATGAGGGCGGTGATGAAATACAGCTCACCATCGCTGGCAGCACCCTCGGCATTGCGGCTGCCGTCCGTCTTGCAGCTCCATGCGAAGTAGCCCTTCCGGATGCCGTCCTGATGCTGCATGTAACGCTTGCTCCATCGCCACAGGCGGTCGAAGATGTCCTTCTCGCCAAACTGCACGGCAATCATCATACCATAAGACATACCCTCCGTACGTGCATCGTGATTCTTGATGTCGGAAACATAGCCCATCGTGTCGCCCACTTCGAAATAAACCTTGTTGGGGCCACGGAACACGTCGTTGAACACCTCCTTCAGCTTGGTGTCAACGTCTGCCGCGCAGTACCCCATCTCGACAAAGAGGTTACGGTACTGGCCTGTTTCAAACGCACCTTTCTTCCAAGGTGTTAGCGCCATCAGCTGGACGGTCAGCATCAGCAGGGATGCCATCGTGATTGATTTCTTCATATTGCCAATAGTTACATTTATACTTTACTACACTTTAGTATCTCTATGGGATGGTGTTCGTCTATGACAACTCTCATAGGTGGCTCTTGCGCAAGACCAAGCTCACGGCAGGCCTCATCCCAGAGCCGGTGACTGTCGGTCGTCACCCTGGGAGCCTTGACACTGTTCATCACGATACAGCCGCCGGGTTCCAAGTAGCGCAGCACCTTGGTCATGATTTCCTTGAGGTGACCACCGTGACCGCCGATGAAGACGGCATCGGGTGTCCCGTATGTTGCGATGTCATCGCAACAAGCAGAAAGGAAGTCGCCGATATGCACACCGATGCCTGGGGCGCCGAAGCGACGGGCATTCTCGCGGATGATGGCCTCACACTCCGTCCGCACCTCGAAGGCTTCAACGTGCAGATGAGGAAACTGCAGGCGGGCCTCTATCGAGACGCTGCCCGTGCAGAAGCCGATGTCCCAGAATACTTTTCGCCTGGGCAACTCCAGTGCCTGCAGCGTCAACAGGCGGATGGGCATCTTGGTAATCATCTTCTCGCGACCGTCAAGTAGGGCGAATTCCGAGTCTGCAATACCGTATTTATGTAAAGAGTGAAAAGTGGATAGTGAAGAATTTGCTACCGCCAATATTAGGCAGTTGGGCATGGTGAATTGTGTACTTGCAGCCTCTTCAAGTGTCAGCGTTGTCACCTTTTCCTCCAGGGGATTGCCAAGGTGCTCGCCTACATACATATTATAATAGGTGTAACCGTATTCCAGCATCCGCTGGGCGATGACAGCAGGTGTGTGTTCCTTGTCCGTCAGTACGCCAATCTTCGCGGCTCTCTCGATAAGTGCCCTGTCGAACGCTGGCCATGGGCGGCCGGTCAGCGAGACAATGCGCATGTCGTGATAGGGCATCAGCAGACGGTGAGCCAGCGTCTGTAGCGAGTTGAACGACGGGAATACCGTTATCTCAGCCTCCGGCATCTTACGTCTGATGGTGTTGGCAAAGCCGAAGAACAGCGGGTCGCCGCTGGCAAAGACGATGATTTCAGAGGTGAGGGGCGAGAGATGGGAGGTAAGAGAACGATACTGTTCAAACACGGCATCGAGCGGAACGGTGATGTCAATCCACTCAGCAGCGGCAGGCAGCAGCGGAGCCACTATCTCATGGTGGCGCTTGCCGCCAGAGAACACCTTGCCGCCCTTGACGACCGCCAGCACTTCTGGTGGAAACCAGGGCTGCGGGTTGTCCGTGATGCCTATCACAACAAACTTCATGCTTGATTCAAAGTTCAAACTTCATATTCTTCTTTGCGTTTGGGATTCTTAGGGAACCATCCCTTTTCCACCCGTTTCTTCTGTTCAAACAGCTCACCGATGCCCCACAATGCCGAAGCCCCAAACACCCCGACGACAGCGGAAACGATGGCGTTCTCAATAAACAACGCAGCCGTAATGGCGGCAATGCCAACAACGAGGTATAGCACCCACGGGCGCGTCCCCCAGTAATACTCCGTCTTGATGACGATAGGATGCCAGATGCCTATCGTCAGAAATGTACATACGGCAATAATGATGCCTGTGAAATATATCTGTCCTGTCATCACAGTTCAAAGCTCAAAGTTCAAAGTTACAAGTCCCTGCCTGGTTTTAGTTGTGCGGCATCGTCGAAGGTGAGGATGGCATTGCAGAGGGTGGCGGCGAGGTTGCTGCCGCCCTTGCGACCTTCGACGATAATCTTGGGGATGTCGCGGAATGGCTTCACCATGTGCTTCGACTCCCTTACGTGTACAAAGCCTACAGGTGCTGCAATGATGCCAGCGGGATGCGCCTTACCCTTGCGGACGAGGTCGCAGAGTTCCATCAGTGCCGTGGGAGCATTGCCAAAGACGAAGAGTGCATCGGGGTGTTCCTCGACAGCCAGACGGATGCCGGCCTGGGTGCGGGTAAGGCCCAACCCCTCCCAAAGGGAGGGGAGTTTGGTTAGTTCGGCCACACGAGGGTCACTGAGATAGCACTTGGCCTCGATGCCAAGACGCTTGAGAGCGCCCTTGCGGATGCCGCTGGTCACCATCGTCACATCGGTCACGATGGTCTTCAGTGTGCCGTTCTTCACCTTATCATATAATGTCTCTACGGCATGATCGTCAGTATAGAGAATCTGCTCCATCTCAAAGTCGGCAGTGGTGTGGATGGCATGTAACAATGCCCACTTGTGGCCTAACGGGTAGTCCTGACGCTTTAGTTCAGAAGCAATGGTACGGAACGACTCCATCATTATCTGCTGACCAGGTTTGGATACAGCTCCCGACTCAGCCCCTTCAAGGGGAGGGGTCAGGGGTGGGGTTTTGTAATACCCCCTTGGGGTGATCATTTTCCCATCAGCGATATACGACTGGGAATTACCAATGAGGATGACGGTGAACATATCGACATCCTCCAGGTCGAAGGCACCAAGCGTAGTGACCTTCACCTCCTGCTCCTCACGTCCCGCCTGACGGACATAGCCCACAGGAGTCTCTGCAGAACGCTCCAGCAAGAAAAGTTCCACGAGACGGTACAACTGCCAGTAACGGCCATGCGACTTAGGGTTGTAGACGGCTGTCACGAAGTCGCCCGTGGCTGCCGCCTTGATACGTCGCTCGATGACATCCCAGGGTGTCATCAGGTCGGAAAGCGAGATGATACACATGTCGTGACCAATAGGAGCACCAAGCAATGATGCCGCCTTCTGGAAAGCCGATATGCCAGGAAGAACTTCTACCGCAATACGCTCATCGGACACCCCACACCTCTCACCGCTCATTTCGTAAATGAGTGGAGCCATTCCGTACAATCCTGCATCACCACTGGATATCACGACGACGGTCTTGCCTTGCTCCGCCAGCAGGAAGGCCTGCTCGGCCCGCTCGCGCTCACGCTTCATGCCCGTGTCAATGCACTCACAGCCCTCTCGAACGTACGGCTCGATAAACTGGAAATAGTACTTGTAACCCACGATGGCATCAGCCTCGCGAACGGCTTCAAGCACGGCGGGGGTGATGTCTTCCTGACTGCCAGGACCAATACCTGCTACTATGATCTTTCCCATATTGCCCACAAAGTTACGAAATAAAAAAGGTGTGCTTCAATTACTTACACTTACATAGCTTAACGTATTCTCCCGTCAGACTATCCATGATTTGCTCTCTTTTTGCAGCATGAGCGGTTGCTTCTTTTGACAATTTAGCAATCTTTACTTGTATAGGGTTCTCGGCATCATACTTAGGAAGATAAAGATGCGATTTTTTCAGGCTAAAGCCATTTGTCTTAAACGTGTTGTGAATGTACGCCTTAACAATCGAACTGTTTAGGACACCATTGATATAATGTGCTTCATCTTCGCTGATAAAATGGCCATCGGTATCCTGACTGATGATGATGGTGTGCTTCACGCAGATGGATTGCTTCATTTCACCCCATGGGGTCAGTGTAGGATGAATGACACTGGCACAGAATGTTGAGTTGTCACGCGCTGCAACCATGTGGGGAGCAAATGTGTAGGGACCAATCTTCGAGAGCGCAAAAAACTCATTGCCACGATGCATCGTCTTGCTCTTTTCCGACTGTTGGTCAAGCAATGACTTATGATTTGCAAAATAAACGGCAAGGCTTGGACTCTGCTCATAAAGTGTGGTCATGGGTACTGGCTTCAAAGTATTGTCTTCCTCGTATGGAATAATGTGGTAATTGTTACCTGTATCATATTCAAAAGGCTTCACGCTGGGGCCTTCTACGATAGGGTAGATATAACGGGTGTCGAAGTCCCAACCGTCATCAGGTACATCCTCTACTTTATAACGAAAAGTCTTCAACTGCTTATTCCTGAAACGGTAATGGGTACTCCCATGTTCTGACGGGCCTACGCCTATCATCTTGAAAATCTCGAAAGGCGTTGATTCTACGCCAGTACGATAATGATAGGCGGTAGCGCCAATAATAGAAGAAAAATCAAACTGTGACGACATATATGTGAAGGCGGTAGACGTGGCTGAAAGCTGCTTGGCAAGTCCTTCTTCAATAGTAAGATGATTTAATGCCTCGCTCCATGTATGACATTGATTGATTGCTTCATCGCTGATGCCTGGATGCTTACTGATGGTATTAACAGGAACACCCTGGGCATAGTCTGTGACCTGACGGCTGTAATAGTAGGTGTTGAAGTCTTGCGCCACCGACTTGCTACCCACCTTGAACGGCCTGAGAGGGGACATCCATCGGTCAATTCTGTTCAGGTACATCCGTTCGTGTTTCTCGTAGTTGACATAGAAATTGCGGAACTCCTCGTACGAGTTCTGCGACATGATGCTGTCGGGCATCAGGAAAGCCAAAACGCCCTTTTCTGTCAGCCAGTTTGCAGCCACCACATTACTGATAAGCGCACAGATGTTCAGCTGGGCTCCACCATACATGCCTCCATCGTTACAGAAGATGTGTCGCACGTCACAGAACTCTTTGATACGCCGTGTATAGGCTGCTGGCAGATGTTCCCACTTTACCCATGGTGGGTTGCCTACAATCATGTCTGCCCGCCGCATTTGAGCCACCATCATGAAGTTAGTGATGATGCGTACCCAAATGCCGTCCCAATTGTTTTGGTGCAGATGAACCAGACTGTGAACCATTGTCTGCAGATAACTCAATAGCATCATCGACTGTCGTTCCTTGTCTGTCAGCTTACCTGTGAGGATGGCCATGATGCTGTCCTCGCTGTCGGCATTGACCATCGACTGAATATCGTCCATCAGATAAGTAAAACCGTCGGACTCCACTAAGCGTTTGGGGAGAACCACACGGATAGCCTCGTTACGAATATTATGGATGGTGTAAGTATAGCAGTCAATGCTATCGATATTTTCTAACGAGGGCACCAATGCCGAGTCGCCTAAAAACACAGGTATCTCTACGCCTTTCACTTTTCCTATTTGACTGAGAGCGAGATAGTAGCTGACGCGGGCCGACAGGACTGACAGCGGGTTAATGTCAACGCCCTTCACGCGATTGGTGATTTCGCTGATGAGCGTCTGCCGTTCAGCATTTGTCAGTTCTCCTACGGCCGTATCGCCAACAACTTTTCTGATGAGTGCAATCAGAAAAATTCCAGAACCACAGCATGGGTCAATAGCTCGCCAATCGTCAGCCTTTATTCTGTCAAGTGTGCCGCAAATAACGCTGTCAGCCAGCCATTCTGGAGTAAAATATTCTCCCATGGAATGTCGCACCGACTGTGGAATAATACCCATATACAGATCTTTGAATATGTCAACAGGGGCATACTTGACACCTAGTGAAAAGGCAGAATACTCCTCAATAACAGACAATAATTCCTGTGCTTCATTCCAGAATTCCCCGCTCCATTGTTCCTTATCAGCGTACCATGAGAAGAAATCACCTTCAAGTAAATTGCGTACGCGCATGTTGCGATAAGAAAGTCCCTCCTCCATTCGTTCGAAGAATTGCTGCATCTTATCGCACGGCAGGTCGGAGAGAGAACCTTCGCCTGCACTCTCGCCAAGCACGTGACAAGCAATCAATTTTACAATGACGGCATACGTGGTGTGAAGGGCGTAAAGAGCCTTATACTCAGCCTCGGCATCGTTAATGTGAAGACGGAATATTTCCGACAAATCGCGACGGCGCTTTTCAATGTCAGCGCTCTTGCCGTTGTCATCAATGGAAAGATGTATCAGGCTTTTCCACTCAGCATATAGCATCTGGCTCTTACCAGTAATCTGTTCTGTCAGTCCCTTGAATAATGTAAGTGCAATATGGCGAGTCAAAGAGTCTGTTTGTCCTGAAAGGGAGAAATCACATATGATATTCTTGGGTGTAAATTTCTTTGTATGATGATGCAGGATAGCCTGGATAATTTTGTCAACATCTGCCGCTGAGAATTTTCTCAAAGGGGTGTGACTTACCGCATTCTCGACAAAGGAAAAATAGGAAATATGCAGTCCGTCTGTCAATATGGCATCATACTCAGTACCCTCTATTAGTTTCTTGGCATTCAGATAGTCTTCTACCTGATGAATAGCTTGTGACGTTTCCGTCTCATTATTTAATTTTGAATGATGCTTATACTCAATAACCAAGTTGTTGATGACAGCATCAAGTCGTCCATGTCCGCTCTTCCTCCCTGCCAAACCCTTGAATGTATGGGTCAGATGATCTATATGTTGTTCTTTACTGATGTCAAATTCAATACCAAGTTCACTGCGGAGAAAGTAATACAACTCACGTTCGAAAACAGAAGAAGTCTCTGACTCGTTTTGTGCAAGTTCCGACTTCCTGGCAATATTTGAGAAGAGAACATCTACTTTCTCGAGATACTCTGAACTTTCAAACCACTTATTAATAGCAAGTATTGGCATATCAATCGCTTCTTTAGTTTGCAAAGTTACAAATAAATAATGATAACAAACTCGATTTACACTAGTTTTTACACATATTTAATAGAAGCATCTACTCAAATAAATTCACTTCTACCATTCTGTCCTCATTTGAGAAGCGTATAGTAGGCATGATTTCTTTTGAACGGATTGAATCGACAACTTGTGTTACACAGTTACGCAGTTACACTGTTGCATTAGGTATTTCGCATTATATGACAATACACGTATATCCTATTGTTTGAACTTCACCTTCAGCCCGAAAACGAGCATGCGGCCAGGTGAGTAGAGGGCATACTTGCGCGTGCTGGAGTCGATACGGCGGTCTACACGGTCGAAGAGATTGTCGATGCCGATGCTTGGCTCCAAACTATGAACTATGAACTTTGAACTTTGAACTTGAAAAGTGTGCGTGGTGCGCAGGTTCCAGATACCGAAGCCTGGTGCATCCTCGTAGGTTCCAGTATAGTAGGTCTTCGACTGCAGGCGACCGTTGAGGTTGACGTTCAGGCCGTACTTGCCCCACGTACGATGGTAGTTGGCAGCGATGGTGGCAACGTGGCGGATGCTACGCTCCAGAGGCTGCCACTCAGCGATTTCTCCGTCGGACACGCTCTTAGAACGGGCATAGGTATAGACGTAGTTGGCAGAGAGGTTGAAGCCCTTGAAGATATTGGCAGAGACGTTCAGCTGGACACCTTTCACGTCACCCTTGTCGCTGTTCTGGTAGCGGGCGTACGACACCATCTTGTCGGCCTGATCCTGTGTCATCTCAGGGAACTCTGCCATCAGCATACTGCGGGTGACGTCGTCAACGGCTACGTTCTGCTTGACCACCATGTCGTTGATACGGTTCAGATAGCCTGTCAGACTGACGGCAATATCTTTTGTGCGATACTCGGCATTCAGGGAGAAGTAGTTACTCTTCTCCGGCTTCAGTTGCTGATTGCCAAAACTGATTTGAGCCTTTCCCCTGTTGACGGAGAAGTAGTGATAGTAAAGCTCGTCGAGACCAGGAGCGCGGAAACCTGCCGAATAGGTGGCACGGACGTTCACGGGACCTATGCTGTACATCAGCGTAACCTTGGGGGTCAGGTGGTTGTTGAACGTCTCGTGGTGGGTGAGGCGCAAGCCAAGGGTGGCCGTCATGGAGCCACGCCCCAAGCGGAAGCGCTGCTCGTGCTGGCCATATGCGGCAAGCGTGTAAACATGCTCGTCGATATTGCCGGAAGTAGCGGTGAGGTAGTCCTTGCGCCAGTCGGCACCAAAGATGGTAGTAGATGCCCCCCTCTTATCACCCCAAAGGGAGGGTAGGTCGAGGATAGCCTTCAGTTCGCCATCCATTGAGCGTTGCTTCTTCGACTGGATATAGGTTCCAACGGGAAAACCATTAGCCTCATTTTCCACATCGTACTCCTTGCCATAGCGGAAGCGGTCGACGGTGAAGTCGGCTTGCAGCGAGTTCTTGGCAGTAAACTTATAGATGCCTCCAACGTTCCATCGGAAGCCCTTGTAGCGCATCTCGTAGTCGGTGCCGCCCTTGATGTCTTCACGGCTGTCTGGACGGTCGGTGATTTTGTAGCTATAGTCGAGGCCCGCATTCACGGCCAGACGTTGATTGGGGGTGTAGGTGAACTTCTGTCCGATGATGTTGGAGCGATAGCCTGTGAAGAAGGGGGCGATGGTTTCCTGAGTTTCCGTGTCGCTGCCTTTCTTGTATTCCAGGCGGTTGTTCTGATAGCTTTCGGCACGGTCGTGAATGAATGACGTATAGGAGCCGAAGCCGTTTTTGTATATGTCAAGGTTAACGCTTTCCGTCAGTACGCCGTGGCCGCTGATATTTGTGGCGTTGACAACGCTACACAAGGAACTGCTTGGCTGGTCGGTGATGATGTTGATGACGCCGGCTATGGCATCAGAGCCGTAGAGCGAGGAGGCTGCTCCATCGAGCACCTCAATACGCTTGACGCGACTCATGTTGATACGGTTCAGGTCGACGTTGTTGGAAATGTCGCCCGTGAGTTTCTGGCCGTTGATGAGAATGAGGATGTATTTGTTGCCCAGTCCGTTTAACCTCAAAAAAGTACCCATCGAGTTGGGAGCCATCGAGGCCTGCGGCATCATGCGCGTCAGGGCGGCATCAAAGGTCATGATACCCTGTTCGCTCATCTCCTGCGAGGAGAGCACACGGACAGGAGTAGCAGTAGACTTCAGACGCTGGTGATGGCCAGAGCCTGTGACTACAACGGGGTTGAGGTTATAGGAGCGGCTGACAACAGACGTGTCGCGACGCTCCATCTTGTGGATTTGCGAAAAAGCGGCACCCCCCGAAAGGAGTGCCACTGTTAAAATTACAATTCTTGTTTTCATTCTTTCTATTGGCGGAAGCAAATTCTTCACCCTTCACTCTTCACTTTTACTCTTCAGGATACATCGAGTGGTAGGCATCCTCCAGGAACTCAGCGTTCTTGGTGTGGTTAATCCATACGTTCAGGACACCCTCAAGCTCCAGCAGACCCTGCGGGTGCTTGCCACTGACAGGCACAGTGGCCTCAAAACCGTTATGACTGAAGAACTCGTACCAGCTGTTTTCCTCGCTTTCAGGCTCTTCTTCATCCCAGAACTCGTCACCCTCGCCAGCCATGTCGTTATGAGCGTGGTCGCCGGCGATGGACATCAGGGCGTGCAGATACATCTTTCCACTGGTGATGCCGTTGTCCTTCATACGCTTCAGCACATTGTGCTTGTAGTTGCCAGGCATATCGACAGTACCTACGAAATAGTTGGGACTGTAAGCCTGGAGAGCCTCCTCCAACTGCTCGTAGCGGACATTGGCCTTGAAGGTGTCATAGGTGTCGGGGTTGCCGTGACCCATGAAAGCCACAATGCCGTCGGCAGCCTCAGTCTTGAACTTGTCATTCAGCTGCTTGGCAACTGCAGGCACATCCACGTCAGGATCGTTCAGCAGGGGCATGCCCAGGAAGATGGCTTTGTTTTCCTCCAAGCCTGCCAGATAATCGTCGTCCAGGTGGGCGTTGCCGATGAAGCCGTTGTTCATGAACTTCTTCACGCTGGCCACCACAGCGGCAAACTCCTCGCCAGGGATAACCTGCAGCGACTGCACATAGATCTTGCCGTACTTTGCGGCTCCGATGGCGTGCAATAAGTAGCGAGGCTCATAGTAGTCGCGCTTGACGATGTTACCGTTATCGTCCACGTTTTCACCTACGCTGGCACGGTTGATGCAGATGTCGCTGGAGAAGCAGACATACACGTCAGCATTGGGGAATGCCTTCTCGTATGCAGTCTTTGTCTTGTCGAAAGCCTGGAAGGCATTGTTCCAAGTGGAGCCGAAGGCTATCAGCAGCACGGCTTCGTTCTTCCTGGACCTGGCCTTCTGTGCGGCAACGATTGAGTCGTTGAGAGAGTACTCAGAAATGATGTTTTCAATCACCTGAGTTGAGTTGGTGGTACTGTTGTTGTCATCGTCGTCACTACATGCAGTGAATACGGGGGCTGTCAGGGCAAATGCCACAGCTGCCAGAACGAAAGACTTAATCTTCTTCATTGTTACTGTTTTGTTTTGTTGATAAAATATGTTGTTTAACTCGTTTGCCGTAATTGAGCCGTATGCCGAACGTGGCATACACCGTCGTACCCGACGTATTATTGCCCAAGTGATAGGGCCGCATGGTACAGTCAACAAAATTGAAGATGTTGTCCACGCCAGCCTCCAGGCGGTATGTCAGCATCTTGTCGGACTTTCCGAGGTCGTGCGTGGTGTTGACGCGCCAAATCTGGAAGGCCTTGCCGTTGCCGTTATTCTGGTAGTAGCGTGTGCTGCTGCCGCGTGTCGACAGACTGACACCCAGCACATAGCAGGGTGAGAAGGTGTGGCTGTACATGGCCGAAGCACTCCATTTGTGGTGTGCCATACCGTCGATGACCACCGTGGTCATCCTATCCTTCTGGTCGTCGTACAGATGGGCCTTGGTGTCCAGATAGCTGTATGCCGCGTTCAGCGTCAGCCCTTTCATCGCCTTGTACGATAGCGTGACATCCAGGCCACAGGTACGGGCGTCGTCCATATTCTTATACATGCGTGCCTGTACATTGCTACTGCCGTCGCCAAGATAGGCCGTGGTGATGCCAGCAGGAATCTCACCCACAGGTACATTCACCAGCGCAATCATGTTGCCCAGCTTGTTCAGGTAGCCAGTGACGGATGCCGTCAAACGGCGTCCGCGATACTCCACGTTGGCCGAGTAGTAGTTGCTGGTCTGGGGATTCAGGCTGGTGTTGCCGATGTTAAAAAATGTGCTGCTGCCCATGACATGCAGGTAGCGGTAGTGCAACTCCTTGACGGTAGGTGTCTTGAAGCCCTGGCTCCACCCCAGCCGGAAACGGAAGTCGCCTGTCGACAGCATGGCACTGACCTTCGGCGTCAGGCGGAGGCCGAAGTTACGGTTATCCACCAGACGGAGGCCTGCGGTCAAGTTCAGTCCCTTCACCAGGTTAAACTCGTCCTGCACGTACAGGGCAGCCGTGCGGTCGCTGGCCGTCCCCGTCTCTGTACGCTCTGGAGCCTTTAAGTAGTCGTAGCGGTATTCCACGCCAGCATTCAGCGTGTTCTCGTAAGGCAGATAGAAGATACCCTTCAACTGTCCCATCACGCGCTGCTGGTCGCTCTGCAGCTTGCTCTGGCCAGGCTTCATCGGTACGGAATACCACTCACCGTTCAGGTCGCCATACTCCTCGCCCTTCAGCAACATATACTCGTATGTACGTGCCGTGTAGTCGTAGTAGTAGGCGTGCTTGTTCCAATCGATATCGAGAGTGATGACATCCCTCTGACCTCTCACCTCTGACCTCTCACCTCTAAAATACCACTTTCCTCCAAACGATGCGGAGGCATTGTTATAGCGCAGGTCGTAGGTATAGACGTCACAACTGGGATGGTTGCCGTTGCGTGGACGTAAGATATTCTTCTTGTAGTAGGAACCGTCGGCATACAGCTCGATGCTGGATGTTGGCCGAAAGGTCAGTCGCTCGGCTATCTGCCAGTTGCGGAACTTGTTCACTGTCTTGTTCTTGCTGTCGGTCAGCACCGTTGCCTCAGCATACTCCTCAGCAGTGTTTTGCCAACCGTCATTGCGCTGCATCTGGAAGTTAGTCTGCGAGATGAACTTGCCCAACGTCAGCATCAGGCTGTTATGCTGGCGCAGGTCGTTGTGCGAGCCATAGCGTGTGCTGTTGTCGACAAAGATGCCTTTCTCTGTATGCTTCTTTGTGATGATGTTGATAACACCAGCCATCGCGTCAGAGCCGTAGAGCGCACTCTGTGCCCCCTTGACGATTTCTATCTTCTCGATGTTGTGAGGATCGATAAGGCCGAGGTCGTTCTCACCACCCACATCACCGTGGATGCGCTTACCGTCGATGAGTATCAGGATGTAGTTGTTGCCCAGTCCGTTCAACTGCATCTGCGAACCCATGTCGCCCTCGCTGAAGGCAAACGACGCAGTCAGGCCTGCGAGTATGTCCTCAAGGCTCTTGCCACCATACTGTCGGAGCATCTTGTTGGTGATGACCTCCGTCTGCACGGGGGCATCTTTCAGCAGGTGACGGGTGCCTGTGCCGGTCACCACCACCTCCTGCAACGAGTCAGAGCGCCATACGTCACGCTGTGCCTCTACAGATACCGCTGCCCATAGAGCCAGCAGTATCACTGTCAGTAATCTATTCATTAACAATGTCTTCTTTTCCGCTACCGCATCTTCCTGTACGGGCGTACATTTGTTTTTGGCAGGCTTGACCTATGGTCGAGCCCTGCCCTCGTTCGGCATAACTGGAGTAAACTCCGTTCTGCTCTCACTTCTGGCAGGTCTTCTGACTTTCCCCAGTCTGTTATACCTTCCCGGCTCTTGCCAGTGGCGTTATACTAACAGACTCTTTCTGTGGGGGATTACAGCTGCAGGCACAGCTCCGGACTTTCACCGGATTCCCTTTCATCAGGCGGCATCAGCCACCAGATTGCCATTTTCGCCTGCAAGGACGGTGCAAACCGAGTGCATAGAGCTTGCTCTTTTGCCGAGGTGCAGCCCGTTCTCGCAGTTTTCGCCTGCAAAGGTACAACTTTTTTCTTATTATTTGCATTAAATTGGAATATTTTTTCTACTTTTGCACTCATGAAGACAAGTTTCATGATTGCAGCACCTGCAAGTGGCTCTGGCAAGACGACGATTGCCAGAGGATTGATGGCATTGATCGCGCAGAAAGGCTACAAGGTACAGCCCTTCAAGTGCTGCCCTGACTACATCGACACAAAGTTCCACGAAACGGTATGCGGCCGTCCGAGCATCAACCTCGATACGTTCATGGCGACATCAGAGCACGTAAGGGAGTTGTTCGCACATTATGGAGCTGACGCCGATGTCTGCATCGTAGAGGGCATGATGGGGCTCTTCGACGGCTACGACCGCGACAAGGGGTCTTCGGCTGAGATAGCACGTGTGCTGGACATCCCTGTGGTGCTTGTGGTTGAAGCCAAGTCGACAGCCTACTCGATGGCTCCGTTGCTATATGGTTTCACCCACTTCTCACCCCTTACCTCTTACCCCTCACCTCCAAACATCGCGGGCGTTATATATAATAAGGTGGGAAGCGAGCGACACTACCAGATGTTGAAGCAAGTGTGCGACGACCTGCACATTGAGTGCTTCGGCTATCTGCCCAAGAAAGCTTCGCTGGAACAAGGCTCACGCTATTTGGGACTTGACTTCTCACAAACAGTCGAGCATCAAGAATTGGTCAAACTGATAGAAGAAAGTATAGCATGGCAGCAACTGTTAGAACTCTGATGGCAAGAAATGCCGAAGCTTTCTCCTTTTTCTATCAGGAGACTATCGACCGCTGGGACGAAGTGATATTCTTCGACCCAGAGACTGATGTGCCTCCGTTCGAGAGTATTGATTTGCTCTATCTGCCTGGTGGTTATCCTGAAAGACATTTGGAGGCGTTGGTGAAGAACGAAGCTTGTCGCAAGGCCATCAAAGAATATGCAGAACGAGGCGGACGAATTATTGCAGAGTGTGGTGGCATGATGTATCTCTGCGAGAAAATTGTGACAGACGAAGGCGAATATCCCATGTGTGGTGTACTCCCCTACTCTATCTCTGCCTGCAAGGCCGACAGAAAACTCTCCCTAGGCTATCGTCGCTTTGTACACGAAGGCAAGGAGTATCGTGGTCATGAGTTCCACTACACGCAGTTCTTAGGTGAAAAGCCGCAGTCGGTCACGCAAGTATATAATGCAAAAGGCGAGCCTGTGGATACTCCTGTGTTTAAGTATAAGAATGTGCTGGCAAGCTATACGCACTTAGCCCCCACCCTGCCCCCCCTTGGAGGGAGGAGCCGACACGACAAGCCTTCCCCCCAAGGGGGAACAGGAGGGGGGCTTCTGCACCCCGTCATGCTGGCAGGTACTGGAAGCGACGTGGGCAAGAGCGTCATTGCAGCCGCCCTGTGTCGTATCTTCCGTCAGGACGGTTACCACCCAGCTCCCTTTAAGGCACAGAATATGGCCCTTAACTCGTATGCCACACCAGAGGGACTGGAAATTGGACGTGCGCAGGCTGTACAGGCCGAAGCGGCAGGCATCGCTTGTCATACGGACATGAATCCCCTGCTCTTGAAGCCTCAGAGTGACCATACCTCGCAGGTGGTACTGAACGGCAAGCCCATTGGCAATAAGAATGCGTATGATTATTGGAGAGGTAAGAGACAAGAGGTAAGAGGTGAGAGAATAGATTTCAGGGCAGAAGTCTGTAAGGCTTTCGACCGTTTGGCAGCCAAGTATAATCCCATTGTGATGGAGGGTGCTGGCAGCATTGCAGAAATCAACCTCAAGGAAAGAGACCTTGTAAATCTATCGATGGCTCGCCACGCGAAGGCCGATGTCATCCTGGTGGGTGACATAGACCGTGGGGGTGTCTTTGCCTCTGTCTATGGCAGTATCATGCTGCAGACACCAGAGGACCGGCAGCTCATCAAGGGCATTATCATCAACAAGTTCCGTGGCGACATGCGGCTCTTCGAAGAAGGCCGACGGATGCTGGAGGACATCTGCGGTATACCCGTTTTGGGGGTTGTACCCTATTATAAAGATATTTTTATCGAAGAAGAGGACTCGGTAAGCCTTGAAAAGAAACAGCGCGAGTTGGCTGAAGGCAAGGTGAATATTGCTGTGGTCTTGCTGCGTCACCTTTCAAACTTCACCGACTTTGATTCGCTGGAGCGCGACCCACGCGTAAATCTGTTTTATACAAACAACGTGGCTGACATCAGTCGTGCAGACTTCATCATCCTGCCAGGCACGAAGGCCACACTCGACGACCTCTTGGAACTGCGGCGCAACGGTTGTGCGCAGGCCATCCAGCGCGCCCACCGTGACGGTAAGTTGGTGGTGGGCATCTGTGGCGGCTATCAGATGCTGGGTCAGACGGTCAGCGACCCACTGCATCTGGAGGGCGATATTGAGCAACTGCCAGGCCTGGGTCTGTTGCCCGTCCACACAACGATGACGGAGGAAAAGACCACCCGACAGGTGACGTTTTCGTTTGACGGACAAGAGTGTCAGGGTTACGAGATTCATCAGGGTGTCAGCGATAGCGACGAGGCTATTCTTCAGACCGACCACTGCATAGGCACCTATATTCATGGATTCCTTGACAATGCACCAGTCATTGACTATCTGCTGAAAGACAAAGGCCAAAAAACAAAAGGGGAAAGGTTCAGCTACACCGACTTCAAGCAGCAGCAGTACGACAAGTTGGCCGACCATGTGCGCAAATATGTAGATATTCCACGACTCTATCAAATTCTGCAAGGCGATGATTAACGGACACGGCGACGACATATACCAGTATAGCGGAATACGCTGCAACTTCAGCAGCAACATTTCTCCTTTGATTGACGCCAGTGCTTTAAAACAGCACTTAGCCAGTCGGATGGAGCTGATTGACCATTACCCAGAGCCATCGGCCCACTCGCTGGAGGTGCAAATTGCCGCACAACACGACATCAATCCCAATGAGGTGCTGGTCACCAGCGGTGCTACGGATGCTATCTATCTGATAGCCCAGACTTTGCGCGACGAACGGACGTTTGCCGTCAAGCACCCCACATTCAACGAGTATGCCGATGCCTGTCGGATGTATGGATATAAGGAAATGCCTAAGGAGGGAGCCGTCCGCTGGCTATGTAATCCCAACAACCCCACTGGCGAACTTCGTACTACTGATACTATCAAGGTGTTGTCACGTCGTCATCACTGGCTCGTCATCGACCAGTCGTATGAAGACTACACCTGGGCACCGCTGCTCTCTGCGCAAACGGCTATCGGCATGCAGAACGTCATCGTCGTTCATTCTATGACCAAGCGTTTCGCCATTCCTGGCTTGCGGCTGGGCTACGCCATTGCCCCGTCTGCCGTCATCGACCGTCTGCGTGCCAACTATCGTCCGTGGGCCGTCAACGCCCTGGCGATAGAAGCAGGCCGCTGGCTCCTGAAACACGAAATGCCCTACTATCGCGAGGAAATGAAGGTGCTGCTTGCACATACCAGATACCTGAGAGAGCGGCTTTTGGGCATTTTCGGCATTCATGTCTATCCTACTGACACCACCTTTATGCTCTGTTCCATCCGGCAAAGCACGGCAGCAGAGCTGAAGGAGTATCTGTTGGACAATCATGGGTTCCTAATTCGCGATGCCTCCAACTTCGAGGGTCTGTCAGCCTGTCATTTCCGCATTGCTACCCAACTGCCGCATTACAACGATGAACTGGTGGAAGCCATCAAGACGTTTGTTTATAAGATAAAGCGAGATGCCTGACTGTCTGATTGCCATATTGCCCCTGCTCATCGGCTGGCTACTCGACCTCGTGTTGGGCGATCCGTTATGGATGCCCCACCCCGTCGTTGGCTTTGGCAAGATGATTGCCTTTGGCGAGAAACGACTAAATAAGGGAAGTCATAGGAAACTGAAGGGAGCCTTGATGTCCGTATTCCTCATTGTCCTCGTCTTTGCTGCTACCTCATTTATTATTTCTTCATTGTCATTGCTCATTGCTCATTGCTCATTGCTCATTTCAGCTCTGCTGATTTTCTTCTGCCTTGCTGGAACCACGTTAATCCGTGAAGTCCGTGAGGTGTTTCATGCTGTAGACCGTTCCTTAGACGAAGGCCGGAAGCAGGTGGCCCGCATCGTAGGACGCGACACCTCAGAACTGTCTGCCCAGGAGATACGAACGGCTGCCCTCGAGACATTGGCAGAAAACCTGAGTGACGGAGTTATTGCTCCCCTATTCTGGTTCGCCGTAGGTGGAGCACCTGCCATGATGACGTATAAGATGGTGAACACACTCGACTCGATGATTGGCTACCGCACGGAGCGCTATCGTGACTTCGGCTGTTGGGCAGCACGCATTGACGATGTGGCGAACTACATTCCCGCCCGTCTGACAGCACTGTTGATGATAGCCCCCCTCCTGTCCCCCCTTGGGGGGAAGATTCTTCGCGTCGGTTCTTCCCCCCAAGGGGGGACAGGAGGGGGGCTTCTTCGTTTCGTATGGTGTAATGGTCGCAACCATGCATCGCCCAATAGCGGCTACCCCGAGGCAGCACTGGCTGGCATCCTCAACTGCCGCTTTGGTGGCCCTCATTATTATTTCGGAAAATTGTTCTACAAACCATATATTGGCGAGAACACTCGCGAACTGACCACTGCTGACATGCAAAAGGCAGTACGCGTCAACCGCACGGCGGAAATATGCGCCGTCATATTAATTACCATTTACGAATTGACAATTTACTATCTATGGTAAAGAAAGTGATACTGATAACTGGTGGAGCCCGTTCAGGCAAGAGCCGCTACGCCGAGGAACTCGCCCTGTCGATGAGTGCTAATCCCGTCTATGTGGCTACAGCCCACGTGTGGGACGACGAGTTCCGCGAACGGGTAAAAAAACATCAGGAGCGACGCGGCCCTGAGTGGACGAATATCGAGGAAGAGAAACTGTTGAGCAAGCACGACCTCACTGGACGTGTGGCCGTCATCGACTGCATCACGCTCTGGTGTACCAACTACTTCTTTGAACTGCAGGAGGTCGCCCCTGCCTTGGATGCTCTCAAGACCGAGTTCGACAGGTTTACTGCCCAGGATACCACCTTCATCTTCGTCACCAACGAGATTGGCATGGGTGGCGTCAGCGACAATGCCGTTCAGCGGAAATTCACAGACCTACAGGGGTGGATGAATCAATACATAGCCAGCAAAGCCGATGAGGTCATCCTCATGGTAAGCGGAATCGCAGTTAAAGTGAAAAGTGAATAGTGAAAAGTGAAAAATTTGCTACCGCATGACAAGAACGTTTAAGATAGAAAGGCCCGACGAGGCATTGAGGCCTGCCATTCTGGACAAAACAGACAACCTGAATAAGCCCAAAGGCTCGTTGGGCGTGTTGGAGGAGCTGGCCATGCAGGTGTGTCTGATTCAGCAGACGCTTACTCCATCATTGGCTAATCCCTGCCATCTGCTTTTAGGCGGCGACCACGGCATTGAGCGTGAGGGTGTGAGCGTGTCCCCCCGTGAGGTCACGTGGCAGCAGATGCTCAACTTTACCCGTGGCGGTGGCGGCGTGAATATGTTCTGTCGTCAGCACGGCTTTAAGCTGCGCATCGTCGATGTGGGTGTGGATTACGATTTCGGGGGCATACCAGGTATCATTAATCGAAAGATAGCCCGTGGCACTCGCAATTTCCTCTATGAACCAGCGATGTCGGAAAATGAGTTCGACAAGGCTATCGAGGTAGGTGCCTTGTTGGTGGACAACTGCATGGCAGATGGCTGCCGTGTGCTTTGCATCGGCGAGATGGGCATTGGCAATACGTCACCATCCAGCATCTGGATGAGCCTCTTCTGCGACATTCCCCTCAACGAGTGCATCGGTGCCGGTGCCGGCCTCGACACCCCCGGCATCCGCCACAAGAGCAAAGTGCTCCATAAAGCCATTGACCATTCACCATTCACCATTGACCATTCTGCTGCGCAAATGCCGGAGTGTGCGAATAATGTTCAATGCTCAATGTTCAATGTTCAATTAATGCTCCGCTACTTCGGTGGCTTCGAGATGATTGCAGCCATCGGAGCCATGCTGCGTGCTGCCGAGCGTCACCTTATTATATTAATAGACGGCTTCATCATGACAGCCTGCGCTCTTGCCGCCAGCCGACTCTATCCTGCAGCACAGAGCTATATGGTATTCGGACATTGTGGCGACGAGAGAGGACATCGCCGTATGCTCGATGCGATGGGTGCCAAGCCCCTACTCTCATTAGGCCTTCGACTGGGCGAGGGAACGGGTGCGCTCTGTGCCTTCCCTATCCTCGACTCTGCCGTCCGCATGATGAATGAAATGAACAACTTCGACACAGCCCGCATCACCAAGTATTTCTAACTGTAAACTATGAACTATGAACTGAATGGAAAGTGGTACGACCGCCTGTGGGCATCACTTATTTTCTTCACCCGACTGCCCTTCTGGCGCATCTACCAGCCTCCGAAAGAAGCCTATCAGGGTGTGGTGGAATTCTGGCCGTTGGCTGGCTGGCTCACAGCAAGTGTAATGGCGGGTGTGCTCTACGGCACCTCGATGGTGTTCAACTACGAGATTGCCGTTGTGTTGGCCATCGTCAGCCGTTTGCTGTTGACGGGAGCCTTGCACGAAGACGGTCTGGCCGACTTCTTCGACGGCTTCGGCGGTGGCGGCAGAGACCGGCAGCGCATCCTCGACATCATGAAGGACTCCCACATCGGTACATACGGAGTACTGGCACTCATCGTATACTTGCTGCTGCAGTTCTTTGCCCTACATTCCCTGCAACCTACAATTGCCGCCCTAACCATCCTTGCCGTCGACCCCTACGCCAAGATGGTCAGTGCCCAGGTTATCCAGATGATGCCATACGCCCGCACCGAGACAACGGCCAAGAACCGCACGGTCTATCGCAAGTTCTCTGCAGCCGCAGGCGTTGGCCTCGCTGTACAGGGTCTGCTGCCCCTCGGCCTCTACCTCTGGTGGATGCAGGGGCGAATCGACTGGACCTTGCTTATCTTCCTGCCCTGCCTGACGATGTACTTCCTCTACCTCTTCATCTGGCGGCGACTGCACGGTTACACCGGCGACTGTTGTGGTACGCTATTCCTGCTCACCGAACTGACAGCTTATCTCGTCGTATCCTATTATCTTGCCTAGGTCTATGTGTCAGGACTTAAGAACGGCGGTGTCGCTGGCATCACGGCATACGCTGTCCACCATAACCATTACGACGTACAGGTGGCTGTAAAGGATGGCCAACGCTTTGTTCAGGCCAAGATTGGCATCGGCGAGATGGAGCATATAGAGAAAGAGCTTCCGTTGAATGGCAATATCGTCTTTTTACGCATCACCACCGACCCGCAGTTCTATCACCTATACTATTCCGCCGACAATGAACAATTCACCCATCTGGCCCGCATGGACTACCGTTATCTGTGTACCGAGACCATCGGCGGCTTTTGTGGCGTCCACATCGGTATTTTCGCACATGCTCTCTCCAAGACCGTCAGCCATGCCGATTTCGACTGATATGGCTATAAGAGAACTCGAAAAACTCCCCAGGTGCGCCGTTCGAGTGGAAAGCATGGTAGGTCACATTGGGCGCAAAGATAGTGTTTTTCTGGAATCTGCAAACTTTTTGAGGATTTTCTGCGGAAAAACTGATGAAATCGAGGTTTATATTCGATTTTATTTGTATTTTTGCAATCAAATTGAGAAAAAATGAGCATAAGGTTATCTATACAAGACACATTAAAGCGTGTACGCCTGAATACAGTGACACTGAAAAGCAATGAGATTGCAAGGTTTATGAAAGCCTTGCAGGAGCATATAAAACCCAGAAATCAGATAACGAACTTTAAAGAAAATGTGGTGGAGTCTCATGTAAGAGACTTCCTTGTTGACGCGTTTTACAAAGGTGAGCATTACGTAGGCAAAAAGGACGAGAACAATACCGATTTATGCATATTTGCAGAAAATACCGAAAACTCAGCGGTACAGGTGTTAATAGAGTGCAAGAATCCCAAGCTGGACAATCAGGAGATGATCAATGACGATCACCTGAATCGCAAAGCCCTGCATGAAGTTATTACATATTATATTGATGAGCTGTCGCGTGGCAACTATGAGGTTAAATATCTAATTGTTACGAATGGATACGATTGGTATGTCTTCGAGGCTCTGATGATACGCGAACTTATCGCAACCAATGAACTCATCAAGAAATACGATGCTGTGAAGGCTCCGTCTATGTGGAAGTCAAAGGCAGAAACATTTTATAAGCAGGAAGTGAAACCTGCAGTAGCACGTGTGCTAGACAAATTGGTGTATACTGGGTTTTCTCTTGACAAGGCTGAACATTCCCAAGGCATCAAAAGCATCTGCAAGATACTCAGCCCTTATTTCTTGCTCAAGCAGTCATATAATGACAAGTATGCCCTAAATGAGCGTTTCTACAATGAGTTACTTTATATCATCGGTCTGGAGGAGAAGAAGAAGAAAGGAAGGCCCATTATCACACGTCGTGAAGAGAACCGTGAGTCTGCGTCTCTGTTGGAGAATACACTTCACCAATTATCGGATTTCCCCCAATTTACACGTCTCGACGAAGAAAGTCAGATGGACTTGGCACTGGAAATGGTGCTGATGTGGGTGAATCGTATGCTTTTCATCAAATTGGTTGAGTCACAACTTGTTAGCTTTAATCATGACGGAGAGCAATACAAATTCTTCTCAAACAAAAATATCAAGGACTACAACGACCTGAATGAACTATTTTTCCAGGTACTTGCTATCAGGGAGGCAGATCGTCATTATCTCAACCGTGAACAGGAGAGTGCTTACGGGAGAGTTCCTTATCTGAACAGTCGACTTTTTGAACTATCCAAGATAGAGACAGACTTCTTCCGTATTTCAAGCCTGAAAGTGGAGAAGATGAAGTATTTTGAGAAGACGGTGCTTGCTGAAGATGCAAAGAAAAACACAAAGGTAGACAACATAAAATATATCGTTGACTTTCTCAATAACTATGACTTCGGTGCCGACTCGAAGGAGATGCTGAGCTTTGACCGCGAGGAGAAAGAACTCATCAATGCCTCGGTGCTTGGAAAGATATTCGAGAAAATCAATGGTTATAAGGATGGTGCCGTGTTCACCCCTTCCACCATCACCCAGTTCATATGTCAGCACACCCTTGAACGTACCGTAGTAGAGAAATTCCAGGAGCAAGGATGGGAATGCTCTTCAATGAAAGAGCTAAAGGAACTCATCAACAAAGAAAATCGTGAGCAAGCCAACGATATAGTGAACTCTATCCGTGTGTGTGACCCAGCTGTCGGTAGTGGTCATTTTCTTGTTTCGGCCCTGAACCAACTCATTGAAATCAAATACCGTTTGGGTGTTCTGTTAGACGATAAGGGGCTGCCCATAAAGGGCTATACCATCAAGGTCATCGATGATGAACTAGTTATACGCGATGAAGAAGGCAAACGTTTTGCCTATATTCGCAATACTGGAACGGTTGAACTGCAGAAGGTGCTGTTCCGAGAAAAGCGTGACATTATTGAGAATTGTCTGTTTGGTGTGGATACCAATCCCAATTCTGTAAACATCTGCCAGCTTAGACTCTGGATAGAACTACTTAAAAACGCATATTACGATGCAAGCAATCATCTGGTTACACTTCCCAATATTGACATCAACATCAAGTGTGGCGACAGCGTAGTACATCAAAAACGCCTGTCAGACGACTTACGCGGAGAAATGGCACGTGCCCGAATGAATGTTCAAGAATATAAGCAGCTTGTTGCCGATTATAAGAATTTACACGACAAAGAGAAGCGTAAAGAGAAAGAGGCGCGTCTAAACGAACTGAAGAATAATATACTCTATGTCATTAAGAACGATGATGAACTATATAGGAAACGTAATAAGACCCAGGCTGAATGGAATGAGTTGACAAGTTCTATGTATGCTGATGCACTCGATTGTGAAGATGATAAGAAAAACGAGAAACTTCAGGATAAAATTTCCAAGTTGAATAGTAAAATTGATAAATACAACAAGCAGATAAAAGAACGCGAGGAAATGTATAAACGGGCTGTTGAATGGCGTTTTGCATTTCCAGAAGTTCTTGATGAAAACGGACGGTTCGTTGGTTTCGATTGTATAGTAGGCAACCCTCCATACATATCAATTGCCAAACTAAAGGATACTACTAAGAAGGCTCTCTCCAAAAGCGACTACATGTCTTTCGACAGCAACGGCGACATCTGCATGTTGTTCTATGAATATGGAGTGGAATTACTCAAGCCCCATGGACTCCTCATGTATATTACGTCCAACACTTGGCTGCGCTCTGATTCAGGCGCAGGCATCCGACAGTATATGTATGCAAACTCAGACCCCATGCTACTCATTGATTTCAAGGATGCTCAGTTGTTTGACAACGTCACAGTTGCAACCAATATACTCATGGCTCGCAAGTGTGAGAACCGTCACAAAACCATGGCGTGCGAAATTCATGAATATAAGAAGAAGTTGAACCTCGGCCTATATATATCCGACAGGCTCGTAGAGAACAGTTATGACGCTGAGAATCCGTGGGTTGTTTTGTCTGAAGCCGATAAGATTGTTTTGTCGAAAGTAGACAAAGCCTGCAAGAAGGAAACTGACACGGCTCCTACAACCTTATATTCAATGGGATATAATATCTATCGAGGATTTACTACCGGGCTTAATGAAGCGTTTAGTATCAAGGACAGAGAAGAACTTGAACAGTTAACCGCTGAAGACCCGAAGTCACAAGACATCATCGTTGATATGGTAAGGGGTGAGGACCTGAGTAAATTCAAATTCAACGACCACATTTGGTTACTTAATATCCATAACGGTTTGAAGAAAGACAAAGAAAAAGGAGAAGAAGGTCTGCCAAGAGTCAATGTAGGTTTCTATCCTGCAGTTAAAAAGCGGCTGGATAACGAAAAGATTTATCCTAAACTGGTCGAAAGAGAGGATCAGGGTGACACACCTTACAATCTGCGCAACTGTGCTTATTTGCGTGAATTTGGGAAACCGAAGATTATGTGGGGCGAATTGTCGGACAAATCTAAGTTCGCATATGACAAAGATGGTCGCTACTATTGTCTCAATACCGTTTTCTTCTTCACCGGCGAACGGCTGGAGTATCTGTTATGCTATCTCAACTCATCAATATGTGAGTACATATTTTCCAAGCGATGCACCACTTCAGGAACGGGTACTATGCGATGGCTGAAATACACCGTTGAACGGATACCTATACCACAATTGTCGGCAAAACAAGAAAACGAGATTGTGGACTTGTATCACGAGTACGAGAACACTTCTGATGAAAATGTTTTGAAGAAATTGAATAACCTCTTCTATCAATATATGGGCTTGGATGAGGAGGAAGTTAAGATTGTAGAAGGTAATGCGCAATAATGAGAGGAACACATTAATAGTAAATAAGTCAAAGTAGTCCTGTGCGCTCGACGTTTTTATTCGTACTAAGTCTGACCCTTTGTACGAATGATTACTATCAAGTTTACAGAGTCATTCAAACCCTTCACCGAGAGATTAAACCATCTGATATGCAAACGCTTACGGTGAAGGGTTTGTCGTGACATGCATACAATGGATTATAAAAAAAATAAATAAGACGGCAGCAGCACCCCTCCCTTACTTGCAGGGGAGGGGCAGGGGTGGAGTCGCTATCATCCCGCCTGCGTCATAATCAGGCTGCCCCATCGTAAAGTCTGGTCTTTTCACTTTTTTGTGTAAACCCTATACTCACAGTCTTTCGTGAGTAGCCCTCTCAGCTCCGTGAGTGGCCTTCTCAGCTCCGTGAGTGGCCTTCTCAGCTCCGTGAGTGGCCCTCTCACGAGAATTACTCAATGACTAACTTGATTTACTCATTGAGTAATTCCAAAAAGCCATTGAGTAATTGCAGAAAGGCATTGAGTTTCTACAAAAACCCATTACATTTCCAGAAAAAACCATAGCATTTCCAGAAAAAACCATTACATTTCTGGAAAAAGCGATGAGGTTGGCACGTAGAAGATGGCGAGATCAAATCATCGACGTCACCCCTGGTGCTCCTTCGAGGGAAAGGCAGTGGCAGGTGCTCCTTTTTTTATTTGCGCTGAAAAACCCTTCACCGTATCTTGATGTAAAGCAACACGTTAGGTGCCTGGTGAAGGGTTTTATGACTGTTGTGGTAGCTATTCCTGCTCACCGAACTCACTGCCTATCTTGTTGTCACAGGACAGGCAGGTCTCTCATGAACGCCATGCCTACTGGATATTAGCCACGGGACTCATTGGCTGCACGATAGATTTTCTCCATGTCTTCTGCATGGAGCACTTCCATGGCACCAACGGTAATCTTCCCGTCACGGGAGCACTTGCGAACCATCTCGCGAATTTCGTCATCGGTAGCGGGACGGCCAATGAGCTCGGGTATGGAGACGGGCATACCTATGTCGTGGAAGAAACGCTCAATTGCCTCGATGCCCTTGACAGCCGTGACACGCGGGTCAGTGAAGTCGTTATGGACACCCATCACATTGACAGCAAACTGAACAAAACGACTTAAGTGACGGTTCATGACGTAGCGGGCCCACGAACCCCATAGGGCAGCAAGTCCTGCACCATGGGTGACACCAAACAGTCCGCTCAGTTCGTGTTCCAAACGATGGCTGGCAAAGTCCTTCTCCGTGCCACACTCCGTCAGGTCGTTATGCGACAGGGAGCCAGCCCACATAATCTGTGCGCGGTAGCGATAGTCCTCAGGGTTATGCAGCACCTCAAAAGCGGCATCCTTAACCGTACGTAGCAGGGCCTCGCTGATTGCATCGGTCAGTGTCATGTCCTCATAGCGCGAGAAGTAGCGTTCCATCGTATGCATCATGATGTCCGTCACGCCGGCTGCCGTCTGGTAGGGAGGCAGCGTAAAGGTGCGCTCAGGGTTCATAACGGCAAAGCGACAGCGGCATAGGTCGCTGTTAATGCCTCGCTTGACCATGCCCTCGTCGCGGGTTATTACACAGCTCGACGACATTTCGGAGCCTGCGGCAGGAATGGTCAGCACTACGCCGATAGGCAGACACGTGGCTGGAGTGCCACGGCCTTCCCAAAAGTCCCAGACATCACCGTCATAGCCCACGCCGTAGCCGATGGCCTTGCTGGAGTCGATGACACTGCCACCACCTACCGCCAGAATGAAGTCGACACCCTCGCGCCGGCAGAGCGCGATACCCTCCTGCACCTTCGACAGCAACGGGTTAGGCACTACGCCACCCAGCTCCACAAAGGGGATAGCGGCATCACGGAACAGTCTTTCCACCTTTTCCAACAGACCGGACCGACGGGCCGATCCTCCACCGTAATGTATCAACACTTTCGTTCCGCCATACTGGCGAACCAACTTGGGCAACTGTTCCTCGGAGTTGCGGCCGAACACCACACGGGTAGGTGCATAGAAATTGAAGTCCTTCATGAGCGTTTTGATTTTCGTGGCGAAGTTACGAAAAAAAGAGCGTATGGCAAAAGTTTTTCATCTTTTTTTTGCCAAGTACACACGAAAGTCCTGGTGTAGGGGTTATTTTTTTGTCAAAACAAAGATTATGGTGATAAGGTTTGCGTTATTCATGTTTTTTTTTTACCTTTGCACGCTGAATCGCAAATTCGACAAATCAGTATAGCAAGAAATATCATTATGTCACAAGCAATTCAAAAGACTTTGAGAGACTCGGCAGCCATGCGTTGGACTGCCCTGCTGCTGTTGGCACTCGCCATGTTCTGCAGCTACATTTTCATGGACATCCTGTCGCCCATCAAGGACTTGATGCAGGAGACGCGCGGCTGGGACTCCACAGCCTTCGGCACCATGCAGGGCTCGGAGGTATTCCTCAACGTATTCGTGTTCTTCCTTATCTTCGCAGGTATCATCCTCGACAAGATGGGTGTGCGCTTCACCGTCGTCCTCCCGGCAGCAGTCATGCTAGTAGGAGCATGCGTGAAGTGGTATGACGTGAGAGAATCGTTAATGGGAAGTGGATTGGAGACGTGGTTTACAGA